>Ga0160464_100676_pt1 | contig 20532 bp, 12 predicted proteins | sample HID1971I_E11MG_FD_108275 | JGI IMG/M metagenome (GOLD analysis project Ga0160464, IMG submission 108275) | Enriched millipede-associated microbial communities from UW Madison campus, WI, USA - HID1971I_E11 MG | ecosystem: Host-associated > Arthropoda: Insects > Digestive system > Unclassified ... | reverse complement strand
CTTCAGCGCTCATGAAGTAGTCGCGGTCCGTGTCCTTCTCGATGCGCTCCAGCGGCTGGCCAGTACGATCGGCGAGGATGAGGTTCAATTTGTCACGCATCTTGAGGATGCGCTTGGCGCGAATCTCGATATCGCTGGCTTGCCCTTCGGCGCCGCCGAGCGGCTGATGGATCATGACTTCGCTGTTCGGCAGCGCGTAGCGCTTGCCCTTGGCGCCGGCTGTGAGCAGGAAGGCGCCCATCGATGCGGCCATCCCTACGCAGATCGTGGAAACATCCGGCTTGATGTATTGCATCGTATCGAAGATCGCCATGCCGGCCGTGATCGACCCGCCAGGGGAGTTGATGTACAGGCTGATGTCCTTCTCGGGATCGTCTGCAGCCAGGAATAGCATCTGAGCGATGATGGAGTTGGCGACGACATCGTTGACGCCGCTGCCGAGGAAGATGATGCGATCCTTCAGCAGGCGGGAGTAGATATCATAGGCGCGCTCCCCGCGATTGCTCTGTTCAATAACCATAGGCACGAAATTCATATCCAATCGAGCTCCCTCCAAACATTAAGTGGTAATGATCTTGAATAGTCTTATCATAAATCATCCCGAATCAAAAGTCAAAGATAGTCAAACCAACAATAAAAAAAAGACCTTGCGGTCATCTTGGGTGAAAATAATGAAGGTAAATGGCGCGCCCGCGAGGAATCGAACCTCGATCTCAGGCTCCGGAGGCCTACGTCATATCCATTGGACCACGGGCGCATAGCATTACATCATCAGCTCCCTCATAACGAGGATAGCGAGACTTATTATATGGGATAACGCTTCAAAAAGCAAGGGCTTGGCTTGAAATAAGATTATTCAGATAAGTCGCAAGACGGGTCGGGATAAACGGACAGACAGGATCCGCGTCATAAATCGGACAGGCAGGGCAAAAATAGGAATGGAACCTCATGTCAAGTCTTGCATGCGGAATGAAAATTCGTTACAATAACAGTGGGACTAAAAATGATATGCCGGGACGAAAAGCGTCCAACCGGAAGGCGATGTGGTAAGATGCAGCCACGGCCGGGGCCACAGGAGTGAAGTGCAAGATGCGCAAAATCATCGAATTGCAGCAGCAGCTTCTGCCGGACATGTTGGATATCTTCCGTAAGCGATACTCCATCCTCCAGCAGGTGAAGCAATCAGAGACGATCGGCCGCCGCGCGCTGGCTGGCTCGCTCCAGATGAGCGAGCGGACGATGCGGGCCGAGATCGATGAGCTGAAGGCGCTTGGCTTGCTCGATGTGCAGGCCTCCGGCGTGCGCATCAGCGAGACGGGCCGTCAGCTCGTCGAGGAGATCGAACCGATCGTCAGCGAGCTGTTCGGGCTCTCGGAGCTGGAGGAGCGGATTCGCGCCTACTTTGGTCTCCGGCAGGTGACGATCGTCCCCGGCGATGCAGATAGCTCGGAGCAGGCCAAGCGGGAGCTGGGCCGCGCGGGCAGTCAGGCGATGCTGAAGTATATGCAGCCAGGCGATGTGATCGCGGTCACCGGCGGCACGACGATGGCGCATGTGGCCAATCACCTGGTGTCGCCCGCGCCGCTGCGCGGCATCCGCTTCGTGCCGGCCCGGGGCGGACTCGGCGAGAGTCTGGACTACCAGGCCAACACGATCGTCTCGACGATGGCCAAGCGCACAGGCGCGCAGTACCGACTGCTCCACGTGCCGGATCATCTGAGCGACGATGCCTACACCTCGCTCATGCAGGAGCCCAATATCCGCGAGATCGTCGAGGTCGTCCGCAGCTCCAGGGTCGTCGTGCATGGTATCGGCGACGCGATGGTGATGGCGCGGCGACGCAAGGTAGACGAAGCGGTTACGGCCGCGCTGCACGAGGAAGGGGCGCTGGCCGAGGCGTTTGGCTTTTATTTTGACCGACACGGTCAGGTCGTCCACCGCATGAAGACCGCAGGGCTGCGGCTGGAGGATATCCAGTCGACAGAGGTCGTCATCGGTATCGCCGGCGGCCGCAGCAAGGGCGAGGCGATCGCCGCCGTGATGCATTTTGGCCATGACGATGTGCTGGTCACCGATGAAGCGGCGGCGGAGGAGATTGTCCGTTTGATGGAGACCCGTCCGAAGTGATTTTTTAATTTCCGACAAAGCTCTTCGCGATCCTGTAAGGACGACGTAGTCGTTTTTGCTTGGGCATAGGGATAACGGGTAAGGATGAGGATATCATGATGTTGTCGACTATATTTTGCAGTTGCGGCATCTTAAGATATAGCATGACCACTACAACAATTCTAGGAGGCAAAAACAATGGTTAAAGTAGGTATTAATGGATTTGGCCGCATCGGCCGCAACGTATTCCGCGCAGCGCTGAACAACCCCGACGTGCAAATCGTCGCTGTCAACGACCTGACGAATACAAGCACGCTGGCCCATCTGTTGAAATACGATACAACTCACGGCACGCTCGACGCTAAAGTAGAAGCCAAAGAAGGCGCGCTGATCGTAGACGGCGTAGAAATCAAAGTGTTCGCTGAGCGCGATCCTGGCAACCTGCCTTGGGGCGAGTACGGCGTGGACATCGTTGTTGAGTCCACTGGAATTTTCACAGCCAAAGAAAAGGCTGAGCTTCACCTGAAAGGCGGCGCGAAGAAAGTAATCATCTCCGCTCCAGCTACGAACGAAGACATCACCATCGTTATGGGCGTGAACGAAGACAAATACGACCCATCTGCACATACGATCATCTCCAACGCTTCTTGTACAACTAACTGCCTGGCGCCGTTCGCCAAAGTCCTCAACGACAAGTTCGGCATCGTCAAAGGCATGATGACTACAATCCACTCCTACACGAACGACCAATCCGTACTCGACGTACCGCATAAGGACCTGCGTCGCGCGCGCGCTGCCGCCGAGAACATCATCCCGTCCTCGACTGGCGCTGCCAAAGCGGTATCCCTGGTACTGCCTGAGCTGAAAGGCAAACTGAACGGTATGGCTATGCGTGTACCTACGCCTAACGTATCCGTTACTGATCTGGTTGCTGAAGTGAAATCGAACGTTACTGTCGAAGAAGTGAACGCTGCGCTGAAAGAAGCTGCAGACGGCCCGCTGAAAGGCATCCTTAACTACTCCGACGAGCCGCTCGTATCGAGCGACTACAACGGCGACCCAGCTTCCTCGACGATCGACGCGCTGTCGACGATGGTTGTTGAAGGCAACATGGTGAAAGTTGTTTCTTGGTACGACAACGAGTGGGGCTACTCGAACCGCGTTGTTGATTTGGCTGCTTATATTGCAGCTAAAGGTCTCTAATCCCCCCAACCCCCCTTTATCCTAAAGGGGGGCCCATGGGGCGCCGCCCCCTGGACCCCCGAAAGTAACCACGAGGGGACTGCCGGGCTTCAGGATCGACGGTTACTTATGAGGAACAAGCCGCTTGACGTCCCTGCGGGACACGCTCCCGTGCGACGCAAAGCGGAAAAGCAAGGCCCGGTCCTCTCCGAGGACGGCCCCAAGAGCAAGGCTTCGCCCTCTTCGAGGGCTGGCCCCAAGAGCAAAGCTTCGGTCTCTTTGAGACCTGGCTCCTAGAGCAAAGCCTAGGCCCCCTTTCGGGGACCTGGCTCCTAAGGGCATGGGTGGTTCTCCGAGAGAACCTGTTCCGATAAAGGCAAAGGCATGGTGGGTTCTCCGAGAGAACCTGTTCTGATAAGAGCAAAGGCATTACGGGTTCTCTGAGAGAACCTAATTTGGTAAGGAGGTTTCCCCTTCGGGAAATCAGTCGTAGTCCCGGTTTGCCCGTCGCAAATTCGGGGCTACTGTTAGTTTAAAGGCTTGGGCACATACCTTGAAGGAGGCGTCACGATGAACAAGAAAAGTGTGAAAGACGTAGAGGTGCAAGGAAAACGCGTTTTCGTCCGCGTAGATTTTAATGTGCCTGTGGAACATGGTAAAATTACAGACGACACGCGCATCCGCGAGACGCTGCCTACGATCAATTACTTGATCGAAAACGGCGCTTCGGTCATCCTCGCAAGCCACATGGGTCGTCCGAACGGCGAAGTGGTCGAGGAGCTGCGTCTGAACGTGGCCGCTGAGCGTCTGTCCGAGTTGCTCGGCAAGCCGGTAGCCAAAGCTGACGAGACGGTCGGCGAAGCAGTGAAGGCGCAAGCCGAGAAGCTGCAAGCAGGCGATGTGCTGCTGCTCGAGAACCTGCGCTTCAACGCAGGCGAGGAGAAAAACGACGCCGAGTTCGCGAAGCAACTGGCGGAGCTGGCTGACCTGTACGTGAACGATGCGTTTGGCGCTGCTCACCGCGCACACGCTTCGACTGCGGGTATCGCTGCTTACCTGCCAGCTGTCTCCGGTCTGCTGATGGAGAAGGAGCTGTCGGTGCTGGGCAAAGCGCTGTCGAACCCGGATCGTCCGTTCACAGCTATCGTAGGCGGCTCCAAGGTAAAAGACAAGATCGATGTCATCAACAAAATGCTGGAGATCGCTGACAACGTGTTGATCGGCGGCGGCCTGTCCTATACGTTTTTCAAGGCGCAAGGCCACGAGATCGGCAAGTCGCTGGTCGACAACTCGAAGCTTGACCTGGCTAAAGAATTCATCGACAAGGCGAAGGAACTGGGCAAAAACTTCCTGCTGCCAGTCGACATCATCGTTACCGATGACTTCAGCGCGGACGCCAATACCCGCGAAGTCGACATCGACGGCATCCCAGCCGACTGGGAAGGCATCGACATCGGACCGAAAACGCGCGAGCAGTATGCCGAGGTCATCAAAAACTCGAAGCTGGTCGTCTGGAACGGACCAATGGGCGTTTTCGAAATCGAGCCGTTCTCTCACGGCACACGCGCGGTAGCGCAAGCTTGCGCAGAGACCGAAGGCTACACCGTCATCGGCGGTGGCGACTCGGCGGCAGCGGCAGAGAAGTTCGGTCTGGCGGATCGCATGGACCATATCTCCACAGGCGGCGGCGCTTCGCTGGAGTTCATGGAAGGCAAGAAGCTGCCAGGCGTCGAGGCGCTGAACGACAAGTAAGAGTCTGAATGCCGAGCTCTGCACGACAAGTAAGGAGCCAAAAGCCGAGGGCTGAACGATAAGGAAGCGGCGAAGTGTCGAGGCCTTGTCGATGGCAAGCGGGAACAGCCGCATAATGCGGCGATGAGACTTACGAGAGGACGTGAACAGACAGTGAGACAACCTATCATTGCAGGCAACTGGAAAATGTTCAAAACGATCTCCGAAGCGAAGGCATTCTTCGCAGACGTGAAAGGCAAGGCAGAGGTCGACGGCGTCGAGAGCGTCATCTGTGCGCCATATATCGCGCTGCCAGCGCTGGTCGAGGCGGCGCAAGGCACGACGATCGCGATCGGCGCGCAAAATGTCCACTTCGAGGACAACGGCGCATACACCGGCGAGATCAGCGGCGTGATGCTGAAGGAGCTGGGCGTGAAGTATGTCATCCTGGGCCACTCCGAGCGTCGCGCGTACTTCGGCGAGACCGACGAGATCGTCAACAAGAAGGTCCATGCCGCATTCAAACACGACCTGCTGCCGATCGTCTGCGTAGGCGAGAAGCTCGAAGAGCGCGAAGCGGATCAGACGAAGGATGTCTGCAAGGTGCAAACGACGGAAGCCTTCAAAGGTCTGAGCGCAGAGCAAGCGGCACAGGTGGTCGTAGCTTATGAGCCGATCTGGGCGATCGGTACGGGCAAATCGTCGACCTCTGCCGATGCAGAGGACGTCATCGCCTACATCCGCAGCGTCATCGCCGACCTGTACGATGCAGCGACTGCAGATGCAGTCCGCATCCAATACGGCGGCAGCGTGAAGCCGGGCAACATCGCCGAGTACATGGGCCAAGCGAACATCGACGGCGCGCTCGTCGGCGGCGCCAGCCTGGAGCCGGCTTCGTATATCCAACTGATCGAGGGGGCCAAGTAAGATGGCTGTGACAGGACCGGTTGCACTGATCATCATGGACGGCTTCGGGCTGCGCGGCGAATCGCATGGCAATGCGGTGGCGCAAGCGAAGAAGCCTAATTATGACCGTTATCTGGCGACCTTTCCGCACGCTACGCTGACGGCTTGCGGCGAGGCGGTCGGCTTGCCGGAGGGACAGATGGGCAACTCCGAGGTCGGTCATCTGAACATCGGCGCTGGCCGCATCGTCTATCAGGATCTGACCCGCATCACCAAGTCGATCCGCGACGGCGAGTTTTTCGCCAACGAGACGCTGCTGGGCGCGGTGCGCCATGCCAAGCAGAACGGCAAGAAGCTGCATCTGTACGGCCTGCTCTCCGATGGCGGCGTGCATAGCCATATCGCGCATCTGTTCGCCCTCCTGGAGCTGGCGAAGCAGGAGCAACTGCACGATGTGTACATCCACTGCTTCCTCGACGGCCGGGACGTCGCGCCAGACAGCGCGCGCGGCTATCTGGAGGCGCTGCAGGCCAAGATCTCCGATCTGGGCGTAGGCCAGGTGGCAACGGTGCAAGGCCGCTACTATGCGATGGACCGCGACAAGCGGTGGGATCGCGTAGAGAAGTCATACCGCGCGATGGTCTACGGCGAAGGTCCGGCCTACACCGATCCGGTGCGGGCGGTCGTCGAGTCGTACGAGAAGTCGGTGTTCGACGAGTTCGTCGAGCCATCGGTCATCGTAGGAGCAGACGGCCAGCCGGTCGGTCTGGTGGAGTCGGAGGACGCGGTCATCTTCTTCAACTTCCGTCCCGACCGGGCGATTCAGCTGTCCAACGTGTTCACCAACAGCGACTTCCGCGACTTCGATCGCGGCGAGCGTTTCCCGCAGAATCTGTACTTCGTCTGCCTGACGTTGTTCTCCGAGACGGTAGGGGGCTATGTCGCCTACGCGCCAAAAAACCTCGACAACACGCTGGGCGAGGTGCTGGTACAGCAGGGCAAGCGGCAGCTGCGGATCGCCGAGACCGAGAAATACCCGCATGTCACCTTCTTCTTCAGCGGCGGCCGCGATGTCGAGCTGCCGGGCGAGACGCGTATCCTCATCAATTCGCCGAAGGTCGCAACCTATGATCTGAAGCCGGAGATGAGCGCGTACGAGGTGGCTGCCGCTGCGGTCAAGGAGATCGAGGCGGACAATCATGACGTCATCATCCTGAACTTCGCCAACCCGGACATGGTCGGTCACTCCGGCATGCTGGAGCCAACGATCAAGGCGGTCGAGGTGACGGACGAGTGTATGGGGCAAGTCGTCGAAGCGGTGCTCGCCAAGGGCGGCGTCGCGATCATCACGGCTGACCACGGCAATGCTGATCTGGTGCTGGACGATATCAACCGTCCGTTCACAGCCCATACGACGAACCCGGTGCCGGTCATCGTCACCGACAGCTCGGCCCAGCTGCGCGAGGACGGCATCCTGGCCGATCTGGCGCCGACGGTGCTCGATCTGATGGGACTGGCCAAGCCGGCAGAGATGACGGGCACGACGCTGATCAAGCGCGGCTAGCTCTTTTTTGCGGAGCAGGGTCGATAGAAGGTATAATAGAGCAGACAACCAACCATAAAAGGAGTGTTCAAGTTACATGTCTATCATTACTGATGTATATGCACGCGAAGTACTGGACTCCCGCGGCAACCCGACTGTAGAAGTAGAAGTAGCGCTCGAGTCCGGCGGCAAAGGCCGTGCGATCGTACCATCCGGCGCATCCACAGGCGCATTCGAAGCAGTCGAGCTGCGCGACGGCGACAAGTCCCGTTACCTCGGCAAAGGCGTCTTGAAGGCAGTCGAGAACGTCAACACAATCATCGCTCCTGAGATCATCGGCCTCGACGCGCTGGACCAAGTGGCGATCGACCGTGCGATGATCGAGCTGGACGGCACGCCGAACAAAGGCAAACTGGGCGCCAACGCGATCCTGGCCGTATCGATGGCTGTCGCTCGCGCAGCAGCCGACGCGCTGGACGTGACGCTATACACCTACCTGGGCGGCTTCAACGCGAAGACGCTGCCTGTACCGATGATGAACATCGTCAACGGCGGCGAGCATGCCGACAACAACATCGACGTGCAAGAATTCATGGTCCTGCCTGTAGGCGCAGAGAGCTTCAAGGAAGCGCTCCGCATCGGCGCTGAGATCTTCCACAACCTGAAGGCTGTCCTCCAGGAAAAAGGCCTCAACACCGCTGTAGGCGACGAAGGCGGCTTCGCGCCGAACCTGGGTTCCAACGAAGAGGCGATCACGACGATCATCTCCGCGATCGAGCGCGCAGGCTACAAGCCGGGCGAAGACATCTACCTGGGTATGGACGTTGCGTCCACCGAGTTCTTCAAGGATGGCAAGTACCACCTCGAAGGCGAAGGCCGTTCGTTCACGTCGGCTGAGTTCGTAGACTACTTGGCTGGCCTGGTCGACAAGTATCCGATCCTGACCATCGAAGACGGCTGCGCCGAGGACGACTGGGAAGGTTGGAAGCTGCTGACGGACAAGCTGGGCGGCAAAGTCCAACTCGTCGGCGACGACCTGTTCGTCACCAACACCGAGCGTCTGTCCAAAGGCATCGACCAAGGCGTAGGCAACTCGATCCTGGTCAAAGTGAACCAAATCGGCTCGCTGACCGAGACATTCGATGCCATCGAGATGGCGAAGCGCGCAGGCTACACTGCGGTTATCTCTCATCGTTCCGGCGAGAGCGAGGACAGCACGATCGCCGATATCGCTGTGGCGACCAATGCGGGCCAGATCAAAACAGGCGCGCCTTCCCGTACAGACCGCGTAGCGAAGTACAACCAATTGCTCCGCATCGAGGATCAACTGGGCTCGACCGCGATCTACGCTGGCGCTTCGGCGTTCTACAACCTGAAAAACTTCAAAAAATAAGAAGCGTCTGTCGCGGGGTGACCCGGTGCAGTGCCTCTAAATAAAGGATAGGGGAGATGGCCATTGGCCATCTCCCCTGTTTGCTTTATTGGCGGCCGTTCGTTATTTGCAGCCGTTCATTATTGGCGAACCGTTCATTGCTGCGCCGCTTGTCATGAATTGTGGCGCTCAGCGCTCTGCTCCGCAGATGGCGGAAAGGCAGGACTAAGATGCCCCTGAGCGGGTCTGCAGACGCCCTAGAGCGCTCTACGTCCTGCGCGCCAGCCCTTCCTGGGCGAGCCGCACCATCTCGCGCACCATCGAGCCGCCGATCCGGCCGCCGATGTGGCCGGCCTTCTCGGTCGTCAGATCGCCGTTGTCGCCTTGCTTGAGCGGAATGCCTAGCTTGGCGGCGACCTCGTACTTGACCTCGTCGGGCTGCGCCGGATTGACGGTGTAGCCTTCCTGCTTCATGACCTCAGCTTTGAAATGCTGCATCGCCTGCTCCGCGCCGGGGACGATGTATCTTCTGCGTCTTCGTGCCATCGCTGCTTCACCTCCTTGCTTCGTCTGTTTTGGCGTTAGTATGCCCGTAATGGGGTCAATTACGCTGCTGATACGTCGCGACGGGCCCAGTACTGCAACACGAGGGGAAGTGCTCGGAGCGCTTCCCCTCATGTGAATGGTATTAATAACGCGATGCGGTTCGCTGTTACTGAGGAACGGCCGGCTAAGGTTACTGCTGACTGGCGAGCCGCTCCAGGAAGACGGCGGCCTCGGCCCTCGTCGTATGGCTCCTCGGTCGGATCTGTCCGTAGTCGCCTATGACGAGCCGTTCCTGGACGAGAGCTCCGATGCTCTCCAGCGCATAGGGCGCGATGGCGTCATAATCGCGGAAGCGCTCTAGCTCCGAGCCGGACGTTTGGATGTCGAGCTTGCCAAGCTGCGCCAACGTTCGGGCTGCAAGGGTCATCATATCCTGCCGCGTAATCCGCTCCTCCGGCCGGAACAGATCGTCGCCTGTGCCCTGAGCGATCCCGAGCTGCCGTGCGATCGCGAGCTCTGCAGCATAGTAGGCGGCGGGACTGACATCCTCGAAGGCTGTGCCGCCCGGCGCTTCCAGCTCGAGCGCCCGGACGAGCCCATACATGAACTCTGCACGCGTGATCTGATCGCGCGGACGGAATAAGCCGTCTTCCTCCAGTCGGAACGCTCCGCGGTCGGTAAGACTCAGGATCGCAGCCTCGGCCCATGGCACCGCTGCCGCATCCGCGATGACGAGCGGCTGCAAGGCGACGGCATATCGACCAGGAGCGGACGCGGTGAAGGTGAACTTGTCGGCCTTCAGATCGTAGCTCGCGTCAGGGACGACATGGGCCTGACCGTCGGTATCGATGCGCCAGACGACGAGCCTGTCGGCGTATCTAGCCTGCGATGCAGGCAGGACATAGGGCAGCTCGATCGTCACCCCGGCCTCTGGATGCCAGACAGCGGGCTGGCCTCCTGCGGTCAGCGTCAGCTCGATGACCGGACGTTCGCCTATCGCCCGGACCACCCTGTCGGGCAATCCGGCGCTAGTGCTCTGGCCGATCGCGATGACGGCTTCGCTGTCGCTCGGTCCGTCCCAGTCCCGCAGCAGATGATCCGGGATCGTCAGACGGCCGAGTTCGGTGGCGAGGGTGAAGCGAGATGCGCCTGATCCATCGGCGAGCGACTTGGCCGGCATCCGCAAGCCATACGCTTGCGCGCCCTCGACCGCTTCGATGACGGCTACGCCGCCGTCAGCGAACAACCGTGCCAGCGCCTCGGCAGTCATCCGGGCTATTGCGCTGCCGCCCTCAAGCTGTGGCGTCAGCGCGTCGGTGTCGGCATCGCTTGGGCCGGCAGGCGGGGCATAACCGGGGCCGCTCGTGTTGCCGCCGCCGCTGCGCGGATGCGTGAGCGACAGTCGTACGGGTCCAGAGATCAGCTGCCCTTCCTTGGTCTGGAGACGGAAGACGATGAGCTCCGCAGTCGTACCTTCCGGGAATAGATCGTAATCGACATCCAGCGACACCTGGCGTCCATCCTCGGACCAGTGCGTCTGCCAATCGTCGGCGATGTCGAGTCCGAAGCCGAACTCGCGACTGTCCATCTCCGCTTGCAGCGTCAGCTCGATGCGTGTCTTGTCGCCGATTCGCGACACCTTGGGCGCAGCGAGCTCCGCCTTGAAGCCGGTGTTGACCGCTGATGGCGCGAGAGGACGAGGGACCGGCAAGCCTTGTTGCAGCAGCTCCTTCTCCGTCTTCGTATCGGGCACCTCCGGCCACACCGCAGCCGGACCGTTGTTATACCGCTCGACCTGCCAGCTGATCGGCCGGGTGAAGCGGGCGGCGCCTTCCTTGCCTGCGTTGGCAGCGGAGGCGGTAATGTTGCCGAGCGAGATTTCGAAGGTGAAGCCCGGCAAGGTGACGAACTGCAGGTTGCGGATGTGGAACGTCTTGTCGGCATCCCAGCCTTCATTGGCAATCCGCGCGAACATCGGATCGTGGAACTGGATGCCGTATTCGAGCAGCGTCGTCTCCTCCGGCTTGACCCGCTCGGGCGTGAAGCTCATCGTCGTCGGCTTGCCGTCGATCAGGACGACCGGCGGATTGTCGGCGTTGTTGGACAGTCGGCTGGAGAAGCCGATCAGACGGTTCTCCTCGCCCTCGTCTCCCTTGGATGGCGCATGCCGCAACGCATCCGCCAGACTGACGGCCGCGAAATAGACGCTGCGGTTCGCTTTGTCCGTGCCGAGGGTCCGCAGCTCATACCGTCTATAGACGGCCTGCTCTGCGGTCAGACGGAAGGTGAATTGGTCGCCCTCGTGACCGACAGCCTTGATCGCGGTGCCGTCCGGCAGCACCAGCTGAGCATCAGGGGCGTTGGAGTGAGCCGTGATGGTGACGGGATAGCCGACCAGGAAGTTCTCTTGGGCGGTCCATAACGAATACTTGTCCGGCCTCGACCATGGCAGATAGGCGCTGTTGATCTCGAAGGGGCTGGAGGTGATCGCGCTCAGCGAGTCATAGACTCTGGTCGGATACGACATACTGCCGAGCGAGCCATTGCCCTCCGGGAACAGATCCTGCACATGCAACTGGCGATCTGTCTCGTCCTGCTTGAACTCGCGGTCCATGATCGCGATGACGAACGGGATGTCGCGATTGTACAGCACATGGTCGCTCTGGCGGGCGCGTACGGCAATATTACCTTGCTCGATCGGATCGCGGCCGATGTAGGCGTACACCTCGGCGGCGGCCTGCACGGCGGCTACGCCGCCTTCATTGCCGAGCCAGTGCGTATCGATGCCGGTCACGGCGAAGAACGGTCTGGGCGCGACCAGCGCGATTATATCGCTGGAGTCGAAGGGCAGCTGCCGATCCTTGTTGACGAAGTGAGCGGCCGTCTCGGGGAACCAGCTGCTGCCCTTGCCATAGGAGACGGTCGGAATCTCAGTCTTGCCGTAGACACGATCGGCCTTCGGATACGTATTGAAGTTAAAGATCTTGCCCTCGACCTTGTAGCGATAGCTCTGAATACCAGAGCCGCCGGGCTCGCTCGACAGACAGATGCGGATCCGCTCGTCGAAGGCCGCGGCGAACATCGCCGCCTTGCCATAACGGGAGTGTCCCGTTACGAGGGTCTGCGCGGGGTTGATCCCGAGCTGCTCGCCCCAGGTCGTATCTTCGCCCTCGACAGGCTGCTCCAGCGCGCTGATGATCTGGCTGACGCCCCAGCCCCACGCCATGAGCGCGCCGGAGGCGTATTCGTACTGATCCTTGTCGTACGGGTAGAGACGGGTGTAGACGCCGTCGCGGTTGATACCGTCAGCCGCCGAGCTGTCATCCGGGTAGATATCGGTCGGCGTGAAGCGGATATGGGCATAGCCCTGCTCCAGTACGGCGGCCGTCTGCGAGACCGCGCCGCCGATGTCGATGATCGCCGGTACCTGGGCGCCTGCGTCGCCCCAGGCGCGAGCGACCTGCTCGGCGGAAGGCCGGCTGATCGTAATCTTGAAGCGCTCGGAGACGCCGCGCTCAGGATTGGCGACGGTGACGGTATGATAGGTGACCGGGATGATCGGCTCCGGCGGACCGCTCAAGGCGCCGGTATACGTCCGCAGTACGGCATAATTGGCGGTCCCAAACGAGGTGTAGGGGACGTAATAGCCCGCATTCCATGCCGCGATAGCAGCGTCCTGCGCTGACTCGGGATCGGCTGCCGGGCCATAGCTGCCGATCACCTCACCGAGCGTGGGCGCGCCGAACGGGCTGCTCGCCGGGACGACCTGACGTACCTCGACGCTCTCCGTCTGCAGCTTGCCCACGAGCTGGTCGAAGGCGTCGCGGAGGTTGATGACCGTTGCGGTGGAGCTAGGGGGCCAGTTGATGCCGACGGTGATGGCATTGGGCTCCATGACGACCTCGGAGAGGCCGCTGACGTCGTTGGCAGCGGTAGGATAGCGATAGCCGAGCCAGTAGCGCTGCACGAGGTCCTGGAGCTCGCTGCGGCGGGATATCCACTCCTCCGGAGAGGAGACGTAGCCATCCCCGGACGGGTCCTTGGCCGTATCAAAAAACTTGAACGGATCTGGAATGGTCTGAATGACGGGCAATTGATCGATCCCCGGATAGCCTGGCCAAATCTCCGAGGGGGCGGCGCTTGCCGCTGCCGGCCAAACGCCGAGCAGCATCGCTGTCGACAGGACGCTGGATAGCCATTGTTTACTCTGCTTCATCGTGTACACTCCTCGCAATCAGTGTATAGGAAAGCATTATGCGGTAATACCAATTGATTTTTATCGACGTGTCAGCCTCCTTCGATAAATTGTATGCGCTTGCAAAATGGAGTTGTATTCTATTTAACAGGTTTGTTTCGAGCTTGACCAGTGCCGCAGGGCTAACTTTTCATTGCGTTTTCACCTATTTTCGACAGCATATTTTGCAAAGCCTTTGGCGTGTGATTCGTAAACGTACGGGATGTGTTCGCAAGTCTATGAGATAGACCGCGGCTGGACCCATTGCTAGTCACACGGCATGTAGAAAACTGCTAGATCATAAAGATTGTCAGCGCCAGCATCTTGTATTTGGGCGCTACTTATGATAACTTATATAAAGGTGTTTTTTTGTTTCAGGAATTCATTTGCTGACAGGCGTCCACGCCGTGGACCATGCAAGCTTACTTTTAGCAGGAGGTGGAATTGTGGAAGCAGCATTTAAGATTGTGTTGGTTATTTTCGCTTTGGGATTGATTGCGGTTGTACTCCTGCAAAAGGGTAAGAGTGCTGGTCTGGCGGGAGCGATCTCCGGTGGTGCGGAGCATCTGTTCGGCAAGCAAAAAGCGCGCGGTCTGGACTTGTTCCTGCAACGGCTGACCGTTGCACTGGCGTCCGGGTTTTTCATTCTGGCGCTGGTCGTCGCTTACTTCGTGCACAACTAAACCGACTCATGAATCGAAAGCAGGGTAACCCCCTGCTTTTTTTTATTTCAAAGAGCCAGCGTATTAGAGAACATGCGTCACGGAAAGCATCTCCTGTTGGAATTGCCCGGAATTGTGGGACAGGGCGATTGCGCGGGTCCAGATTCGTGTATACTACATATAATATGGCTATTTAACTGCCGGATTCTGGATGCTTCGGTGGCACCGGGGTCGGCTCTGAGGTGAGTGAATGATAACCGAGCAACAGATATTGGATTTTATGAGAGAGACGGCTTATAAGCCGATGACGTACCAGGAGCTGGAGGAGCAGTTCCAGATCGCGGATGCGGCGGCCTTCAAGGCGTTTTTGAAGCTGCTCAACGAGCTGGAGACGAGCGGCAAAATCCTGCGGACGCGCAGCGACCGCTATGGCGTGCCGGAGCGGATGAACCTCGTGCGCGGACGTCTGCAGGTGCATACGAAGGGGTTCGCATTCCTGCTGCCCGACGACAAGTCGCAGCCGGACGTCTATGTCAATGCGAATGATTTGAAAAGCGCCATGAACGGCGATACTGTGCTGCTGCGCATCAATGGCCGAAGCGAAAACGGCGGGCGCGTCGAGGGCGAGGTCGTGCGCATCGTCCAGCGGGCGGTGACGCAGGTTGTCGGCACGTTTGAGAACCACGAGGTGTACGCCTTCGTCATCCCCGACGACAAGCGGATCAACCGCGACATCTTCATCCCCAAGGGCGAGTTCAAGGGTGCGGTGAGCGGCCAGAAGGTCGTCGTCAAAATTATCAACTACCCGGAGGGCCGCTCGGCCGCCGAGGGCGAGATCCTCGAGGTGCTCGGACATAAGGACGATCCGGGCATCGATATCCTCTCGATCATCCGCAAGCATCAGCTGCCGGAGTCGTTCCCCGATGAGGTCATGCAGGAGGCGGATGCGGCGCCGGACACGATCACCGAGGACGAGATTGTCCAACAGGGACGGCGCGATCTGCGCCACAAGACGATCGTCACGATCGACGGCGAGGATGCCAAGGATCTCGATGATGCGGTCAACGTCGAGCGCGCCGAGAACGGCAACTATATCCTGGGCGTGCATATCGCCGATGTCAGCTATTATGTGAAGGACAAGTCGGAGCTCGATCAGGAGGCATTCCGACGTGGGTGCAGCGTGTATCTGGTGGATCGGGTCATCCCTATGCTGCCGCATCGGCTGTCCAACGGCATCTGCTCGCTCAATCCGCAGGTCGACCGGCTGACGATGTCGTGCGAGATGGAGTTCGACGCCAAGACGCTGAAGCGGGTGCGACACGATATCTTCACCAGCGTGATCCGCACGACGGAGCGGATGACGTACACCAACGTCCGCAAGCTACTGACCGAGGACGACGCGGAGCTGCAGGAGCGCTACAGCGGCCTGATTGATATGTTCAAGCAGATGGAAGAGCTGGCGATGAAGCTGCGCAAGAAGCGGATGAAGCGCGGCGCGATCGACTTCGACTTCACAGAGTCCAAGGTGATCGTCGACGAGAATGGCAAGGCTGTCGACATCGTCAAGCGCGAGCGCTCGGTCGCCGAGCAGATCATCGAGGAGTTCATGCTGGTGGCCAACGAGACGGTGGCGGAGCATTTCCACTGGCTGAAGGTGCCGTTCCTGTACCGCATCCACGAAGACCCCGACGCTGAGAAGCTGCTGGCGTTCGTCCAGTTCGCGTCGAACTTCGGCTACAACGTCAAGGGCAAGGGCAATGCCATCCATCCGCGAGCGCTGCAGACGCTGCTCGAGGAGGTGCGCGGGGCCAAGGAGGAGACGGTCATCTCGAAGGTGATGCTGCGTTCGATGAAGCAGGCCAAATACGATGCGCAGAGCCTCGGCCACTTCGGCCTGGCGGCGGAGTACTACTCGCACTTCACCTCGCCGATCCGGCGTTATCCCGACCTCGTCATCCACCGGGTCATCCGCGAGGTGCTGGACAACGGCGGCTCGCTGCCAGCAGCTCGTCAGGAGGCGCTGGAGGCATGGATGCCCGAGGCGGCGCAGCACTCCTCGGAGCGCGAGCGCGTCGCGGTCGACGCCGAGCGCGACACGGAGAAGCTGAAGAAATGCGAGTACATGCTCGACAAGGTCGGCGAGGAGTTCGACGGCATCATTAGCAGCGTCACCAGCTTCGGCATCTTCGTCGAGCTGGACAACTCGGTCGAGGGACTGATCCGGCTCAGCGACATGCACGACGACTACTATCACTTCCACGAGCAGCATATGATGCTGATCGGCGAGCGAACCTCGCGGCAGTTCCGGATCGGCGACGAGCTGAAGATTCGGGTGTCGCGGGTCAATATGGAGGAGCATACGATCGATTTTGAGCTGCTCGACATGAAGCCGCGCGAGGGCGGCGGCAAGGGCTATTACGGCTCCTCGCCGCGCGGTCGCGGCGCCGGTCCGCGCCAGGGCGACGTGTGGAGCGGCCGGGGCGGCAAGGATAAGCGCAGTGCCGATGCCGGCGACAAGCGCGGCAAGAAGAGCGCGGCAGGCGGCGGAGCGAACGCTGGCTTCAGCTTTGGCGGCAAGCGTCGCAAGGGCGAGAGCGGTCCGGGCGCAGCAGGCGGCGCCAGCGCGGGCGGTCCGGGCGGCAAAGGCAGGAAGCGCGGGGACGCGCCGGGCGGAGCTGGGCGCGGCACTTGGGGCAAGGGCGCGAGCGACGCGGAGGGTCGCGGCGCGAGCGAGCAGGCGCTGGGCGCAGGCGGCGAGTCCGCGCGCGGCGAAGGCGGCGGCTCCGGGGGCCGCGACCGGTCGCGCGGCCGATTCGGCAGCGAGGGGCGCGGCACGTGGGACGTCGCCGGCGAGCAGCCGACGAGCGCCAAGGAGCCGTGGTCGCTCGACGACGGCGGGCTGCGGCCGCTGCGCGGGGGCGATGCCGCAGGCGGCGAGGGCGGCGAGTCCGGCGCGAGCGAGCGGCGCACCGACATGTGGGGCCTGCCGATCCGAGGCGCAGGCGGCCCGGGACGCGGCGGTCCTGGCGGCGGCAGTCGGCCGGGCGGTCCGCGTAAGCGCGGCGCGGCCGGTGGCAGCGCCGGTAAGCCAGGCAAGAGCGGCCCGGGCAAAGGCGGCAGCGGCGGCTCTGGAGTTGGCGGAGCGGGCGCGGCTGGCAGCACTGGCGGCGGCAAGCGCAAGAAGGGCAAGGGCGGCGGGAGCAGTATGGCGGCTTTTGTCCGCAAGAAGAAAAAATAGCCGCGCATCGGCGGCGTTGCAGAGCAGGCAGGGGATATTGATTTCCCCTGCCTGTCTTGGTACAATTAATGTCTGACTCTGCCAGATGCAGAGCGACGTAACGGCAGTGAGGAGTGAGGCTCATGGCCAAGAAGAAGACCGATGATCGCCCGCTTGCGCAGAACAAGAAGGCATCCCATGATTATTTCATCGAAGAGACGTTCGAAGCAGGCATGGTACTGACCGGAACCGAGATCAAGTCGATCCGTCAGGGAAAGTCCAACATTAGCGACGCCTTCGCCACCATCCGCAACGGCGAGATTTTCATCCATAACATGCATGTCAGTCCGTTCGAGCAGGGCAATCGCCACAACCCGGCAGACCCGACGCGCGCGCGCAAGCTGCTCATGCACAAGTCGCAGATCAACAAGCTGCTCGGCCTGTCCAAGCAAGAGGGCTACGCGATCGTACCGCTCAAGATCTACTCGCGCAATGGCTTCGCCAAGCTGCTGATTGGCCTAGGCAAAGGTAAGAAGCAATACGACAAACGCGAATCCGCCGCCAAAAAGGACGCCCAGCGCGATATCCAGCGGGCGCTGCGCGAAAGGCAAAAGGGTTAGTCGGAGCTTGATCCAATTTTTATGAATACCATCCAGCGATGTTGTTGGTTGGACTGCCGGATCTCGGCAAGCCGCCCAGCAACAAGAGCGAGCAATTGCTTGCGGGATGTGGTATACTATTTTTGTGACGCAAGCGGCATGAGACAAGACGTTGCAGCTGCGGTTCATATGCACCGGCTCGAAGCGCGTTCGCTTTTGTAGCGGATGACCTTCGTTGATCCGGACGACTCCTTCACACGGGGGCGTTTCTGGATTCGACGGGGATAGTTCGAGCATGGGTGGCGGGTAGTGGGGACGCGTCCGCTTCATCAACGCTAAAGCCTATTAAACGGCAAACAACAAACAAACTACGCTGTAGCAGCTTAATAACCTGCACACGTGCTTCTACCTAGCATCGTCCATGTGCTAGGATAGGGGCTCAACTTTAGTGGACTACGCTGTCACATCTCTGCCTGGGGTGTGCTGAAGAAGACAATCAGGCTGGGTCTAGCGATAGCCGGTTACGGGGCGCTTGCTAGATCGACAACAAAACTGTGACTACACCCGTAGAAGCACATGCGCCGTTATCTTCGGACAGGGGTTCAACTCCCCTCGCCTCCATCTAAGACGAAAGCCATCAACCATCATATACGGGTTGGTGGCTTTTCCATACTACGCGATAATAATGTAAGGGAAGGAATGTGACAGGGATGTTTGAGGAAATAGACAAGAGAATTGACGAATCGTCGGTTCAGATGTCTTGTACTCTGCCGCGACGTTTTTGTAAGCATGTCGATTGCCGTATGCTTTTAGAAAACGATCAAGCTTGATGCGCGATTCGGTGCCATACGTCAGCTTTTGAAGAATGAGCCGGAAAAACTGGCTGTACTGTTCAACGGCGACGAAAGACAGGGGATGGGAAGGATCGACGGTAGATATCCCTACTGCTTGGATAAGTTCATGCATTGCGCTGATTCGATGTGCATCTGTGATCTCTATTTCATCGGAACGCATCAGATGCAGAAGGAATGTAGTTGTATTGAAGCCTGTATTCCAATCCGGCAATCGCTGCTCCCAGAATTGAAAGATCTGCGATGGTTCGAAAGCAGCATTCTCTGCAAACTCAGGCCAAATTTTAATCATCTTAATAGTGGTTCTATGATGTGTGGAAGGCAGGTTCTTTCGAGCCCATCCACCAAGCGGCCAGCGAAACGCATCGCGGAGCGTTTCGGCTGGCACAGACTGAGGCTCGGCAAAGATATGTTTCCAGGCTTCAAATGGCTCAATCGGATATCTGGCGAACGGGAAGCGGCTTAAATGTTCATCCATTCGTTCTTGAACGAGCGTGGAAATGGCGCGTTTTTCTTTTTCGTTAAGACTAAATGCCAAGGCGATCACTCTTTTCTGAATAATTTAGCGACGGTAGCGGCGTCCGCGTTGGTCGCTCCCGCCTGTACCGTCGCTATTTTCGGTGCTAAAGGGGTTAGAGATACTTGTCAAAATCTTCGTCGCTGATGGGCTTCGGTAAGTTAGACTCTTCCGGAGCCTGTGGCACACGGTAATCTTCGTCATGACCGTTCAGGGCTATTCGCTGTTCTGTCGTCAGGAAAGGGTCTTTGAATTGGATGTAGAATGGCTCAGCTAGTTCGCGAACCTAAGCAAGCGCGGCGGGAATTTTGCCGCCATGAAAGATAGGTGGGCCGTCTATTCAAAGCTCCTCCCGAGCAAAGGTTACCGTTTGAGTTTCATCGTTCATTATGATGAAAATGTCAGTGCCGTCTACGTAAGGGTTCATTCCATCCCCATCTGTCGTTCGGAGAACGGTTCGCACAATATGAGTGGGATTATCTTTAGTTGCTAGTGAAGTTTGAAGCGGAGCTTCAGGATGTGATGTAACTGCCGCTACCATGATCCAGATGTTCTGATTTCCTGATCCAGCTAAATCATTAACGCAAAAATGCTCTTTCAAAAATTGTAGTAGGTAGCTTTTTGGGTTGTTTGTCATGATATGACCTCCAGTAGATGGCTTTATTCTAAAAATGAATATTATTTGTAAGTAGGAAAATGTACCCAATCAGTGTATTATGGAACATAAGATAAGTTATAACGCGAAATAAAATAGAAGAGGTAATTGTTTGTTATTCTGGCTACATTAAAGGACTATTGCACCAATAAGTGAACGGTATCTTTTTATTCGGAGTAAATGGATTGTACAGGGGAGTAGGGGCACTTTAACTTAAGACACAAATAATTCGTGTCCTCGAATTAGCTATTACTCCAGTTGGATTCAAAAGTTTTGGTCAGTTATTTCGGCTCAACCTCATAATCAGTGCTTGACTGTTAGACTAACATCCGATGGCGGTTGCATTCAATGAGAATGCCTGCTTTATAGCGGCTGCGATTTCGCGTAAAGTAATGGCGGCGCTGAAAAGCT
>Ga0160464_100671_pt1 | contig 20784 bp, 14 predicted proteins | sample HID1971I_E11MG_FD_108275 | JGI IMG/M metagenome (GOLD analysis project Ga0160464, IMG submission 108275) | Enriched millipede-associated microbial communities from UW Madison campus, WI, USA - HID1971I_E11 MG | ecosystem: Host-associated > Arthropoda: Insects > Digestive system > Unclassified ... | reverse complement strand
TGCATCGCCGATGGTAGTGTGGGGTTTCCCCATGTGAGAGTAGGTCATCGTCAAGATTAAATTCCAGAACCCCAATTGCGAAAGCAGTTGGGGTTTTGTTTTGGGCGCTCGGAAAGTGTCCACCCTGTCCCCGCGCACCTGTCAGCCATGTGTCCGGTCCGTGCACCACAGTGCTAAAGTCCACCCCTCGATTTTGCTTTTCCCAAGGAAGCCGTTATGCCGGACGCAACGTCCCTCAGCGCTGGATTCATGGTGGTCCACGGCAATCGCCTGGACGAACTGCGTAGCCTGGTGGTCAGTTGGATGCGCCGCTACCCACTGGCGCCTTTGGAAAATGAAATCGCCCTGGTACAAAGCAACGGTATCGCCCAGTGGCTCAAGCTGGCCCTGGCCGAAGACCCTGAGGAAGACGATATGGGCGGTTGCGGCATTGCTGCTGCAATCGATGTGCAGCTGCCTGGCAGCTTCATGTGGCAGCTCTACCGCATGGTCCTGGGCCGTGACGAAATCCCGCCGAAGTCCCTGCTCGATAAAGCCCCGTTGACCTGGCGCCTGATGCGCCTGTTACCCGAGCTGATTGACCAGCCGTACTTCGAGCCTTTGCAACGCTTCCTGACCCAAGACACCGACCTGCGCAAACGCTACCAACTTGCCGAGCGCCTGGCTGACTTGTTCGACCAATACCAGGTCTACCGCGCTGATTGGCTGGAAGATTGGGCCGCAGGCCGCCACCAACTACGCAATAGTCGAGGCGAATCCAAACCGCTCGACCCTGCCAATTGCTGGCAAGCCGAGTTATGGCGTGCGTTGTTGCTGGACGTGGGAGCAGAGGGCATGGCCCAAAGTCGAGCCGGCGTTCACCAACGTTTTATCGAACGTATCAATAGCCTTGAAAAAGCGCCGTCCGGCTTGCCTTCCCGGGTGATTGTCTTTGGCATTTCATCGCTACCGGCCCAGGCATTGGAAGCGCTGGCGGGTCTGGCCCGTTTCAGCCAGGTCCTGCTTTGCGTGCATAACCCTTGCCGCCACCACTGGTCCGATATCGTCGCCGACAAGGACCTGCTGCGAAACGAATACAAACGCCAGGCGCGCAAAGCCGGCATGCCGGTCACCATCGACCCCCAAACCCTACATCAGCACGCCCATCCGTTGCTCGCCGCGTGGGGCAAGCAAGGCCGTGATTACATCAGCCTGCTAGACAGCTACGATGACCCCAACAGCTATCGGGCCGCATTCCGTGACGGCCGCATCGACTTGTTCAGCGACAGTGAACCCACCACGCTGCTCAACCAGCTCCAGGACGATATCCTCGAACTGCGCCCGCTGAATGAAACCCGTGAGCTGTGGCCCCCTGTCGACTTGGAGCACGATGCTTCGATCCGCTTCCACATTGCCCACAGCGCCCAGCGCGAAGTGGAGATCCTCCACGACCAATTGCTCCAACGCTTCAGCGCCGACCCAACTTTGCGCCCCCGGGACATCATCGTCATGGTCCCCGACGTCGACAGCTACGCGCCGCACATCCGCGCAGTCTTCGGCCAGCTCGAACGAAATGATCCACGCTTCATTCCTTTCACCCTTACCGACCAAGGCCAGCGCGGCCGCGACCCTCTGCTGATCGCCGTCGAGCACCTGCTGAAACTTCCCGACAGCCGTTTCCCCGTCAGCGAGATCCTCGACCTGCTCGACGTGCCCGCCCTGCGCGAACGTTTCGCTATCAAAGAGCGCGACTTGCCCACCTTGCATCGCTGGATCGAAGGCGCCGGCATCCGCTGGGGCCTGAATGCCGAGCAACGCGCTGGTTTAGGCCTACCTACAGAACTGGAACAAAACAGCTGGCGATTCGGCCTGCGCCGCATGCTGCTGGGCTACGCTGTCGGCACCGGCACGGCCTGCAATGGGATTGAGCCCTACGATGAAATCGGTGGCCTCGATGCGGGACTGATCGGCCCGCTGGTCGCCCTGCTCGATGCCTTGAGCGATGCCCACCAGGCGTTGTCCCAACCCGCCTCCCCCCAGGCCTGGGGCGAGCGACTGCAACGCTTGATGCAGCTGTTTTTCCTGCCCAGCAGTGAGCACGATGACTACCTGCTAGGCCAGCTCGAACAACTAAGAGAGACTTGGCTGGAAACCTGCGAGTCCGTTGGCTTGCAGGACGAGTTACCGCTTACCGTGGTCCGTGAGGCGTGGTTGGCCGGACTGGATCAGGGGCGCCTGTCCCAACGCTTCCTAGCGGGAGCTGTCAATTTTTGTACCCTCATGCCCATGCGTGCAATCCCGTTCAAGCTGGTCTGTCTGCTCGGCATGAATGATGGTGATTACCCGCGGGCCCAGCCGCCCCTGGACTTCGACCTGATGGGCAGCGACTACCGCCCCGGTGACCGTTCACGCCGCGAAGACGACCGCTACTTACTGCTTGAAGCGCTGCTGTCGGCCCGCGACCAGCTATATATCAGCTGGGTAGGGCGCAGCATCCGCGATAACAGCGATCGCCCAGCCTCGGTGTTGATTGGTCAACTGCGCGATCACCTCGCCAGCGGCTGGCAGCACGCCAAAACCGATACACCGCTGATTGACGCAATGACCCAGGAACATCCTCTGCAGCCCTTCAGTGCCCGCTACTTTCACGAAGGCGACCCGCTGTTCAGTTATGCCCGCGAATGGCAATTGCTGCATGAAACCCCGGTCGCCGTCGGCCCAGAAAATACGCTGGCGCAACACCAACAGGAAGAGCCGCTGAGCCTCGGCCAGTTGCAGGACTTCCTACGCAACCCGGTTAAACACTTCTTCAGCCAGCGCCTGAAAGTGTTCTTTGAAGCTGCCGAAGTTCCCCTGGCCGACGAAGAGCCCTTCGTGCTGGACGCACTGCAACGCTACAGCCTCAGTGACAGCCTGCTGAGCGCCGCACTGACCCAGCCCGATCACCTCGATCAGGCCCTCAATGCCCAGGCGCTGCGCCTGCAAGGCAGCGGACTGCTGCCGATGGTCGGTTTCGGTGAGTGTCTGCGTAACGAACTGATCGAGCCATTGCCTGACCTTGTGCAACGCTATCAACACCTTCTGGCCCTTTGGCCAACCCCGCATACCGCTGCTGAGCCGATCAGTTTTGAGTATCAGGGCATCCAGCTGGAAGGTTGGATCAGCGGCCTGCATCGACGCAGTGATGGCGGTTTGTTAAGCGTTACCACCATCCCCAACAGCATTGGCTCGATCAAGACCCGCAAGTGGCACCGCCTGATTCGACCCTGGGTCAATCATGTGGTGGCCTGCGCCTGCGGCCTGCCACTGAGTACCGGCCTGGTGGCAAGTGACGACACCTTGCTGCTGGCTCCGCTGGACAAGCCCATTGCGCAGGAAATCCTTGGCAACCTGCTGCTGGCCTGGCACACCGGCATGAGCACGCCGCTACCCGTCGCGGTGAAAACCGCCTTTGCCTGGCTCGGCCAGACCGATCCCATCAAGGCCCAGGCCGCGGCCAGCAAAGCCTACGAAGGCGATGGCATCACCACCGACGGCGAACGCCGCGAAACGCCCGCGCTCACGCGGCAATTTCCCGACTACGCCGCCTTGGTTGCCAGCGAAGAGTTCGAAGGCTGGTGCGAAACCCTGTATCGCCCACTGCTCAACGCCCCGTGGCGATCACTCTCCAGTACGGAGGCCGGCGCATGATTGGCAAACCCTTGGCCCTGGCGTTTCCGCTCAAAGGCAGCCAGTTGATCGAGGCCAGTGCCGGCACTGGCAAGACGTTTACCATCTCCGCCTTGTACCTGCGCCTGGTGCTCGGCCACGGCGGTGATGAGTCCGGTTTCGTGCGCGAACTGTTGCCGCCACAAATCCTCGTGGTGACGTTCACCGACGCCGCTACCAAAGAGCTGCGGGAGCGCATCCGCATCCGCCTGGCCGAAGCTGCGCGTTTCTTTCGCGACGAAATCGAACAGCCCGATGCGTTGATCGCCGACCTGCGCGATCAGTACCCCCCGGAGCAGTGGCCCGCCTGCGCCAACCGCCTGGACATCGCCGCGCAATGGATGGATGAAGCCGCCGTCTCGACTATCCACAGCTGGTGCCAGCGCATGCTGCGCGAACATGCGTTCGACAGCGGCAGCCTGTTCACCCAGACTCTGGAAACCGACCATGGCGACCTGCTGGGCGAAGTGCTACGCGACTACTGGCGGCTGTTCTGCTACCCGATGCACGACGACGCGCTCAGCTGGGTGCGCAGCCATTGGGGCGGCCCCGCTGCACTGATGCCGCGAGTGCGTGCGCTGTTCGGCAGCGAACGGCCCACCGATGAAAGTCGTGAGCCGGCGGAGCTGATCAACGCCTGCCTGCAAGAACGTCGCGCAGCGCTGGTAAGCCTCAAGGCGCCTTGGCAACAATGGGCCGTCGAGCTGCGCGATATCTGCCTGCAAGCTGTTGCGGCCAAAGCTGTCGATGGTCGCAAGATGCAAGCGCGCTACTTCGAACCCTGGTTCGAGAAGATCAGCGCCTGGGCCGCTGATGAAGCCCTGGAACAACTGGACATCGGCACCGGCTTCACGCGCCTGACGCCCGACGGCATGGCCGAAGCCTGGAAAGGTGAGCCGCCGCAGCACCCAGGGATCGAGGCCATGGCCGGCCTCAAAGCCAGCCTTGACGCCTTGCCAACACCAGACGCAGCGGTGTTGCAACATGCTGCCGGCTGGGTCGGCAAACGCTTCGAAGAAGAAAAGCGTCGCCGCGCAGAGATGGGCTTCGACGACATGCTGATTCGCCTCAACGCCGCCCTTCAAGCCGACGGTGGCGAGCGCCTGGCCAGTGTGATCCGTGAGCAATTTCCGGTGGCGCTCATTGATGAATTCCAAGACACCGACCCTGTGCAATACAGCATCTTCGACAGCATCTACCGCATCGAGGAGAACCACCTCGACAGTGGCCTGTTCCTGATAGGCGATCCCAAGCAGGCGATCTACGCCTTTCGCGGCGCCGACATCTACACCTACCTGCGCGCCCGGCAGTCCACCACCGGCCGCCATCACACCCTGGGCACCAACTTCCGTTCCAGCCATGCGATGGTCGAGGCGGTGAACCACGTGTTCCAGCGAGCTGAAACCGGCCGTGGCGCGTTTCTGTTTCGTGAGCCCAATGGCGAGAATCCGGTGCCGTTCCACCCGGTACTGTCCCAAGGCCGCAGAGAGCATCTGCAGGTTGACGGCCAGACGCTGCCGGCCATGAACCTTTGGCACCTGCCCACCGACCAGCCGATTTCCAACGCGCTTTATCGCCAACAACTGGCTGCTGCCTGTGCCACGCAGATCGTCGCGCTGCTCAACGGCGGGCAGCAAGGCACGGCGGGGTTTGTCACGAAAGACAGTTTCACCGGTGTGCTGCCCTCAAACATCGCCATCCTCGTGCGCGACGGCAAGGAAGCCCAGGCCGTACGTGCTGAACTGGCCAGCCGTGGCGTGCGTAGCGTGTACCTCTCGGATAAAGACTCGGTGTTCGCCGCCCAGGAAGCCCACGACCTGTTGGCCTGGCTCAAGGCGTGCGCCGAGCCGGATGTCGAGCGCCCGCTACGCGCTGCCCTTGCCTGCGTCACCTTGAATCTGTCGTTGGCGGAACTGGAGCGTCTGAACCAGGACGAACTGGCGTGGGAGTCCCGCGTAATGCAGTTCCGGGGTTACCGCTCGATCTGGCGTACCCAAGGCGTGCTGCCGATGCTGCGCCGCCTGCTCCACGACTTCAAGTTGCCGCAAACCCTCATCGCCCGCAGTGATGGCGAGCGTGTGCTGACCAACCTGTTGCACCTCAGTGAGTTGTTGCAACAAGCCGCGTCGGAACTCGATGGTGAACAGGCGTTGATCCGTCATCTGGCCGAACACTTGGCGCTGTCGGGCCAGGCTGGCGAAGAGCAGATCCTGCGGCTGGAAAGCGATGAGCAACTGGTCAAGGTGGTGACCATCCACAAATCCAAAGGCCTGGAATATGACTTGGTGTTCCTGCCGTTCATCTGCTCGGCCAAACCGGTGGATGGCAGTCGCTTGCCGCTGCATTACCACGATGAACAGGGTAAGTCCCAAGTGAGCCTGCGGCCGACGGCCGAGCTGATTGCCCAGGCCGATGATGAGCGCCTGGCCGAAGACCTGCGCTTGTTCTACGTGGCGTTGACCCGCGCCAAACACGCGTGCTGGCTGGGCATCGCCGACCTCAAGCGCGGCAATAACAGCAGTTCGGTTTTGCACCTCTCGGCCTTGGGCTATCTGCTGGGAGCCGGTGCGTCGCTAGGCGAATCCGCCGACCTGGCGCGCTGGCTGTTGGACTTGCAGCAAGGCTGCCCGGCCATCAGTTATGCACCTGTGCCAGATGCGCAAGACATCCTGTTCCACCCGCCACGCAATGAAGCGACCCTGCTGGCGCCGTTGCTGCCTAAACGCAAGGCTGCGGAAAACTGGTGGATCGCTTCCTACAGCGCCTTGCGCATTGGCGACAGCATGAGCGCCGCCAGCCTCGAAGCACCGGAAAGCCCACAGGCCCAGAAGCTGTTCGACGACGAACGCCTCGACCCGGATGCACCACGGGAAGTGGTGGCGTCCGGCGGTGACATACACCGTTTTCCACGCGGCCCTAATCCAGGCACCTTCCTTCACGGGTTGTTGGAGTGGGCCGGTGAAGAGGGTTTCAACGTGACGCCTGAGGCGATCGAAAAAGCCGTGGGCGCACGCTGTAATCGCCGCAACTGGGAGGGCTGGATCGTCACCCTCAGCGGCTGGCTGGGTCATCTGCTGCAAACGCCGCTGCCCCTGTGCAACGACCACGTCACCCTCAGCGGCCTGAAGCAGTACCAGATCGAAATGGAGTTCTGGTTCGCCAGCCACAAGGTCGATGTGCTCGCCCTCGACAAGCTGGTGTGCCAGCACACCCACGGCGGTGCCTCCCGCGTGGCCGCTGAGCCGGTGTTGCTCAACGGTATGTTCAAGGGGTTTATCGACCTGACGTTCGAGCACAATGGCCGCTACTACGTGGCGGACTACAAATCCAACTGGCTTGGTCCCGACGACTCAGCCTACACCCTTGATGCCATGGAGCATTCGATCCTAGAGCATCGGTACGACCTGCAATACGTATTGTACCTGCTGGCCCTGCATCGCCAGCTCAAGGCGCGTTTGCCGGATTACGATTACGACCAGCACGTCGGCGGCGCCCTGTACCTGTTCCTGCGCGGTACCCAGGCGGTGAGCCAGGGCGCGTATTTCACCCGGCCACCCCGTGAGCTGATCGAGGGGCTGGACCTGTTGTTCCAGGGCAAGCCTATCCCGCCCAAGGTTGAGCCCGCCTGGGAACAAGGAGTGCTGCTATGAACCTGTCGCCGTTACCGCTGGACGAGCTGACACCCCTGAGCCGCGCCGCCGACCTGCTGCAACTGTTGGAGCGTTGGGTCGACCGTGGCTGGTTGCGCGCCTTGGACAAAGCCTTCGTCGGCTTCCTGCATGAGCTTGATCCCCAGGCCGATCCCCTGGTGCTGTTGGCGGCGGCCTTGACCAGCCATCAGTTGGGCCATGGTCACGTCTGCCTGGACCTGTTCGAAACCCTCAAGGCACCGGACTTCGCCCTGTCACTGCCGCCCGAGGGCGACCCGCACACCGGCGCCATGCTGCTGCCGTCACAGCTGCTGCATGGCCTGGACGGTGCCCATTGGTGTCATGCCCTGGCGTCCAGCCAACTGGTCGCGCTGGCGGTCGATGGCAGCGCAGCCGCCCAGAGCCGACCGTTGGTGTTGTCCGGCAAGCGCCTGTACCTACGGCGCTACTGGACCTACGAACGGCGTATCGACAGTGCCTTGCGCCAGCGTCTTGCGAGTGTGGAGATCGTTGCCGCCGATTTGCCGCAGCGCCTCAATCGCCTGTTCGATCAACCGGCGCCGGATGGCGTGATCGACTGGCAAAAACTCGCCTGTGCCCTGGCGACCCGCGGCGCATTCAGTATCGTCACCGGCGGCCCCGGCACCGGCAAGACCACCACGGTGGTGCGCCTGCTCGCGCTGTTGCAAGCGCCCGCCGTGGAGTCCGGCAACCCGTTGCGTATCCGTCTGGCCGCGCCCACCGGTAAAGCCGCCGCGCGCCTGACCGAATCCATCAGCCAGCAAGTGCTATCGCTGACAGTGGCCGACAACGTGCGGGAAAAAATCCCCACTCAGGTCACCACTGTCCACCGTCTGCTGGGCAGCCGCCCGGGAACCCGACATTTCCGTCATCACCTGGGTAACCCGTTACCTCTGGATGTGCTGGTGGTGGATGAGGCCTCGATGATCGACCTGGAAATGATGGCCAACCTGCTCGACGCCTTGCCGGCCCATGCACGCCTGATACTGCTGGGAGACAAGGACCAACTGGCATCGGTGGAAGCGGGAGCCGTACTCGGCGACTTGTGCCGCGATGCCGAAGCCGGCTGGTACAGCCCGCACACGCGCCAATGGTTGCAAGCGGTCAGCGGCGAAGACCTCAGTACCAGTGGCCTGCAAGAAGACCTCGATGGCAGTCATCCCCTGGCCCAGCAAGTAGTGATGCTGCGCTATTCGCGCCGCTTCGGTGAGGGCAGCGGCATCGGCCAACTGGCGCGTTGGGTCAACCAGCAAAACGCCGAAGAGGCCCGCCAGCTGTTGGCCGCACGCCGCCACGACGACCTCTTCTGCGTCAGCCTCAAGGGTGAACATGACCACGCACTTGAGCGCCTGGTGCTGGACGGGAAGGGCGACGGCGCCCAAGGTTATCGCTACTACCTGAACCTGCTGCAATCTGCACGCCCATCGCTGGATACGCGGCGGGACGACCCTGCCTGGACCCATTGGGCGCAACAGCTGCTGCAAGCCTTCGACGCGTTCCAGTTGCTTTGCGCCGTACGCAAGGGCCCTTGGGGCGTCGAAGGGCTGAACCTGCGCATCACCGCGGCGCTGCGCAAAGTGCGCCTGATCGAAGGCGATGAGCAGTGGTACGAAGGCCGCCCGGTGCTGATGACCCGTAACGATTACGGCCTGGGCCTGATGAACGGCGACATCGGCATCGCGCTGAAATTGCCCGAAAGCGACGGTGGCCCCCAGGTGCTGCGCGTGGCCTTCCCGCGTAACGATGGCCAGGGCGGCGTGCGCTTTGTGTTGCCCAGCCGGCTCAATGACGTGGAAACCGTGTACGCAATGACCGTGCACAAATCCCAAGGCTCTGAGTTCACCCATACCGCACTGATCTTGCCGGATGCCCTGAACCCGGTACTGACCAAAGAGTTGATTTATACCGGTATCACCCGCGCCAAGCGCTGGTTCAGCCTGATTGAGCCCCGGGCTGGCGTGTTTGAGGAGGCCGTGCGCCGCAAGGTCAAGCGCTTGAGCGGGCTGATGCTGGAATTGGACGCCGTGCCTGAAGAAAATGACTGATAGGTCATGCAATATTTCTGATTCAGCTGTCTGATTTTTCTGAAAAAATAGTGCGCCCCGCGCAAACCGTGTTTCGTGGGGTTTTCCGCCGCTGTGCTATCGTTGCGGCATCACCTTGGAAAACACCTGAGAGAATTGCTGCATGAACGTGGCTGGCTCGCCCACAGAGCGTAGTTTGAGCTGGAGAAGCATGTTACTGGTGGCGGTTCTGTGCCTGCTCGTGACGCCTCTGTCGGCACAGACCCAAAGCCTCGCCGAGCAGCGTGCCCAAGCGGTTACCCAAGTGGTGCTCGGCATCCTCAGCTACGCCCGATGGCCGGTAGAGCCTGCGCAGTTGCGGCTGTGCGTTGTCGGGCCGACCCAATACACAGACGACCTGGTCAAAGGCACCACCCAGGCTACCGGCCGTCCGGTGCTGGTGCGGCGCCTGCTGGTCGATCATCCCGACATCGTCAACGCCTGTGACGCTGTCTACATCGGCAAGCTCACCGCGGACGAACGCAGCCGCTTGTTCACCTCATTGATTGGCCACCCGGTACTCAGCATCAGCGAAGGCGGCGACCAATGCACCGTGGGCAGTCTGTTCTGCCTGCGAGTAAGCGATGAGCAAGTATCGTTCGAGGTCAACCTGGATTCCGTCGCCCGCAGCGGCGTGCGCATCCACCCCAGCGTGTTGCAGTTATCTCGCCGTCGAGCGCCAGGGTCATGAGCGGCACTAAGGTGCGGCCGACCCTGCGCTCGGTGATTGCCCGTGGGCATATGATCCTGGCCCTGGTGGCGGTCACCCTGGCCAGTGTGTCCCTGACCCTGCTCGGCGTACTTGCCCTGCGGGTCTACGCCGAGCACAACCTGCACCTGATCGCCCGTTCCATCAATTACACCGTGGAAGCGGCGGTGGTGTTCAATGACAGCGCGGCGGCTACCGAAGCCCTGAGCCTGATTGCCTCCACCGAGGAAGTGGCCCAGGCGGAAGTTTTCGATATCAATGGCAAATTGCTGGCGCGATGGGTACGCCCGGAAACCGGCATGTTGTCACGTGTCGAGCTGCAAATAGCGCACGCCCTGCTTGAACAGCCCATCAGCCAACCGATCCTGCGCCAAGGGCAAACCGTGGGCAGCATTCACCTGGTCGGCCACGGTGGCAGTCTATTGCGCTTTTTGCTCAGCGGCCTGGTCGGGATTCTGATCTGCACCGCCCTCAGCGCCTGGGTGGCCTTGCACTTGTCGCGGCGTCTGTTGAATGGTATCACCGTGCCGCTGCAGCGCCTGGCCGCCGTGGCCCACGCGGCCCGCAGCGAGCGCGACTTCGACCGCCGCGTTCCCTCCGCGCAGATCGCCGAACTCGACAGCCTGGGCAGCGACTTCAATGCCCTGCTCGGCGAGATGGAAGCCTGGCAGAGCCACCTGCAAAGCGAGAACGAAACCCTGGCTCACCAGGCCAGCCACGACAGCCTCACCGGCCTGCCCAACCGCGCGTTCTTCGAAGGCCGGTTGATCCGTGCCTTGCGCAGCGCAGCCAAGGTCAACGAGCAAGTGGCGGTGCTGTTTCTCGACAGTGACCGCTTCAAAGACATCAACGACAGCTTCGGCCACGCCGCCGGCGATGCCGTACTGGTAGCCGTTGCCGACCGCGTGCGTGCGCAACTGCGCGAGGATGACCTGGTGGCGCGCTTGGGTGGCGATGAATTTGCGGTGTTGCTGGCGCCCCTGCACAAGGCCGAAGACGCCCAGCGCATCGCCGACAAGATCATTGCCAGTATGGACGTGCCGATCCCACTGCCTGGGGACACCCAGGTATTGACCTCCCTCAGTATTGGCATTGCCATTTATCCCGATCATGGCGCCACTCCCGGCACCTTGCTCAACGCCGCCGATGCAGCGATGTACCAGGCCAAACGACTGTCCTCGGGCGGCCAGCAAACGGCGGAGTCGGAGCGCCCCGTCGTCAACGTTCAACACAGGAGTTGATTCCCTTGTTTGCTAACACGCGCGTTTTGTTTATTTCTTTACTCGTTGCCTTCCTGGCCCTCAGCGGCTGCCAGACGCCACCGCCCAAGGGCCTGACCCCGGCGCAAGTTGCCGTGCTCAAACAACAAGGCTTCGAGCTGACCGATGAAGGCTGGGCCTTCGGCCTGTCTGGCAAAGTGCTGTTTGGCAGCGACGTCGAAACCCTCAACAAACCCAGCACCGACATCGTTGAGCGCATCGGTAGCGCCCTGGTTGGTGCAGGCATTGAGCGCGTGCGCGTTGACGGCCACACCGATGCTTCCGGTAAAGAACCCTACAACGTGGCGCTGTCCCTGCGCCGCGCCAAGAGCGTCGGCAAGGTGCTGACCCGCGTGGGAATGAAAGAAGAAAATATCCAACTGCGCGGCCTGGGCAGCAGCGAGCCGGTGGCATCGAATACGACAACGGCAGGCCGAACCGAGAATCGCCGGGTGTCGATTGTAGTGATCGCGGACTAAGGCAATTCACCTGCCTTAACCTGAAATACATTCAAAATGTGGGAGGGGGCTTGCCCCCGATAGCAGTGTGTCAGCCAATACAACTGGTGACTGACACTCCGCCATCGGGAGCAAGCCCCCTCCCACATTTGTTTTGCGGTCTGCTCGCGGGAGTTTCCGCTTAACAGCGCGGCGTCATCGCCTGCGTCAAGTCATCCACCACGGCCTTGCCCATCTCACACAGATAACGCGCGTCCCATGCGTATTGCTCGCCGCGAAAACCTACCAACGACCATTAGGAGTTTTCTCTGTAGGAAAGGCCTGTCATGACGAATTTTAATGGCTGGGCTGATGAAGTTTCGCTTTTTCGCAAGTGGTGGGCTTAGTTAAATGGACGCTATAAGTAATTACCGTAAAGGATTGCGATGAATATAAATGTCAGTAATTTTCGCCAGGAAGTATCTAAAGTCCGGCTTTCAAAAGACGCATTTGCTGAGCTATTGACGGTAAGAGAATTATTCGAGGTTGGAAGATATGAATGCTCCACGCTCCGAGATCAATGATGCTGAGCCGTTGAGTGATCTGAATCGTTATATGCTACGGATGTGGTTACGCAAACCATGATGCATTCGTGTTCATAACGTAAGTCCTCCCATATCCGCCATAAGCCGAGCCCCATGGAAAGTTCCGATATCGCGATCACGCTGGTCTTGATCTCTGCCTTTATGCACGCCACTTGGAATGCCGTAGTCCGCGCCGGTAGCAGTCGCTTCATGACCTTGGCCATGGTCGATGGCACTGCGCTCGTGATATGCCTGCTGGCGTTGCCGTTTGTCAGTGTGCCTAGCCTAGAGGTATGGGGCTATATACTCGTCTCCGTGGTGCTCAATACGGTCTACCGGCTATTTTTGATCAAAGCGTACGAAACAGGTGATTTCGGTCAGGTTTACCCGGTGATGCGTGGGGTGCCACCTGTACTGGTCGCGCTGTTTTCTTACTTTCTGCTGCATGAACAGTTGTCATGCCAGGCGTTGACGGGAGTGTTGCTGATTTGTGTGGGGATTATCAGCCTGACCTTTGTGCGCAGGATGACGGCGCAGATGTTCAAGCCGATCCTGATGGCGGTGTGCGCCGGTGCGTTTATTGCGTCTTACACGGTGGTGGATGCCAAAGGTGTAAGAGCCAGTGAGACGGTGCTGCAGTACATCATCTACCTGACAGTGTTCCAAAGTATTCCGATCCCGATGCTGGCGTTTTACAAAGAGCGTTCAGTCTTGGCTCGTACGATACGTGGGCATTGGCGAGTTGGACTCTTAGGCGGTGTTTTTTACCTGGCGTCTTACGGGTTGGTGTTGTTTGCGTTGTCATTGGACGCGGTGGCCAAGGTCTCAGCTCTGCGGGAAACCAGTGTTATTATCGGCGCCATTATTGCTGCACTGTTCTTTCATGAACGGTTCGGTTGGCGACGGATGCGTTCGGCGTTCGTCATTGTTTGCGGGATCATCTTGATCAAAGTGAGCACCTGATGGCCCAGCGTCCGCCTCCCACACCTATGCTTCAAGCGTTTGTCAGCGCAGCGCAAACCGGTAGTTTTGCGCGCGCAGCGTCTGAGCTCAACCTCACTGCCAGCGCCATTAGCCATCAAATTGCGGGCTTGGAGGAGTGGTGGGGCGTGTCGTTGTTTGAGCGGCACTCGCGTGGCGTCAAACTGACGGTGGCTGGGCAGGCTTTGTTGCCGGTTACCGATGGTTTCTTCAAATCGCTGGATGGGGTGCTGCATTCACTCAACCCCGGTAAATCCCAACCGCTGTACCTCTCATGCACGTCTTCTCTCTGTTCGACATGGCTGATCCCCAGGATGCACGGTTCTCACACTGAGGCCTCATTCAATCTAGATCTGGTGTTGACCAGCGCCGACATGAACCGCGCCAGCCTGGAGGCTCATCAATACGATGTCGCGGTGGTGATGGGGTACGGCGACTACCCGGATCATCATGTCGAATTACTGATGCGCGATGCGGTGTTCCCCGTTTGTTCGCCGGAGTTTCTGCGGTTGAAGGGTGATATTGCGCTTGAGGATGTCGCCCGCAATCCGCTGATTCATCGGGTGGACGATCAGGTGTGTCCGGGATGGGAAAGTTGGTTTGCGTTTCAGGGGCTGGCGGCGCCGCCTTATCACCACGGGCCGAGATTTCCGGATTCGAGTCTGGCGATTAGTCTGGCGGTGAAGGGTGGGGGGATAGCGCTGGGCAGGACTGCATTAGTGTATGACCAACTGGACGGTGGTGCGTTAGTTGCGTTGAATAGTCCCGTGATGATGTCTCCAGCGGCCTACTACATCATTTGTCGAAACGGGCGTCAGTCGGAGCCGGATATTGCTCGGCTGATTGAATGGCTCAAGAGCAGTGCGGGTGAGTTTCTGCGCGAAGTTCGGGCTCGGTATCCGCAAATTGCCGAGGCTGGCGCGGTTTAAATGTGGGAAGGAGCAAGGCTCCTCCCGCATTCGAACGGTATTCGCTTAACGGCCCGGCGTCATCGCCTGCGTCAAGTCATCCACCACGGCCTTGCCCATCTCACACAGATAATGCGCAGCCCATGCATATTGCTCGCCGCGCACATCCATGGCGGCTTCCATCGCGAGTTTCTTGGAGTAAAAAAGCAGGGAAGCTGACGGACGCCAGCTAATACTGTTTGGGGCAGTGTCACGCTCGAAACCCGGATCGCTAAACCCGATCGCTGATGTGCAGCGACCCAGGGAGGCTAGTGATCCAAACGCTACAGCGCAATAGGCCAAGGATTCTCTAGGAAACGTCCTGCAATTTAAAGCGAATCGTCGTTGATGGCGCTTTAATCCGCAAACCTGATCTCCCGCGTCTCCCCCATCAACAACCCCTGATTCTGCTCCGTCACCTCCCTGATGTAATCCCACAACAACGTAATCCGCTTCAACTTGCGCAAATCCTCCCGGCAATACATCCAGAACTGCCGCGTAATCGCAATCTGCTCGCCCAGCACGGGTAACAGGCGCGGATCCTGCGCCGCCAAAAAACACGGCAATATCGCCATCGACCGCCCTTGCTGTGCCGCCACGTACTGCGCGATCACGCTGGTACTGCGCAAACTGGCGCTGGCGCCTGGCACGACGTTGGCCAAGTACAGCAACTCCGAACTGAACGCCAGGTCATCCACATAGCTGATAAACGGGTGCTCGGCCAAATCCGCGGGTTTGCGGATCGGCGGGTGTTGGTCGAGGTAATCCTGGGTCGCGTACAACTGCAATTTGTAGTCGCATAGTTTGCAGCACACATAGGGCCCGTGCTCCGGGCGTTCCAGGGCGATGACGATGTCGGCTTCGCGCTTGGACAGGCTGATGAAGTGCGGCAGCGGCAGGATATCTACTGAGATCGCAGGATAGGTGTCGACGAAATGGCTCAATTGCGGGGTGACGAAGAAGCTACCGAAGCCTTCGGTGCAGCCCATGCGCACGTGGCCGGACAGCGCCACGCCGGAGCCGGAGACTTGTTCGCAGGCCATGTGCAAGGTGCTTTCGATGGTCTCCGCGTAGCCCAGCAGCCGCTGGCCCTCGGTGGTGAGGACAAAGCCGTTGGTCCGGGATTTTTCAAACAACAGGGTACCGAGCGACACTTCCAACGAGCTGATGCGCCGCGACACAGTGGTGTAGTCCACTGCCAGACGCTTGGCGGCCACGCTGGCCTTGCGGGTGCGGGCTACTTCGAGGAAAAACTTCAGGTCATCCCAGTTCAGGGAGCCCAGGGAGGTGATGTTTTTTTGCATATTGGACCGGCTTTTATGTGCGTTCTTATTAGAAGTTTGCACATCTATACTCCAAAAACAGTCCGAACGCCTCATTCTTCAAGGCGATTCAACGCCTTGGTTCTCTGCATAAATACAGTATTCTGGAGACCACATGAGCGCAGCGGCGGATATTGCCGTGCAACAGGTCAAGTTGCTGATCAACGGCGAGTGGGTCGAGTCCAAGACCACGCAGTGGCAAGACATCGTCAACCCGGCCACCCAGCAAGTGCTGGCCAAAGTCCCGTTCGCTACTGCCGATGAAGTCAACGCTGCCATCGACGCCGCCCATCGCGCCTTCCAGACCTGGAAGCTGACGCCTATCGGCGCGCGCATGCGCATCATGCTCAAGCTACAAGCCTTGATCCGTGAACATTCCAAGCGTATCGCCGTGGTCCTCAGCGCTGAGCAGGGCAAGACCATTGCCGATGCCGAAGGCGATATTTTCCGCGGCCTGGAAGTGGTCGAGCACGCCTGCTCCATCGGCACCCTGCAAATGGGCGAGTTCGCCGAGAACGTAGCCGGTGGTGTGGATACCTACACCCTGCGCCAGCCTATCGGCGTGTGCGCCGGCATCACCCCATTCAATTTCCCGGCGATGATTCCACTGTGGATGTTCCCGATGGCCATTGGCTGTGGGAACACCTTCGTCCTCAAGCCATCCGAGCAGGACCCGCTGTCGACCATGTTGCTGGTGGAGCTGGCCCTGGAAGCCGGTGTACCGGCCGGCGTACTCAACGTGGTGCATGGCGGCAAGGACGTGGTGGATGCACTCTGCACCCACAAAGACATCAAGGCCGTGTCCTTCGTCGGCTCGACGGCCGTGGGCACCCACGTGTATGACCTGGCCGGTAAACATGGCAAGCGCGTGCAGTCGATGATGGGCGCCAAGAACCACGCCGTGGTGCTGCCGGATGCCAACCGCGAACACACCCTCAATGCCCTCGTCGGCGCCGGGTTCGGCGCGGCGGGCCAGCGTTGCATGGCCACTTCGGTGGTGGTGCTGGTGGGCGCGGCCAAGCAGTGGCTGCCGGATCTCAAGGCCCTGGCGCAGAAGCTCAAGGTCAACGCCGGCAGCGAAGCCGGCACCGACGTCGGCCCGGTGATCTCCAAGCGCGCCAAGGCACGCATCCTGGAGCTGATCGAAAGCGGCGTGAAGGAAGGCGCCAAGCTGGAACTGGATGGCCGCGATATCAAGGTGCCGGGCTTCGAACAAGGTAACTTTGTCGGTCCGACCCTGTTCTCGGGCGTCACCACCGACATGCGCATCTACACCGAGGAAATCTTCGGCCCGGTGCTGGTGTTGCTGGAAGTCGACACCCTCGATCAAGCCATCGCCCTGGTCAATGCCAACCCGTTCGGCAACGGCACTGGCCTGTTCACCCAGAGCGGTGCGGCGGCGCGCAAGTTCCAGAGCGAAATTGATGTGGGCCAGGTCGGTATCAATATCCCGATCCCGGTGCCAGTACCGTTTTTCAGCTTCACCGGCTCCCGGGGCTCCAAGCTTGGCGACCTCGGCCCGTATGGCAAGCAAGTGGTGCAGTTCTACACCCAGACCAAAACCGTCACCAGCCGCTGGTTCGATGACGACACCGTCAACGATGGTGTTAACACCACCATCAACCTGCGCTGAACCTGGGAGACGACCATGAAGATTGCATTTATCGGCCTGGGCAACATGGGTGCGCCCATGGCCCGTAACTTGATCAAGGCTGGGCACGCGCTTAACCTTTTCGACCTGAACCAGGCGGTACTCAAGGAACTCGCCGAATTGGGCGGCACCATCAGCAGCTCGCCCCGTGACGCGGCCCAAGGCGCGGAACTGGTGATTACCATGCTGCCGGCCGCCGCCCACGTACGCAGCGTCTGGCTCAATGAAGACGGAGTGCTGGCAGGCATCGGCAAAGGCGTGCCAGCGGTGGATTGCAGCACCATCGACCCGCAGACCATCCGTGATGTAGCGGCAGTGGCGGCAAAACAGGGTGTGGCCGTGGCCGATGCGCCGGTCTCCGGTGGCACCGGCGGCGCGCAAGCCGGGACGCTGACCTTCATGGTCGGCGCCAACCCGGAACTGTTCGCCACCCTTCAGCCGGTATTGGCGCAGATGGGCCGCAATATCGTGCACTGCGGTGATGTCGGCACCGGGCAAATCGCCAAGATCTGCAACAACCTGCTGCTGGGTATCAGCATGGTCGGCGTCAGCGAAGCCATGGCCCTGGGAGATGCACTCGGTATTGACACTCAAGTGCTGGCCGGCATCATCAATAGCTCCACCGGGCGCTGCTGGAGTTCCGATACCTATAACCCCTGGCCCGGCGTGATCGAGACCGCGCCTTCATCGCGTGGTTACACCGGTGGTTTTGGTGCCGATTTGATGCTCAAGGATCTGGGCCTGGCCACTGAGGCTGCGCGCCAGGCGCATCAGCCGGTGATCCTGGGGGCAGTGGCCCAGCAGCTCTATCAATCGATGAGCCAGCGTGGGGAAGGGGGCAAGGACTTCTCGGCGATCATCAACAGCTATCGCAAGCCTAAATAGGGCGGTTTCCGGGGGCCAGCAAACAGCTGGCTCCCGGGTTTTGCGGGTCAGGCAAACACAAAATACTTACGCACTGTCTCGACCACTTCCCACGTGCCCTTCATCCCCGGCTCCACCACAAAGATATCCCCAGCGCGCAAATGAATCGGCTCCATGCCTTCAGGTGTGATCACGCAGTAGCCTTCCTGGAAATGGCAGTATTCCCACTTCACGTATTCGACATACCACTTGCCCGGCGTGCAGATCCAGGTGCCCATTATCTTGCTGCCGTCTTCGCTGGTGTAGGCGTTGAGGTTGACGGTGTGCGGGTCGCCTTCGAGCTTTTCCCATTTGCAGGCATCCAGGACCGGCAGTGGGTGGGTGTCGCGCAGTACGGTGATGGGCTTGGTCATGATGCCTCCGAGGCAAGGGTAGAAGAGTCGAACCCTATAGCGTCGCGGCTGGGGCTGGTGGTCTGGACTCGACATCGGTATGCCCAGAAGCGCAGTTAATGTGGGAGGGGGCTTGCTCCCGATAGCAGTGTGTCAGTCACTGCTATGGCTACTGACACACTGCAATCGGTGGCAAGCCCCCTCCCACATTGGATCTGTGTGAATTGTTCGGTAATTTGTCTTTTTATCGCAGTAACTGCGAAAGAATTCGCCTATGACGCCAGAATTCGCAAGAAAATTCAGAGCTGGCCCTCGTATCATTCACCCCAGTACCCCGTGAGAGCCTTGCAATGAACCCAATAAAAACGTGGTGGGATATCAGCCCGCCCTTGAGCACGGCGACCCCAACCTGGCCGGGCGATACGCCGTTCCAGGAAGAGCGCGTGTGGCAGTTCGGCCCGGAGTGCCCGGTGAATGTGGGGCGCGTGACCTTGTCGCCGCATACTGGCGCCCATGTGGATGCTCCGCTGCATTACAGTGCCGACGGTGCGCCGATTGGCGAAGTGTCGTTGGACGTGTACATGGGCCCGTGCCGGGTGCTGCATTGCCTGGGCAGCGGCGCGCTAGTGCAGCCACACCAGTTGCAAGGCCGTGTGGATAACGTGCCGGAGCGCGTGCTGCTGCGCACTTATCCACAAGCGCCGCTCACCGAATGGGATGCGAATTTCACCGCCATCGCCCCACAAACCATTGAACTGCTCGCCAGCCTGGGTGTGCGCCTGATCGGTATCGACACGCCGTCCCTGGACCCGCAACAGTCCAAGACCATGGACTCCCACAACGCTGTGGCCCGCCACGGCATGGCGATCCTCGAAGGCATCGTGCTCGATGAGGTACCGGAGGGCGACTATGAACTGATCGCACTGCCGCTGCGTTTTGCCAACCTCGATGCCAGCCCGGTCCGCGCAATCCTGCGCCCGCTCAAGGAGCCCACGCGATGAGCCAATGTCCCTTCTCTGCCGATTACCAGCCACCGGAAGAATGGCATAACGCCGAACTGAATTTTTCCGAGTCCATGAGCTATGGCGACTACCTGGACCTGGGCAAAGTCCTCAGCGCCCAGCACCCGCTGTCGCCTGACCACAACGAGATGCTCTTCATCATCCAGCACCAGACTTCGGAGCTGTGGATGAAACTGATGCTCCACGAACTCAAGGCCGCCCGCGAACACGTGCGCCTGGGTGAGTTGCCGCCGGCGTTCAAGATGCTGGCGCGAGTCTCGCGGATCTTCGACCAACTGGTGCACGCCTGGGCGGTGCTGGCGACCATGACGCCGTCGGAGTACAAGGCAATTCGCCCGTTCCTGGGGCAGTCGTCGGGGTTCCAGTCGTTCCAGTACCGCGAGATCGAATTCATCCTCGGCAACAAGAGTCCGGCATTGCTGCGGCCCCATGCCCATCGGCCGCAATTGTTGCAGGAACTTCAGGTGGCGATTGCCACGCCGTCGCTATATGACGAGGCGATCAACCTGATGATCAAGGCGGGGCTGGCGATTGACCCCCAGCGCGCCGAGCGCGACCCGACGGCGGCCACAGTGCATGATGAGTCGGTGGAGGCGGCGTGGCGTGAGGTGTATCGCGACCCGAGCCGGTATTGGGATTTGTATCAGTTGGCCGAGAAGTTCATCGACCTGGAGGATTCGTTCCGCCAATGGCGCTTCCGGCATGTGACCACGGTGGAGCGGATCATCGGCTTCCAGCCGGGCACCGGTGGCACCGAAGGCGTGGGTTACCTGCGCAAGATGCTCGACACGGTATTGTTTCCCGAACTCTGGCGAGTACGCTCCACCCTCTAAACAAAAAGCCCCGGATCACCGGGGCTTTTCATTTGGAATGCAGTTAAAAATGTGGGAGGGGGCTTGCTCCCGATGGCAGTGTGTCAGCCACTGGATGTGCTGGCTGACACACTGCCATCGGGAGCAAGCCCCCTCCCACATGGTTTATTGCGTTACTGCAACCGTCGCGTTTTTCATCCGCAGCCGATAGGCCACATAGATAATCCCCACCCACACCGGCATCGCATACACCGACTCGCGAATCCCCGGGATTGCCAGCATCACGCTGATGATCATCAGCATGAACGCCAGGCACAGGTAATTGCTGAACGGGAACCAGAAGGTCTTGAACGACGGCGTCACGCCTTGCTCGCCCATGGCCT
>Ga0160464_100669_pt1 | contig 20818 bp, 16 predicted proteins | sample HID1971I_E11MG_FD_108275 | JGI IMG/M metagenome (GOLD analysis project Ga0160464, IMG submission 108275) | Enriched millipede-associated microbial communities from UW Madison campus, WI, USA - HID1971I_E11 MG | ecosystem: Host-associated > Arthropoda: Insects > Digestive system > Unclassified ... | reverse complement strand
TCCCACGAGCGGTGGCCGACGATCATGCCCCCGCCGTGGATGTTCACGAAGGCGGGCAGCGCCGCGCCACGGGTATCTGCCGGACGGAACACCGTGATCTCGATCTCGGGCGCTCCGGCGGGACCGGGGATGACGCGGTCCTCCCACTCGATGTCGCGGCCGGCGATGACCGCGTCGTTGTCGGGGAACATCCGGTCGACACCGTCGCGCGGAAGGGTGTCGCGGGTGAGGGGCGGGTGCGGGTTCTTCGCGAGCTCATCGAGCACGGCCTGCACCTCGGGGTCGAAGGGCACGGGGGTGACGGTCGGGTGTCCGGCGGCGGGGGCGGTCATGGTTCTCCTCGGGGCGGTAGGGCGAAGCGGCGGGTCAGGGACCTTCGGGGTCGACGACCCCGCGGTCCGCCCAGAAGGGGTCGATGAGGCGGCGCAGCTCGTCGCTGCCGACGCGGTCGACCAGGGCTGCGGCGTCGAGGTTGGCGCGCAGCTGTTCGATGCTCGATGCGCCGAACAGCGTGGTGGTGAGTGCCGGATGGGTGAGCGTGAACGCGATCCCGAGCTGAGCCGGTGAGACCTCGAGCGAGGAAGCGAGCGCGCGGAAAGCGGGCACATCGGCGATGATCCGTTCCCGGATATCGCCGGGGTCGCGGCCGATCTGCCTGTCCCCGTTGATCTTGCCGGCGAGCACACCGCCCTCCAGGCAGTCGGAGGCCTGGAGCGTCAGCCCCTGCTCCCACAGACGGGCGAAGGGAGCGCCGTCGGGGATCGAGCGCCGGGAGACGCTGTACTTCAGCTGCGCGATCTGCGGGCCGGCGACGCCCTCCGCGGCGGCGATGTCGATGAGGGTCTGGATGCTCGATGCCGACCAGTTGTTCACACCCCAGGCGCGGATGAGTCCGGCCCCCTCGAGACGGGCGAGGTCGAGGACGAGGTCGCGCAGGTCGAGGTCGTCGCGGCGCAGGTCGCCGAGGATCACCAGGTCGGCGTGCTCGACGCCGACCCGCATCAGCGCGTTCTCGAGCTGCGGGCGGAATCCCTCATCGCCGAACGCCTCGAGCCACAGCTTCGACGAGAGCAGCCACTCGTCGCGCCGGAGGCCCGCGGCACGCACCATCGCCGAGAAGATCACATCGGTGAAGACGGGCGGCGCACCCGGGGCGGAGTACACGCCGACGTCGAACAGGTTCACACCGCGGTCGACCGCCTCGCGAAGCATCGTGACCGCGTCGGCGAAGTCCATCCGGTCGTAGGTGTGCCAGGAGCCGAGGGAGAACAGCGAGGCGTCGATGCCGCTGCGGCCGATCTCGCGGTGGGGCAGGAGGGGAGTGGTCACGGGGTCCTCACCGTCTCGGGTCGATGACGGCCTTGACCTCATCGAGGTGGTGCATGTGGGCGATCTTGTCGGAGGCGTCGGCGAGGCCGACCGGGGCGCTGAAGAGGTCGTCCCAGGGGAAGCGGTCCGCGAACGCGGTGAAGAAGTCGATCGCGCGGGAATAGTCCGAGATGTCGCCGTTGAGCGAGCCGACGACTGTGAGCTCCTTGCCCATGATGGTGCTGAGCGGGAAGCCGTCGCCGGCGGGACCGGTGGATCCGACGATGGTGACCGTGCCGCGCTGCGCGGCCATCGCGATCGCATCCGGCCCGACGCTCGGCGCGCCGGCGAAGTCGAACACGTGGTCGGCTCCGCGCCCTCCGGTGAGCGCCATGACCTGTTCGACGACCGGGCCGTCACGGAAGTCGACGACCGCGTCGGCGCCGAAGCGTCCGGCGAGTTCCAGGCGCGACGCGGGGGCGCCGATCGTGATGACCTGGCCGGCTCCCGAGATCTTCGCGACGGCCGTGGCGAAGATGCCGAGCGCGCCGGCGCCCTGCACGACCACGCGTGAGCCGGGCCGGATGCGCCCGGCCCGCTCGAAGGCCCGCAGCACGGTCTTGGCCGCGCACCCGGCCATCGATGCCCAGGTGTCCTTCACGGACGCCGGGAGCAGCAGTTTCGCGGCTCGCGGCGTCACGTAGGCATACTCCGAGAGCCCCGCGGTGGCGAACGGGGGCACATCGGCACGCTGCAGGAAGCCGTAGCCGCGGCGCGCACAGGCGACGGGTTCGCGCAGCACCACGCAGCCGTGGCACTCGCCGCAGGTCGACTCGGACCAGCCGATGCGGTCGCCGGGGGAGAGCGGATGGCCCAGGGCGTCTCTCGTGTCGGGCCCGGTGGCGACGATCTCGCCGACCATCTCGTGTCCGAGCACCATCGGGAGCATGCCGGGGAAGGTCATCCGGCCCTCCCAGATCTCGATGTCGGTGCCGCACAGCGTGGTGCACGAGATGCGCACGAGGGCGGCTCCGGGCTCGAGCTCGGCGGGGAGCGGGAGGTTCTGCAGGGTGAGCGGTTCGCCGTGCGCGGTGAGCACGGCGGCGCGGGTCGTGGTCGGAAGATCGGTGGCGGTCGGCAGGGCGATGATGGGGAGGGACATGGTTCTCCAGACGGCGGTGTCGGTCAGACCAGGAGCTGCCCGCCGTCGACGGCGACGGAGACTCCGGTGATGTGGCTGGCGGCGTCGCTCGCGAGGAACAGCACGAGCGGCGTGATCTGGTCGATCTCGGCGATAGAGCCGAGGGGGATGCGCGACTCCCAGGCCGCGCGCGCCTGCGGGTTCGAGGCGAAGTCGGCGGTCAGGGGCGTGAGCACGGGACCGGGGGCGACCGCGTTCACGCGGACACCCGATGCGGCGAGCTCGATCGCGGCGGTGCGGGTGAGGGCATCCACCGCCGCCTTGGTCGCCTCGTAGTGGCCGAGGCCGGGGGTGGGCTGTCGGGCACCGATGGAGGAGATGTTGACGATCGAGCCGCGTCCCGCCTCGGCGAGCAGACCGCCGAAGACGCGGAGCATGAGGAAGGTGCCGCGCACGTTGACCCGCAGGGCCGCATCGACGACGTCGACCGGGACCTCCTGGAGGGTGCCGCCGCCGGCGACGATGCCCGCGTTGTTGACCAGGACGTCGATACCGCCGCCGGTGACCAGCCGCTCGGCCGCGTCCAGGACGGAGGCCTCGTCGCCGATGTCGAGAGTGAGGGCCGCGGCGCCGATCTCGGCAGCGACGGCGGCCGCGGCATCCGCGTTCACGTCGCCGATCACGACCTCGTCTCCGGCATCGAGGAAGGCGGTGGCGATGCCGCGGCCGAGGCCGGACGCACCTCCGGTGACCAGGATGCGGCGGGGGGATGCGGTCATGTTCGTCCTCACTGACGGCTGCTCTGACGGGATGTCTCCGTTATATTCTACAAACATAGAAAAACACAACCCCGTGTCTCGAGACGGCGAAGGAGCCTTCATGCCCGAAACGACATATCCCCGAAAACGTCTGGACTCCACCGGAGCGGTCGTGCCGCCCCTGGCGCTCGGATCCTGGAACACCTGGGATCGGATGGCCCCCGACGACGCGGTCGCTCTGATCCACCGGGCGGTCGAACTCGATGCCGGCTTCTTCGACGTCGCGTACTACAACATGGGTCCGCACGCCGAGAACTCGACGACCGACATCCTGTTCGGCCAGGCGCTGCGGGCGAGCGGTGTCGACCGCGCCGACATCGTGCTGTGCGGCAAGCTCTGGCTGTGGGACTGGCCGAACCAGGGGTTCCGTGCACAGCTCGCGGAGTCGCTGGAGCGTGCCGGACTCGACCGCTTCGACACCCTCGTGGTGGGGGACTACCTCGACGCCCCTGACCTGCCCCGCCTCGTCGCCGACGTGAACGAGCTCATCGCCGAGGGGCTCGTCGACTCCTGGGGCATCAACAACTGGCGGATCGAGCACACCCGGGAGGCACTCGCCGAGGCTGCGGAGCAGGGCATGGCGGGTCCGGTGTTCGCGCAGTTGAAGTACGGCATCGCTCGGAGGTCGATGGCCGAGGGGAACGCGTACGGCCCGCTGTTCGCCGATGGCACGCTCACCCTGCAGGCCTCGGATGTGCTCGAAGGCGGCATCCTGGCGACGGGACGTGTGCCCGAGCGGAAGATCGGCGCCGACGTCGGAGGCATCCGTGAGCAGATCGCGGCCGTCTATCCCGAGGTCGCACGCGTCGCGGGGGAGTTCGAGGTCACGCCGGCCGCGCTCGGCATCGCCTTCTGCCTGTCGAACCCCGCCACCGCGAACGTGCTGTTCGGCGCCTCGCGTCTCGCGCAGCTGGAGGAGAACCACGCGGCGCTCGCTCTCGCCCGCGATCACGGAGCCGATGTGCGGGCCGCGCTCGCCGGGTGCTGGGTCGACCGCGAAGTGCGGGCCGACGGGGCATGGTGAGTGCGGAAGTGCCCTTTCCTCGGGCCGACGGGCTCGGGCGGGCCATGCCTGCGCGCTCGGACAAGCCCGGTGCGCCCCGAGGCATGAACCGATGCCCCGGGGTCGGAAACGCTCTTGCGCTCTTTTTCCACACCTGTAGACTAACCAGCACGACACATCGAAGTGACGTCGGATCCGGCCTCCGGTCAGCGGCACCTCACCCCTTCTTCACCACCCCTGCACCCGAGAGAAGGAACCATGAAACGAATGCCCCTCGCGCTCGCCGCGGTCGTCGCCGCGACCCTCGCGCTCACCAGTTGCAGCGGCTCGACGCCCTCGCCGTCCGACGGCAGCGGGGTCGAGAGCCCCGACGCCCTCAACATCGGCAACTTCCTCGACATCACGTCCTGGGATCCCTCGCTCGCCGACGTCGGATTCGACGGCCCGTACCTCTCCGCCGTCTACGACGCCCTGATCGCCCTCGACGCCGACGGCAACCCGATCCCGTCGCTCGCCACCGAGTGGAAGGTCGCCGACGACGACCTCAGCATCGACTTCGACATCCGCACCGACGCCGTATTCAGCGACGGCACCCCGGTCGATGCCGACGCCGTGATCACGAGCCTCGAGTACCTCAAGGCCGGTGCGCGCTCGGGGGAGGCCTACGTCAATGCCGCCTCCTTCGAGAAGGTCGACGACGACACCGTCCGCATCGCCCTCACCCAGCGCGACGACACGATCCTGTACCTCATGGGCCTCGGTCGCAGCTACGTCGCCTCTCCGGCCGCCATCGAAGCCGGCACCCTCGGCAGTGACCCGATCGGCTCCGGGCCCTACGTCCTCGACAGCGGGACGAGCGTCGCCGGCGCCGAGTACCACTTCACCAAGACCGCCGATCACTGGGATGCGGAGGCCTATCCGTTCTCCGAGCTGGCGATCTTCCCGATCACCGACGCCACCGCGCGCCACAACGCCATGCTCAGCGGTCAGATCAATGTGCAGTACGGCGACGTCGCCAACCTCGAGCAGGCGAAGCAGCAGGGCTGGAACACCGCCGAGCGCGTCTCCGGCTGGGCAGGGCTCGTCATCACCGACCACACCGGCGCCAAGAGCGAGCCTCTCGGCAAGCTCGAGGTGCGGCAGGCACTCAACTACGCCTTCGACGGAGCCGCGGTCCTCGCTGCCGTCGGCAGCGGCGCCGGGGTCGCCACGAACCAGGTGTTCCCCGACGGCGGACCGATCAACGACCCGTCGCTCGACGAGACCTACTCCTACAACCTGGACAAGGCCAAGGAGCTGCTGGCCGATGCCGGCTACCCCGACGGTTTCGCGATCTCGATGCCGATGTCGCCCATCTTCGAGATGTGGAAGCCCTCGGCCGAGCAGGCGCTCAACGAGCTCGGCGTGAAGGTCACATGGGACAACATGCAGATGCCGGACTACCAGTTGAACGCGCCGAACTACCCGATGTTCATCTCGTTCCTCGCGATGGACGGCAACGACGTCGCAACCGTCGCCCGTCAGGTGACCAGCGTGCAGTGGTTCAACCCCGAGCCCGACTACGCGAAGAACGAGGTCATCGCACCGCTCGTCGAGAAGGTGCAGACCGAACGCGGCGACGCGCAGACCGACGCCGTCAAGGAGCTCAACAAGGCCCTCGTCGACCAGGCGTGGTGGTCGGTCTGGTACCAGGCGAACAACATCTACTACACGGCGCCCGGCATCCAGCTGCAGCCGGTGGTGGGGATGATGTTCCCGACGCTCCGCTACATCACCCAGGGCTGACGCCCGTCGGGGCGGCCGCGACGCCGGCCGCCCCGACATCCTTCCCCCTCCGACCCCACCTTCCGAGAGGTCCCCATGCTCCTGTTCACGGCGAAGCGGGTGCTGTCCGGCATCCTTCTGCTCGTCGCGGTCTCGATCGGCACCTTCTTCCTGGCGCACCTCGCCATCAGCGACCCGACCGCGTCGCTCCTCGGGACCACGGCGAGCCCCGCCCAGCAGGCGGCTCTCGCCGAGAAGATCGGCCTCGACCGTCCGCTCCTCGTACAGTTCTGGGACTGGCTCTCGCATGCCGTCCTGCTCGACTTCGGTGTCTCCTGGCGCAACTTCCAGCCCGTCGGCGCACAGCTCGCGATCAAGGTCCCGGTGACGCTGTCCGTCGTGACGTTCGCGACGCTGATCACCGCCGTCATCGGCATCGCCTTCGGGATGATCACGGGACTGCGGCCCGGTACCTGGTTCGACCGGATCATCAAGGGCATCTCCGTCGTCCTCTTCGCGCTCCCCGGCTTCTGGGTGAGTCTCGTCCTCGTCATGTGGCTCGCCGTGCAGCTCAAGTGGTTCCCGGCCGTCGGCTACGTGCCGCCCACGCAATCGGTGGACGGATGGCTGCGCTCCATCACCCTCCCGGCGATCTCGCTCGCCCTCGGCGGCATCGTCGCCGTCTCCGAGCAGTTGCGCAACGCCGTGATCGCCCAGAGCCGCCAGGACTGGGTGCGCACACTCCGCAGCCGTGGTCTCTCGGCCACCCGGGTCAACCTGCACATCCTCCGCAACGCCTCACCGGCCGCGCTCACCGTCATCGCCCTGATGTTCGTGGGGCTGCTCTCCGGAGCGATCGTGGTCGAGCAGATCTTCAGCCTCCCGGGCCTCGGACAGCTCACCAACCAGTCCTCGCAGAACGGCGACATCCCGATGCTCCTCGGCATCACGGTCATCTCCATCGTCTTCGTCATCCTCATCAATCTCCTGCTCGATCTCGTGCTCGGCTGGATCAACCCGAAGGTGCGCGTCGCATGACCACCACAGACATCCGGGTCGCCTTCGACCGGGCGGCGCAGAAGCGACGGTCGAGCCTGTTCCGCCGGTTCCTCCGACACCCCGGCGGGTACATCCCGCTGGCGATCTTCGTCCTCATCGTGCTCGTGGGGGTGTTCGCGCCGCTGCTCGCGCCGATGGACCCGAACTTCGTCGACCTCGCCGCGGCCAAGGCTCCTCCCGGGTCCGAACACCTCCTCGGCGGCGACTCGACCGGCCGCGACATCCTGAGTCGCCTCATCTACGGCACTCGCACGACCCTGTGGGGCGCGCTCATCACGATCATCACGGCGCTCGTGATCGGAGTGCCGTCCGGCGTCGCGGCCGGCTACTTCGGGGGGACGTTCGACCGGGTCGCCACCTGGATCAGCGATGCCCTGCAGTCGATCCCCGGAATGATCATCCTGCTCGTGGTCGCCGCGGGCAGCCGCAACAACTTCGAACTGCTGATGGCCACCGTCGGCGTGTTCATGGTGCCCGGCTACTTCCGCATCGCGCGTTCCCAGACACTCGCGGTCCGCAGCGAGCCCTACATCGATGCGGCCCGTGTGTCCGGGCTGCCCGACGGGCGCATCATCTTCCGGCACGTCATCCGGGCCGTGTACCCGCCGGTGATCATCCAGACGGCGCTCACCGCGGGCATCGCGATGGGCATGCAGGCCGGACTCCAGTTCCTCGGCATCGGCGACTCCAATGTCCCCAGCTGGGGCGCGATGATGCTCGAGGGCTTCCGCCTCATGCTCACCTACCCGCTCATGCTGCTGTGGCCTTCGGCCGCACTCGGGCTCACGATCGCGGTGCTCGCGATCATGGGATCCACGCTGGCCGAGCTGGTGCAGGTGCGGACGCCCCGTGTCTCTCGTCGGCGCGCCCGCGCCGAGGCCGCCGCGACGGCACCGCGACACCCCGCGACCGGTCGCGCGCAGCACACGGCCGAGGGATCGGTGCTGCGGGTCGAGAACCTCCGGGTCGTGCACGCCACCCCGACGGGTGAGACCGAGGTCGTGCACGGCGTCACCCTCGACGTGGCGCCCGGCGAGGTCGTCGGCATCGTGGGGGAGTCGGGGTCCGGCAAGTCGCAGACCGTGTTCTCGGTGCTCGACCTGCTGCCCTCCACCGGGCGTGCGGTCGCCGACGCCATCTGGGTGGGCGGGACCGACGTGACGAAGGCGACTCCGAAGCAGCGGCAGGCCCTGCTCGGCCGCGAGATCGGCTACGTGCCGCAGGAGCCGATGAGCAACCTCGACCCTTCGTACACGATCGGCCACCAGCTCATCGAGCCGCTGCGCCGCACCCACGGTCTCCGCAGGTCGGAAGCCGAGGAGCAGGCGCGGGCGATGCTCGTGCGTGTCGGCCTCACCGAGCCCGATCGGGTGATGCGCAGCTACCCGCACCAGGTGTCGGGCGGCATGGCGCAGCGGGTGCTCATCGCCGGCGCGATCGCGGGCAAGCCGTCGCTGCTCGTGGCCGACGAGCCCACCACGGCTCTCGACGTGACCGTGCAGGCCGAGGTGCTCGAGCTCCTGCGCGAACTGCAAGCCGAGTACGGCATGGCGCTGCTCATCGTCACCCACAACTTCGGCGTCGTCGCCGACATCTGCGACCGCGTGATCGTGATGCGCGGCGGAGACATCGTGGAGTCGGGGCCGGTAGATTCCCTGTTCGCCGCGCCGACCGAGGACTACACGCGCGAACTGATCGCCGCCTCGCTCGACGAAGCCGAAGGTCGTGCCGAGCTCGACCGCACCAGAATCGAGGCGACCGCATGAGCACGCTGCTCGAAGTGAACGACCTGGTCGTGGAGTACGGACGAGGCCGGCACGCCTTCCGTGCGCTGCACGGTGTCTCGCTCGACATCGCGCCGGGCGAGTGCCTCGGCCTGGTCGGAGAATCCGGCTCGGGCAAGTCGACGCTCGGCAAGGCGATCCTCGGCCTCGCGCCCGTGACGGGCGGGAGCATCCGCTTCGACGGGAAGGAGATCAGCGGGCTCGGCGGCCGCGCCAGACGCGCGCTCGCGGATGACGTGCAGGTCGTCTTCCAGGACCCGTACGGCTCGCTGAATCCTGCCATGACGATCGGCGACATCCTCGCTGAACCGCTGCTCACCACCGGCATCGGGCCGAAGGCGGCTGAAGCGAAGGTGCGCGAGATGCTCGACCGTGTCCGCCTGCCCGAATCGGCCATGGACCGCTACCCGAGCGAGTTCTCCGGGGGCCAGCGTCAGCGCATCGCGATCGCCCGCGCTCTCGTGCGCGGACCGCGGCTCATCGTGTGCGACGAGCCGGTCAGCGCCCTCGACCTGACCACGCAGGCCACGATCCTCGATCTGTTCATCGAGCTCCAACGAGACACCGGGGTGGCCTACCTCTTCGTCTCGCACGATCTGGGCGTCGTCCGCCGCGTCTGCCACCGCGTGGCCGTCATGTACCGCGGCGAACTCGTCGAGGTGGGGGAGGGGGAGCAGGTCACCCGTGCCCCGGAGCATCCGTACTCCGAGCGGCTGCGCCTGGCCTCGCCCGTCGCCGACCCCGTCGCGCAGCGTGAGCGACGTGCCCAGTGGCTCGCTCTGCGGGAGGTGCGCGATGCGGCGGTACGGTAGCTCCAGGCCCGATCACTCCACGCACCGGAATCGGGCGGAAGGACCTCATGCCGAAGATCATCGATCACGACCAGCGTCGACGGGACATCGTCGAGGTGGCCAAGAGCATCATCCTCAAGGGTGGTTTCGAGGCGGCGACGATGCGCAGCATCGCGGCGGAGGCAGGCTTCGCGAACGGCGCTCTGAAGCACTATTTCCCTGGCAAGGAGAGCATCGTCGCGGCGACGTTCGAGACGATCCTGCAGCAGATGTCCGAGGGGGTGCAGGCCGCGGGCGAGGAGCCGGCGTTGGCGGATGCCGCGTTGCGGGGGTTCCTGCAGGCGACGATTCCTCGCGATCAGGAGCAGATCGCCGCGGGACGGGTGCTGCTCGCGCTATGGGAGTACGCGATGGCGAACGAGTCTCTCGCGGAGCTGTATCGCGGACACCTGGCGTCCTGGCGCACCTCGCTCATCGAGCGGATGGAGGCGGCGCGCGACGAGGGATCGATCCGCGACCAGGACTACGGCCCCCTCGCGAACGAGTACATCTCGGCGGCGGTCGGTGCGACCGTGATCAACCTCATGTATCCCGACGGCGAGCGGATCGCCGACTACGAGACCTATATCGACCAGTTCCTGGCACGCCTGCGCTGAGCATGGTGCGCCGGGTCCGAGAGGACGGCGCATCATGACCTCATCCCTGTTCGTCGAGCGGCACCCGGGCATCGGGCGCCCTGTCGTGTTCCTGCACGGCCTCGCCTCGCGCGGAGCGAAGGACTGGCCGGATGCCGAGTGGGGCGGAGCCTTCGGTGACCGTCCCCGTCTCGTGGTCGACCTCCCGGCACACGGCTCGAGTCCTGCGCTCGGGACCGCGCCCACCTCGGTGGTGCTCGACGCGCTCGCCGAGGCTGTCGGCAGCGCGGAGGTCGACCTGGTGGGCTACTCGCTGGGCGCCCGTCTCGCCTGGGATCTGGCGAAGCGCCCCGGGGTGTCCGTGCGCCGATTGGTGCTCGGCGGTCTCAGCGCGGGCGAGCCCTTCTCCCTGGTCGACCTCGAGGCCGCGCGCACCGCGATCGGTGGCGGCCCCGCACCGATGGACCCGCTCACGGGCATGATCGTGCAGATGGCCTCGCTGCCGGGCAATCGGGCGGGCGACCTGATCGATCTGGTCGAGGGACTCGCGGCCGAGCCGTTCGACCCGCGGGCCGATGGCCTCGGGCTGCCCGTGCTGCTGCTCGGCGGCACGGACGACGCGATGGCAACCGGTATCGACGAGCTCGCGCGGGTGCTCCCGATCGCTCACGCGCAACGGGTGCCGGGCGACCACCTCGCCGCGCTGCACACGGCAGAGTTCCGCGCCGCAGTGCAGGACTTCCTGGCGGACTGAGCAGAGGCCGTTCCTCCCGCCACCCCCTGCCCTTTAATTCCAACGTTTGTAGACACACAGATCGAAAGGCTAAGACATGACCGACACTCCCACCGCGGACGCCGCACGCATCCTCGACATCGCCACCGGGTACATGGCATCGAAGCAGCTCTTCCACGCCAGCCGCATCGGCCTCTTCGCTGCGGTCGACGGCGGAGGCGACACGGTGCCGGCGATCGCCGAGAGGTGCGGGGTGAGCGAGCGCATCGCGCACCTGCTCGCCGACGCGATGGCAGCCAAGGGTCTTCTGGTCCGCGCCGACGGTCGCTACTCCGTCGCGCCGGATGCCGCCGCCTACCTCACCGGTGCCGACGCGGCGATCGACCTCGCGCCGTTCCTGACCTTCCTCGACGAGATCAGCTACCCGCACTGGCTTCAGTTCGCGCACACGGTCGACACCACTGAGCCGGGGGACCTGCAGATGGACGACTCCCGCTGGGCGACGTTCATGGCGGGAGTGATGACGTACAACCGCCTGCACGCTCAGGAGTTCGGCCGCCATATCGACCTCGCCGGCGCCACGAAGGCCCTTGATTTCGGCGGCCTCTCCGCCGAGTTCGCGCTGTCGGTGATGGCGCAGAACCCCGAGCTGCACACGACGTTCGTCTATGCGCCCGGCTTCGAGGGCGGCATCGCCGAAGCCGTCGCGGCGGCGGGTGTCGCCGACCGAGCCGTGGTCGAGGTCGCCGACACCGCGACGGCGGAGCCTGTGGGCGCGTACGACGCGGTCTTCGCCAATCACGTCATCCACCGCTTCACCGCCGCGGAGAACGCGCAGATCTTCCGCCGCCTGCGGGCGGCGGCGAATCCGGGAGCGACCCTGACGGTGCTCGACTTCTTTCTCGACGACGACGTGGAGCAACGCGGGATCGACGCCCTGCACGCGGGGGAGTACCTCGTCATCGATGGGACCGTGGTGTATCCGGAATCTCAGGTGCGCGGGTGGCTGGCCGATGCCGGGTGGGAGGTGCGCGCCAAGGTCGCCCTGCCCGGAAGCCCGAGGGTGCTCGTCGCGACGGCGGTGTGAGAGTTCCCCGGCGTCGGGAGCCCGGCGCCGGGGTCGCAGACTGGTCCGAGGGGGATCAGAGGCGGGCGGCATGCGTGAACATGCCGCCCGCCGTTTTCGTGCGCGGGTGAACTCAGTCGCGGGTGAACACCGTGCGGCCGTCGACGATCGTGCGCACGACCTCGAGCGAGGTGAACGGACGGCCGGGCGTCAGCGGGTCCTCATCGAGGATCGTCAAGTCGGCGACGTGCCCGATCCGAAGCGAGCCCTTCCAGTCCGACGCGCCATCCTGTCGCGCGGCATCCACGGTCATCGAGCGCAGAAGCCGGTGGCGGGTCTGTGGGTCGTCGGAGACGCCGGCGTCGGCGAGCAGGGCGAGCGAGGCGTCGAGGCCGAGCCGCCAATCCGGACTCGCGATCGGCGAGTCGCTGGTCACCGTGGTGAGAGTGCCGGAGGTGAGCATCGTCGCCAGCGGCCAGGCCGTGGCGAGCCGCGCTTCACCGAGCTGGACCGCCGCCCAGGAGTGGGTGTGCGCGGCGATCAACGGCTGTACGGCGAACCCGGCATCGACCCGACGCATGCGCGCGATCTGCTCGGCCGTGGCCAGGTCTCCGTGGACGACGTAGTGCGGAGCGGTCGGGGCGGGCGCATCGGAGAGGCGCTCCAGGATCGCGAGGAACTCCGCGATCGACCGGTCGCCGGTCGCATGCACCGCGATCTGCAGTCCGCGGGATGCGGCGAGTTCGACCATCCGCTGGAACGCGGAGAGTGGGTCGGTGCCTCCTCGTGTGAGCAGGGCTCCGGTGGTGCCGTCCGCGTAGGGCTTCTCGACCCAGGCAGTCGCCATCGGGGGAATGCCGTCGGCGAAGATCTTCACTCCGGGGATCGCGAGCCATCGCGGGTCGTGGGTCGGTGCCGGGGTGTCGATGCCGCGCTCGAAGTCGTCGAGCGTGCTCTCGCCGTCGATCGTGCCGAAGAGTCGCAGCAGGGTCACGCGCGACGTCTGGGCACCCTCACGGTGCAGCTCGCCGTAGGTATCGAGCATGTCGGCGCCGAAGCATCCGGTCTCTCCGGCGTCCTCTCCCGGACCGATCCCCGGTTCGGTGTAGCTCGTGATGCCGTATTCGGCGAGGAGGCGCCATGCGCGGCGGAGGGCGGATCGTCGTTCGTCCGCGGTCGACACGAGCCTTCCGGACGGCTGTTCCTCCCCGGGAGTGTCGGAGAAGAACAGGTGCGGCCAGCGCGCACCGAGCCAGGCGGCGTGCAGGTGCGCATCGTTGATGCCGGGGACCGCGGTGCGTCCGTCGAGTTCGAGGGTGTCCCGTGCGCTGAGCCGGGTGGCGGCTGCATCGGTGGCGACGATCACGCCGTCGCGCACGGCGAGAGCGTGGGCGACCTCGCCCGTCCCGTCGAAGGTGTGGATGCGTCCGCCGCGGATGATCAGGTCGGCGTCGTCGCCGGGAAGTGTCTGGCTCATTATTCCACCAGTGTAGACGCAAAAAGGGGCCGCAGGTGAGGCGGGAACGCACCGATTCGGCGCGTGGTTCTGCGGCTTGTACGCTGGAGACATCCCCCGATTCACCCGGCAACTCGCGCGCCGGCGACCTCGGCGCGCGCTCACACATGCAAGGACGCAGATGAACGATTCCGCGGCACACCGCGACGACTGGACTGAGAGCGAAGAGCTGGCGGAGCGGATGATCCCGCTCATCGGGGCGCTCCGACGCGAACACGACGTGGTCACCTCGCTCCACGGGCACCGCCTGCTCGGGCTGTCGGCGACCGGTCTCGTCGAAGTGCACGAGCGCGTCGCGCAGCTCGGGCACGAGAGGCTCCCCATCGAAGACAGCCTCGCCGTGCTCGAGGCGATCCACGCCCTCGCCCCCGGCGCCTCCTCCCTCGACGTCGCCCGCCTCGTCGCCGGGCACGCCGAGAGCGGTCAGCCGCTGGAGACCTACCTCGCCGACGTGCTCGCACCCGCGATGGGGGCCGTCGCCGCCGAGCCCACCGACGTCGTGCTCTACGGCTTCGGACGCATCGGACGCCTGCTGGCCCGCATCCTCATCGCCCACACCGGCGGCGGCAGCGGACTGCGCCTGCGGGCCATCGTCGTCCGCCGCGGCGCCGAGAACGACCTCGTCAAGCGGGCGTCCCTTCTCCTGCGCGACTCCGTGCACGGTCGCTTCGCCGGCTCGGTCACGGTCGACGAAGCGGCGGAGCAGATCATCGCCAACGGCACCCGCATCCAGGTGATCTACTCCGACGATCCGGCGAGCATCGACTACACCGCCCATGGCATCCACGAGGCGATCGTCGTCGACAACACCGGACGCTGGCGCGATGAGGCCGGTCTCTCCCAGCACCTGCGCTCGAAGGGCGTCGCCCGGGTGCTGCTCACCGCCCCCGGCAAGAGCCCCCTCAAGAACATCGTCCACGGCATCAACGACGACACGATCGCCGACACCGACCGCATCCTCTCGGCCGCTTCCTGCACGACCAACGCCATCACGCCCGTGCTCGCGGCGATCGACGAGGCATACGGCGTCGTCAAGGGGCACGTCGAGACCGTGCACTCGTTCACGAACGACCAGAATCTGATCGACAACTTCCACAAGGGCGACCGGCGCGGACGCTCGGCTGTGCTCAACATGGTCATCACCGAGACGGGCGCCGCGAAGGCCGTCGCCAAGGCGCTTCCGCAGCTGGAGGGCAAGCTCACGGGCAGCTCGATCCGCGTCCCCACCCCCGATGTCTCCCTCGCGGTGCTGCACCTGACGATCGAGCGCCCCGCGACGAAGGACCAGGTCAACGACTACCTGCGCCGCGTCTCGCTGCACTCGAAGCTGCGCCAGCAGATCGACTACGTCGAGAGCCCTGACGTCGTCTCGACCGATTTCGTCGGCTCGCACCGCGCGGGCATCGTCGACGGACTCGCCACCATCGCCGACGAAGACACCCTCATCCTGTACGTCTGGTACGACAACGAGTTCGGCTACTCCTGCCAGGTCATCCGCGTGCTCGAGGTCATGGCGGGCTCGCACCCGGTCGTGCTCCCCGAGCGCCGAGAGGTGACCCTGCAGAGCTGACGTTCTCGTGCGCCGCGTCGGCGGCACGCGGCATGATGAGGGCATGAAGACCGCGACCCTGCGCGCCGAACGCCTCCGATCGCACCGCCTGCGATCGCACCGCCTGCGATCGCACCGCCTCACAGCTCCGACGCGCACGGTGGCAGATGCGGCGCACCACATGCTCGCCGTGCAGAGCCAGGACTTCACTGCCGGCCGGTGGGCGCTCGCCGTCCGCACCCGAGGAGAAACCACGTTGCGCGACGTCGACCGCGCCTTCGACCGCGGCGACATCGTGCGCGGGTGGACGATGCGCGGCACGCTGCACACCGTCCCGGCGCGCGACCTCGGCTGGATGCTGCAGGTCACCGCCGGACGGCAGCGGCAGCAGGCGGCATCCCGGCACCGTGAGCTCGGCATCGACGACGACGTGGTCGCCGCGACCGTACAGGCGCTCACCCCCGCGCTGCGCGACGGCGGATGCACCCGCGCCGAGGTGTTCGAGATCCTCGAGGGCATCGGCATCGACCCCTCGGGTCAGCGCGGCATCCATCTGCTGTTCACGCTCACGATCGACGGCCTGATCTGTCAGGGCCCCGTCGTCGCGCGAACCGGCGTCGCCCGCGAGCAGCGCTTCGTGCTCGTGGAGGACCACATCCGCGAGCACGTCACCCCCGACGATCCGCTCGCCGAGATGTTCGTCCGCTACATCGACGGACACGGCCCTGCCGGCATCGCCGACTTCGCCTGGTGGTCGGGGCTGACCCTCGGTCGGGCGCGTGAGGCGGCCGCGCGGGCGGGCGCCGGGGTGGAAGAGATCGACGACGGGCTCTTCGCCGCACGCGAGCACCCGCGCCGAGCGGCGGGGGCGGCATCCGTCTACGCCCTCGGCGCGTTCGACGAGTACTACATCTCCTACGCCGACCGCACGACCGTCTGCGCTCCGGACCACCTGGCGGCCGTCGGCCCGGGGAAGAACGGGATGGTGCGTCCGACCCTCATCGAGCGGGGACGGGTGATCGGCACCTGGTCGCACGCGAGCGCGACGAGGGATGCACCGCCCGAGTTGTTCGAGGAGCCGGAGGATCCCGCTGCGGTGGCCGCCGCCCTCGCCCGCTTCGCCCGGTTCGCCGACGACTGAGCCACCGCGGCAGCGTCAGATCGGCGGACCGACGCGACTACTCGCTCGCGTGCCGTGCGAGGAAGTTGTAGACCTCGTTGTCGTCGACGCCGGGGAACGCGCCCCGGGGGAGCGGTGAGAACATGTGCGTGTGCACGCGTGCGCTCGGCCACGCCCGTCCGCTCCACCGATCGCTCAGCTCTTCCGAGGGGCGTCGGCAGCACGACTCGTCGGGGCAGGTCGACACGGCCCTGTCATTCGTCTCGCGTCCACGCCACCAGCGCGCGTCGTCGAAGGGCACGCCGACCGTCACCGAGAACTCGCCGTCGCTCGACGATCCGGTCTGGGTCGAGCACCAGAACGTGCCGGAGGGGGTGTCGGTGTACTGGTGGTGCTCCACGGTGCGGTTCTGCTGGGTGAACGCCGCGCGCGCCTGGAACTTGCGACACACCCGCTGTCCTTCGACCGCGCCGGTCACGTCCATCGGCAGCGGCAGGTCGTCGTTCTCATACACGCGGGTGATGGCACCGGTGGAGTCGACACGCAGGAAGTGCAGCGCCATACCGAGGTGCTGCGTCAGCAGGTTGGTCATGCGCATGCCCGCGGCCTCGTGGGTCACGCCGAAGCCGTCGCGGAAGTCCTCGACCGCGAGGTTGCGGTCCTTCTTCGCCTGCTGCAGGAAGGCGACCGACGCGGTCTCCGGCATCAGGCAGCACGCGGCGAAGTAGTTGATCTCCAGCCGCTGTTGCAGGAAGTCGGCGTAGTCGGTCGGCGGGGTGTGTCCGAGCAGACGGTGTGCCATCGCCTGCAGCGCCATCGAGCGCAGGCCGTGGCCGCCGGGGATGGAGGCCGGCGGGAGGTAGATGCGTCCGTTCTCGAGGTCGGTGACCGAGCGGGTCGAGTGGGGGAGGTCGTTGACGTAGATCAGCTCGAATCCGAGCTTCTCCGCCATGATGCTCACGGTGCGGTGGGTGAGCGCGCCCTGCACATGCCCGGCGGCCTTGAGGTGCTTCTCGGCGAGCTTCTCGATCTCGGGGAGGTAGTTGTTCTGCGCGCGCATCCGCAGTCGCAGTTCGGTGTTCGCGCGCCGTGCTTCCTCCGGCGTCGCGATGGCTTCGCGTTCGCGGCGCTCCAGCTCACGGTGAAGGCCCAGGACAGACTCGATGGTCTCGTCGCTCATGCCCTTGGTCACGCGCACGGGCGCGACGCCGAGCTGGCGGTAGACCGGGCTCTCCTGCGCCCGCTCGAGGGCGATCTCGAGTGCGGCGCGGCGGTTCGGCGGCTCGCCGGAGATGAGGTCGGTCACCTCGGTCTTGGTCGCCTGTGCGATCGCCTGCAGCAGGGAGAGCTTGGGTTCGCGCTTGCCGTTCTCGATCAGACTCAGCTGCGAGCCGGCGACGCCGACCAGAGCGCCGAGCTCGTCGAGCGTGAACCCGTTCTCCAGTCGGTGGTGACGGATGCGGTGGCCGAGAGTCGTGAGGTGAATGCCGGAGGACGCCATTCCTTGAGTCTAGCGAAAGAATTGCGGTTCTTATCGCCCGAAGTGGCCGAAAGTCGCGCTCTAACCGGAAGAAGATAGGTGCAACGCCCCACACTTCAAAGGAGCACACGTCATGGCCATCGCCGAAGTCTTCACCCCCCGCACGTCTCCCGTCGCACCGACGCGTACGTTCGGCGCGGCTCCGACGTATGACACCCCCGCGATGGCCGAGCTGGCCGCCTGGGTCGAGGAAATCCGCGCGCTGACCCAGCCCGACTCCGTCCACTGGGTCGACGGCTCGCGTGCCGAGAACGACTGGCTCCTGCGGGGACTCGTCGATGAGGGCAAGCTGATCAAGCTCAACCCCGAATGGCGTCCCGGTTCGTACCTCGCACGCTCGCACCCCAGCGACGTCGCCCGCACCGAAGGGCGCACCTTCATCGCCTCCGAGCGCGAAGAGGACGCCGGTCCCACCAACAACTGGGCGGCCCCGGCCGAGATGCACGACAAGATGGACGAGATCTTCGAGGGGTCGATGCGCGGCCGCACGATGTACGTCGTGCCGTTCTCGATGGGACGCGTCGGCGGCCCGCTCTCGCACATCGGCGTCCAGATCACCGACAGCGCCTACGCGGTCGCCTCGATCGGCATCATGACCCGCGTCGGCGATGCCGTCACGCGTCAGATCGCCGAGGGCGCGCCGTGGGTCAAGACCGTGCACACGGTCGGCGCTCCGCTCGCCCCGGGTCAGCAGGACGTCGAGTGGCCGTGCAATGACGACAAGTACATCGTGCACTTCCCGGAGACGCTCGAGGTGTACTCGTACGGCTCGGGTTACGGCGGAAACGCGATCCTCGCCAAGAAGTGCTTCGCGCTGCGCATCGCCTCGGTGATCGCACGCGATGAGGGCTGGCTCGCCGAGCACATGCTGCTCATCCGCGTGATCGACCCGCAGGGCAAGGCGTACCACGTGGCCGCGGCGTTCCCGTCGGCCTGCGGCAAGACGAACCTGGCCATGCTGCGCCCCACCATCCCCGGCTGGCGGGTCGAGACCCTCGGCGACGACATCGCCTGGATCCGTCCGGGCGAAGACGGCCGCATGTGGGCGATCAACCCCGAGGCAGGCTTCTTCGGCGTCGCGCCCGGCACCGGCGAATCGACCAACGTCACCGCGGTCGAGACCCTCTGGGGCAACACGATCTTCACCAACGTCGCCCTCCGCCCGGACGGCGACGTGTGGTGGGAGGGCCTGACCGACGAGGCGCCCGCGAACCTGATCGACTGGGAAGGCAACGACTGGACCCCCGAGTCGGGTCGGCCCGCCGCGCACCCCAACTCCCGCTTCACGGTGTCGGCGGCCCAGTGCCCGCAGATCTCGGAAGACTGGGAAGAGGCCGTGCCGCTCGACGTCATCCTGTTCGGCGGACGCCGCGCGAGCAACGTCCCGCTCGTGGTCGAGGCCACCGACTGGACGCACGGCGTCTTCCTCGGCTCGAACATCTCGTCCGAGCGCACGGCGGCCGCCGAGGGGACCGTCGGGGAGCTGCGCCGCGATCCGTTCGCCATGCTGCCCTTCTGCGGCTACAACATGGCCGATTACTTCGCTCACTGGCTCAAGGTCGGTCGTGGTCTGCGCTTCGACCGTGCACCGCGCATCTTCCAGGTGAACTGGTTCCGCCGCGGTGACGATGGCCGGTTCCTGTGGCCGGGCTTCGGCGACAACTCGCGTGTCGTCGACTGGATCATCCGCCGCATCGCGGGTGACGTGCCCGCGGTCGACAGCCCGATCGGACGCCTGCCGCGCGTGGAGGACCTCAACCTCGACGGGCTCGACATCCCCGCTGCCGACCTCGACGAGCTGTTCTCCGTCGACGCCGAGGCGTGGAAGACCGAGGCCGACCTGACCGAGGAGTTCTACGACACCTTCGGTGACAGGGTCCCCGCGGCGCTGCGCGCCGAGCTGGCCTCGCTGCGCTACCGCCTCGACAAGGCGTAGTTCCCCCAGACCGGTGCCGGTTCGGGGGAGCCGGCACCCTCAGGGCCACGTGCCCTGCAAACCCGCGAAGGCGGGACATCAGAGACGAACCCATGGCTGAGTGGTCTCCGACGTCCCGCCTTCGTGTTGTCCGGGAACGGACGTGAATCAGGTGAGCAGCTGATGCCGGGCGAGGTCGCGGTACAGCGGCGTCGACTCCACGAGTTCGGCGTGCGTGCCCTGGCCGACCACCACGCCGTCCTGCAGCACCACGATCAGGTCGCTGTCGACGACCGTCGAGAGACGGTGCGCGATCACGATGAGCGTGCGGTCGGTGGAGACGGCGTCGATCGCTTCACGCATGCGCTGCTCGTTCACACCGTCGAGCGATGACGTCGACTCGTCGAGCAGCAGGATCGGGGCGTCGGTGAGCAGAGCGCGGGCGATGGCGAGACGCTGACGTTCACCGCCGGAGAGCATCACGCCGTCTTCGCCGACGGGCGCCTCGATGCCGAGCGGGTTGCGCTCGAGCACGTCGCCGAGGTTCACGGCGCGCAGCACGCGTTCGCAGTCGGCATCGGTCGCGTCGGGAGAGGCGAGGCGCAGGTTCTCGGCGAGCGTGCCGGCCAGGGTGGGCGCATCCTGCTCGACGTAGCCGAAATTGGCGCGCAGATCGTCGCGCGGGTAGGTGCGCGCATCGTGACCGTGCAGCCGGATGGAGCCGCCGGTCGGATCGTAGAAGCGCTCGATCAGCGACAGGATCGTGCTCTTGCCGGCGCCGCTGGGGCCCACCAGGGCGACGCGGGAGCCGTGCGGCACGGCGAACGAGACCCCGCGGAGCACTTCATGGTCCTGCACGGCCGGAGCGGCATCCTCCGGGGATTCCAGGTGTGCGTCGGCGAGCAGGTTGCGGGCCTCCTTCGCTGCGGCCTGGCGGGCGGCCACGACGTTCGCCGGGTAGTGGAAGCGCACGTCGCGGAACTCGATGGCCGGTGCATCCGGAGCTGAGTCCTCGGGGGGCAGCGATGCGGCGATCTTCTCGTCGTCCTGAGACTCGGTGGGCAGGTCGAGCACCT
>Ga0160464_100668_pt1 | contig 20823 bp, 19 predicted proteins | sample HID1971I_E11MG_FD_108275 | JGI IMG/M metagenome (GOLD analysis project Ga0160464, IMG submission 108275) | Enriched millipede-associated microbial communities from UW Madison campus, WI, USA - HID1971I_E11 MG | ecosystem: Host-associated > Arthropoda: Insects > Digestive system > Unclassified ... | reverse complement strand
GCCGCATCGTTCACGAGTGTGATCCGCCCGGCGCCGTCCACCGTGATCACCCCTTCGCTCAGACCGTGCAGCGTGGTCTCCTGATTCTTCACGAGCGCGGCGATCTGATGCGGCTCGAGGCGGTAGATGCGCCGCCGGATGACGGACGTGACCCACGCGGACCCGAAAACCCCGAGCACCGCCGCGGCCAGCATCGCCGAGATAAGCCAGACGAGATTGGCCGAGAACTCTTCGTTCAGCTCCGACTCGAGGATGCCGACGGATGCGGTGCCGATGATGCCCCCCTCGTCGTCGCGGATGGGGACCTTGACCCGCCAGGAGGTGCCGAGCGTGCCGGTCTGCGTGCCGACATAGATCTCGCCCGAGAGAGGGATCGACGGGTCGGTGGAGACCTTCTCGCCGATGCGCGCCGGGTTCGGGTGCGAATAGCGGATGCCGTCTTCATTGGCCACCACAACGTAGGCGAGGTCGGACGCCTCGCGGATGACCTCGGCGATGGGCTGGATCACGGCGGAAGGCTCGACATCGTCGAATGCCGCATGCACGGTGGGGAGGGCGGCGACCGACTGGGCCACGGCCTGCATCCGGTCCTTGTACGCCTCACGGAGGGCCTGCTCCTGGAATGCGCCGGCCACGATGCCGGTCGCCAGGGTCACCAGGAACACGATCAGCGCCTGCAGCACGAGCAACTGCACGCGGAGCGTCATCTTCGAGGCCACCTGCTCATTCTGGCCCGTCGGCGAGTGCGGTGCGAGCGGGCGAGGGTGCCGCTCGTGACCAATAGTTCCGAAACTCCGACCAATGGTTTCCGAAGGCGGAGCAGGGGCGTCTCACGCTCCAGGGTGGAGCCACAGCATCACGAACGCTCAAGGAGGAGCGCACATGAAGAACGCACGCATCGCAACCCTGGCCGGGCTGGCCGCGGTGGCAGCCCTCACCCTCACCTCGTGCGCCGGAGGCAGCGCCGCGACCGACGACGGGGGAGGGGAAGCGGAGGCCACCGCGATCACCGACGTCTCGATCGTCGTCCCCGCGGATCCCGGTGGGGGATGGGACCAGACGGGCCGCGCCCTGTCGCAGGTGCTCACGGAGGACGACATCGTCAGCTCCGCGCCCGTGACGAACGTGGGCGGCGCCGGCGGCACGGTCGGCCTCGCCCAGCTCGCCAACGAGAAGGATCCGAACACCCTCATGGTGATGGGCCTGGTCATGGTCGGAGCGGTCGAGACCAACGCGTCGGCCGTGCGGATCGAGGACACCACGCCGATCGCCCGCATGACGGACGAACCGCTCGTCGTGGTCGTGCCGGCCGATTCCAAGTACGACACCCTCGACGACCTCGTCGAGGACATCGTCGACAACGGTCAGGCGGTCACGATCACGGGAGGGTCGGCAGGAGGCGCCGACCACATCCTCGCCGGGCTCATGCTCGAGGAAGCGGGTCTCGACGGCGCGGAGATCGCCGAGAAGCTGAACTACACGCCGAACTCCGGTGGTGGCGAGGCTGTTCCGCTGCTCATCGGCGGCAAGGTCGCCGCGGGCATCTCGGGCGTGGGCGAGTTCGCCCAGCACATCGAGAGCGGCGCACTCAAGGCACTGGCGGTATCGAGCGAGGAGCCGGTGACGCAGCTCCCGGACGTTCCGACCATCACCGAGGAGGGCTACGACGTGGTGCTCACCAACTGGCGCGGGGTGATCGCTCCCGGGGACATCTCGGACGGCGAGAAGGACGAGCTGGTGCGCGTGATCACCGAGCTGCACGAATCCGAGGCGTGGACCGAGCAGCTGGAGACCAAGGGCTGGACCGACGCGTTCCTGGTCGGCGAGGAGTTCGACGAGTTCCTCACGGGGAACATCGAAGAGGTCACCGCGACGTTGAAGAACATCGGTCTGGTGCAGTGACATGACGGTCCCCGCATCATCGGGGACCGAGGAGCAGGGGGTGCGGGTCGACCATGACGGTCGGCCCGCACGCCGCTCTCCCTCCGTCCCCATCGGCGAACTCGTGTTCGCCGGCATCATGGTCGCGCTCGGCGTCTTCGCCGTCGTCGGCATCTTCCTGATCCATGTCCCCGTCGGCATGAAGGCCGGCCCGACGGTCTTCCCGATCTTCGTCTCGGTCATCCTGCTCGCCTCCGCGATCGCTGTGCTGATCGGGGTGCTGCGGGGCGAACGCGGCGGTGCCGAGGAGGCGGAGGACATCGACGATAGCCTCCCGACCGACTGGGTCACCCTCGCCAAGCTCGCCGGACTGGTCGTCGCGCACCTGCTCCTGATCGAGCCCCTCGGATGGGCACCCGCGGCCGCGCTGCTGTTCGGCGGGGTCGCGTGGTCGCTCGCGGCCAAGCGCTGGTGGATGGCCTTCCTCATCGGCATCGTGGTCGCGCTCGTGATCCAGGTCGCCTTCGGCGGTCTGCTCGGTCTGTCGCTGCCCTGGGGCCCTGCCCTCGGCTGGCTCGGAAGGATGTTCTGATGGACAGTTGGACCCTGTTGATGGAGGGCTTCGCGACGGCGCTGCAGCCGCAGTACCTCGCGTTCGCCTTCCTCGGCGTCTTCGTCGGCACCGCGGTCGGAGTGCTCCCGGGCATCGGCCCCGCCATGACGGTGGCGCTGCTGCTCCCCCTCTCCTACACGCTCGACCCCGCCGCCGCGCTGATCACCTTCGCGGGCATCTACTACGGCGGGATGTACGGCGGCTCGACGACGAGCATCCTCCTGAACACGCCGGGGGAGTCGGCGTCGATAGTCACGGCGATCGAGGGCAACAAGATGGCCCGGATGGGACGGGGCGCTGCCGCCCTCGCCACCGCTGCCATCGGATCGTTCATCGCGGGCACCCTGGCGACGCTGGGGCTCACGCTGCTGGCTCCACTGCTCGCGCAGTTCGCGGTCAACCTGGGCCCGGCGGATTACGTGGCCCTCATCGTGATCGCGTTCATCACGGTCGGCGCGCTGATCGGCAGCTCGATCTCGCGAGGGATGCTCTCGCTCGGCGTCGGCCTGTTCCTCGGGCTGGTCGGCACAGACTGGCTCTCCGGGCAGCAGCGCTACACGCTGGGGCTCCCGGCCCTGTCCGACGGCGTCGACATCGTGTTGGTCGCGGTCGGCCTGTTCGCGGTCGGAGAGACGTTCTACATCGCCGCCCGGTTGCGGCACGGCGGCGTCGACGTGATCCCCGTGACCCGCGGGTGGCGCTCCTGGATGACGAAGTCCGACTGGCGGAGGTCATGGAAGCCGTGGTTGCGCGGCACGGCCATCGGCTTCCCGATCGGCACGATCCCCGCCGGTGGTGCGGATGTCGCGACCTTCCTGTCATACGCGACCGAGCGCAAGCTGTCGAAGCACCGCGACGAGTTCGGGCGCGGGGCGATCGAGGGTGTCGCCGGTCCGGAATCCGCGAACAACGCGGCCGCTGCCGGTGTGCTGGTGCCGCTGCTCACGCTCGGGTTGCCGACGACCGCGACCGCGGCGATCATCCTCACGGCGTTCCAGTCGTACGGCATCCAGCCGGGCCCGCTGCTCTTCGAGAGCCAGTCGAACCTGGTGTGGGCGCTCATCGCGAGCCTCTACATCGGCAACGTGATCCTGATCGTGCTCAACCTGCCCCTCGTGGGCATGTGGGTGAAGCTGCTGCAGATCCCGCGGCCGTACCTGTACGCGGGCATCCTGCTGTTCGCGGTGTTCGGGGCGTACGCGCTGCACAGCTCGCCGTCGGACATCACGATCCTGTTGATCGTCGGTATCCTCGGCTACTTCATGCGTCGGTACGGCTACCCGGTGGCACCGCTGGTGGTCGGCATGATCCTGGGCCCGATGGCCGAGGAGCAGCTGCGCAAGGCACTGCAGCTGAGCCAGGGGGATCTGAGCACGCTGGTCATGCAGCCGTTCGCCGCGATCGCGTACGGCGTGCTGGCCCTGCTGATCGTCGGTGGACTCTGGCTGCGACGCCGGCAGCGGAGGTACGAGCAGGCACTGACCGAGTCGATCGCGGTGCCGATCAAGGCGGATTCCGAGGTCTGACCGGGACCTGAGTTCGAGAGGGGAGGCGGCCGCGAGTAGGCTGATCCGGTGAGTGACGTACAGGCCCCCGCACGTGGGCCTCGCGCCTACGTGGCGTTCATCGGGATCGGCCTTCTCGCCGGCCTCCTCTCCGGACTCTTCGGCGTGGGCGGTGGCACGGTCATCGTTCCGCTGCTCGTGCTCCTGCTGCACTTCGATCAGCGCCTCGCGGCCGGGACCTCGCTCGCGGCGATCGTGCCCACGGCGAGCGTCGGCGTCATCTCCTATGCCACGACCGGGTCGGTGGCCTGGGTCCCCGCGATCATCCTCGCGGCGGGTGCCGTGGTGGGTGCGCAGATCGGCACGCGACTGCTCCCTCGTATCTCGCAGACCGCGTTGCGCTGGGGCTTCGTCGGCTTCCTGGTCGTCGTGATCGTCAGCCTCTTCCTCGTGATCCCCTCGCGCGACGCCGCGTTCGAACTCTCCTGGCTGACCGGCATCGCGCTCGTCGGCGTGGGCATCGGCACCGGCATCCTCGCGGGACTGATCGGCGTCGGCGGTGGAGTGATCGTCGTTCCCGTGCTGATGCTGGCCTTCGGCACGAGCGACCTGGTCGCCAAGGGCACGTCGCTCCTCATGATGATCCCGACCGCGATCTCGGGCACCGTGGGAAACCTCCGCAACCGCAACGTCGATCTGCTCGCCGCGCTGCTCATCGGCATCTCCGCCTGTACGACGACCGCTCTCGGGGCGTGGCTGGCGACGATCGTCGACCCCACGCTGGGCAACATGCTGTTCGCGGCATATCTTGTCGTGATCGCGGTGCAGATGGCGGTCAAGGCGATCAGGGGTCGTAAGCGCGCCTGATCGCGTCTGGATGAAAGGATCTTCATCCACGGCTCATCTGCCCATCATGATCGACGGGCATCATGGGGTCATGCCCACTCCACGACGCCTCCTCCTCACCGGCGCGCTGATCGCGATCCCGGTCGCCTTCGCGGTCGGGAGCGTCGTGCTGGCGCAGATGCCGCCGTCGCCGCAGATCCCCACCGGGCCCGTGTCGGTGCAGCTCGCGCCGCCGGTGCCGAGTGAGGAACCTGCGCCCGCGCCGGCACCCGTCGTCCCGGCTCCTGCTCCTGCACCTGCGCCGGCACCGGCTCCCGCACCGGCTCCCGCACCGGCTCCCGCACCGGCCCCCGCACCGCCCGCCGGTGACGACGACGATGACGGTGGCGACGATGACTGACGCGCCCACCCTGCCCCTCGACCTCGGTGTGCCTGTCGCCCCGGTGGGTCCGGAGGCGCGTGCGGTTCCGCAGGGCCTCGCGCTCACCGGTGCTCCGCTGCGCACGCTGCGCCGACGCACCTTGCCCGCCCGCTGGCGGATCACGCTGTGGATCATCCTCAGCACCGCCATCACCCTCCTCGCCGTCGGGATGATCGGCCGCAGCATCTTCCTCGCGGGAGTGGAGCAGTCGGCCAACACGGAGATCGAGCAGGAGGCCGCCGAGTTCTCCCGCTTCGCGGAGGATGCCGCGGCCAGCGGCCACACCACGGCTGAAGAACTGGTCGGCGAGTACGTCGCACGACAGTCGGTGCACGAGAACGAGGTCCTCATCGCCACCGTCGACGGCGCGGTGATCGCGGTCGCCAACGGCCGGGTCGAGGCGACGGACCCTTCCACGCTGTCGGCCGTGCCTGGGAGTGAGGCGCTCGTGACCGCGCTCCTCGGTGAGACGGCGACCTCCGGTGCGATGGACTCGCCCGACGCGGGCCCCCTGCGCTGGGGCCGTCTGGACTTCACGACAGGCGACCGTGACGGCGCCGTGCTGATCATGCAGTACACGCAGGAAGCCCGGTCGCAGGTCGATGCCGGTTTCGCCACGATCGCGTGGGTGGCCCTGATCGGCATCCTGCTCAGCTCCGGTGTCGCCTGGCTCGTGGCCGGCCAGATCCTCGCACCGGTGCGAGAGGTCTACCGGGTCGCCCGCGACATCGGAGAGCACGATCTCTCCGCGCGGGTGCCGGTCGAGGGGACCGACGACATCGCCGCCGTGGCCACGACGTTCAACCAGATGCTCGACCGCCTCGAAGCCGTGCACGCCACGCAGCAACGGTTCGTCGATGACGCCGGCCACGAGCTGCGTACCCCGATCACGATCGTACGCGGGCAGCTGGAACTGCTCAGCGAAGACCCCGAGGAGCGAGCGGCGACCCTGCGTCTCGTGAGCGACGAGCTCGACCGGATGAGCCGCATCGTCACGGATCTGCTCGTGCTCGCGCGGGCGGAGCAGCCCGACTTCGTGCGGATCGCGGACTGCGACATCGCCGCCCTCACCCTCGACATCGAGGCCAAGGCGCAGAACCTCGGCGATCGTCGCTGGCAGCTCGTGGAGGTGGCGGAGGGCACTGCGGCGCTCGACCCCCAGCGGGTCACTCAGGCCGTGCTCCAGCTCGCGGCGAACGCGGTGCAGGTCACCGAGGCGGGCGACCGCATCATCATCGGCTCGCGCTTCGACGGCGACGGGACCGAACGCCGGCTGCGGCTGTGGGTGCGCGACTCCGGCCCCGGAGTCGCGCCGGCCGATGCCGAGCGCATCTTCGAGCGCTTCGCCCGCGGTGACAGCTCCGGTGCGCGTCGCGGGTCGGGCCTCGGACTCGCGATCGTGCGGGCGATCACCGACGGACACGGCGGATCCGCCTGGGTCGACAGCGTGTTCGGCGAGGGCGCCACCTTCGGTCTCGACCTTCCGGCCCCCACCACCGCGCGGCTCCACGCCGCGGCAGAGAGGAGCGAGTGAGATGCGCAGCATCCTCATCGCCGAAGACGACCCGCACATCACCTCGTTCGTCCGCCGGGGCCTGCGCGCGGCCGGCTACGAGACCGCCGAGGCGGCCGACGGGCACACCGCACTGCTGATGGCTCGCAGCGGCATGTTCGACCTGGTGCTGCTCGACATCGGGCTCGGCGGCATGGACGGCTTCGACGTGCTGGCCAACCTGCGCGGCGAAGGCGTTGCGACACCCGTCATCATCCTCACCGCCCGCGACTCGGTCATCGACACCGTGCGGGGCCTGGAGAGCGGGGCGAACGACTACGTCACCAAGCCGTTCCAGTTCGCCGAGCTCATCGCCCGTGTGCGGCTGCGGATCGGCGACGGGGAGGGGCGCGCGGCCGGCCCTGTGCTCACCCACGGCGACGTACGGGTCGATGTGCGAGCCCGCACGGTCACGGTCGATGGAGACATGCGCGAGCTCACCTCGCGGGAGTTCGCCCTGCTCGAGGTGTTCCTGCAGAACGCCGGTCAGGTGCTGTCACGCGACCAGCTGATCGGACACGTCTGGGGGATGGACTTCGATCCGGCCTCCAACGTGGTCGACGTCTACGTGCGGGCGCTGCGCGGCAAGATCGGCGTCGACCGCATCGAGACCGTGCGCGGGGCGGGATACCGATTCCGATGAGCCCTCGCACCCATACCGAGACCGAGAACGAGACCGAGACCGAGAGCGAGCCGTCGGCGATCGAGCGCACGCGATTCTCGACGATGCCGCCGCAGCGCCCGGCTCCGTTCGCCGGTCGCAGCTCGGCCGGATCGGGCTTCGCGGTGCCCCGGCTCGGACGCGGGCGCATCCTCAGCCTCGGCGCCCTCGGACTCGTGCTGGTCGCGGGGCTCGCCATGGCGCTGTCGTCGCTGTCTCAGGGCGCCGGCCCCGGCCAGGTGACCATGCCGATCGCCGTGACGCTCACCGTCTTCCTGCTCGCGGTGTGGGCCTGGACCTCGACGCGGCTCGACGACACTCTCGTCGCCTTCCTCGCCGCGATCGCCTTGATCGTCACCGGCGTGCTGCCGGCGAGCGACTTCTTCGCCTCGCTCGGCGACGAGACCATCTGGCTGCTCATCGGAGCGTTCGTGATCGCCTCCGCGGTGTCGTCGTCGGGCCTCGCCCTGCGTGGCGCCTCGCATCTGCTGCGGTTCGCACGGGGACCGCGGAGCCTCTTCCATCTGACGACCGTCGCCCTCACGCTGACCGCGTTCGCTGTGCCTGCGACATCCGGGCGCGCTGCACTCGCCGTTCCGGTGTACACCGCTGTCGCTGCGACTCTTCCCGGACGTGAGCGGGTGATCCGCGCCCTCGCCTTGCTGATGCCGACCGTGGTGCTGCTCTCGGCCGTCGGCTCCCTGCTCGGCGCGGGAGCGCACATCGTCACGGACCAGCTCCTGCGGGCAGCCGGTGAAGAGGGTTTCACGTTCCTGAGCTGGCTCTGGCTCGGGCTGCCGCTGGCGGTGGTCTCCTCGCATCTGGCCTGCGAGATCATCCTCTGGCGCTTCACCCGCCGAGCCGACCGCGCGACGCCCCTGACGATGGATGCTGCGGAGATCGGCCGTTCCGCATCGACCGCCGTGACCGGGCCGCTCAGCACCATGGAGCGGCGGGCTGCCGTGCTGCTGGGCGGTGTGATCCTCCTCTGGGCCACCGAACCGCTGCACCACCTGTCGCCGGCCCTGGTCGCCCTCATCGGAGCCGTCGCCGCCGTGACGCCGGGCATCGGCTGCCTGACCTTCCCCGCAGCGATCAAGCGTGTGCCGTGGTCGCTGCTGATGTTCCTCGCCGCGACCCTCGCACTGGCGTCCGCGCTCACCACCACCGGGGCCGCGGCCTGGCTGAGCTCGACGGCGCTCGCTCCGCTGCGTGGACTCGGCGCTGCAGGAGCCGTCGCGTTCGTGCTCGTGGTCATCGCGATCTCGACCGCTGCACACCTGCTGATCCCGTCGCGGTCGGCGCGCTCCGCCGCGATCATCCCGGTCGTGATCGCTCTCGCTCCTGCGCTCGGCGTCTCCCCGATGGCCGCGGCGTTCGCCTCCACCGCCGCGGCGGGCTTCTGCCACACGCTGCCCAGCTCGGCGAAGCCGGTCGCGATGTTCGCCGACCCCGACATCGTCAGCGGCGGCTTCACACCGCAGGACCTGCGTCGGCTCTCCGTGCTGCTGGCACCGGCGATGTTCGTGCTCGTGACCGTCTTCGCCCTGTGGGTCTGGCCGCTGATGGGCCTGCCGCTGCTGCTCTGATCGGCGGCACCCACCCCGCCCCGTTCTCAACCGTTCCGCGTGCGCCGCCGGCGCACCGGTGCTCGTCGTGCCCGCACACCGGGCGCTCGTCGCCCCTCTAGGGCGCAGAAGGAGGAATCATGTCGATCCACACCCCGCAGCGCATCCTGGTCGCACCGAGCGGATTCAAGGAGAGCCTGAGCGCCGAGGCCGTGGCCCAGGCGATCGCCGCCGGCGTGCGTCGGGTCATCCCCGGTGTGCAGGTGGACGAGTACCCGGTACCGGATGGCGGAGAGGGCACCGCCGCCGCGCTCGCCGCCGCCACCGGCGGCGAGCTCGTTCGCGTGCGGGTCACCGGTCCCGTCGGCGAGCCGGTCGATGCGCACTGGGCGAGGCTCGGTCGGCATGCCGCCGGGACCGCTGTCGTCGAGATGGCATCCGCCGCAGGCCTCAGGCTCGTGCCCCGCGACCGCCGCGACCCGGGGGAGACCACCACCCGAGGAGTCGGAGAGCTGATCGCGGCGGCTCTCGACGCCGGGGTCGAGCGGATCGTGGTCGGTTGTGGCGACTCCGGCACGAGCGACGGCGGCGCCGGTGCGCTCGAAGCACTCGGCGTGCGCATTCTCGATCGCGACGGCGTGCCGCTGCCGGCGGGCGGACGGCACCTCCGGGAGGCAGCGCGGCTCGATCTCACGGGTCTGCATCCCCGCATCGGCGAGGTCGAGATCGTGCTCGCCTGCAACATCCACAACGTGCTGTGCGGGCCACGCGGCGTGGCCCGGGTGTTCGGCCCGCAGAAGGGAGCGACGTCGGATCAGGTGGAGCAGCTCGCCGGGGCCCTCGACATCTGGGCCGGTCTGCTCGAGGAGCAGAGTCCGTTCGGGGCGGCGATGGATGTGCGCACCGGCGGCGGCACGGGAGCATCGGGCGGACTCGGGGCGGGGCTCGCCGCGGTGCTCGGTGCGCGGCTCGCCCCGCGCTTCGAGGTGCTCCTCGACAGCGGGCTGCTGCCCGAACCCCTCGACGAGCTGATGGCGGTGGCCGATCTCGTCATCACCGCTGAGGGGGCGATCGACTTCCAGACCCCCCGGGGCAAGGTGCCGGCCGAGATCGCGATGCGCGCCCGGGTCGCCGGCGTCCCGGTGCTCGGGATCGCCGGGTCGCTGGGTGTCGGCGCGCCGACCGTGCACGACATCGGGATCGACGCGATCGCCTCGATCATCACCGTGCCGATGCCCCTCGAACAGGCGGTGGAGCACGGCGAGGCACTGCTGCGCGACGCCGCGGAGCGCAGCATGAGGATGGTCCTGCTCGGATCGGCGATGTCTGCGCGGGCAGCCTGAACCCATCCGAAGCCGACCCGCGGCCTGGTTCGCCGCCACCCCTCGGTAGGATCGAGGGGTGGCAGTAAACCAAGATCTGGTCGGCCGGGAGTTCCCGCCGACGGCCCCGTACCTCGTCGGCCGCGAGAAGGTGCGCGAGTTCGCTCGTGCCGTCTTCGCCGACGCCCCGCAGCACACCGACGTCAAGGCGGCCCGCGCGGCCGGCTTCTCCGACGTGGTCGCGCCGCCGACCTTCGCGATGGTGATCCAGGACCTCACGCTCCAGCAGCTGCTGGGGCAGGAAGACTCCGGCATCGTGCTCGCGCGCACCATCCACGCCGAGCAGCGCTTCACCTACACGCGTCCCATCATCGCGGGCGACGCGCTCACCGCGCAGCTGCGCGTCACCGGCATCCGGATGATGGGCGGCAACGCGATGATCACCAGCGAGGCCGAGATCACCGACCCGGCAGGAGCCCACGTCGTCACCGCCACCAGCGTGCTGCTCGTCGGTGCCGAACCGAGTGCGGATGCAGGAGAGGCCGCCTGATGGGCTACACCGTCGGAGACGTGCTCGCCGAGCGCACCGTGCACCTCACCCGCGAATCGCTCGTGCGCTACGCCGGAGCATCCGGAGACTTCAACCCCATCCACTACCGCGATGACGTCGCGGCGTCCGTCGGGCTTCCCGGCGTGCTCGCGCACGGCATGCTCACGATGGGGATCGCCTCGTCGGTGGTCGTCGCGGCGCTCGACCCGGCCACGCGCATCCTCGACTACGGCGTTCGTTTCACGAAGCCGGTCGTGGTCGATCCGGTCGACGGCGCTGACATCACCGTCGTCGCCACGGTCGGCGCAGTCGACGAGGAGGCCGCTCGCATCGACCTCAAGGTCACGTTCGGCGAGACCACCGTGCTCGTCAAGGCGCAGCTGCGCATCGCCGTCTGATGAGGACGCTCTGATGCGCGAGATCGAGCCGGTCCGTCTCGCGGAGCTGACCACGCTCCGCACGGGTGCGGCGCCGGAGCGGATGTTCGAGGCCACCACCACTGCCGGCCTCGTCGAAGCGCTGCGTGAGACGTGGGAGCGCGGCGACGAGTGGTTCGTCCTCGGTGGCGGCTCCAACCTCTTCGTGGGCGACGAGCCCTTCGAGGGCACGGTCATCCGCGTCCGCACCGAGGGCATCGAAGAGCTGCCGTCCCCGCACGCGGGCCGCATCCGTCTGCGCGCACAGGCCGGACACGGCTGGGACGACCTCGTCGCCTATGCCGTCGCTCACGGCTATGCGGGCCTCGAGGCCATGAGTGGGATCCCCGGCACCGTCGGCGCGGCCCCCGTGCAGAACATCGGTGCGTACGGGCAGGAGATCCAGGAGACGCTGGTCGAGGTCGAGCTGATCGACGAGTCGACCGGCGAGATCTCGACGGTTCCCGCTGCCGAGCTCGGACTCGGCTTCCGCACCTCGGTGCTCAAACACCACCACGGGAGCGTGCCCCTGCGTCGCGCCGTGATCCTCTCGGTGACCGTCGACCTGTTGATCGCGGGCGAGCGCGTGGTGCGTGGCGAGCAGTTGCGCCGCGCACTGGGCCTGACCGATGAGACACCGGTTCCGCTGGGATGGGTGCGTGAGCGCATCCTCGCGACCCGTGCGTCGAAGGGCATGCTGCTCGACGCGGATGACCCCGACACCCACGGCGTCGGCTCCTTCTTCCAGAACGCGATCGTGACGGCGGCGGTGGCCGGGGCGCTGCCACCGGAGTGCCCGCGCTGGCCGGTCGCCCCCGACCTGGATGCGGTGACCGTCATCCCGCTGGCGTCTTACGACGGTCAGGTGCCGCTGTCGAAGCCCACCACGGTCTCCGACGTCAAGGTGAGCGCAGCCTGGCTGATCGAGCAGGCCGGTATCCGCAAGGGGTTCAAGCTCCCGCGCTCTCGTGCCTCGGTGTCGACCAAGCACGCGCTCGCGTTGACCAACCGCGGTGGCGCGACCGCCGGCGAGGTCTCCGAGCTCGCGCGGTTCATCCAGAGCAGGGTGCACGCCGAGTTCGGTCTCGTGCTGCAGCCGGAGCCGGTGCTCGTCGGCGTCGAGCTGTAGACGGTCGAACCCTTAGGACGCGTCGGCGGTCGCGGCTACACTCGCGGCATGAGCGGACTGATCCCGTACCTCCTGTTCCCCGGCAATGCCGCAGAGGCGCTGCGTCACTACCGGTCGGTGTTCGGCGGTGACCTGCAGCTTCTCGACTACGCCACCGCTGGCCGACACGACGGACCGGGCGATGCGATCGCACACGGGCAGCTGAGCGGGTTGGTCGAGATCGCGGGAGCGGATGCCGGGGCCGACGACGACGCCGTGCAGATGGGCGGCATGTTCCTGTCGCTCCTCGGCACGGCTGACGCGCTCACCCTCACCGGCTGGTACGACAAGCTCGCCGCCGACGGCCGGGTCATCGACGCATTGCAGAGGCGACCCTGGGGTGACTTCGACGGAACACTCGTCGACCGCTACGGCATCCGCTGGCTGATCGGCTTCCACCCCGAGGACTGAGGCGTCCCGATGCCGAAGTAGGGACGAGACGACGGCAGGAAGATCAACACGACCGCCGTGGTGGTGAGGGCGAGGGCCGCGAGGCCGACCCAGAACTCCCAGATCGGGGCCGCTGCCGCCGGAACGTAGAGCGCGAGCGGGAGGGGGAACAGCAGGGTCGCGTATCGGGCCCACGACTTTCGTCTTGCGACAAGCACGGTGATGGTCGCATAGACGACCACCGGGACGAAGGGGAGGACACTGAGCCACTGTCGCGACTCTCCTCCCCAGTACCAGAGGAAGGGAGCGACCACGAGGGAGAGGAAGAAGACCAGCACGGTCACCGTGATCAGGATGGCGAAGGCCACCCCCAGAGTCACCGGCATCCGACCATCACGCTGCTCGCCGTTCGTCATACCTCCAGTATCGCTGGCGCTCGCCTCAGGGCAGCGACAGCCTATCGCCGTGAGCCTGAGCTCCCTCGTGTAGATGACGAAGACCCCTCCCGTCTGCAGGCGGGAGGGGCCTTCGTCGGTTCAGCGGGTCAGGCGAACAGTCGCTGCAGACGCTGAACGCCCTCGAGCAGCTGGTCGTCGCCGAGCGCGTACGACATGCGGATGTAGCCGGACGGACCGAAGGCCTCACCGGGGACGACAGCGACCTCGGCCTGGTCGAGGATGAGGTCGGCGAGCTCGAGCGAGGTGGTCGGCGTCACGCCGCCCCAGGTGCGGCCGAGGAGGCCCTGCACGTCGGGGTACACGTAGAACGCGCCGAGCGGGTTCGGCACCACGAGGCCGTCGATCTTCGACAGCTCCGACACGATGAGCTGGCGACGGCGATCGAATGCCTGGCGGAACTGCTCGGCCTCGTCCTGCGGTCCGGTGAGGGCAGCGATCGCGGCCTTCTGAGCGACGTTGTTCACGTTGCTGGTGAGGTGCGACTGCAGGTTGCCGGCGACCTTGATGGCGTCGGCCGGGCCGACCATCCAGCCCACGCGCCAGCCGGTCATGGCGTAGGTCTTCGCGACGCCGTTGACCAGGATCGTCTGACCCGCGACCTCGGGGACGGCCTCGACGATCGAGGTGGCCTTGACGCCCTCGTAGGTGAGGTTCTGGTAGATCTCGTCGCTGATGATCCAGATGCCGTGCTCGAGCGCCCACTCGCCGATGGCCTTGGTCTCCTCGGCGGTGTAGACGGAGCCTGTGGGGTTCGAGGGCGAGACGAACACGAGCGCGGTGGTGCGGGCGGTGCGAGCGGCTTCGAGCTGCGCGACCGTGACCTTGTACTCCTGGTCGGCGCCGGCGAAGACCTCGACCGGGGTGCCGTCGGCGAGGCGGATGGCCTCCGGGTACGTGGTCCAGTACGGCGCGGGCAGCAGCACCTCGTCACCGGGGTTCACCACCGTCTGGAACGCCTGGTAGACCGACTGCTTGCCGCCGTTGGTGACGATCACCTGGCTGGGGGAGACCTCGAGGCCGGAGTCGCGCAGGGTCTTCGCGGCGATCGCCTCGCGCAGCGCCGGGAGGCCGGGGGCCGGCGTGTATCGGTAGCTCGCCGGGTCGGCCAGAGCCTCGGCCGCGGCATCCACGATGAACTGCGGCGTCGCGAAGTCGGGCTCGCCGGCGGCGTAGGAGATGACGTCCTTGCCTTCGGCCTTGAGGGCCTTGGCCTTGGCGTCGACCTTGAGGGTCGCGGACTCGGCGATGGCGGACAGCTTGCGGGAGAGAGGAGCGCGTTCGGTCACGATTACGAGCGTACTCGGGTCGATGCGGCAGGAGAGGTGTGGGATGCCGCCAAGATCCGGAGTTCTTTCGGGTTCGGAAGGTCAGCCGGTGACGAGCCCGTGCGCCTGCGCGACGGCCGGCAGCGTGATGCGTCCGCCCTGCACGTTCAGGCCCGCAGCCAGCGCCGCGTCTTCGGATGCCGCGCGCTCCCAGCCCTTGCCGGCGATGGCTGAGACGTAGGGGAGGGTCGCGTTCGTCAGCGCGCGGGTCGCGGTCTCGGGGACCGCGCCCGGCATGTTCGCGACGCAGTAGTAGATCGAGTCGTGCACCGCGAACGTGGGGTCGTCGTGGGTCGTCGGGCGCGAGCCCTCGAAGCATCCGCCCTGGTCGATCGCGATGTCGACGAGCACGGAACCCGGCGTCATCGTTGCGACCATGTCGTCGGTCACGAGTTTGGGGGCCGCAGCACCGGGGATCAGCACGGAGCCGATCACGAGGTCGGCGGTCTTGAGTTCTTCGGCGATGTCGTAGCGGCTCGAGGCGCGGGTCTCGAGGGCGCCGCCGTAGCGGTGCTCGAGCTCGCGCAGGCGCGGCAGCGAGACATCGATCACGGTGACCTTCGATCCGAGCCCGAGGGCGTTCGCCGCGGCGTGCTCTCCGGCGACACCGCCGCCGATGACGACAGTCTTGGCGCGTGGCGTGCCGGCGATGCCGCCGAGCAGCATTCCGCGCCCGCCCTGAGAGCGCAGCAGCGAGTACGAGCCCATGGTGACCGAAAGCCGCCCGGCGATCTCGCTCATCGGCACGAGCAGCGGCAGGCTGCGGTCGGGCAGCTGCACGGTCTCGTAGGCCACGGCCGTGGTCCCGGCATCGACGAGGGCGGTCGTCAGCGCGAGGTCGGCCGCGAGGTGCAGGTAGGTGAAGAGGGTGAGGTCCTCGCGCAGGAAGCCGTATTCCTGGGCGATCGGCTCCTTGACCTTGATGACCAGATCGGCCTCGCCCCACGCTTCGGCGGCGGTCGCCACGATCTCGGCGCCGGCCGTGCGGTAGTCGTCGTCGGTGATGCGCGATCCGAGCCCTGCTCCGGACTGCACGAGCACGCGGTGGCCCTCGCGCACCAGGCGGTCTGCGCCGGCGGGAGTGAGGGAGACGCGGTTCTCGTTGTTCTTGACCTCGGTGGGGACGCCGATCTTCATTGATCCTCCAGGTGTGATGCGGTGCGGCACCCAGGATCGCAGAAACATCGACGGAACAACAGAATCGGTGAAGATGATTCGTCAAGCGCGGAAATCCTGAATAATGCTTCGTATGGAGACGACTTCAGAGGCCCCGGAGCCGAACACCGTTCGGGCCCCGGCACTCGACGCGATCGATGCCAGGATCGTGCAGCTGCTCACGGCGGACGGGCGCATGACGAACGCCGAGCTCGCCGGGCGCCTGGGCGTCGCGCCGTCGACCGCGCACGCCCGGCTGCGGGCCCTGGTCGATCGGGGCGTGATCACGGGGTTCCACGCGAGTGTGGACGAGCGGGCGCTCGGCGCGGGCCTGCAGGCGATCATCGGCGTCACGCTGCGTCCGAGTGGACGTCGGGAGAGCATCGTCGAGTTCGCGGACCGCGTGCGCGTGCTGCCGCCGGTGATCCAGCTCTTCTTCCTCGGTGGCGACGACGACTTCCTCCTGCACATCGCGGTCGCCGACTCGTCGGAGATGCGCGAGTTCGTGCTCGAGCATCTCTCGGCGCAGAGCAGCGTCGCCTCCACGCGCACGAGCATCGTGTTCGACTATCACCGCAACTCGGTGGCGGCTTCGTTCCGCTGAGATGGTCTCTCGAACGCCTCGGATTCGGCTCCGGTCGCAGTTCGTGCCGCGTGGACGCGCGACAGCCGACAGAAAGTGCGACCGGAGTGGTGGGGTGCGCGCGGCTCGAGCCTCATCGGACGAGGGTGGCGAGGCGAGCGACCGCCTCCTCGACGAGAGCATCGTCGAGATTTCCGTATCCGAGGACCAGCGCGTCCGGGGGATCGGCTGTGTCGGTATAGCGGCGCAGCGAGGTGAGAGCCAGCCCCTCGGCGGCACCGGCGCCGATCACGGCGGAAGCCGGAACATGCGACGGGAGGGTCAGAACCAGGTGCATGCCGGCGGCGATGCCCGAGACGGTCAGATCCGGCAGCCGTGTGCCCAGCGCGTCGAGCAGCCGTTGTCGTCGGCGGCGGAATCGGGTGCGTGAGGAGCGCAGGTGCCGTTCGAGGTCGCCTCGCGTGATGAACTCCGCGAGGCCGGCCTGATCGATCAGAGAGGGCGGGGCTGCCGAGGGCGGGGGAGCGAGGTCCGGCGGCAGCAGCATCCATCCGAGACCCAGGGCGGGCGACACCGACTTCGACAGGGAGCCGATGAGCGCGACGCGGTCGGGCGCGAGGCGCTGCAGGGCGGGGACGGGGCGGCGGTCGTAGCGGAACTCGGCGTCGTAGTCGTCTTCGATGACCAGTCCCGCGTGCTCTCGCGCCCAGCGGACCAGCTGCTCGCGTCGGGCCGGCGCGAGCGCTGCACCGAGGGGGAACTGGTGCGCGGGCGTCACGAGCGCGGCACGGGCCCCCGTGTGCGTGGCCAGGGCAGCGAGCATCTCGATGTCGACGCCGTCGTCGTCGACCGGGACCCGGATCGGGCGCAGTCCGTTGTTTTCGGCGACGGCCCGCAGCCGTGGCCAGCTCGGATCCTCCACGAGGAGCGTCCGGTGCCCGCGCCCGTGCAGTTCGCGCGTGAGGATGTCCATGCCGTCGGTGGCGCCGTGGGTGATCGTGACACGGTCGGGATCGGCGTCCGCGTGACGCGATCGGGAGAGGTAGGCGGCGACGGCCGCGCGGGAGGGAGCGTATCCGAAGGGGTGCGCGGCGGCGAGCTCGCGATCGGGGAGGTCGGCGAGCGCGGCGCGCAGTGCTGCCGCCCACCGCGAACGGGGAGTGGCGCGCAGGTCGGGGATGCCCGGACGCAGGTCGTAGCGGATGGGCGGTGCGGATGCGGGCGCAGGGTCGCGCGGCCGGGGATGATCATTGCCCCGGGTGGCCTCCGGCGCCTCCTGCCGCTCCGCCACCCGGGTGGCCGATCCGGTCCTCGCCTCCAGCACGCCCTCGGCGACCAGTTGCCCGTACGCCTCGGTCACGACCCAGCGGGAGACTCCGAGCGTCTCCGCGAGGGTGCGACTGGGCGGCACGGCCGAGCCGGTGACCAGACGGCCCTCGTCGATCGCGCGGCGCAGTGCGTTCTCCACCCGGTCCCGCAGCGGTGGTCGGGCGTCGGTGCCCTCGGTCTCAAGTTCGAGGAGCGTCTCCCACGCGAGAATCGGTCTGGTCTTCTGCATCGTGATTGGAGTGTATCCCCGTGCCGATATCTCCCTACCGTGGAGCCATCCCCGAGAAAGGAACACCATGCAGTACCGCACCCTCTCCGATGGCCGCACCTCTTTCGACGTCTCGACCCTGTGTCTGGGGGCGATGAACTTCGGCACCCGCACGGACGAGGCCACCTCACGCGCGATCCTCGACCGCTTCGTCGAGGCGGGCGGCACGTTCATCGACACCGCCAACAACTACAGCCTCTGGGCAGGCGGCGACGGCCGCGACAGCGAAGACCTGCTCGCCCGCTGGATGAGCGACCGCGGTAACCGGGACGCGCTCCGCATCGCCACCAAGCTCGGCGCCGCGCAGAAGGATACGTCGAAGCCGCTGTCGAGCACCCCGCCCACGAACTTCGAGGGACTCTCCGCCGAGGTCATCCGTCGGCAGGCCCCGGAGAGCGCCCGCCACCTCGGCATCGACCACATCGACGTCCTCTACGGCCACGTCGACGACCGGGATGTCGCGCTCGCCGAGACGGTCGGCGCGTTCGGTGAACTCCAGGCGGAGGGGCTCGTCGGCATCACCGGCATCTCCAACGTGCCCACCTGGCGTGTCGTCGAAGCGCGGGAGGAGGCGCAGCGCCAGGGCATCGCTCCCTACGGCGTCGTGCAGCAGCAGTACAGCTTCCTGTACCCCGCGCCGCGCATCGGGCGGAACAACTTCGTCACCCCCGACCTGCTCGACTACGCGGCATCCACCGGGACCCCGGAGCGTCCACCGCTCGCGATCACCGTGTACTCGCCGCTGCACCAGGGTGGGATCGCGCGTCTCGACAAGCCGCTGTGGGGAGGCGTTGATCACCCGACCAGTCATGCCCGCCGCGCGCTGCTGCACGAAGTCGCGGCGGAGATCGGCGCGACACCGAACCAGGTCGCTCTCGCGTGGCTTCTCGGTGCCGAGGTCCCCGTCATCCCCGTCGTCGGAGTGTCGTCGCTCGCCCAGCTGGAGGAGGCGCTGGGCGCCGCCGACCTGGTGCTGGAGGCCGAGGTGCGTGAGCGCCTCGACGCCGAACCGGCCGACGCGCGTTGAACGGTGCGGGTCAGGCGCCGTAGGAGGCGGGCAGCGCGCAGTAGTCGGCGAACCGTCGTACCGGATGCGCGGGGTCGGTCACATCGACGATCGAACCCGCGACGGTGTGCGGCGGCTCGTCGCCCGCCAGCTGCCACACCGCGTAGTTCCACATTCCCCGGGTGCGCTCGCCGAGCAGAGCCGCCGGCCCGGAGACGAGCAGGATGTCGTCGCTCTTCGGGCCTTCGCGGAACGCGGTGACCACGGTGCGGAGTGCGGCCTCGTCGCCGTCGGGCGAGTGTTCGCGGATGACCTGCTGCCCCGACGCCGTCAGCGCGGCCGTGAGGTCGTCGGCTGCTTGTCGCGAGCGCTCGGCATCCGCCCCGGCCACCGCGAGCAGCCGCCGGCCGCGCGGGTAGAAGTGCAGGAACTCGGAGGCGATGTCCGCCCAGACGTCGGTCATGCCTCCAGGCTACGCCCGCCTGGCGACAGCGGCTCCGACGCGGAAGAGCCCCCGGGCCGCGGCATCAGCCGCAGCCCGGGGGCTCTTCCGCGCGCTCAGTCCTCGTCGATCAGGAACCGGCTGTACGCGCCCAGAGTGAGGAAGGTGGGGAATTCCTCCTGCAGCGCGACCTCACGGAAGATCTCCGCGGCGTCGTCGTAGCGGTCGCCGTGGCTGCGCGTCGCCTGCGCGAGCACCTGCGTGATCAGACCCTCGATGTACTCCGCCGTGATCGGGGTGCCGTCCTGCGTGGTGCGGTCCTGGTGGATCCACTGCCACACCTGCGAGCGGCTGATCTCGGCCGTCGCGGCATCCTCCATCAGGTTGTCGATGGCCACGGCGCCGAGCCCGCGCAGCCAGGCCTCCAAGTACCGGATGGCGACCGACACGTTGTCCCGCACGCCCTGCGCCGTGATCGGACGGCCGATGTGCAGGTCGAGCAGGTCGCGGGCCTCGACGTGCACGTCGTCACGCTGCCGGTCGACCTGGTTGGGGCGGTCGCCCAGCACGGCGTCGAACTCGGCCTGAGCCGTGGGGATCAGATCGGGGTGCGCCACCCAGGTGCCGTCGAAGCCGTCGCCGGCCTCGCGCTTCTTGTCGGCCGTGACCTTCTCGATCGCACGCGCCGTCACCTCGGGGTCGCGGCGGTTCGGGATGAACGCGCTCATGCCGCCGATCGCGAAGGCGCCCCGCTTGTGGCAGGTCTGCACGAGTAGATCGGTGTAGGCCCGCATGAACGGCACCGTCATCGTGACCTCGCTGCGGTCGGGGAGCACGAAGCGCGCCCCGCGACCGCGGTAGTTCTTGATGATCGAGAAGATGTAGTCCCACCGGCCGGCATTCAGCCCCGCGCAGTGGTCGCGCAGCTCGTAGAGGATCTCATCCATCTCGAACGCGGCCGGCAGGGTCTCGATCAGCACGGTCGCCCGGATCGTGCCGTGCGGGATGCCGATGTACTCCTCGCTGAACGAGAAGACGTCGTCCCACAGCTTCGCCTCTTCGCTGGATTCGAGCTTGGCGATGTAGAAGTACGGTCCGCGACCGCCGTCGATCAGCGCCTGCGCGTTGTGCAGGAAGTAGAGGCCGAAGTCGACCAGGGAGCCGGATGCCGAGGTGCGACGACCGGCGCGATCGATGAAGGCGATGTGCTTCTCGGGCAGGTGCCACCCGCGAGGACGCATCACGATCGTGGGCGTGCGCTCCGCCGTGACGCGGTACTCCTTGCCGGGGCCGGATTCAGAGGCAGGCGAGGTGAACGACAACTCGCCGCCGATCGCGTCCCGGAGCGACAGCTGCCCCTCGAT
>Ga0160464_100666_pt1 | contig 20841 bp, 20 predicted proteins | sample HID1971I_E11MG_FD_108275 | JGI IMG/M metagenome (GOLD analysis project Ga0160464, IMG submission 108275) | Enriched millipede-associated microbial communities from UW Madison campus, WI, USA - HID1971I_E11 MG | ecosystem: Host-associated > Arthropoda: Insects > Digestive system > Unclassified ... | reverse complement strand
GGTGTGGGTGCGGTCGCTCGACGGGGCCTGAGCTCGGCGTGCTCGCGGTGCGCCTTCCGCGGTGTCGGCTGCATTCCGGTATTTCGTTTTAGCTCGCTGATCTGGCCCTTTCAATGTCGGTGGCCCCTGGTTCACTGAAGGTATGACGGCACTGGCGGATGCGACTCTCGAGCAGGTGGGTGCGCTCGCCGCGCTCACCGAGATGCTCGTCGAGGTCGAGCGCACGATCGGCAGCCTGCAGGCCGCCCGCGACGGCATCCTCGCTCTGGGGTCCCGGCTCGCGCTCGAGGTCGCCGCGCAGGCGGAGCATCCCGATCACGGCGAGATGTCGGCGCGCACCGTGGCCGCGGAGTTCGCCACTGCCCTGCGTGTGAGCGACCGCACGGTGCAGCGCCGCATGGCGGATGCGGCGTGGGTCGTGGATCGGTTTCCCCTGGTGTGGGAAGCGCAGGGCGCCGGCCGCATCAGCGCGGCGCACGCCAGGGTCGTCTGCGAAGCCGGCGAGCATCTCGACGAGGCGGCGGGCCGCGATGCCTACGCGACGCAGATGATCGCCTTCGCGGAGAGCGAGTCTCCTGGCAGGGTCGCACGGATGGCGCGACGGGTCGCCGAACGGTTCCAGGCGCGATCGGTCGATCAGCGGCACGAGGATGCGCGGGAGCAGCGGTCCGTGTGGATCAAAGACGTCGACGACGGGATGACGCAGCTCGGGCTGCTCGGTCCCTCCGCGCTGGTCCACGGTGTCTTCGAGCGGCTGACGCAGATGGCCAAGGTCACGCAGGAGTCTGATTCCCTGCCGGGTCGAGAATCCGTGCAGGAGCAGTCGGGCGCCGATGCGGGCCCGGCTGCCGCCACCGGTGCCGGTGCCTCCGATCAGCGCACGATCGCACAGCTGCGCGCCGACCTCGCTCTCGATCTGCTCCTCACCGGTGCTCCGGCTGGACACGACGCGTCAGAGGGGCTCCTCGCAGCGATTCGCGGATCAGTGTCGATCACTGTCCCAGTCACGACGCTCATGGGAGACGACGCGACGCCGGCCGAGCTGAATGGCCGCACCCCGATCGACCCCGCGACCGCCCGCAGGTTCGCCGGTGCGGCGCCCGGATGGGACCGGATCCTCACTCACCCCATCACCGGTGCACTTCTCGCGGTCGACCGCTATCGTCCCGGTTCGGATCTGAAGCGGCACCTGAGCGCCAGAGATCAGCGCTGCCGATTCCCCACCTGCGGGTATGCGTCCATCGACTGCGACGTCGATCATCATCACGATGCCGCTCTCGGGGGAGCCACCAGCGAATCGAACCTCGGGCACCTGTGCCGACGTCATCACGTGCTCAAACACCACTCGCCGTGGGCGGTCGAGCCCTCGGGCGGCGGGATCTACGCCTGGACCAGCCCGACCGGCAAGGTCTACATCGATCGGCCGCCGCCGCAGAACACCGTCACCTTCGCCGAGGATCAAGGGGTTCCGCCGTTCTGAGTGACGGTGCCGAGCGACCGGTCTGAGTGGCCGCGCTGATTCCCGGTGGTCATGATCGTCAAAGTTGAGTCAGTTCATATCAAGTTCATTTGACACCTCCGCAACCCCTCGTTACACTTGAGTCATCGCGACTCAGGTTTTCCTGATCGCCGCAGATTTCCGAACCACAACGAACTTCCAACAAAGGAGAGAACACATGGCACGTGCTGTCGGTATCGACCTCGGAACCACCAACTCCGTCGTCAGCGTCCTCGAGGGTGGCGAGCCCAAGGTCATCGCCAACGCCGAGGGCTTCCGCACGACCCCCTCGGTCGTGGCCTTCACCAAGGACGGGGAGGTGCTCGTCGGTGAGACCGCGAAGCGCCAGGCCGTCACCAACGTCGACCGGACGATCGCTTCCGTCAAGCGCCACATGGGCACCGACTGGAGCTTCGACGTCGACGGCAAGAAGTGGACGCCGCAGGAGATCTCCGCGCGCATCCTCATGAAGCTCAAGCGCGACGCCGAGGCGTACCTGGGTGACACGGTGACCGACGCGGTCATCACCGTCCCCGCGTACTTCAACGACGCCGAGCGTCAGGCCACCAAGGAGGCCGGCGAGATCTCGGGCCTCAACGTCCTGCGCATCATCAACGAGCCGACCGCGGCCGCTCTGGCCTACGGCCTCGACAAGGGCAAGGAAGACGAGCTCATCCTGGTCTTCGACCTGGGTGGCGGCACGTTCGACGTCTCGCTGCTCGAGGTGGGCAAGGACGACGACTTCTCCACGATCCAGGTGCGCTCGACCGCCGGCGACAACCGCCTCGGTGGAGACGACTGGGACCAGCGTCTCGTCGACTACCTGATCAAGCAGTTCAAGGAGACCACGGGCGTCGACGTCTCGGGTGACAAGATCGCCCTGCAGCGTCTCAAGGAGGCTGCGGAGCAGGCGAAGAAGGAACTCTCCTCCTCGACCTCCACCAGCATCAACCTGCCGTACCTGTCGCTGACCGAGTCCGGCCCGGTGTCGCTTTCCGAGACCATCACCCGCGCCAAGTTCGAGGACCTCACGAAGGACCTTCTCGACCGCACCAAGAAGCCGTTCGAGGATGTCATCCGCGAAGCCGGTATCAAGGTGTCCGAGATCGACCACATCGTGCTCGTCGGTGGATCGACGCGTATGCCTGCGGTCGCCGAGCTCGTCAAGCGCGAGACCGGCAAGGACGCGAACAAGGGCGTCAACCCGGATGAGGTCGTCGCCGTCGGCGCCGCTCTCCAGGCCGGTGTCCTGAAGGGTGAGCGCAAGGACGTTCTCCTCATCGACGTCACCCCCCTCAGCCTCGGTATCGAGACCAAGGGCGGCATGATGACCAAGCTCATCGAGCGCAACACCGCCATCCCGACCAAGCGCAGCGAGACCTTCACCACGGCAGACGACAACCAGCCGTCCGTCGCGATCCAGGTCTTCCAGGGCGAGCGTGACTTCACGCGCGACAACAAGCCGCTCGGCACGTTCGAGCTGACGGGTATCGCTCCGGCTCCCCGTGGCATCCCGCAGATCGAGGTCACCTTCGACATCGATGCCAACGGCATCGTGCACGTGTCCGCCAAGGACAAGGGCACCGGCACCGAGAAGTCGATCGTCATCTCCGGCGGCTCTTCGCTGTCGAAGGAAGACATCGAGCGCATGGTGCGCGAGGCCGAGGAGCACGCGGCTGAGGACAAGGCGCGTCGTGAGGCCGCCGAGGTCCGCAACCAGGCCGAGACGCTCGCGTACTCGATCGACAAGCTGATCACCGAGAACGACGACAAGCTGCCCGAAGACGTGAAGACCGAGGTCAAGGCCGACGTCGACGCGCTCAAGACGGCGCTGGCCGGCGAAGACGACGAGGCCGTGAAGACCGCATTCGACAAGCTCAACCAGTCGCAGTCCAAGCTCGGCGAGGCCATCTACGCCTCCTCGCAGGCGGATGCCGCTTCCGGCGCTTCGGCTGACGGCGAGGCCCCGGCCGGTGACGCTCCCTCCTCCGAGGAAGACGTCATCGACGCCGAGGTCGTCGACGACGAGGACGAGAAGAAGTAATCATGACGGACAAGAACTTCGACGAGAACCAGTTTCCTGAGTCCGCCGAAGGTCGCAGCGAGGGGTCGGATGCTCAGGCATCCGGCCCCGCGCCGCAGAACCCGGACTCCACCGAGGCGAAGGCTGCCGAGGGGTCGGACGAGACCCCTGTCGACGGCGCCCCCGACGACCTCACGGTCGACGACATCCTCGGAGCGACGCAGACCGGCGAAGCCGCGGCGGAAGACGCCGTGCTCGCCGACCTCGAATCCACGCTGCTGAACGACCTCAAGCGCCTCCAGGCCGAGTACGCCAACTACCGTCGCCGCACCGAGGAGCAGCGCCAGGTCGAGATCGAGCGCGCGAAGGGCGAGGCCGCCAAGGGCCTGGTCCCCGTGCTCGATGACCTCGACCGCGCGGCTCAGCACGGTGATCTGGTGGAGGGCACGCCCTTCGCCGTGATCGCCGACAAGGTGCGCACGGTCGTGGAGCGTCTCGGAGTGGTCGCGTACGGCGCGAAGGGCGAGGAATTCGACCCGCAGCGCCACGAGGCCATCTTCCAGCAGCCGACCCCCGGCGCCGAGAAGACCACGATCCTCGAGGTCGTCGAGGTGGGCTACCGCCTCGGAGACGTCGAGCTGCGTCCCGCGAAGGTCGTCGTCGCTGTCCCGGAAGGGTAGGTGATCGATGGCCAGCCAGGATTGGTTCGACAAGGACTTCTACAAGACCCTCGGGGTCTCCAAGGACGTCAGTGATGCGGATCTGAAGAAGACGTATCGCAAGCTCGCGCGGAAGTACCACCCGGACTCCAATCAGGGTGATGCCACGGCCGAGGCGAAGTTCAAGGAGATCAGCGAGGCCTACTCGGTTCTCTCCGACGCCGAACAGCGCAAGGAGTACGACGAGATCCGCGCCATGGGCTCCGGCGCCCGCTTCACAGCGGGTGGCCAGGGCGCCGGCGGCTTCGAAGACGTGTTCAGCCGGTTCGGCCAGCAGGGTCGAGGGCAGACCGCGGACTTCGAGGACATCTTCGCGATGTTCAACCAGGGTCAGGGCGCGAGCTTCGGCAACGGACGCTTCGGGCAGCCGAGCGGCGGCTATCGCGGCTTCGGCGGTCCCCAGCGCGGTGCCGACGTCACGGCGCGCACCACGCTCGACTTCGCCACCGCCGTGCAGGGCGAGACCATCTCCCTGCAGGGCGAAGACGGCAAGCCGTTCAAGGTGAAGATCCCCGCGGGTGTGGCGGACGGGCAGAAGATCCGTCTGCGCGGTCGTGGCCGGCCCTCGCCCGACGGCGGGGAGAGCGGAGACATCGTGGTGCAGATCACGGTGCGTCCGCACCCGGTCTTCACCCGCGACGGCCTCAACCTGCGCGTCGTGGTGCCGGTGACGTTCACCGAGGCGACTCTCGGCGCGACCATCGAGGTCCCCACTCTCGGAGGTGACGTGGTCAAGCTCCGCGTCGCACCCGGCACCCCCTCCGGGCGGGTGCTGCGGGTCAAGGGCCGTGGCGTCGCGACATCGAAGGGCACGGGCGATCTGCTCGCCGAGCTCCAGGTCGCGGTGCCGACGCACCTCGACGAGGCCGCACGTGCGGCGCTCGAGGAGTTCCAGAAGCTCGAGCCGCAGGAGAACCCGCGGGCCGAGCTGATGGCGAAGGCGCGGCGATGAGCAGTCGTCGAAGCGGGCACCGGGGGCGGAGGCGTTCATGATGAATGCTGACACCCCGGTGTTCGCGATCGCGGCCGCCGCCGAGCTCTCCGGCCTTCATCCCCAGACGCTGCGGCAGTACGACCGCATCGGACTCGTCGTCCCCGGACGCACTTCCGGCGGTTCGCGACGGTACTCGCCCCGGAACATCGAGCAGCTGCGCGAGGTCGCTCAGCTCTCCTCCGAAGGCGTGAGCCTCCCCGCGATCGCTCGTCTGCTCGACCTCGAAGACGAGAACAGGGCGCTGCGCAACCGCATCGCCGTGCTCGAGAGTGCGTTGCGCACCGAGCGCGAGAGTCGTCCCGGAGTGCGCGTGTTCGCCGCGGGCTCCGCCGGCGTCGTGCCCATGCCGACCGGGCGGCGTCTGCGGCGCTCGACCGAAGTCGTGCTCTGGGACCCGCGCGGGAGCGCCTAGGCCCACCACTCGCCGTGGTGTGTATCCTGTCAACTGTTAACAGGAGGTCACCATGACGCAGACCGTCACGCGCGGAGAGTCCCTCGGCGCTCAGGTGGCGCGGGTGCTCCGCCAGCGCATCGTGCGCGGCGAACTCGCCCCCGGCGCACGCATCACGGAGGAGGCGCTGGCCGAGGAGTTCTCGGTCAGCCGAGGACCGGTGCGCGACGCCCTGACCCAGTTGAGCTTCGAGAAGCTCGTCGAGGTGCAGCGTCCCCGCGGGGTCTACATCGTCGGACTCACCCGCGACGATGTCGATCAGCTCTACAGTCTGCGCGGCGCCCTCGAACAGCTCGCCCTCTCCCGCGCGATGCGCGTCGATGACGACGAACGCTGGCGCGCCATCACCGCCGCGGTGGCGCGGATGGCCGAAGCCGCCGATGCCGGAGACCATGCGGCCTTCGTCACCGCCGACCTCGAATTCCACTCGCAGATCTACGCCCTCGCCGATCACCCCCGCCTCGAAGGCGCATGGAACCAGTACCTCCCGACGTTCACGGCATTGCTCGAGGTCACGATCAACCACGACGAGGATCTGCACGAGTCATCCGAAGATCACGTGAAGCTGCTCGAGGTGATGCGCGGCGGCACACCGGAAGCGGCCGCGGCGGTGCTGAGCGCACACCTCGACGGTGCGCGCGAGCGCATGCTGCATGAGGTGGGCGGGCGCTGAGCGTCAGACCGACGGATCGGTCCCCTGCGCGCGGAGGCGACGCACCAGCACCCAGGTGTTGCCGCCGCGATCGTTGGCGTGATCGAACTGATCGAGAGCGGCCACGGCGAGCGCGAGTCCGCGTCCGCTCTCGCTTTCCTGGTCGGGCATCGCGACGCCGTCCCAGTCGATCGTCGCCGGCGCCGCGGAGTCGGTGATCTCGGCGCGCAGAGCGTCGCGCGATGCCCGCACGTCGACGCTCATCGTCACTTCGACACCCGAGCTGTGCTGCGAGACGTTGGTCATGACCTCGCTCAGGGCGAGGCCGAAGAGGATGCGATCTTCGGCGGGCACATCGGGCGTGCGCGTCCAGAGCAGTTCGAGCTCATCGAGCGCGCGGTCGACGAGGGCGAGCTCCGCCCGCCCCTCGAGGTGGAAGCCCGGCGGTTCAGCTGCCATCGAACGCCGATTCCGGCGTGGGATAGTCGCGCAGGACGCGATCGAGGTTGGTGAGGTGGAGAACCGTCCTCACCGCGTCGGGCACGGCCGCGATCCGCAGGTCTCCGCCGGCGACACGTGCGCTCTTGAGGCCGCCGACGAGGGCGCCGAGCCCGGACGAATCGACGAACTCCGTACCACTCAGATCGATCACGATGCGGGGCTGTCCGGCGGTGACGAGGTCGCTCACCGCGTTGCGCAGGAGCGGGGCGCCCGAGGCGGTCAGCCGCCCGGTGATCGCGACCACGGCGTGATCGCCCCTGTTCTCAGTGCTGACGTTCATTCGACTCCTTCTCGAGGATGCGGGCCGCGGGCCCGCGGTAGCGTGCGGCCTGGATGATGACGCTGAGCACGACCAGGTCGTACAGCACCCAGGCGGTGTTCACGAGGGTCCCGGTGCCATCGGCGGTGCCGACGATCACGCGGGCGATGCCGATCACGAGGGCGATCGCGAGCATCGCCATCGCGGCGAGCTGGGGCCAGATCTGCCCCCAGGGCACTCCCCGAGGATCGCGGCCGTCCTTCCGTGTGACGGCGAAGGACAGCGGTCGGCCGAGGACGACGTTGGCGAATGCCGTCCAGCAGGCGCGGATCCACACCGGGAACAGGGCGAGCGAGTACTGCTGCCCTCTCCAGGTGCGCACGCCCTTCGCGACCACGAGGAACAGGGCCTGGTTCACGAGGAAGTAGGGCAGGAAGCGGGCGAAGAAGTCGATCGACCAGGCGGTGACCGGGAGCACTCCCCACACCAGGTACACGACGGGTGCCACGAGGTACACGATCGCGGCGAATCCCGACAGGTAGGTCCACATGGTGGAGAAGTACATCAGCCGCTGTCCGGCGGAGAGCCCTCGTTTGACGAGCGGGTTGTCGCGCAGCATCACCTGGAGTGTGCCCTGCGCCCAGCGCAGTCGCTGCGTCAGCATCGTGCGGAGGTCCTCTGGAGCGAGACCGTGAGCCAGGATCTCGTGGTGGTACACGCTCTTCCACCCCAGGGCGTGCAGCTGCATCGCCGTGGCCATGTCCTCGGTGACCGAGATCGTGGCGAGCGGGAGGATGGGCTGCGCCTCGTCGCCGCGGTCCAGCCGCAGTGCGTCGAGCAGACCCCGCACGGCGGCGACGGCGGTGATGGGGGAGAGGTCGGAGGCGGCGAGGGCGTCGAGACCGGCCTCGTCGACGATCACCTCCCCCAACTCGGCATCCTGCTGCAGAGGGAGGGCGCCGATCTCCGCCAGGTCGGCCCGGATGCCGTCCAGGTCGTGCGCGACGAGGATGCGCGAGGCGTGATCGACCGATTCGCGCACCCGCGCGGCGACGTCGGCGACCGACTCTCCGGACGAGAGCTCCTTCCGTCCGCGGCTGATCGCGATGCGAAGCGCCGACAGCTCGGTCGCCAAGGCGGTGTCCGTCGCGGCCTGCGCTTCCCTCGTGATCAGGGTCTCGGCGGCCTTGAGCGCCCGCGCGGCAGAGTCGGTGACGTCGCGCACGTACCCCACGATCCCGAGCTGCATCAGCGCTTCGCGTCGCAGCACGGCGTTCGAGCCGCAGAAGAAGGCGGCGTTCCACCCGTCCTTGCCCTGCTGGATCGGGCCGTAGAAGAGCGGCGCCTGACTGCCGAGCGGGTCCGCATCATCGACGTTCACGAACCACTGCGGCGTCTGAACGAGGGCGACCTGCTCGTCGTCCGCGAAGTAGCCGAGCGTGCGATGGAGAATCAGCGGATCGGGCACCTGGTCGGCGTCGAGGATGAGGAGGAACTCGCCGTCGGTCTGGAACAGCGCGCTGTTCAGGTTGCCGGCCTTGGCATGCCGCGGCTTGCCGGTCCAATCCTCCGAGCGCGTGAGGTAGCCGACCCCCGCCGCTCGCGCTTCGGCCTCGAGCTCGGGACGCGATCCGTCGTCGAGGATCCAGGTCGAGTGGGGGTAGGCGATGTTCTTCGCTGCTCGAGCGGTGGTCATCACCAGCGCCACCGGTTCGTCATAGGTCGTGATGAACACGTCGACGGTGCCCTGCGGAGGCGAGACGGGGGCCGGTCGGTCGCGAGCGCGCCACATCGTGAGGCAGAACAGGAACGTGTCGATCAGGCTGTAGGTCTCGGCGATCACGAGGGGGACGGCGATCCACCACGCCGACCAGTTGACCGACTCCAGCCAGCGCCATGCCACGTAGTTGACGCCCAGCAGCACGGAGAGCAGGGCGAGGACGCGGATCGCCGCGAACCGGGCGGTCACGCGTCCCTCCGCACCACCACGACGGTGATGTCGTCCGTCGCGCGGTCGTCTGCAGCGAGCCGCAGCGCTTCGCGCACCGCGCCCTCCGGGCCGAGCGCGAGGAGCACGCGCTGCACGTGGGCGAAGGGATCGTCCTCGTCGAGCACGTCGAGCAGCCCGTCGCTGCAGCAGATGAACGTGTCGCCCGGTTCGAGCCGCGTGGTCATCGGCTCGCGCGGGTCGACGACCCCCATCCCCATCCCGAGAGGCAGGTTCTTGGAGCGCAGGTGCGTCCAGGAACCGTCGGCCCGGATGACGAAGGCGAGATTGTGCCCGGCATCGATCACGTCGAGATCGCCGCTCTCGGGGCGCAGCTCGGCGACCATGGCGGTCACGAACATCGCGGTGTCGGCGAGGTCCTCCTCGAGGAGGCGGTCGACATCGGCCACCGAGACGGCGAGGGAGCGCTCGGGAGCCGTCCGCAGCGAGGCCCGCACCGTCGCGGCGACGAGTGCGGGGCCGGTGCCCTTGCCCATCGCGTCGGCCACCGTGATGCGCAACGCCTCGCCGTGCGTCGAGAAGTCGTAGTAGTCGCCGGCGAGCATGCCGCGCGGGGCGGCGCCCGCGGCGATCGTGTAGCCGTCGAGCTCGGGGTTCGCGCGTGGTCGCAGCGCGCGCTGGAGAACAGCCGCATGGTCGATGTCCTGATCCTGGGCGAGCTCGGTCTGCACCCAGAACGCCAGATCACGCAGCAGATCACGCTGCGCTTCGGTGAAGCTGTGCGGTTCCGTGTCGAGCACGCACAGGGTGCCGACGGGTTCGCCGCCGGGCGCGCGGAGCGGGTGTCCGGCGTAGAAGCGCAGGTGCGGGTCCCCCGTGACGAAAGGGTTGTCGGCGAAGATCTCCGTGATGAGGGCGTCCTCGACGACGACGGTCGCGTCCTGTGACACGGTGTAGTCGCAGAAGGAATCCTGTCGTGGAGCTTCGTTCCCACCGAGCCCGATCTGCGCCTTGCGCCACTGCCGATCACGGTCGATCAGCGAGACGCTGACCATCGGCACGCCGAACATCTCCTTCGCCAGCCGCGCCACTCGGTCCACTCGCTCGTCCGGTGGTGTGTCAAGGATCCCCAGTTCCTCGAGCGCTGCTTGTCGCCGTCGCTCGTCGAACATCTGCTCCGCCCCTCCCACGGTCGCCCTGGGGCCATCCTATGAGGAACGCGTCACCGGCAGCGGAGAAGCACGACCTGTCTCTCCCGCCCTTCGAGTGTTGACTGTTAACAGTCAACACTGCTACGGTCAGGATGTCGACAACAGGGTCGACCCACGTAGAGGAGCAAAGATGCCCCGCAAGCGCATCACCCGGGCGGCTGCCGCGATCGCCGCCCTCGCAGCCACCGCTCTCATCGTCTCGGCCTGCACCAAGGTCGAAGAGGGCGAGGAAACCGGATCGGCGTTCCCCGAGAACGACATCCGACTCATCATCCAGGCGAACCCCGGCGGAGGGTCCGACCTGTCCTCGCGCGCGCTCGCCACGGAGCTGGAGAAGATCCTCGGCATCAGCGTCATCCCGGAGAACATGCCCGGTGCTGCCGGAGCCCTCGCCATGGAGTACGTGGGCGCGCAGGATCCTGACGGCTACGTCATCGGCTTCGCCCCCGTCGAGATCGCGATGCTGAACACCACGCAGAGCGCGAACGTGCTGCCGGACGACTTCGACCTGCTCGGCCAGATCATGCTCGCCCCCGGGGTCGTCACGGTCGGCGCGAACAGCGGCATCGAGACGCTCGAAGACCTCGTCGCCCAGGCGAAGTCCGGCGCCGTCACGGTCGCCAATTCCGGTGCCGGCTCCATCTGGGAGGCCGCGACCATCGGACTCGGCGACGCGACTGCGGCCGACTTCACCCCGGTGCCCTACGACGGCGGTGCGACCGCCGTCGCGGCCGCAGCCTCTGGCGAGACGGTCGCTGCGGTCTCGGGACTCGGCGAGGCTCTCGCGCAGGGCGAGGCCGTGCGCATCCTGGCCGTCATGAATGATGTGCGCCACCCCGACGCAGAAGACGTCGAGACCGTCGAAGAGGCCATCGGTGAAGACGTGGTCTTCGGCGGCTGGGGCGGCATCTACGCCCCCAAGGGTCTGCCCGATGACGTGAAGTCGACCCTCGAGGCCGCGGTCAAGAAGGCCGTCGACTCCGACAGCTACCAGAAGTTCCAGGCTGATGCCGGGAACCTGGTCGTCTACCGCGACTCCGCCGAGTGGACCACGTTCGTCGACGAGCAGTTCGACCTGTTCAAGGATCTCCTGGGTTGAGAACACTGCGGGGCCGGTGCAGACCGGCCCCGCAGCTGTTCCCCTTCGATGAAAGAAGGAGCATGATGTCCACCCCCGACACCGCGGCGCAACCGGCGGGCCACGACGATCCAGCCGGCGAGTATCAGGGCGCGCCCGCATCGCGACCGCTCGAGATCGTCTTCGCGGTCGTCGCCCTGGCGTTCACCGCCGGTTACCTCTTCCTCTCCACGCAGATCCCGCTGCGCCGAGAGGCCGCCCCCGGGCAGATCGACGCCCGCTTCTGGCCCCTCGTCATCGGGGTCACCGGGGTCGTCATCGCCATCGCGCTGCTCGCCGTCGCGCTCACCCGTCCCGCTCCGACCCGCGAGGACCTCGAGCGCATCCAGCCCGGCGGCTACCTCCGCGTCATCGCCACGCTCGCGATCACCGGCGCCTTCATCGCGCTGTGGTCGCTGGGCTCCGTCATCCTCTTCGGCTACCGCATCGAGGTCTTCCCGATCGCCGCCGCCCTGCTGATGGCCGCCCTCATGCTCCTCTACGGCCACCGCCGTTGGTTGAGCCTGATCATCTACTCCGCCTCCGTCACGGCGTTCGTCTACGTCGTGTTCGGGATGCTCCTGAGGATCCCCCTGTGAACGCGCTCATGGAGGGGCTGAACTCGCTCCTCGACATCTCGATCCTGCTCTACATGCTCGTCGGCCTCGTGCTCGGCTTCATGGTCGGAGCTTTCCCCGGCATCACCGCGACCATGGCCGTCGCGCTCGCTGCCGGCTTCACGATGACCCTCGAACCGGTGCAGGGCCTCGCCGTGCTGCTGACGATCTACGTCGCGGCGAACTTCGGCGATCGGGTGCCGTCGATCCTCATCAACACCCCGGGGACCCCCGCGTCCATCGCCACCACCCTCGACGGGTATCCGATGGCGAAACAGGGCAGGGCGGGTCTCGCGCTCACCATCTCCGCGATCGTCTCGGCCGTCGGCATCCTGGCCTCGCTCGTGCTGTTCGCGGTCGCCGCGGTGCCGATCGCCAGCTTCGCCCGCGACTACTTCAAGTCGCCCGAGCTGTTCGCGCTGGTGGTCTTCGGCATCGCGATCATGATCGGCATCTCGTCGAAGTCGATGCTCAAGGGCATCCTCGCCGGACTCTTCGGCCTCATGCTCGGCAGCGTCGGCACGTACGCGGCCACCGCCGATCAGCGTTTCACCTTCGGGGTGCTCGAACTCGTCGAGGGCGTCAACTTCATCGCCGTGATCATCGGGCTGTTCGGCATCGCCGAGCTGTTCGACCAACTGCTCACGCATCGGAAGTCGGCCGTGCGCCCGATCTCGAGCCTCGGTCGCTGGTGGCCGAACCGCGCCGAGCTGAAGCAGAGCGGGCGTGCGACCGCGGTCGGCGGCGCCGTCGGACTCGGCGTCGGCCTCATCCCCGCGGCCGGCGGCGACATCGCCGGGCTCATCGGGTGGGAGCGCGCACGCAAGGCGTCGAAGCACCCGGAGATGTTCGGCAAGGGATCGATCGAGGGCGTCGCCGCCTCCGACACCGCCTCCAGCGCCACCCTCGGCGGATCGCTCACCACGACGATGGCCCTCGGCATCCCCGGCGACTCGGTGATGGCCGTGATGATCGGCTCCATGATCATCTGGGGCATCACGCCGGGCCCCACCCTGTTCACCAACCGTCCCGACCTGGTCGTCTCGATCGTGGGCATCATGCTGATCGCGACGATCCTCTCGCTCGGCCTGAGCCTGGTGCGCATGAAGGGGATGGTGAAGCTGCTCGACGTGCCGCAGCCGTACCTGTGGAGCGGCATCCTGATCTTCTGCATCATCGGCACCTATGCCACCTCGAACAGCCTCTCGACCGTCGTGACGATGCTCGTGTTCGGCGTGATCGGCGTGATGCTCAAGCGCATGCAGGTGCCGGCGGGTCCCATCGTCCTGGGACTGCTGCTCGGACCGCTCGCCGAGGAGAACCTCGCCCGCACGCTGGCGATCCTGCCCACGCGTCCGTTCTTCGAGGTCGTCAGCCCCATCGCGCTCGTGCTGCTCGCACTCGCGGTGCTCTCGATCGTGATGCCGGCGATCCGCGCCGCCCGCCGCCCCCGTGCCGAGCGCGCCTCGCTCGCGGACTCGATCCTGCACGACGACAGCATCGAGCAGATCGAGAAGGCGCACGACGAACTCGCCGCCCAGCCGGATCTGCTCACCTCCACCGTCCGCAACGTCGACGCCCCGCGGCGTCGTGCCCGTAAGCCCCGCAAGAACTCCGAGGAGACCGAGAAGTGACCCGCTACGACATCCTGACCGCCGTGCCCACCGCGTTCCACCGCGACGGCGCCCTCGACATCGAGGGTTCGCGTGCGATCTTCCGATTCGTCGCCGACTCGGGCAACGAGGGGGCGTTCGTGCTCGGCACGACGGGGGAGTTCCCCGCGGTCGACGCCGACGAGTTCGCGGCCATCGTCGAAGCGGCGCTGGCCGAGCTGCAGCACCGCATGCGCGTGGTCGTGCACGTCGGGCGCCCCAGCACCTTCGAGGCCGTGCGGCTGACCCGTATCGCCCGCGAGCTGGGGGCCGTGGAGTTCGCCGCGCTGACGCCGTACTACCTGCGCGCGACGGATGAGGCGATCTTCGACTACTACCGCGCGGTGTCGGAGGCCGTCGGCGACGGGCGACTGTACGTCTACATCTACCCGGCTCGCAGTGGCAACCCGGTGTCGCCGGAGCTCCTCGTGCGGCTCGCCGAGCTGCCCAACGTCGTGGGGGCCAAGATCAGTGAACTCTCGCTCGCGGACATCGCCGCCTACCGTGCCGTCGTGCCGGCCGACTTCGATCTCTACACCGGCGCCGACCGCGACCTGATCGCCGCTGTCGAGGTCGGAGCGCAGGGCGTCGTCTCCGGGGTGTCGTCGGTCACGCCGAAGCCGTTCCGGGCTCTCGCTGATGCCGGGCGGTCGGGAGACGCGGCAGCCATCGTCGCCGCACAGGATGCGGTCGACGATGTGGTCGCGCTCATCGGCGGCGACATGGCGCGCATGAAGGAGGCGTACCGCGTGCTCGAGGTCGTCGACACGCACTGCCGCATGGCGATCGCGGAGCCGAGCGCCGCCGAGCGCATCGCCGTCGCCGAAGTAGTGGCCGCGCACCGGTGACACATCACCGGTGACAGGTCACAGGAGATGGAAATGTCCTCTTCCTAGCGTGGACGCAGGGAAAGCCCCTGCTCCGCGCCAGGCGCGCGGGTGTCCTGCCACGAAGGAAGAACTCCTCATGACGAACACCAAAGCCCCTTCCGCCGCACCCTCGCTGGGACTCCTCGTCCTGCGCGTGGTCGTCGGTGCGATCTTCGCCGCACACGGCGCGCAGAAGATCTTCGAGTTCACGCTCCCCGGAACGATCGGCAGCTTCGCGGGCATGGGGGTCCCCCTCCCGGAGATCGCCGGGCCCGTCGTCGCCTTCGTCGAGCTCATCGGCGGCATCCTCCTGATGCTGGGCCTGTTCACCCGTCCGGTCGGAATCCTGCTGGCGATCGACATGATCGTCGCACTCATCGCCGTGCACCTTCCCGCCGGCCTCTGGGTCGGTGAGGGCGGCTACGAGTTCGTCGCCGTCCTCGGCGCGGCAGCTCTCGCACTCGCGCTCACGGGCGCGGGGCGGTTCTCCCTCGACGGGGCGTTCCTGCGAGGACGTGCACCGGCCTGGTTGAGCTGAAGAACCTCAGCAGCACGACGGATGCCGTGGCCCGAGGGGTCGCGGCATCCGTCGTCTGTGCGGGTACCACGAGGGCGGGGTGTTGCGAAACAGAAACCCGCATTCCGCGCCGTTGCGGCCTCTGCGCACCCGTCCGCTTTCGATTTCGACGACCAACATATGTGAAAACACAGAAATAGAAAGACTTTCCCCGAGGTGCCCCGGATTCCTGGCGAATAATACGCAAATAAACCTAAACTGAGCGCATCCGGCATCTCGCCGAGGACTTTTACAGCGAAGTAAGGGGATTGCAGATGAAGCTCAAGAGGAGCCTCGCGGGAGTGGCCACGGTCATCACCGCACTCGGAGTCACCGCCTGCGCCGGAGGCGCAGCGCCGGACGCGTCGGGGAACGCCTCCAGCGACACCATCACGTTCCGCTCGTGGAGCCCGATCGAGCAGACGACCCGCCAGATGATCGAGGCCTTCCAGGCGGAGAACGAGGGATCGAAGATCGATGCGACGATCTTCAACTACCCGGAGTATCTCGTCGACCTGCAGAGCCGTGCCAGCTCGAACACGATGCCCGACGTGCTCGGCCTGCAGCCCGGAGCGCTCACCCAGCAGTACCGCGAGAATCTGATGCCGCTGCAGGACTGCGCCGCCGAGACCTGGGGCGACGACTGGCAGAGCAAGTTCTACCCGATCGGCATCGAGCAGGCGCGGATGGGCAACCCCGAGGGTGATGACAACTTCTACTCGCTCCCGATCCTCACCCAGACCGTCAACCTGTGGGCCAACTCCGAGATCTTCGATGAGGCGGGCCTGAGTGTGCCGAAGACCTGGGACGAGCTCGTCCAGACCACGAAGGACCTCAGCGGCGGTGACGCCGCCCCGTTCCTGCTGCCGGCCAAGGACTCGTGGCTGCGCAACGTCGTGTTCCTGCAGATCGCCAACAACGTCTCGCCCGGGACCGTCTACGAGGCCGAGGCGGGCACCGTGCCGTGGACCGACCCCGCCATCGTGAAGGCGTTCGACTACTGGAGCAAGCTGTTCTCCGACGGCATCGCCCAGGACGGCGCGATCGGCCTCGACGCGTACCCGTCGGCGGTGAACCAGTTCGAGGCCGGAAACGCCGCCATGATCCCGCTCGGCGCCTGGTGGATCCAGCAGTCCGACCCGACGAAGTCCGACATCCCGCCGCTCTCTGAGGGCATGTCCGGGTACGAGCCGTTCCTGTTCCCGACCATTCCCGGTGGGGCAGCGGAGTCGCAGTTCGTCGGAGGTATCGACGTGAGCCTCGGCATCTCGAAGAACACGGCCAACCCCGAACTCGCCTGCAAGGTGCTCACCGACTTCATCGCCGGCTCCGCCGCGCAGAAGCTCGTCAACACCATGAACGACGTGCCCGCCGTCACCGGCCTCGCGCCGGAGAAGTTCACGAGCGAGAAGCAGGAGCAGATCTGGAACCTGTTCGTCGACGAGTGGCTCCCGCAGGTGAAGTACTCGCGCTACTTCGAGTCGCCCAAGCTCGACCAGGCCGTGGCCGATGCGCTCGCCGCCATCGCGACCGGCGATGCCACTCCGCAGGAAGCGGCGGAGTCCGTACAGGCCGTCCAGGACACGCTGTAACAGCGGAATTCGTGCAGGGCCCGGGACCTCTTCCCCGGGCCCTGCCTGAGAGGAACGCGCATGAAGATCCTGACGAGAGAGCGGCTGGTCGGCCTGGCCTTCCTGGCACCGACACTCATCCTGTTCGCGGTGTTCGTGGTCTACCCGATCGTGTACAACGTCCAGGCGAGCACGCTCGACTGGGACGGTGTCAACGTCGGCACGGCCGTCGGGATCGGCAACTACCTGGAGCTGTTCCAGGACCCGACGTTCCTCATCACGCTGCGCAACTCGGCCTTCTGGATCGTGCTGACGATCGTCCCGCAGGGCGTGATCGGGTTCCTCCTCGCCGTCGCCCTCAATCAGGGGCTCCGCGGCAGCACGATCTACCGGGCAATCTTCTTCATCCCCGCGATCCTCTCGCCGGTCGTGGTCGGCATCGTCTGGCAGCGGATCCTCGACCCGTTCAACGGCGTGCTCACCGCCATCGGCAAGGCCACGGGGCTCACGTTCCTCGGCGGCAACTACCTGGCCGACCCGCAGACGGCCATCTTCGCGGTGATCTTCGTGAACGTGTGGATGTGGACCGGATTCTCGATGCTGTTCTACCTCGCAGGTCTCCAGCTGATCGATCCCAGCCTCGTGGAGGCGGCGCGCATCGACGGCGCCAGCGGCTTCCAGACCATGGTGCGCATCACGTTCCCGCTGCTGAAGACGACGACCCTGTCGCTCGTGCTCCTGGGCATCATCGGATCGCTCAAGACCTTCGAGCTCGTCTACGTGCTCACGCAGGGCGGCCCCAACCACGCATCCGAGATGCTCCCCACGTTCGCCTTCCTCGAAGCCTTCCAGCTGCAGAACGTCGGATACGCCTCGGCCATCAGCGTCGTCCTGCTCGTGGTCGCCGTCGTGAGCTCGCTCTCGATGGTGCGGGTGTTCGGCGCCGGATTCATCACAGGAGACGAGAAATGACCGCGACGAGCGAGACCCGCACCCTGATCGTCCCGAAGGACACGGCCGGTCGCCATCGCCATGGAGCCCCCGGACGGCGCGTCGGCTGGCTGCACTTCGTGCTCGTGCCGCTCGCCGTGCTCTGGCTCGTGCCCATCATCATGGTCGTCGGGCTCTCGATGATGCCGCCGAACAACCCCAGCACGCAGTTCTTCGGACTGTTCCCCGCAGAGTTCAGCGTCAAGAACTACCTCACGATCTGGGACCAGAACCCGATCCTGCTGCACCTGCTCAACAGCCTCCTCATCACGGTGCCGTCGGTGCTGCTCGTCTGCCTGCTCGGATCGATGACCGCCTTCGCCCTCGCCCGACTGCGGGTGCCGCTCAAGGCCCTGATCTTCGGGGTGCTGATCCTCGCGCTCATCCTGCCGATATCGAGCATCGTGGTCGCGACGTTCCGCATCCTGCAGTCGATGCAGCTGTACAACAACCTCCTCGGGCTCGTGCTCGTGTACAGCGCCCTCGGGCTGCCGTTCGCGGTGATCATCATCCGCACCTCGTACCTGGCGATCCCGCTCGAGACCTATGAAGCGGCGCGACTCGACGGCGCGAACTCCTGGCAGATCTTCTGGCGCATCTACCTGCCGTTGGGAAAGCCCGCTCTCGCCGTGGTCGCGGTGTGGCAGACGATGATGAGCTGGAACGACTTCCTGCTGCCGCTCGTCACGCTCGGCGACAACGAGCTCAAGCCGCTCACGCTCGTCCCTCTCGCCTATCGCGGCATGTACCTGTCGCAGCCGGGTGCGTTGTTCGCGATCCTGGTGCTGATCTCCATCCCGGTCGTGCTGCTGTTCGTCTTCATCCAGAAGTACCTGGTGAACGGCCTGTCGGGGGCGATCAAATGAGCGTCATCGGCCTCGACCTCGGGACCAGCGGTGTGCGGGCGGTCGCCTTCGCCGCGGACGGGCGGATGGTCGGGGGAGCGTCGGCACCCCTCACCCTGCGGCGCGACGGGCGCGGCCGCGTCGAGCTCGATGCCGAGGAGATCATCGCCGCCGCCGAGAAGGTGGTGCGCGCGGCGGCGGCCGACGCCGCACAGCTCGGCGACGCGGTGCAGGCCATCGGCTTCAGCGTGCTCGGCGAGGCCGTCGTTCCCGTCGACGAGTCCGGGCTCCCCCTCGCCCCGGTGGCGGTGAGCATGGACACCCGCGGCATCGAGCCCGCGGTCGCACTCGGTGCGCGGCTCGGCGACGGCCGCTTCACGGCCGTCACCGGGCAGCCGCTGCACGGCATGTTCTCGATCTTCAAGATCATGGCCGGCGATGAAGTCTGGGCCGAGGCTGCAGGCTACCGCTGCGTCGGAGACCTGGTCGCCGAGCGGTGGAGCGGCGTCGCAGCCATCGATCTCGGTCAGGCCGCACGCACCGGCATCCTCGATGTCGATCGCGGCGAATGGAGCGTGGAGATCCTCGACGCGGCTGGCGTCTCCGCGCCCTGGCTGCGGGCCGAACGTCTCCCCATGCCCGTTCCCTCCGGCTCGGTGATCGGCGGCATCCACGAACGTGCGGCGGCCGTGCTCGGTCTCGCGCCCGGAACACCCCTGGTCGCCGGCACGCATGACCAGGCGGCCGCCTTCCTCGGCGCCGGTGGGGAGGCGGGGGTCCGCTCCGTGATCGCACTCGGCTCGAGCGACTGTCTCACGGTCGCCACCCGCCGGCGCCCGCGAGGTCTCGGCGCGACCGGCTTCGCCAGCTACCGCCTCGACGACGAGACCTGGATCACGCTCGCCGGCACCGCCGCCGGAGGGTGGGCGCTCGAATGGCTGGCCGGGCTCCTGGGGCGCGACGTCGGCGATGTCTTCGGCACACTCGCCGTAGGTCCGCCCGCCCTCATCGTGCTGCCGTACCTCGCCGGCTCCGGCACGCTCGACAACGACCCCTCCGCGCGCGGAACGATCCACGGACTCACCCTCGACACCACGGTGCCGGAACTGGCGCGAGCGGTCGTGGAGGCTGCCGGTTTCGAGTTCCACAAGATCATCACGGCGCTGGATGCCCACGGCGTCCCGGTCGATGACCTGCAGGTCACGGGAGCGGGGGCGGAGAATGCCGCGGCGCTCGCCGCTCGGGCCGCAGCTGCCGGAGTGCGGATGACGCCCGTCGCCCGTGATGCCTCCGCCCGCGGAGCGGCGATGCTCGCACTCGGGGGGATCGGCGGCGATCCGCGCGGTCTCCTCGTCGCCCCCGCTCCTGCGGCGTCGGCCGATCCCGACGCCGCGTCGGCCGAGTGGTACGACGCCCAGCGCGCCGCCTACGTCGCCCTCTACGACGTGACGCGAGGCATCGCCCCGCACCTGAACACACCCCGGAACCAGCCACATCAGAACCAGCCACATCAGAACCAGCCACATCAGAAGGAGAACACGATATGACCGAGACGACGCTCCAGCTCGACTTCGACATCGATGCCGCGCGCCAGGAGATCCTCGACTACTGCCTGCGCTCGATGGAGTACGGCCTCAACTTCAACACGCAGGGCAACATCAGCATCCGCGTGCCCGGCGTCGAGGACCGCTTCCTCATCACGCCGACCGACCTCGAGTACGACAAGATGAGCGCCGAAGACATCGTGCTCGTCAACGGCGACAGCGAGGTGATCGACGGACGCCTCGGACCCTCCAGCGAGGTCACCGTGCACATGGCCGTGTACCGGCGTCGCCCCGACGTGAATGCGATCGTGCACTCCGAGCCGGTGTTCTCGAACGTCTGGGGTGTCGTGGGCTCCCCGATCCTGGGAACGCTGGTGAACATGGTGATCTACACCAAGGGCGACGTGCCGATCATGCCGTTCGAGCTCAGCAACAACACCGAGTTCGGCGAGCACATGTGCGATGCGATGGGCGACCTCAACGCGGTCGTGTGGGCGAACCACGGCCTGCTCACGGTCGGACCCAACCTGCGCGACGCGTTCAAGACGAGTGTGGCGGTGGAATCCGCGGCCAAGGTGCAGGCCTACGCGGGCGCGCTCACCGACACCCCGATCGTGCTCGACTACGACACTCTCGGCATCACCGAGTCGCTCTGAGGATCGGGGATGACACTGCAGACGCTGCGCACCGTGCTCGCCGCCGCCGAAGAGGGTGGCTACGCCGTCGGCGCCTTCAACGTGTCGAGCATCGACCAGGCGATCGCGGTGCTCGATGCCGCCGAGGCGGAGCGTTCGCCCGTGATCGTGCAGGCGATAGCCGGGATG
>Ga0160464_100662_pt1 | contig 20943 bp, 17 predicted proteins | sample HID1971I_E11MG_FD_108275 | JGI IMG/M metagenome (GOLD analysis project Ga0160464, IMG submission 108275) | Enriched millipede-associated microbial communities from UW Madison campus, WI, USA - HID1971I_E11 MG | ecosystem: Host-associated > Arthropoda: Insects > Digestive system > Unclassified ... | reverse complement strand
GAGTATGTACAGGCCAACATCAGTAATCCCGATCTGGATGTAGACCAACTGGCTTATCATATGAACATGAGCCGCCCTACCTTTTACCGCAAGGTCAAATCAATATCTTCCTTGTCGCCAAAAGAGCTGATCAATATCACCAGGCTGAAAAAGGCAGCAAGACTGATCGCTGAGAATGAATTTAAGTTGTTTGAAATCTCCCAAATGGTCGGTTATGGTTCACAGAGTGTGTTTGGGAAAAACTTCCAAAAGCATTTTAGTTTAACACCACAGGAATACCTGGCGGAGCTGAAAAAGAAATAATAACTTCCCCATGGGACGCCTTGAGTGAGCAATGGTTATGACCGGCGGGCTGCGCCTTGTTTCAGAAGGGATCACCCTAAAATAACCCACGCGACCCTTCTCCATATCCCCCAGGATCATTTCGGCCGCCCGGCCATCGTATATCCTGAAAAATGTATTGTCGCTCAAAACCTGCAATATCTGCGCGCTTCTGGCTCCAGTAAGCGTTGAAGAAGTCCTTGTATAGTCCGGCGATCTCTGAAGCATACGTCTGGCCAAAATACATTGCGCCAAACTTTTTAAGAAAGGCTCCGTCTTGAAGTTTTTAAAATTCCACATCATCTCCGCATTGCCCGATAGTTTGAGCAGGTGCTCCCTTATGTTTCCCGCATTGACCACCGAAAATATCGGTCGGTTCTTTGCCCTTGTCAGGATACAGGTCTCATACGTTCACCAGGCTGAAGGGATCGAAAAAGTCGATCACGCCCCAAATGGTTCCAAAAAACTTGTCACAGCCCCGGGCAGTCGGGTATTGTCTCAATAGAGATAAATCGCCATACTTTTGCCATGCCGGATCAGGTCTTCCCTGCGTTTGCCTTCTGATACAAATTCCCAGCCCTGTTCTGCCAGCAGGGCATCCCGAAATATATCCTTCGAGGCCATGGTGGCCAGCGTCAGATCAGGCAGTTCCGCAGGCGGCGCACCAGATTGATCCATCTCAGGCTTTCTTACGTTGGACCAGCGATTTCGTTCAGGGCCTCCGAATAGCTGAGGAGGATATCCGCATAGCGCAATAGAATATGGTTCACAAAGTGTGTTTGGTGAAAACTTCCAAAAGCATTTTAGTTTAACGCCCCGGGAATATCTGGCAACCTTAAAAAAGGAACAACTTAAAACCAGCTATTTGCTCAATTGGGCTGCTGCACACCAAAGGTAGGGAGCTTGCGCATGCAGGTCCCCCGGATTTCGGGGACGGTCGTGGTAATGCTGTTTGTCGTTCTTCTTGCCTGTTCCAATGCAAACCTCGGTGACATTATTTCGCTTATCAATGTAGGAAGACATGGCTATCCATGCCCTTCTAGCCGCAGGGGCATATTCAGTAGCGTTAAGCCACCCCTCCTGCACACCGACGATAAAACCATAGGTAAACATCGCCGTTGCCGATGTTTCGGCCCACAACTCCGGCTCGTCGATCAGTTGATTCCACATCCCACTAGGCCTTTGATATTTTTTCAGACTTCCCATCATCTTCAAATAACCTTCCATAATACGGGGACGGTCTTTGTGATCTTCAGGGAGCAAACGCAGCAGATTGGGCATACCTACTGCCATCCAGCCATCTCCTCTACCCCAATAATAAGGGACATCCGGGGCATGGTAGAATAGTCCGTTGGGACGTTGCAATTCGTCCAGGTAGAGTACCATTTCCTTTGCGGCGCGATCAATGTATTTACGGTCGCCGGTCACTTTATATGCCTCGCCCTGTACCACGGTGATCATATACATGTCATCTATCCAAAGACGTGTTTGCCACGAATAACCCTTATCTGCCCAGGCTTTCTCGTTTGGCTTGGCATTTTTGGGTACCTCCCATTGAGTGTCAGCATACTCCAGGCCTAGCTGCTTATAGCGTTCGTCTTTGGTTATCTGGTAAAGTTTCAGGGCAAGACTGCCGAACATGTTATAGTCTACGTGATTCTTTGGCGGCAACAACGCTTTTTCGTACGTAAATAGCGGTTCAAATTTGTCTTGCAAAAGCTTAATCAACTTTTGATCTTTCACTGCCAATGCGTAATCCAAAGCACCATTCCAGGTACACACTTCTGCGTAGTGGACATACCTATCGTAAAGTTCATGCTTGCCATCTAAAAAATGATAAGCTAAATTTTTACCTATTACCTTGGGTGACTTGTTTTTTGGGTAATCTTTGAGAAGCTCGCTTTGAGCCAATGCAACTTGAAAGGAGCCCAACAGGCTTAGTAGTAATAGTATTCTTCTAAAATAATTCATATGTGATTCGCTATTTAGTTTTTCGTAATTTTGATATCTTTCTCAATTATTGGACCGGGCAGGTTGATACTGCTGGACTTGTTTATTTCTCCCGGTTTTTCACCTTTCTTCCATTCTCCCGGGAGCGGCTTTCCTTCTGCATTATCACGGTCTGGGGTTGGATTTTTCGGTTTTGAATCACCGGTCTCTTCTATCCAGGTATCAAGCACCTTGCGCAGATAAAGAAGTATCTTCTTATTGCGATCTGCAGCTGCTACATTCGTAAACTGAAACGGATCTGCAGATAAGTTATATAGTTCCTCAGCGGGGCGGGGTTTTAAAAATACGTCTTTCTGGCGATCATTGAGTAAGCCTTCTTCGTAAGCATTCCAAAGTTCTGTACCAGCAGGGAAATTTTTCGCAGATTCACCAGATAAATTCTGCCTTTCCGGAAAGCCGTTTCGGATGTATACCCAATCTCCATATCGAACCATACGTTCATAACTCTGAAAGACATGCCAGTTATGCTCAGCAAAAACAAAGTCGCGCGTGCTGCGCTCCTTGCCGTTTAGTATTGCAAAAAAGCTTTTGCCCTGAATCCGCTGATCTTTGCTGACGCCTGCTATATCCAATACTGTCGGCGCAATATCGACTGCACTTAACAAAGACTGGATACGGGCAGCCTTTACACCCGGACCGGCTAAGACGAAAGGGGTTTTAATGCCACTGTCATATAATCTCGCTTTATTTCGCGGAAAAGGACTTCCATTATCGCTCATCACCATGATATAGGTATTTTCATAGATACCTTGGCGCTTAAGTTCTGCGATCACATTGCCCACATAATAGTCGAACCTGGAAATTTCATGGTAATATGACGCCAGGTCTTTCCGGGTTTTCATCCCGTCATACAACATAGGTGGTACGACCAGCTTTTCTGGATCATACCTGGGGGCTTTATCATTAAATTGCCAGTCGCGATGGGCATCATTTGAGGCAAACCACAGGAAAAAGGGCTTGTCTTTAGGACGGTCTCGAAGAACGGTTACCCAGTCTTCTTCTGCACCGGGCCCTTTTCCAGGAGAAATCATTTCAAATGCTTTCTTTACAACTGGCCCCATGTGGTTTTTACCAGAAAGCGCTGTATAATATCCTGCCGATCTAAGCTTCTCAGGAAACATGAATTGCTGGGGTGGTAGCGGATCGTGCAGCTCCGGCGCACCAGTATTATGCGGATAGCGGCCTGAAATAATACTACACCTGCTTGGGCTGCAACTGCTTGTGGTGACATACATGTTGTTAAACACCAGGCCGGAAGAAGACAGGGCATCAATATTAGGCGTCTTTACGTCTTTGTTGCCATAGCAGCCGATATCGCCCCAGCCAATGTCATCGGCGATGATCAATACAACATTTGGCCGGTTGATACCTGCAGTTTGCGCAAACAGCAATTGGGAAAAAAATACTGTCAGCACTGATAAAAATACGCTTCTATACTTCATTGTCTTTACTTAGTTGAATGTCTGGTTGCACCACGCTTCTGATATTATAACGATCAGTATCCCGGGTTCTGTTCTAACCGTGCACCGTTATTACGTTCGATCTCACTTGCAGGAATGGGCCAAAGGTTATAAGTTGGCAATACATCCGAATAATACGGATTATATTTTTTCACCCGATCATATAACAACCCGAGACGCATTAAGGTAACTCTTCGCTTTTCTTCAGAGCCTAGTTCTCTTAAGCGTTCATCTAAAATATAGTCTATATTAACTTCAGCAGGCAAAACATCTGAAGCATTAGAACGGCGCCGCACGACATTGATATCGCTGGCCGCATTGTTTGTTTGCGTTAATCCTAAATATGCTTCTGCTCTTATAAGATATGTTTCTGCTAATCTAAACATGTATTGATCGGCATAATTACCACCAGCGCTAGCCTTAAGTAGCAAAGTAGCCTTCTCCTCAAACATGCCATCAGGGTGATCACCTGGCGTGGTGACTTTTGACTGAAATGCATAAAGGAAACGACTAGGTACAGTAACACCGGCAGGTGGAGTAATCGTTGAAACAATTTGTCCAAAACGTGGATGTGTAGGGTTAGTGACCTTAAATTCGCGTACAAAATTGAAAGGCGCATTACGTAAATCGTTGTTAAAATTACCAGCCCAAATTACGTCTGAGAAATGTTTCGTTGACACCGCCCATCCAATTCCTCTGCCGCCGCTATAATCACTTAAAGGGTATCTGAATGGCAGCACATTACTCCCTGGTAATCTAAATCCAGACAATTGAGGGCCAAATGCTCTTTCGCTCTGGTAAGAACCTGAGATGCCAGTAGATAAAGTGCCGCCGCCCGGTACATCAGTTTCAAATTGAATAACCCAAAGACCTTCTTTATTAACCCCATTTTTACGGTTTTGATTACTTTTTTGAAATAAATCCCAATAGACATTTTTCGTGGCATCAGAAGCTTTAACACCAAATCTGGTGGTCATTAAGCCTACATTTGGATTGCCAATTACGCTTGTTGCTGCATCTACTGCATTTGTAAACTGGCCAGCGGCAAGATAGACCTCAGCTAAAAGGTGGTAAGCGGCAAGGTTGTTGATTTGTCCATCTTGCACAGCAGTTATGGCTGGTAAATTTTCTGCTGAAAACTTAACATCATTGATTATTTGGGCTAGTACCTCCGCCTTTGTCGCTCTAACAAAATCAGCTTTTGGAGAGGTGACTTCTGCTAAATTTAAGGGAACACCGCCGTACATATATACTAATGTCCGGTAAGCGAAGCCCCTGAAAAACTTCGCCTGTGCCTCTACTAAAGTTTTCTGCGCTGGAGCCAACTCAGAATCTTGCACCCGGTCAATTATAGTATTTGATTCTGAAACAATTTTATAAAGAGAACGCCAATGGTTTAAAGGAATTCCAATACTTCCAGCTGCAGCGTATGCAGCAATCATAGGGGTATGACGCTGAACTCCGGGATTGCCATCAAAAACAAAATCTGTTCCGAATATATAGTCAAAAGGTCTTGATTCGGAACTGCTATAAAACTCGAAACGCGTTTGGTTATATAAATTGTTAACCGCACTTTCAAAATCTTTGACGGTTACGAAAGCATTCGAAGTACTTAAGAAATCTACTGGTTCCTCGTCCAAAAAATTTTCCTTGCAGGAACACATTAAAATAACTAATAGATATAGTGAAGCCGTGATAATCTTTTTCATCTTTTTTAATTTAAAATGTAACATTTAGTCCTAAAGAATAGCCTTTCAATACTGGACGGCCACCAGTAGTCAATCCCTCATTGGTTTCAGGATCCCATCCTTCCCAATCCGTCCAGGTAGCTAAATTTCTGCCACTTATAAAAATATTGATGCTCTGTAAATTAAGTGTTTGTATAAGTTTTGCTGGAACTTTATAAGATAGTGAGACATCTTGAAGACGTATAAAACTTCTGCTCTGGTAAAGTGCAGGTTGTATAGTAGAAGCCAGTATCGATCTCGGATATCTTCCATCGGGGTTATTGGGAGTCCAGAAATTTACGCCGCTTAAGTGGTTATTTCTTACTTGGTTATCATCCCTGATCATCCTTGGGGTATTACCGGCAATGTAAGAATTCTCACCTCCTTGAATTGCGTTTAGGAAAACACTCAATGTGAAATTATTATATTGAAAATTATTAAGCAAGCTAACCCTGAAAGAAGGTGCACCCGAACCTAAAATAGTTCTATCATCTGCATTAACCACACCATCACCATTGCGATCTACAATTCTCAAAGTGCCTGGGGAATAACCACTAGGAATTTGCTCTCCAATTTGCCAAATTCCGTTTGTTTCGTATCCGTAAATTACTGCCAATGGATGTCCAATAAATAAACCGCTTTCAGGCAAGTCATCTTCTACACCGTCACCGTTCCGATCACCTAATAATTTAATCAATTTATTTTGATTTCTTGAAAAGTTTAGCGCTGTATTCCATTGAAATCCACCAGAGTTAATGTTCTTAGAATTAACAGATATCTCATAACCTTGATTGTTCAACTGCCCAACGTTTGATTGAATAACGCTAAAACCCGTTACCTCAGGTAAAGCAACTTCATAAAGTAAGTCAGTAGTACGTGTGTTATAGTATTCAATCGTTCCCGAGATGCGGTTCTTTAACAAATTGAAGTCAACGCCTATATTGAGCCCCGTAGTACGTTCCCATCTTAAATCAGGATTTGGCAGTGACGCGACCTCTTGTCCGAATTGTGTTCCTCCACCATCTCCAAAAACATATGACGCATTTGTATTCACTCTAGCCAAAGACGTGTATCTTGGTGTCTGATTTCCAACCGCACCATGTCCAGCTCTGAATTTTAACTGTTCAACCCAACTAGCTTTAAAGAATGGTTCTTTTGAAATGTCCCAGCCTATCGATACTGATGGAAAGATAGCGGCCTTATAGTTTTCGGCAAAACCAGAAAAGCCATCCCTTCTTATGGTTGCGGTCAATAAGTACCGTCCACCATCAAATCCATAATTTAAACGGGCCATTTGGTAATTAAGGGATTCCCTAAAGCCATTTGATATGGCAAATCGATTAGTCCCCTGGGCTAGATCATTATAGCCTAACGTCTGTCTGGAAAATCCATTTGAATAAGCACGGGTATATTCTTGCTGACGTTCTACTGCCCCGTAAAGTAAGGTACCAGTGACGTTATGTTTACCAAAAGTTTTGTTATACGTTAAAATATTGTCTAATGTGTAATCGTAATAATTCGTATTTTCTTTTGAAGCCTGTCCAGTTAAATTAGCGTCGTAAATATTTGAAACGTAATTTTGTATTTGGCGGTAATTATTGCCATAGTTTAATTTATAGCTTAAGCCCTTAATTGGTAGAAGCACATTAGCGTAAACATTAGCGAAAAAGTAATTTTTACGATCAAAATCATCAGTCTCGTAAGATAAAAATGGGTTGACAATATTTGTTCGGAATGGATTGATTGTTAAATCCCCGTTTTCATCTCTAGGTAAAACCAAGGGAGAAAGAATCCTTAACGTGCCAATGGTGGGCTCAACGCCATCTTCATTAACAAATGTACCGAAAGACTGCAATCCAACTGTTAACCAATCTGTTGCTTTAGTTTCAATGTTAGCACGTAAACTTTTTCTTTTAAATATGTCATTAACGATGAAACCCGTATTTTGAGTAAGACTACCTGATAGCAGGTAATTTATTTTTTCGCTACCACCAGAAAGACTGATTTGATTATCTAAAACATAACCACTTTGAGATGCCTCATCATACCAGCTAAAATCATTTGGTAAAAGATTACCTTGTGAATCTTTCATTGATACGTCTACCACACCCGACAAGTCAAAAGTTGGGTTTGGTTCCGTGTAACTAGGTGCTAAGAAAGCTTGATCATAAAATAAATATCGTATTTTATCCAGATATTCATCCCGGCCCATCGGCTTGGTATTGTTATTTGGGTTTTGGGTAGCGTATTGCGATGAAAATGTTATTCTTGTTTTTCCTGCAACACCCTTTCTACTTGTTACGAGTATTACGCCATTTGCTGCTTGCGCACCATATACTGCTGTCGCACTAGCGTCTTTAAGTATGTCAATTGACGCTATATCATCTGGATTAATTGAAGTTAATGATCCCGTGTATTGTGCACCGTCAAGAATTATCAATACATTCTGGTTTCCTGTAATCGTATTTGCGCCCCTGATGCTAATTGAAGGTGTAGCACCCGCTCTATTAACTTGACCTACATTTAAACCTGGTACTGTACCTTGCAGTAAATTAACAATATTGGTTACTGGGGCGTTTCTAAAATCATCCAAATTCGCCCTTACAACCGAGCCTGTCACATCCGATTTTTTCTGTGTGCCATAGCCCACTACGACCACCTCATCAAGGGCGCTCAGAGCCGCGTTCATGCTTACATTGATGGTTGTAAGATTCCCGATTTCGATTTCAATGCTGTTATATCCTATATAAGAAAATACCAGCACATTGTTGCCTGCCGGAACGCTGAGCGCATAGCTGCCGTCTGGATTGCTCTGCGTACCTATCGTTGTTCCTTTCACGGCGATGCTGACGCCGGGCAAGGGATTTCCATTTTCATCGGTGACGACACCTCTCACTGCTCTTTGGGCGTTGGCAGACGCATCATTCGAACTCCGGCTTTCTTCACTGTTTTTTAGAATGATCTTGTTTTTAAATACTTCATATTTTATATGATGGGCCTGAAGCAATTGTTCTAATACCTCTTTTAGGGCCTGGTCCTCAGCATGCAGTGATAATCTCAGGTCACCCTGCACCAGTTCCTGGTTGTACACAAACTGCAGGTCGTTTGACTTTGCCAGTATCCTTAAAATGTCGGCCAGTTTTCGGTTCTCTATATTGAGGTTGATACGTTTGTCCAATATGCCCTGTCCCGAAGACCGCGTGGCATAAGACACTCCCGTTAGAAGCAATAGAATCAATATTTGGCTGAATGTAATTCTCATGATTTTGCCAAAAAAATTAGATTGATGTAAACTTAAATTCATAGTTTTGAATTAATTGTATTTGAAAGAATATAATCTGGCACTGCTATATGGTTCGATTCATACAGCGCCATCCTCGTACAAGAGTGGTCCAACACTCTTGTACTTTTTATCAGATCGTTAATTAACTGTTTGTGCTTCGTTTCATCGATTAAAGATTAAGTTCATACCTGGTTAGTTAAATGGTTTAAGTAGTATATGATCGTCGCTGATCTCGTAATGGATCGGCATAGATGATTTGAGCACTTCCAGAATTTCGGGCAGGTTCAGTTCAGTCAGGTCTGCAGTCATTGTACGGCCTGCGAGTTGTCGGTTTTCAATACTGATCTGCACGCTGAAATTGCGGCTTAAGGTTTGGGCGATATTCTCCAGTGTGGTGTTTTCAAACGCCATATTCAGGTGTTTGTACCGGTCCAGCTTAGAAATATCTATTTTGCGGTTGGCATAAAGCTGATTGGCCTTTTTTGTAAAGGTTACCTCATCTGCCGGGTTCAATAGCACTTCTTCCTGGTGCAATCTTGCTCCGGCGCGGTCGGCATTGCCTCCGCGGATGCTCACCGATACTTTTCCCGTAGCCACAGTGACCTTCGCCGCAGCGGCTATGGATGGATCGGAAATTTTAAAACTAGTTCCCCATACTTTGGTGACGAGGTGCCGGCTGCGAACAATAAAGGGACGGCCGGGGTTTTTTGTAATCTCAAAAAAACATTCTCCATCCATTTGTATCTGTCGCGATTGTGCTTCAAACTTTTCAGGGAAGGTGACGGAGGCTCCTGGATTCAGCCAAACCACCGAACTGTCCGGCAGCATCTGCCGCAATATATTTTTACTCTGATTGTGGATCAGTTGCTGGTTTATTGTCTTTGAGTTGCCGGTTTGGGTCCGGACAATCGATCCATCAGCTGCAGGGGCTGCGAAGTAGGTGTTGTATGCCAGGTTGGCGACCAGGAGTATGATTGCTGCCGCTGCGATTTTGAGCCAAAGTAGTCTTTGGGTGCCTTTTGGCCTGTTATGCTCCGCGTTGATGTTGTGCAATACCTGATCCAGCATTTCTGCTTTCAGCTGTTGTTGCTCTTCCTGCTCCAGCGCTTCCAGAAAAGCATGTCCGTCGCCCTCGCGTGCATACCAGGCTTGGATGATGGCTTTTTCTTCGGCGGTACAGGTACCGTTCAGGTACTTGTCTAATAGCTTTGCGAGTTGTTTGTCGTCCATTACGTCTATTTATATTTGGCAATATATAGTGAAGACGTGCATGGTTTGGAAAACCCTTGCTCTGAAAATAATTTATTTTAAAACCAAAAGAAGAATAACGTAAGAAAGTGGCTTAAGTTCATTCTGAGTATTTTCAGTGCCTTAGTCAGATGTCCTTCTACGGTTTTTTCGGAGATGTCGAGAATTTTAGCGATTTCCTTATTGGAACGGTGTTCAATTTTGCTCAGCCGGTATACCGACTTACACTTGTCAGGCAAGTCTTCCACCAGTCTGTCCAGGCTTTGCTGCAGATCCATCAGCAGTATGCGCTGCATGTTGGAGTCATCGACAGTCTCTTCCGTCGGTCGGGTGTTATACGCTCTCCTGATGGCTTGTTTACGGAAGTGATCGATTACCTGATGTCTGATGGAGCGGAAGAGATAATTGCTCAGGCCTACCTCCAGCAATAAGGTGCTGCGTTTGGTCCAGAAAGCAGTAAATACATCCTGAACAGCCTCTTTACAGATCTCTTTGTCTCTGATGCGGTTGTACGCTGCGGCAAAAAGCGGGGACCAATATCGGTTATAGATTTCTACGAAGGCAGGAAGTTCATCTTCCTTCAGCAAGGCTACCAGTTCCAGGTCCGACAAGTTTTCGTATTGATCCATGGTTAACGAGCTGAAATCACATTTAATTGATTATAGAAATTTGGTTAGGGTTGTAAAGTAAATATTTTTTAAGGAAGATAACAATTAATGTATCATTTTTAAGACCAAAATTTTTGACAGATCGGTGTGGCCTTCAGATTCCTTTTGGGCCAAATGTCCTCAGGGATAGTACAGCTAGACCGGCAATTGGATGTAAAATGTTGTCCCTGTTTCGGGTACACTTTCAAACCATATTGCTCCGCCATGTTTTTCAATGATTTTTTTGGTAATAGAAAGACCCAGCCCGAAGGGCTTTTCCCCATTGGTGCCCTCTTTTTTTGCAGGTGAAAACATCTGGAATACATGCTCTCGGTCTGCATCAGGGATACCCACTCCCTGATCTTCCACGGTGATCTGGATGCAGTCTTCCTGTTGTTTCACTTCAATTTCGATGCTCGAGCCTGTATGACTGAATTTAATCGCATTGACGATGATATTATTAAGGGCCCTTAAAAATTTCTGGTGGTTAACAGCGGCTATTTTGGGGCTTTGGTTGCCCTTAAGTATAATCTGCTGTTGTTTCTCTGCGGCCCGGAAGCGCAACAGTTCCACGCAGTCTTTTACTGCAGATTGAACGTCCAGGGCTTCCTTTTGAATCGGTTCATTTTCATCGGATAGCCCCGTTTTAAGGAGTTCACTGATCATTTCAGTCGCATGCTTTCCAGTCGTTTGTACGAGTTTGAGCATATGCTGATGTTCCTCAGAAAAAACATCTTTGTCGAGCATCATTAACTCTGTCAGTCCTGTGATGCCAGAAAGGGGGTTTCTCAGGTCGTGGGCCATGACCCGCATCATCCGGATATAATTGGCATTCAGGCGTGCCAGGTCTTCATTTTCCCGCAATGTTTCCCGGTGGTCTTTTCGGCTTCTTTTTAAAATCAGGTAGACGACTAAAAAGCCAAGGATCAGGACGATGCCAACGGAGCCAAAATACAGTAGCCTGACTTTATGCTCATGTATTAAGCTGATCATCTGCTGTTGCTGGTTGATCAATTCAAATTCGCCTTCTACATTCAGTTTATAGAGCCTGGCAGAGCTGAGTTCAAGGGAGTCTTTTTTTAGGATGTGGGTATTTAGATATTGGTAAGCCGTTTTCGCATCGCCGCGCTGTAGCAGAAAATCTGCATAGAGCCTGTTCCATTCAATTTCCGATTCTATATTTGCGACAGAAAACTTTTTCAGCAACCGGCGGCTTTCCTTAAATGCGGCGGCGGCTTTGCCGGTATCGCCAGTTTTCATATATAGCCTGAGGAGTTTGATCAGTGGCGGTATCTTGATGCCATCTGCTTCCGCGACCTGGATTGCTATACTTTTTGTCAGGTAATCTTCTGCGGCTTTCAGGTTTCCGAGATCCAGTTGCAGTCCGCCGAAATTGTCATATGCCACGATCCGCGCAGCGGGCGTAATTGCTCTTTGCTGATTTTTTTCCTCTTGAATAAAGTCCAGGTTTTTTTGATAATACAGTTGTGCACTGTCCAGTATGGTAGCGCGGTGGTAAGCCAGACCAATGTTGTTGAGGACACCTTGTTTACGATAGAAATATTTTTCATCCGACATGGCTTTAGTGCAATGGCTCAAAAGTGTATAGCTTTCAGACCAATATTTTGCGGCCAACTGATAGTTCTTTTGGATATAATGGATGTTTGCAATTTTAGAAGACAGATTGCCATCGTCGCAATGGTCCGGATCAACGGTATTCTTTGCCGCATTAAAGAAATTGAGTGCTTTGATGTAATTTTTATTGAGAAAAAATGCTTCACCCTGGAGCAGTAAGGCCTGGCGGTACTCATAAGGAAATATTTTTCTTTTATAAATTCTCTCAAAGAATTTCAAAGCACTATCTGCATGCAGGCTCATTTTGGCTACATTATTCCGGTTAATCTCCGCGGAGATCAGGTGATATTGGCAGATGTCGATTCTATTGGGGTTGAGGGTTGGCCGTATACGCGACAGGTATTTGGCCGCCTCGGCGTATTTGCCGGAGACGCTCAGACTGTCTGCAGTCTTCATAGACAGGCTGACGTTCTGATCAGGCGACTCCTTCTCAGGCTGGCAGGACAGCAACAAAAGCGTAAGTATTGAAAAGAGGGTATATTTGCTTGACATCTAGTAATTTATCTCTTTATCAAAGTTAGTGCCAGTAATTATTTAGTTAGTGGATCACTTTCCTCCGACATTCCCATGAGCCGCTCGGCCTCCTTGTTGTTACCGGATCAGTCGCTGCAGCCTCGTCCGCAATTCTTCCAGTTGAAAGGGTTTTTGTAAATAATCGTTCATGCCGTTTTCATAGACTCTGGATCTGGCTTCATCTGATACGGAGGCAGTCAAAGCGATGATGTGTGTAGAGGCCTTTTGGGGATTATCCAGCAGACGTATTTGCCTGGTCGCCTCCATACCGTCCATGACCGGCATATGCATATCCATCAGGACTACATCAAAATCTTTATTCGCTACGAGCTCTACGGCTTCCTGTCCATTTTCTGCGATGTCGGCTACAATGTCCCAACGTTTGAAAAGCTGTTTCATGAAATAGATGTTCATGATATTGTCTTCTACCAGCAATACTTTCAAAGATTGAAGTGTATGTTCCTGTGCTTGTTCCGACGGCGCCAACGGCACTTTTTCAGCAGGGGCATGCTTGAGCCAAAGGTCAAACTGAATGGTTGTTCCTTTTCCGGGTTCGCTTTCCAGACGGATGTCGCTCCCGAACATTTCGACCAGTTGTTTCACAATGGACAACCCCAGTCCTGTTCCGCCAAACTTACGGGCGGTGTGGGCCGCCGCCTGTGTGAATGGCTCGAATACGTGCTGTTGCTGACCTTCACTCATGCCGATGCCAGTATCACGTATAGCAAAGCTTAGCAGGTCCTTGCCTTCCTCAGCGGCTATTTTTCTGGCAGAAAGTGTGATGCCGCCTCTTTCTGTAAATTTCACTGCGTTACCGACCAGGTTGAACAGAATCTGGATCAGCCGGGTGGCATCGCCGATATAAGTCTGTTGTTTTATATCGGGTTCCACTTCTAAGTTAAACTCGAGCGACTTCCCCCTGGCTTGCGCGGCGGCGCTGGTAAAAACAGATTTAAGTAAGGTATGACAATTGAAAGATACAGCTTCCAGTTCTAGTTTTCCAGCCTCCAGTTTGTTGATGTCCAGGATGTCGTTGATCAGTGTGAGGAGGTTTTCCGCAGAGAATTTCAGCATATCTAACGATTCCTTTTGTTTTTCATTCCTGCTGTCCTGGATGAGTAAGCTCGCAATTCCGATAACAGAATTAAGCGGTGTCCTTAATTCATGGGCCATGGTAGAAAAGAATATGCTCTTGCTTGTGGCATTTTGAACCAGCTCTTTATTCAGTCCGTCCTTTTCTTTAATGGTTCCGTATAATACATGGTAGAAGTAATTGTGCGAAAGGAGAATGACAATAAAGTTGATGCCGATGTACAGATCGTTTAAATGTCCTGGCAATTGATGAAGACCAGTCCAGCGAAATCCAATGTAATGGCTCAATATCGGTGCTGCACATGCAATCGTACCATAGATCAGTCCCCAACGTGAATTCAGTCCGTAAAAAGAGGAGATTAAGATCATGACGATTACCTGTAAAGTCACGATGTCGGCTCCAACATCCTGATTGAATACCCGATAGTAAAGATGTAATACGCTGCTAATCACTGCCCAGTGGATTCCGATTCTGATGTATTTCGGAAAAAACCGGAGTGCGGCCATGAGTACAATTGAGGTAAGGATAAGCCTGATGGCCCTTCCGCTGCCATCGCCATTGTAACGGTCCTGCGCATCGTACAGGTAAATCAATCCTTTAAATACATTGGCGCCAAGCATCAGGTAAAAGAGTTTCAGCTGTGCTTCCACAATGGTGGTTACACCTTTAGGAATCAATGAAAATTTAATCATTTCTATAAGTGCATTGGTTTACAATGCTCTTTACAATCTGATCTAATTTTGAGGCACTTTCTTTGAGCATTTTTAATGTGCATGCATCTGTTCCTTCTTTTTCTGATTCCAGAATGTCTATCAAGCTTAAAATATTGGCTAATGGAGCACGTACAAGGTGGGCCTGGCTGTAGGCGATCAGCCTGTCAGACTCAAATTTCTTATTGTCGCCAATCTTCAGCAAGGATGCACTAATATACCTTCCATGGTCTGCAGAGTCAAAAAATACCGCGTTCAATAAGATGGGAAGTTGACCGGAAGTAGTTTCAAGGATCATGCTGATCTCCTTCACCTCCCCATGAAGTTTCAGCATAGGAAGCACAAATAAGTTAAAATATAGACGGCTCTCCTTATTTAAAAAATCCAGGAAGTTGGTGTTGTTGCTGTATTCGATCAGATTTAACCAGCTGAGCAAAGTTTTATTGCCATTTACAATTGATCCATCAGATTTAAAGGTAAGCAGTCCACAAGCTGCATGCTGATATAGCGTTTTATAGTCAGTAGTGCGTTGATTTAGAATTTTGTTGAGCATCTTAATTTGTTTACTAAGGCGTAGGTTAAAAACCATCGGTTAGCCGGTGCACTCAAAGTGGTTAGACCGGAACGGTCCACTACTCTTTATCTTCCCTGAAATACGATAATATTATCCCTACGTGTTATCAGATTAGTACTAGCAAATTGCGCGCCATTTTTTTTCGTTTAACTAAAAATTCGGAGTTTTATTGTGTTTTAGTTAAAAATACACCAGTTATATGTTGCCTTTTATGAATTTTCCAACTTAATGTTTCATATAAGATGAACTTTGAAGCTGAGTCACTTATAGAGATCCGTTGTTCACTATTTGTAAAGTTTTCGGATCATAGCATCGAGGTCTGTGGCACTCTGCGCCATCATTTTGGCGGCGTCGCTTATGTCTCTGTTATCTTTTGACTCCTGTATGATCCTGCCCAGACCAAGAATATTAGCGACGTGTAACCTAACGGAATGTGAATGGTCCTCTTTGACTTGCTGGAGCTCCCCGCTGATCTGGATCAATTCGGTTATATCATGTCCGATACAAAAAATTCCTGATGGAAGCCCCTGTTCGTCAAACATCGCCTTGTATTCCCACCTCGTCACAATAAATCCGCCGCGGCCATCATGTTTGCGCAGGGTGGCCGGGAAAACTGAGTCTGGATAGGTAAATGCTATTTTTGATACAATTTTACAGGTATGCTGGTCATCCTGGTGCATCGTCACAGCGTAATGCTTGCCTATTAAGTCTCCGTGAACAGGCTCAAATATATTGGCGTAGTGTCTATTCAAATAGCAGTAGTTAGAATGCATGTCTACAGCTATCAGATAATAAGTCGTTGATTCGCCCAGCAAGGTTTTTATTTCGTCGAATTGAGTCATAAGGCAGATCTATCTCGGCGCCGGACTTACTCCTTGAAGATCGTCCCCTCTGCCTGCATTGCTCAGGTTGAAGGTTTTGCCCAGTTCAACGGCATGCATATAATGTTTTTGAAGGGTAGAGAGTGTATTTTTCGCGAAACTCTGTAATTCTGCGTCTTTCAACTGCGATCCTTCCGTGAAGAGCTGAACAGTCCTGGCATGGTCAGTGATCATCATTCTTACGTATTGCTTATCAAAAGCATCACCGGCAAGTTTTTTCAAATCCGACAATTGAATGGATTGGTCAGCGTTCAGTGTAGTTGGAGGCGTCAATCCTTTTGCCGTAGCAATTTTTAAAAGCGCGTCGTTGGCATTTTTATGGTCTTTAAGCATCTGATCGGCAAAAGCTTTAATCTCTTTGTTTTTGGAGATCTGCAGTGCAGCGTGGGCAGCTTCGACTTCCATCAGTCCTCCGCTTGCTGCTGCTAGTATAAAGATCTTATCGTCCCCCTGTATATCCACATCTGCCGTCATGGCCTGTGCCCTTGCAGTGGTATCACTTAGCGAATCACGTAGCACTGTTGCTTCCTGATCTCGATCGTTTCGCTCTGGATTGCTGCAGGCCTGTAGTCCGATGATTGCGGTACAAATAAAAAAATAAAACTTGATGTCTTTCATAGCTGCTCAATAAGTACAACAGTTCAACAGTTGGATAATAAAATAGTTTGGATCAGATACCGGGTGTTTTAGGTTTATTTTTTTGATTTTACCAGTACCTGATCGATCGCATGGCCATTTCGATCGTAAAGTGTCAGCGTTAATTGCTTTTTGCTGGATTTCATGATTAAGGCTCCAACGGTTTTGCTCCCTTCAGACCAGCGGAACTTAATAAGGTTTTTGTTGTAGAGCTGTTCGCCAACGGATCGTCCCCTTTCATTGTCGGAGGAAGATGTTTGTATATACACCGTTCCTTTTGAACCATCCGTTTCCTGATCAGCATATAGTGCGTTGGTTCGGACATAGATATGGTTGTTTCCGCTGATCGCAAGGTCGACACCGTATTCGTCAAATAACGCTTTCCATCGACTGTATTGCGAACTCACGCCGTCGTCTCCCATAAACCATTGGTAATGCGATAAGACAATGACGTATTTTGCCGGATTGTTTTTGATGACTTCCCTTGTCCAATCCTGCGCTTTTGCCAGCTCTTCAGCACTTTTCATGGCCTCGTTGTTAAGCATCACGAATAGTGCATTGCCATAAATAAAATAATAGGACACTCCGGTTTCTCCTGCATAACCATTGACCGGATTGTTGTTCACGTTCCGAAAAAAATTGTTGCTTTGTGCATTGAGCCGGGTCATATTGTCATGGTTTCCATTGACTCCCGCCCAAACGTATTTACTGAAAGTAGAATCTGCGTATAACGTAGGCCAAAATGAATAACTACCTCCCCAAGCCGCCATATCTCCCACATGGAGCATCATATCAAACGGTTTTTTGTTCTGTTTTTCCAGTTGCTGTATCATCTCCATGGCAACTTTTTGCCTGTTTGGCAAAGGAGCGTAAACGTGCATATCTGAAATAATGCCCATGTCCCATTTTTCGGATCGTGGAGCTGTTTTGAAATAATGAATCTCGCTGTTTTCGTTAAGATAGGAACTGCCGGAAGGTTTTTTTTCTGAAGATAACTGATACTTATACTCCGTATCCTCTTTTAGTCCTTGCAAGGCAATGGTATTCCGTATAAAGCGGGCATCTTCGTAGAAATTTTCACCATCCGGTTTTTTTGAATAAATGCTATCGAAGACGGTGCATAACTCTTGATCAGCTCGGGCCCTGGTCGCTTTCTTCCAGTTTTTGTCTGATTTTTTTGTATAAATAAGGTATGAATCGCCGCTACCAAGGTTTGTATGCCAGTTGAACCGGATCTCGCCTGAAGCATTTTCACCGGGGTTGGCTATGATGGTATAGGCAGTATTTTGAGCCGAAACCGGATTTAGCATTGCGAACGTGGTTATCGCAACTAGAAGCAGAGTCAGTTTTTTGAGCATTTTCAGATGATTTCGGGGTCTGTTTTTACTTCTCTCTACCACTTATAAATCTCCAAATTAAGATATGGATTTTTGACAAGAGATGAAACCTAAATAGCATTAGGAAGGAGAACAGCATAAGTAGCGATGTCACTAAAAAGAATTTACCGGTATACTTGCCAAAATTTACACCCGCGATTTGCATTGCTATGGCAAGAATGACGATAAGCAATACGGTTAAAATGAGTGTGGTTAGGATTATTTTTCCTGTTCCGAGTTTTTTGTTCAATGTTTTGTTAATTTCTAGTTATTAAGGACGATTTATTTTTCTTTATTCTCCTCTGAAGGCTGAATGAAGATACGAATAATAATTTTAATTAGAGTATTCATAAGTTTTCATAAATTATAGGCCGAAACAGCTGCTGTTTATGGTCACTTTACAATGGCTTGTAATTACTTGTCACCGCGAGAGGATATTCATTTTTCAGGATGCCACCTATCGACACGTGATCCATCGGTTCCTCGGGATGACAATCCGATAAAATCAGCAATCTATATCCCCATAAACTCCTTTAACTGAAACAGGTGTTCTCTTCCTTTTTTATCGACCTGGATCACCAGTTGGTCTCTGCCGCTTTTCTTTAGCAGATCGGTGATGCGGGTGATTTTTTTATTTGTTGAGTTTCATCAACTCTTTTTCAATCGCATGTATATCTGACTGGTTAGATTTCTTTGAGATAAGATGAATGTAATGATCTCCATGAACTTCATCGGCAATGATAATGGGGTTGTTTATAAAATTATCATCGTTTTTCCTGTCAAACATCCTGCTAAAAAGGAGGCTTCTATATCTTTGCGGAGAGATGGTAATATTTTTTACTCCTCTGGCGATTTCTTTCTGATCGCAATAACAGTAGAGCACAACATCATTTTGATTTAGATACTCCTTCATGATTCCTGATATCTGAAATAATGTACTTGCATTATTCATTCCAGCCCCGCTAATCAATGTAATAGCAACATTTGCTATTTTAATATCAATTGACTCAGGAAGTATTATTAATTCATTGGTAATAAAAAACTCAATTAGATATTGATGTCCTTCTTTAGTCGTAAGAGGTATTACCTGATCTAGCGCCATCTATCAAATAAGCGCGCTATTTTTGAGGAAAGTATTTAGCTTTAGATGCAAGCAAAGCTTCCTTCTTAGCATCTTTTTCTGCCTGAAGTTTCCTTACCAAGTCTAATAATCCCTGAGAAGGATTTTTGATATGTAATACTTTGTTTGTCATAGTATGCAAATATACTAATATTTATTTATAGTTTAATGATTACAAAGCTAGAACTAAGCTAGTTATTACTGATGTTACAAAATCCACACCACAAAATCAGCTAACTATCTCCCCACAAATTCCTTCAGTTGAAACAGGTGCTCTCTTCGTTTTTTATCGCTTGTTTGATACTGAATATTTCAATTATCGTTTTTTTATTTCAAAGAGATAGTTATATAAGCCATAAACAGGCAATCGCCAGATTCCCATTCTGACAGCATGTTTCTCTTCTCGGGTTAAGTAACTTTGTTTGGAGATGTCAATGATAGCCCAGATGTTGAATAACATTAAGATCATTCCTCCAATGCCAATGTAAATGAAAAGTGGTTCCATATTATCCTTTGCTTAGCCGTCGATTTTATTTATTTCTATGATCCTATTTGTAAGATGAATATAGTATTTAGGTTACATTTACGCAAATCATGCCGATTAGAAGACCTGCTGATCTGGGAGCAATAACCAATCCATTTTTTTGACTGATCCACTAAATTAAGTTACTGAAAATCAAATTTTAGACTCCTCACACAAGGATTTATGCGTTTCACGGGGTCTGGTCTAAAGTGAATACATTCGCCGCAGAAATTTAAAACCGGCAAACAATGACAGACCCAAATCAACCAACCATTTTTATCGATCCTTTTTCAGACTGGAGTTTCAAAAGGCTTTTTGGTGGCAATGAAAGTAAGCCTATTTTGATAGGATTGTTAAATCAAATCTTTAAAGGAAGAAAATATATTACAAACATTGAATATGGTAAGAATGAGCATCCTCGTTCAAGTGCTAAACAACGGGGTGTCGTATTTGATGTAACCTGTACAGATGCAGACGGGAGCAAATTTATCATCGAAGTGCAGCGGGTTGCCCAAAAATTTTTCATAGATAGGGCACTTTACTATGCATCCAAGGCCATCACCGAGCAGGGCCGTAAGGTTAAAGGGAAAAAGTGGGACTATAAACTGAATGAGGTATATGTCATCTCATTTCTGGAAAAATTCAGATTGCCGGATAGCCTGCCTTCTGCTTATGTTCACGATATATGCTTGACCAACAGGCATACCGGAAAAATATTCTATGCCAATTTAAACGAAGAGGAAAGAAGTATGTATAACCAAAGTTTAAAGCACAAATGGGATAACGGAAATGCAATGGATTATGCCATTGAAACGGCTAAAGAGGAAGGTCGTGAAGAAGAACGCATAAAGGCTGAAAAAGAGAAAAAAGAACTAATTAATCAGAAGGACAGGGAACTAGCCCGACAAATGCTTGCTGACAAATTTCCTATTTCTCAAATAGCAAAGTACACCAAACTCTCCGCAGAGGAGATCAAAGCCCTTTAAAGATTTAAAATATAGCAATATGCCTTTCAGGTATCTGAAAGGTTTTTTTATGCCTTACCTTCTGTTAATGCCGATATGGCATAATAAGCCTCAGATTAACGATCTGGGAAAACACATGCTGGACTTGTTTGAAGGAAGAGATGCTACTACTTTGCCAGGTATTACTGATTATGCATGGTTGCGGATTTACAGTGAAACCG
>Ga0160464_100661_pt1 | contig 20984 bp, 9 predicted proteins | sample HID1971I_E11MG_FD_108275 | JGI IMG/M metagenome (GOLD analysis project Ga0160464, IMG submission 108275) | Enriched millipede-associated microbial communities from UW Madison campus, WI, USA - HID1971I_E11 MG | ecosystem: Host-associated > Arthropoda: Insects > Digestive system > Unclassified ... | reverse complement strand
CTATATTCTCGATGAAGCGTTGCATCTGCTGCCGATCGGTGCCATAGGCGAGCTGTGCGTTGGCGGGGACGGCGTTAGTCTGGGGTATTACCGTCGTCCGGAGCTGACTGCGGAAAAGTTCGTAGAGGACCCCTTCGCGCGTGGAGCCAAGCTCTACAGGACGGGGGATCTTGCCCGCTGGCTGCCGGATGGCTCGCTCGATTATATCGGACGCGTCGATGCCATGGTTAAGGTCAGAGGATATCGGATCGAGCTTGGCGCGATCGAACGAGCGATGTCAAGGCTGCCTGGCGTAGAGGAGGCAACGGTGCAAGTGCGCATCGTTGGGCAGGAGAAGCAACTGTGCGCCTACTACACCTCCATGCGCGAGCCGGATGTGAGTCAATGGCGATTCGAGCTGTCCAAGCAAATCCCGGAATATATGCTGCCGGCCTTTTTTACCCGGCTGGACGCGCTGCCGTTGACCGTCAATGGCAAAATCGATACGGCGGCTTTGCCGAGTCCGACGGCGACCCGGCCGGAGCGGAAGTTGCTGCCGCCAAGCGAGACGGAACGAAGAATCGGCGAAATCGTATCGGCGGTAATCGGCGTGGAGGGGGTGGGGACGCAGGAACAATTTTTTGAGATCGGCGTCAACTCGCTCAATATGATTACGATCCATAACCGCATCAAAACGGCCTTTGACACCGACTTTCCGCTAACGGTCATGTTCCAGCACACCAGCATTGCCGAGCTGGCGCGTTATATCCAGATCCCCCAGGACGACTCTTCGCTTGCGAGCGATGAGGAAGAGCTGGTACATGCGCGCAATACTTTGCTTCGCACAAGCCTATTGATCCAACGGATGGAGGAGACGCATTGAACATGAAACGAACGTATTCCGGTATGGAGATCGCTGTCATCGGGATGGCGGGAAGATTTCCGGGGGCGGAGGATATTCAGACCTTCTGGGACAATTTATTGGCGGGACATGAATCCATCTCCTTTTTTAGCGATGAGGAATTGTTGGACGCGGGCGTAGACCCTGCCTTGCTCGCCAAGCCCAATTATGTGAAGGCAAAGGGCGTATTTCCCGGGATCGACAGCTTTGACGCCGATTTCTTTCATTATACGCCGCGCGATGCGGCGACGCTCGATCCCCAGGTGCGCGCGCTGCATGAGGAGGTATATCACGCGCTCGAGGATGCGGGGTATGCGGCGGAGGAACGCCGGGGCGCGACCGGTCTGTTCGTCGGTTCGACGAACAACTTTTCCTGGGAGCTCGCAACGATGCAAGCGTCGATTGAGAACGGCGGCCATCCGTTTGCGGCCATTCAGCTCAACGACAAGGATTTCGCGGCGACCCGGATCGCTTATAGCCTGAATCTGCAGGGGCCCTGCGTTGCGGTCAGCAGTGCCTGCTCGACCTCGCTGTATGCCGTGGATCTGGCTTGCCGCCAGCTGCTGACGGGAGCTTGCTCGCTCGCGATTGCGGGCGGCAGCGGCCTGAGTCTGCCGGGGGCAAGCGGCTATCTGTATGAGGAAGGCTCGATACGCTCGCCGGACGGGCATTGCCGCCCCTTCGATGCCGACGCCCAAGGCACAGTAGAGGGCAATGGAGCAGGCGTCGTGGTGCTCAAGCGAATGGATGAGGCGATCCGCGATCGCGACCGTATCTATGCGATTATTCGAGGCACAGCAGCCAATAATGACGGCCGACGCAAGGTCGGCTACACAGCGCCAAGTATCGAGGGGCAGGCAGAGGTGATTCGGCGTGCGCTGCGAATGGCTGATGTAGCTGCGGAGAGCGTCGTCTACGTAGAGACGCATGGGACGGGGACGAAGCTCGGCGATCCGGTGGAGCTGGCAGGGCTTAAGCAGGCCTTCCGGTCGGCAAGCCCAGGCTCCTGCGGCATCGGCTCGTTGAAGTCGAATATCGGACATCTGGACGCGGCGGCTGGCGTGGCCTCGTTGATCAAAACTGCGTTGGCTCTCAAGCATGGCACGCTGCCAGCAAGCTTGCATTATGAACGCTCCAATCCGGAGCTGGGGCTGGAGGACAGTCCGTTCCGCGTCATCCGCGCCAACGAACCGCTGCTGCGGAAGCCGGCGATCGGGGATAGCGAAGCGCGGCTGCCGCTAAGGGCGGGCGTCAGCTCGTTTGGCATCGGAGGCACCAATGTTCATCTGGTGCTGGAGGAGGCGCCTGAGCAAGCTGCCTCCGGCCCTGGAAGAGCGTGGAAGCTGCTCTGTCTGTCCGCTCATACCGATGCGGCGCTGGCGCGACGCAAAGCCGACCTCCTCGACTTCCTGACTGCCGGCCACAGCCGGCCCGATCCCTCCGATCTGGCCTGGTCGCTGCAGACCGGACAGAAGCGGATGTCCCGAAGGTATGCCATCGCCTATCGCGAGCTGGATGATCTGGCGGCCGGACTGTCCGCCTCGATCGCCGGGGCCGAAGGGACTACGGGACATGATGCCGCAGCGCCGGAGGGCGAAGCGGACGTCTACTTTATGTTCCCGGGCCAAGGGTCGCAGTATCCAGGGATGGCCAGAGAGCTCTATCGCACCGAAGCGGTGTTTGGCGCAGCTCTGGATGCTTGTCTCCAGACAGCCGCAGTCGAGGGGCTCACTGAGCTGCGCCGCTTGCTAATCGACCCTGCCGAGGGCGATGAGCAGCGGATGCAGGAGACAGAGCTTGCCCAGCCGGCATTGTTTGCCGTCGAGTACGCGCTAGGCCGCTTGCTGATGTCCTGGGGCATCAAGCCGGCGGGCATGATCGGTCATAGTCTGGGCGAATATACGGCGGCATGTCTGGCAGGCGTGCTGACGGCGGAGGATGCGATGCGTCTGGTCATCGCTCGCGGCAGGCTGATGCAGGCGATGCCGCGGGGCGCCATGGTGGGCATATCCGCCGCAGCGGAACAGATAGAGCCTTTGCTTGGCGAAGGGCTGTCGATGGCGGCTGTGAACAGCGTTGCCCAGTGCACGGCAGCAGGGACCGAGGAGGCGGTGCAGGCGTTGGAGGCGCAGCTTGACTTGCTCGGTATCAGCTGGCGCAGGCTGCGGACCAGCCACGCGTTTCATTCCTCTCTGATGGAGGGAGCGCAAGAGACGCTCGTCATGGCGGCTGCAGGCTTGCAGCGGCGTGAGCCCGTCATTCCGTATATGTCCAACCTGACAGGACAATGGATCACCGCCGTAGAGGCGACAGACCCCTCATACTATGGCCAACACCTGAGGAGCAAGGTGCGATTTGCGGAGGGGCTGACCCTGCTGCTGGACAACGAACGGGCAGTGCTGATCGAGGTTGGCCCTGGACAAGCGCTGTGCGGCTTCGCCATGCAGTCGGCTGCTCGCCAGCCGCTGGGTATCATCCCTCTGCTGAGTCGTGCCGATAGGTCTGGCGACACCGCTGGTCTGACCGAGCGATTGGGGCTGCTGTGGTGTCGCGGCGTCGAACCGGATTGGCAGGCTTATTATGCCGGTCAACTGCGCAGTCGGGTCTCGCTGCCGCTGTATCCGTTCGAGAAGACGACGTTTCCGTCGGATCAGAGGTTGCAACTGCCTATCCAGGCGGGCAGCGAGGTTGCGGCTGCCGCCGAGAGGCTGCCGGTCTACGCGCCTCGTGTGGCTGCGCCTGCCGTCGGACGACTCATGTGGGAGCAAGCCTTCCTGCCTCTCGCCGGTCGACTGGATCGGCCGCGCTGCTGCCTCGTATTTACTGATCGCGAGGAGGGGCTGGGGCGGATCATGGGTCGATTGTCGCGCTGGAGACGCTTGCCTGTACGTTTTGAGGAGCACTACCGTTACGAGGGGACGCTGGGCGCAGCTGTCCGTCCCGGACATCCGCTTGATCTGCGTCAGTTATTGCGCGATTTGCGCGAGCAGGCGTTGTTGCCCGATACGATCGTCGTTGCCTTTGACGACAGGGGGACAACGGCGGAGGTGCTGATGGACAGCTTTCATGCTGCAGCCGCCGAGCTTAAGGAGCAGATGCCAGAGCTGATCGCGCTCGTCACGATCCCGACGACTGAGCCGATTTATGGACTGTTGAGCCTCGTCCAGGGACTACGGGCGGTGGGCGGGACGCATCATGTGAGCTTGCTCGATGCGGGCGTTCCGCTTACGCACCGGGATGCTCCTGAGCGGTGGGCCGATATGCTGCGGCATGAGCTGGCAGGCAGCGGCTATCGCCCGCCGGCTGCGGCATACAGGGAGGGCCGACGTCTCGTGCCTCGATTCAGCCGGATGGATATGCCTGAGGCAGCGGCGTCGCGACTGACAGCAGCAGAGATCGTCCTGCTCGGCTCGGAGGCACAGCTGGACGGGGCCAAGCGACTGGCGATGCAGTTGGAACGCCAGTGGGACGCCCGAGTCCGGATGATGCCTTACCGGCTGACAGAGACGGCTCTCGACGACTCGACGATCCGGGAGATGAAGGCGAGGCTGGACGCAGTGCAGGCGCAGTTCCAGCGAGAAGCTGACTTCTCCGAGGCAGCGCGGGACCTGATGGATGAGTATGCAACCTGCCTTGCGTATGACTACGTCAATCGGCATTTTCCGTTGCTGCCTGGGCATTGGTTTATGCGCCGGGAGATGGTCGAGGGACTTGGTGTCATAACGCCTCTGGAACGATATGTAGATTATTTCCTGCATTTGTTTGAGCTGGGAGGCATCGTGAGGTACGATGGAGAGGACAGCGGCTACTATGTGCTGGAGAGTCGGTGGTCGACGCTCAGTCGGCCCGAGGCGCGTCGGGCGGTAGAGCGTCTGACGCCGCTGTTGACTGGTCAGCTTGACTTGCTGGAGCATTGCGTCGCTGGCTTCGATGCCGCGCTGCGGGGAGACATCCCGTCGCTTGGCGTGTTGTATCCGGATGGGCACAACGATTTGTTGCTCCGCACGCATCAGGGCTCGCTGCATGAGCGGGAGGACGACTTCGCGCTTGAAATGCTGGCCGAGCTGATCGCCAGTCTGGCGGCAGGGCAGCGCAAGCTGCGCATTCTTGAGGCGGGAGGAGGTTATGGCGCTATTCTTCGCAAGGCGGCTCCGCTGTTGCAGGGGTTGGAGATCGAATACTATTTTACAGATGTAAGCAAATCATTTTTGGCTCAATTCGAGCAATATGCCGTCGAGGCCGAGCTGGACTTCCTGCGTCTAGGCTTGTTCGACATCACCAAAGCGCCGCGGGAGCAAGGCTTGGAGGAGGCGTCCTTTGATTGCGTCGTCGCTTACAATGTGGTGCATGCGACGCGTCGGCTGGACGTCAGTCTGGGGCAACTGGGCAAGCTGCTGAAGCCGGGCGGTCTGCTCGGCATAGCGGAGCGCACCCGGGTAAGAGCGTATGTCGACTTGATCTGGGGGCTGGCCGACGGTTGGTGGCACTTTGACGATACGGAGCGCAGCCTCTCGCCGCTCATCTCCATGGCCCAATGGGAGCGGCAACTGGCTGCTGCAGGGCTGGAGGATATCGTCTCGTATCCCGGAGCTTCAGATTTGCGAGAGCAACTGGATATCGGACTGATCCTCGGCCGTCGACCCGAGTTGGACGCGCCGCGCATTGCCAGTCTGCTCGATGACGGGCGGGAGATACTCCCTGTCCTAACGGCCGAGACGCCAGCGGAATTGGAGCGCGTGGCGAGGACAGTGCTGATGGATATGAAGGCAGATGCTGTCGTCGTCTGGGACGAAGTCTCGACCGGCGCGCGGGGCTTCGAGTCGCTGGCCCCCTCGACGGAGCTTGATATCCAAGCGGCGGAAGCCATACAGACGGCAGCGGGAGCAGCGGCCGCCGAGCAAGCCAAGCCGGCGTTGCTCGTCTCCGCGATCGCCGCCGGGACGCAGTGGGGCTACAGCCAGACGCAATGGGCCCAGATGCATGAGCGGGTAGATACAGCGCTTCCCACGCACCGGATCTATGCGGCGATAGACCGTTCAGCGTTGCCGGAGGAGATGCCCGCTGTGTTGGATGCTATGGTCTCGGCAGGGATGCGTCGTCTCGCGGTTCGTCCCGAAGACCATCCGTTCTTATCGATTGTCGCACCGCCGCCTTCGCCTCGCGCGGAACAGGCCGAGGCGGACGGCCGGGAAGAGCTTGAGACGCTGCTGCGTCAGTTATGGGGCAAGCTGCTCGGCAGGGAGCAGGTCGGGCTAGACGCCGACTTCTTCGAGCTGGGGGGCGATTCGTTCAAGCTGATACAGATGACCGTGGATCTGGAGCGCTACGGCCATAAGGTGCTGATGAACGAGGTGTATCATTATCCGACGATTCGATCGCTGGCCAGACACATCCACGACAAAACCGGCTCTTACGATCAAGGCGTCGCCACCTTTGCCGAGCTGGAGCAGCGTCTAAGCGGAAGTTTGCGCACAACCGTCCGGATCCGCTTGACGAGCGGGGAGCAGCCGCTGACCGTCTTGTTTGCAGACGACGCATCAATTCCGGGAGGTCTTGAGCAGATTCGCGAGCTCTTGCGTGAGTGGAGGATACGGCAAGAGCTGCTGCCGGATTTGATCGCGCCTCTGCTGCTGGCGGATAGCTTGCCGGATGTTCTGAGCGTCGATCATCTTGTGCAGGCAGGTGTGCTGGGGGCTTCGCAGCAAGTCGATGAATCCCGAATGAGACGACTGCTGGATGAACGATCTGCGTTCGAAGCCGCCGTGCTCGGACAGCCGGTCGTCAAGCGCTATGGCATCAGCAACATCCAGAAGATGCATTTTCGGGGCGATGTCCGTCTGCAGCTGTATTATATCGAGTTCAACGAAATCATCGATGCCCGGATGCTGGAGCAAGCGTTTTGCGACCTGGTGGGCAGCCATGGGCTCATGCGCAGCTGTCTTAAGAAGCAGCTGGGAGTCTATCGATGGCAGGAGCATGCCGCGCCGCAGCGGACGCCGTTGCCTATGCTCGATATCTCGCATCTTGCGCCTGACTCGCAGGCCCGGGTGATGGCCCGGTTGGCCAGAGAGGAGTGGGACGCGGACTTCAAGAAGACCGACAAGCTGATGTATCACGTCCAGTTGATCAAGTGGAATGAACGGAAGTATCAGTTGTTCTTCCAGTTTGACCATTCCATATTCGATGCCTCCTCCGGCCAGGCGATGCGGCGTCAGTTGCTTCAACGCTACAAGGATTTGCTCGGCGGCGCACGACATGCAATGGAGCTGTCCACCAGCTATGGGGAATATCTCGACCAGATTTGCCGGGGGCCATCAGGCATCGACGCCGATCGACTGATCGAGTTGTTCGATCTCAAGCGATATGGACAAGCGGCGACTACGGTGCTGGAGAGATTGAAACCGATGGAAAAAGGGCGGATCAAGCAAATTCGGTTCAATCTCGACATCTCGGACTATGCCTTCGAGCGCAACGATCCGGATGGGCCGTTCCATGTCGGCATGGCGCTCTGCATCCTGGTCATCTCGCGCTTGCTGAACGTGGATGTCGTGCCGTTCGACCTGCTCTTCCAGAATCGGAGATATGAAGGAAAAAACTTCTCCGACGTCGTCGGACTGGTGCTCGATGGCGTGCCGTTCGTCGTGCCGGTCAATCGGGAGCAGCCCGCAGAAATGATAGAGATTATGAAAGAAAAGATTCGCTATATGAACGAGCATAATGTAAATTTCTTGAATCTTGTCTGGAATGCACCCACCTGGCTTCGCTGGCACAAGGTTGGCAAAGCCAAAAAGGGGAGCGCGTCAACCTTTTACTCGCCGCTGCTGCTGAACTATGCAGGCAATGCAGAGGAGGAGTATGAGAAAATATGGGATTATAGTTTGGCACAGCTGGACGATGATGATCAGAGCAAATTTAATTATGGCGATTTTTATGGATTATTTAAGGTCATTAACAACACGCTGGAGTTTCTCATCTTGTGCAAATTCGAATCGGACATGGAGCGCATCCAGAAGCTGTTCTATGAAGAGATGGCTTATCTGACCGCTGGACAGGCTAGAGAAGCTGCAGGGAGAGCGAGCGGAAGGAGTTAGTCATGAGTGAAATGGACCTGTTCTGTCTCCCCTACGCGGGGGGCGCCGCAGGCGCTATCTATAGCAAATGGAGCGGGGCGTTGACCCCCTCCATCCAAGTGAGACCGCTGGAGCTCGCCGGCCACGGACGTCGAATGTCGGAGCCATGCGCGACCTCCATCTCGGCAGTAGTTGCTGATGCGCTGGAGTTTATGCGCCCTTATCTGGCTGCAAGACCTTACGTGCTTTTCGGACATAGCATGGGTGCGATGATCGCCTACGAGTTGGCCAAGGCGACGCAGGCTGCCGGCTTCCCGCCGCCGCAGGCGCTCATTGTCTCGGGTCGGCTGCCGCCGGATTTTCGATATCCGGATCGGGATGTGCACAAAGCGGAAGATGCCGTTTTTTTGGCGCATATCCGCAGTCTGGGCGGGACCGCTCCCGAGCTATTCCAGTCCAGAGAGCTGCTTCAGCTGTTCCTGCCGATCCTGCGCAGCGATTATGAACTGTTGTCCCGTTACCGCTACGAGCCGTCGGCGGCGAGCTTGCCTACCGATCTGATCGCGCTCTACAGCGACCGCGACCCCATGATCGATAAGCCGCAAATGGAGGGATGGCAGCGCTTTGCGACAGGAGCCTTCGAGCAGCATGAGTTTTCGGGCGATCACTTCTACCTGAACGAAGCCTGGCCCCAGATCTGTCAGATCATTAACCGCAAGCTTGCTGCGCCGGAGGAGCTTGGGGAGGAGCTTGGCACCGGCGGGCAGCTTGAGATCAAGGAATGGAAAGCGAGGTAGACTAGAGATCATGTCAAATATATGGTTGTTTTGGGCTGTATGGGTCACGTTAGTCGTAGCAGCATGCGCCGGCTTTCTCTTGATTAAGCGCAGGGAGCGGTTGCCGCAGGAGAATATGACGCCGTTGCGCGGCAAATTTACATGCGGGGGCGTTTTCCGATACAAGCGGATGACGCTCCGTCTGGCCTATCCCTTCGTACAGGTGCGTTTGTATGATGATTTTTTCGTCATAAGCCATATTGGCTTCATCAAGCTCGGATACCGCAATATTACGCGATTGTCCCGTGATCGCCGCGGGCTGCAGATCGAGCACGATCGCCTCGGAGAGCCGGGCCGCATCGTATTGACCGCGTACACCAAGGAGCTGGAGCAGCAGCTCGGCCGTGTTGTGTAATGCCTGTGCGCCAGGGCAAGGCGAGCTATGTAAAGCTGTTTCTATGGGCGCTCTCCTATACCAGACAACAGATGGCTGCGCTAGTTGCCTTTATCTTGGCGGGGCTCGTCGCCACGCTGGTGGAGCTGAGCATCCCCAAGGCCATCCAGTATTTTGTGGACGATATTATCCCTGCCCGCAGCATGACGCAGTTGATGTGGGTAATGGCCGCGCTGGCGGCAGCCGTCATCGTGATGTTCGGCTTGACGGCTTATCGCAATTATTTGCAGCGCCTCATCCAGGAAAATGCAACCCGCCGTCTCCAATCGGCGTTGTTCAACCACCTTCGTCATTTGGGCATGGCTTACTACGAAATGAAGCCCATCGGCGAAACCTTGTCATTGTTTCAGCTCGAGGTGGCGAACATTAGGCGACTGTATAGCGAATATTTGCCGAAGGTGATTCGGGACTTCCTGCTTTTGTTGGTGTCGTTTGGCTTCCTCATCCAGATTCATTGGCAGATGGCCGTTTCCTTGCTGCCTTGTTTTCTGGTTTACTACGCCGTCGGTCCGTATTTCGAGCGGAGAGCGGTAGCCCATGGCATGGAGGCGCGCGACCATCAGGTGACCTATAACCGCCAGCTGTACGATACCGTTTCCGGCTGGGTCGAGTTGCGGCTTAACGGACGCGAGCAGTGGAAGCGGACCAAGGATCTCGAGCAACTGGCCAAGGCACAGCAATCGACGAGAGCGCATTTTTTGTTCGCGGATATTCGGACGGCTTTTCGTTACATTTCTGTCTATCTCGGCGTGGTCGTTTTGTTTTTTTACGGGATTCAGTTGGTCAGACAGGACTCGCTTTCGATTGGTCAATTCGTGGCCTTTTCGTTTTATTGCTTTATTATGCTCAATAACATGACCAGCTTTATCCGTCTCATAACCGAGCAGCGATTTTTGCTTTTGAAGGCGGAGCGCCTGTACCGCTTTTTCCAGACCAAGCCTGTCATTGCAGAGAGCGCGTCTCCCGTCGTGCTTCAGGAGGTCAGGGGAGAGATTCATTTTCATCGGGTTTCCTTTTACTACGTGCCCGAATACAAAACGCTGCATGAGCTGAGCTTTCAGATTGCGGCGGGCGAGAAGGTGGCGTTCGTCGGCGAGAGCGGCTCGGGGAAGACGACGATCCTCAAGCTGATCAGCCGGATGTACGATCCGCAGGAGGGGCGCATTACGCTCGATGGCGTGCCGCTCGCTTCGCTGTCGTTGTCCCAACTCCGGGATGCGATTGGGTACGTGTTTCAGGATACGTATCTGTTCAATGCGTCGATCCGGGACAATATCCGGTTTGGCCAGCCGGACGCTACGGAGCAGGAGATCGTCGAAGCGGCCAAGGCTGCTTATGCGCATGACTTCATCTCGGCGATGCAGGAGGGCTACGATACGCTCGTGGGCGAGCGCGGGATCAAGCTGTCCGGCGGACAAAAGCAGCGGATTTCCTTGGCCCGGATGTTCATCAAAAACCCGCGGATCGTGGTGCTGGACGAAGCGACAGCTTCGCTGGACAATGTGAGCGAGGTCGAGGTGCAACGCGCATTGGAGCGGTTGTTGAAGGGGAGGACGACGATCGCGGTGGCGCATCGCTTAACCACAATTGAAAATTTCGACCGAATTTTGTATGTAGAGGATGGCAGGATTGTCGAAGCCGGCAGCTACGACGAGCTGATGTCGCGCAACGGATGGCTGAACCAGCTTGCGGCGAGCGGTCAGGGAGGAGGGCGGACATGAAGGATATCCGGTGGATGCTGCAGTATGTAGGGCGCATCAAATGGTCGCTGCTCCTGCTGATCTCCATACTCCTGCTCGAAAACGTGATGAACACCGTCATGGTAGGCGTCAACAAGTATATCGTGGATTACATTTTTATCCAGGGGAAATACCATTTATTTGTACCAATTGTAGGGGTGTTCATAGCCTCCTTCCTGTTGTATAACGCCTTCACCGTCCTCTCCAGGCAGATTCGGCTTCGATCCGAGCATCTGCTCACGCGTATGCTGAGCGAGAAGCTGATGAAGCGTATTTCCAAGTTGCCGACGTCGACCTATTACAAAGAGAATAGCGCCAAATACGTCAACTATTTTACAACCGATATTAACCAGGCCTCCAATACGATGACTGGCTATTTTTCCGATGCGTTCCAAGCGGCCACCAAGGTCATCATTTTGACGATCGTCATCGGACTGCAAAATCCGGTTATGGTCGCAGGCGTATTCGGATTAACGTTCATCTATATCGCGCTGGGAAAAAAGCTCGCACCGTCTCTCAGGTCAGCGTCCTTGGCGACACAGGAGTCGCATGCCGAGGTGCAGGCGGTGATCGAGGAGGGAATATCGTCGACGCGCGAGGTGTTGGCTTACAATCGTCTGGAATGGGAGCGCGAGCGTTATAATCGACGCTTCGACCGGTATTACGACAAGGTGATGCAGGAATGCAAGGCCATCAATCGCAAGCTATGGTTAAGCGATCCGCTGAAATGGATCTTGCATCTCCTCGTTATCGGATACGGGGGCTACCTGGTCATCCAGGACAGCTTGTCGCTCGGGAGCTATGTGATCCTCTATCAATTCGCATGGCAGCTAATGGATGCGGTCAATCAGTTGTACAACGCCCTCATGCAGGTCCCATCGCAGCTTGGGAACATTATTCGTCTGCGCGGCATGCTGTCCGCCGAGCAGGTCGAGGACGGGACGGAGTCGCTGACGGACGAGATCCGCGCTCTGACGTTCCGGGATATTACATTCGCCTACGAGGGCTCCAATGGCCCCGCGCTTCATCGGCTAAAGGTTGACTTCCTGGTAGGCTGCAAGATCGGGGTCGTCGGCGCTAGCGGCGGGGGCAAATCAACGCTCGCGCAGTTATTGACCCGATTGTATGATCCTGGCGATGGACACATCGAGGTCAATGGCACGAATCTGAACGATCTGACACGCCAGTCGTGGCAGGCCAGGGTTGGCGTCGTCACTCAGGAGGTGTATCTGTTTCCTGACACGATCTGGACGAATATTACGCTGGGCAGAGATTGCCCTCCGCAGGACGTATACGACGTATGCCGGCTGGCCCACATTCATTCGTTTATCGAGTCCTTGCCGGAGGGCTATCAGACCCGCTTGGGGGAGCGAGGCGTCAATCTGTCCGGCGGTCAGAAGCAGCGTCTCGCCTTGGCCAGAGCCCTGCTTCGCAACCCCGACATTTTGATTTTGGACGAGGCGACCTCTGCCCTGGACCTGACGACCGAACGGTTGATTCAGGAAGGGCTGGACGATTACCGGAGAGGCAAGACGACGATCCTGATCGCCCACCGGCTCTCCTCCATTCAGAATGCAGACCATATCTTGGTCATCCAGAACGGTCGATTAGTCGAGGAGGGCACGCATGAGCAATTGCTTCAGGATTCGACTACATACAGGCAGCTTGTGGAAAGCCATAGCGCTTAGCCTTGTTGACCGATGAGAACCATGTCGAGCCGCTTGGCCCCTATTCGGTATCCAAGATTTTTCGCTACAAGTTGCGCTTCGGGCCGATGCATTTAATATAGTAAGGAAATGGAGATTGTCTTATCATGATGTATTTTAGACTGATTCCTTTGTATGATTGCTTAGTTAATGATATGAGATCATAAAAAGACAATATGTGTTTGAGCACTTAGCCGAGACGAGCCGATACCGACTTCGACAACGACAACCGACACTAACACCGACATCGACGCACAGCATATGTTCTACGCGCCGCTGCGCGAACGATTGTAGACCGGATAGCTGTGCCCTCTGTAGCAGACAATCCATTCCTTATTCCTTACGCTCATCTCCGATAGCTCAGTCCTTGCCGTTGACTCTACTTGTTACGATACTGCGACGGCGTGCAACCATAGGCACGCTTGAACGCCTTGCTGAAATAGTAGATGTCGGGATAACCGGAGCGCTCGGCGACCTCGGCAATCATCAGCTCCGGCTGCGCCAGGAGAGAGGCAGCCTTCTCCAGACGCAGCTGATTCATGCGCTCGACCAGCGTCATCCCGGTCCGTTCCTTGTACAGACGTGCCAGATGCCCGTAGCTCATATGCAGCGAGGCGGCCAGCTCGGTCATGCTGTATTTGTCCTTGGTGAAGTCTTCCAGATAGACCTCGACCTTGCGCACGAGCGGATCAGCGACTCGCTCCTTGCTCACCTGAGCGCTTCCCGAGCTGCTCTCGGCGGCAGCCTCTTGCATCGCCGCTGCCTGCGCGGCGAGCATATCGAGCAGCCCCGCCAGCTGCAGCTGCAACGCAAACGCCGAACGTACGCCCGCAGCCGTCCCTTCTACGAACGACAGGAGCTGCTCGCTTATGCCGTTCGTAGCTATATGCGCGCCCGGCGGGAACGTCTGGAGGCGCAGCAGCCGGCGGAAGTAGGTCAGCTCCGGCTCGGCCTCGTCCCGCTGGCCGGATCTTCGCGAGCCCCCCATGCGGCGTTTCATGCGCCAGCGAATGCATAGCCCTTCATGCGGATTGCCGCGCACATACTGATGCGAGTGGATCATCCCGGGCGGGATGAGGAAGTATTCTCCGGCCCGGACACGCACCGTCTGCTGACCGAAGGTTGTGTACATCTCGCCAGACAGCACATAGTTGAGCTCGTACCAGGTGTGGGTGTGCGGCGGACAACCGCTGGCATTGCCGATTTGTTCAAACATGATGTCAATCCAGTCGATCCACGCGTCCTCGATAACAATTTCCGTACAGATCTCCTGAAATCGGGGCGGGCAATCCGCTTTCCACCTTGCAATATCCATCCTGACACGCTCCGTTCCTGCGGGTAAGAGTTGTGTTGCCTTTCTACTATAATATCATAATAAGACAAAAGCTGATGCGGTATATCCATTTTCATCGTCACGGCCCGGCACCATAATGAGGAGGAAACATCCTAATCATGGGAGGCTCTGACGATGTCCAACAAAAGACTGCATCTGCTCAGCAACGCGCATCTCGATCCGGTATGGCAATGGGAGTGGGAGGAGGGGGCCGCGGCGGCGGTATCGACCTTCCGCGCGGCCGTCGAGTTCTGCGAGGAGTTTGAGGGCTATGTGTTTAATCATAACGAAGTGATCCTCTACCAGTGGGTGGAGGAATACGAGCCGGCGCTGTTCCGCCGCATCCAGCAGCTGGTCGCAGAGGGCAAGTGGCATATTATGGGCGGCTGGTATTTGCAGCCGGACTGCAATATGCCGTCTGGCGAATCGTTCGTCCGCCAGATCCTGCATGGACGTACGTACTTCCGCGAGAAGTTCGGCGTGCGGCCGACGACTGCGATCAACTTCGACTCCTTTGGCCATACGCGCGGCCTCGTGCAGATCCTGCAGCAGGCCGGATATGACTCGTATATCTTTATGCGCCCGGATGCGTTCCCGGCGCTACCGGCCCAGGACTTCATCTGGGAGGGCTACAACGGCAGCTCGGTCATGGCGCACAAGGTGCACAGCGGCTATAACACCTTGCTCGGCAAGGCTGGCGAGAAGATCGAAGCCTGGCTGGCGGAGCACGGCGAAGAGCCGGTCAGCCTGCTGCTTTGGGGCGTCGGCAATCACGGCGGCGGGCCGTCGCGCGTGGATCTGCGCCGGATCGCCGAGCTGCAGCGCGATTATGCGTCGGATACGGACATCGTGCATTCGACGCCGGAGCGTTACTTCGCGGAGTTGGCGCAGCGCGCGGATCAACTGCCGCGCTATGCCGGCGATCTGAACCCGCGCTTCGTCGGCTGCTACACGTCGATGATCCGCATCAAGCAGAAGCATCGACAGCTCGAGAACGAATGGCTGGCAACGGAGAAGATGCTGTCGGCCGCCTCGGCTCAGGGCCTGATGTCTTATCCGGCGGAGGAGCTGCGCGGCGCGGTCAACGATCTGCTGATGGCGCAGTTCCATGATATCCTGCCCGGCACATCGATCCAGCCTGCGGAGGAGGCGTCGCTGCGTCTGCTTGACCACGGGCTGGAGCGGATCGCCCGTCTGCGCGCTCGTGCGTTCTTTGCGCTGGCTTCCGGTCAGGCGAAGGCGCAGGAAAAGCATTATCCCGTGCTCGTCTACAACCCGCATCCTTATCCCGTGAAGGGGCACTTCGCCTGCGAGTTCATGCTTGAGGACCAGAACTGGGCTCAACAGTTCTCGCTGCCGGTCGTGCTCCAGGATGGCCGCCGCATCCCGTCGCAGCCGGAAAAGGAGCATAGCAACCTTAATCTGGACTGGCGCAAGCGTGTCGTCTTCGAGGCAAAGCTGGCGCCGATGTCGATGAATCGCTTCGACTGCGTCATGGAGATGCTCGAGTCGAAGCCTGCCCCGCAGTTGCTGGAGCAGGACGAGCGTTACGTCTTCGTGACGGAGGAGCTGCGCGTCGTCATTAACAGCGCGACAGGGCTGATCGACGAGTATGCGGTCGGAGGCGCGAGCTATCTGAAGCCTGGCGCCTGCGCGCCTATCGTGGTGGAGGACAACGAAGATCCGTGGCGGATGGATGTCGACGCCTTCCCCAACGTGATAGGCAAGTTCCGCTTGCTGTCGCCGGAGCGGGGGACGGCATTCTCGGGGGTGAAGGACGGACTGCTGCCTTCGGTGCGCGTCATCGAGGACGGCGAGGTCCGCACCGTGATCGAGGCGGTGCTCGGCTATGGCGACTCGTTTATCTGCCAGACGTACCGTCTGCCCAAGCGCGGCACGGAGGTGGAGGTCGAAGTGCGCGTCTATTGGAATGAGAAGGACGCGATGCTGAAGCTCGCCGTGCCGACGTTGTTGGAGAGCCCGACCTATCTCGGTCAGACCGCCTACGGCGTCAACGAGCTGCCGGGCAATCGTCAGGAGGCAGTAGCCCAACGCTGGGTGGCGCTGGATAGCGGGGAGCGGGCGCTCACCTGTATCAACAACGGCATCTACGGCTCGGATCATGCCGACGGCGAGCTGCGGCTGTCGCTGCTGCGCGGGGCAGGCTACTGCGCCCATCCGATCGAGGACCGGCCGATCCTCGTCCAGGACCGCTTCCTGCCCCGCATCGACCAGGGGGAGCGCAAGTTTACATTCTGGCTCAATGCCGGTCAGAGCGCTCCCCGGATGCAGGCTGTCGATCGCGAAGCGACAGCGCATAATGAACAGCCGTACGCGCTATCCTTTTTCCCGTCGGGTACAGGGCAGCTCGCTCAGCCTGTGCTCGTGCTCGAGGATGAGGTCGTCCAGCTCGGGGCGTTCAAGCAAGCGGAGGACGGAACGGCTTACATCGTGAGACTGTTCGAGCCGACAGGGCGGGGGGGCCGCACCGTGCTGCGAGCTCCCACGGCGGGATTGTCGCTGGAGGTGGAGCTGGCCGGCTTCGAGATTGCGACGTACCGGCTCGATCTGACGCTCAGGACAATCGAGCCGATCGGACTGTGCGAAGAGTCAATAAAATTGTAAAAAAGATAGCTTATTTCTCTTCAACTTAGTATACTAGGTTCGAAGGAGTCGATGCTACTTGTCTACACCAACCAAATACCAAGTGATCGTCAATGATATTAAAGCAAAAATCGATAGCGGCGAGTGGCAGCCGGATACGCAGATCCCGTCGCAGACCGAGCTGGCCCAGCTGTACAATACGAGCGAAATGACCTCGCGCCGCGCGCTCTCCGAGCTGGTGAACGAAGGACGAATCTATCGTCTGCGCGGCAAAGGATCATTCGTGCGCGGCGAGCGGGCGGCAGATCCTGCGGAGGTGAAGGCGACGCGGGGGCCGGCTGCGGCGCGAGCGCTCAATACGAATGGACTGGAGAAGCTCTACCTCGTGCATAACACGGGCGCCCACATCCTTTACTTGGAGCATCGCTTTTACGATGATATGTTCGGCGCGATCCGTGAGGAGTCGCAGCGACGGGGCATCGCGCTCGAATGGTGGGACTATTCGTTGCACGGCAAGCTCCCGGATACGCCGAATGCCGGGTTTATCGTGACGACGATGGGCGAGCGCGAGTTTTCCTCCGGCCAGATCGAGCAGTGGATGCAGGAGGGACGTCGCCTCGTAACGGTGCACTCGTATTTCCCTCAGTTCTCGGTGCCGTACGTCATCATCGACAATCTGACCGGCGGCTATCTGGCCACGCATCATCTGCTGGAGCTGGGGCACCGGCGGATCGGCATCCTGCTCACCGGCGCTTCGCTCGTCGATCTGAACCAGGAGTTCTCGCTGCGTCTGCAGGGCTACAAGCTGGCGCTTAACCTGGCCCATCTGCCGCTCGACCCGGAGCTGGTCCATGTCGTCAACGACGACACCGAAAGCCAGCAGTCGGGGGAGCTGGGCTACCGCTATTTCGAGCAGCTGGCAGAGCCGCCGACGGCGATCTTCGCCGCCAGCGACCTCAAGGCCTATGGCCTGGCGCGCGCTGCGCAGCAGAGCGGGCTGTCGGTGCCGGAGGACCTCAGCATCGTCGGGTATGACGATATGCGGTTCGCACAGTACGCCGGTCTGACGACGATCAACCAAAACTCCGCGCTCATGGGCAAGCGAGCGGTGGAGATTCTGTGCTCGGACAACATCGCCAAGCGCGGCAGCGCTTCGCTCAAGGACGAGATCGTCCCGCAGCTCGTCGTCCGTCAGTCGACGGCGGCTTGCCGCTCTGCGATCAGTTCCCCGTGAGGCATGTCCTCGCATCCCCAACCATAGACGCTGTGCACTCCCCGGCTGTCTATGGTTTTTTTGTTGACACAATCTAACCGCATGTATTAGAATGCTAATTATCAACTAAGTTAGTTGTTAGTATTCTTAATCTACAGGGCAGGGGGATATCAAGTGGTCCGAGCAAAGAAAATGACACGGTATGTGCTGGTGCTCATCGTGATGATGTCGGTCGTCTTGGCTGCATGCACGAAAACTGAAAGCGTTAACAACGGGAAGGTCGTGACGCCGTCGACTGATCCCGGCAAGACAACGGGAGAAGGACAAGAGACGGAAAAGGAGCTCTCCGGCAATCTGAACATCGTGCTGCCGCAGCAGAGCAGCGAGGTGTGGAACAAGGTAGCTGACGCCTATATGGCGAAGCATCCCGACGTCAAGGTGAACGTCGAGATCAAGCCGCTCAAGGGCTACAAGGAATGGCTGACCGCTCAGTTCGCGGCAGGCGATCCGTCGGTCGATCTGGCAGTCATCAATGAAGTCGTCGACCTGCAAGCGCAGCGCAAGTTCGTCAACTACTATCCGTGGTTTGACAAGACCAATCCTTACACCGGCAAGCCATGGAAGGAGAGCTTCAACCTCGAGGCGATGGGGATCAACCTCGGCGCGGTCGGCGCTGACGATTCGTTGTATACGCTTAACTTCGAGACGGTGCAGATTCTGTGGCTCTACAACAAGGAAATCTTCGCCCAGGTCGGCGCGACCGAGCCGCCGCAGACATTTGACGAGCTGATCTCGATCTTCGAGAAGGTGAAGGCAGCGGGACTGACGCCATTTGCGATCGCCGGCGACTCGGCATCGATCTGGTCCGGCCAGGCCGGATGGCTGATGCGGATCTACCCGGACCAGTACTTCCGCGATAGCATCGAGCTCTCGCGCTCTCAGGAGCAGGACTATACTTACAACCCCGATATCGACGACAGCTGGAGCTATGATGTAACCGATCCTTACAATGATTCGGAGAGCCGGGTGTCCAAAAATCCGCTCCGCGTCTGGAAGGCGATCCAGGATCAGCAAGGCGACTTCAAGATGGCGGACAACCCGAGCTGGAAGGCCGTTATGGAAAACCTCAAGACGTTGTTCAGCTATACGCCAGAAGGGTTTTTCGGGATCAATGACACGCAAGCGTATCAACTGTTCCTGACCGGCAAAGCAGCTGTCATGCTGGGGGCGCCATCGGCGTATTGGCAGCTGCCCAAGGACTTCGCCGATGCTGACAAGACCGGCGCGCAAGGCGGCGTCAAGCCGTTTGAATTCGGGTTCTTCAATATGCCTTCGATGGAGGGCGAGCAGGTGCAGGCGCCGGCGCGGACGATCCAGCTGCCGATCGGCTTCTACGGTCTCGTGCAAAAGGATGCCAAGCAAACCGAGCTGAGCGTTGACTTTATGATGTATCTGACCAGCCCCGAGGGCTACAGCGTCTATGTGACGGCGATCCAGAACAGCCGCGATGCTGCGCTTAACGGCCCACCGGCGCTCAACGACATCACGCTGCCGGAGGAGATGTCCAAGGCGTTCGCCAACTTTGAACCGATCGGCAATCTGGAAGGGCTGCAAGGTCCAGCCAATACGATCGCACGCGGCTTGCAGGACTACCAGCCGTCCGTCCAGGAATATGTCAGTCTGGTGCAGCAATATTTCTTCGACAAGCTGACGGTGGACGATTATCTCGTCAAGATGCAGGAGCAGATGCTGCGTTACCTGCCGGAAGCGCTCACGTTCCGCAAGCTGGATCTGACCGATCTCGATCATCCGGAGCGTCAGCCGCCCAAGCGCGAATAGATAGAGAAAGGTGGTTATGTGACCGATGAGACGGAGCTCAGTCCTGTCTGCAGCCTTAAGCATCCTGTTATGCCTTATCCTCGTCGTACCGGCTGCCGCCTCCGAGCTGAGATGGTCAGTCGGGGACACGTATATTACCTCGCTCGCCGTGCGAGACGACGGCGAAGCGGTCGCTGTCGGCACCTATGACGCGACCGCGTCGGTGTACGACGCAGCCGGCGAGCGACAGCTCGAGTTCACAGCCGACAATGTCGTGACGGGCGTCGCCTTCCTCCAGGATGGCAGTCTGCTCGTCTCCTCCGACGATCGGCAGCTGTACCGGGTCGGCCCCGATGCGAGCGTCGTCTGGAGCTTGCCGTTGCGACGGGCGGTGACCGGCGTCGCCGCCTCGCAGGACGGGGCTCGCGTGCTGGCGCTGCTCAAGGGCGATCCAAAGGCGTATCTGTTCGACCAAGACGGTCAGCCGCAGGGGGAGCTGGAGATCGGCATCCAGCCGCGCAAGGCGGATCTCTCGGACAATGGCGAGTGGATCGCGCTCGGCGGCGCCGACCAGTACGTCTATGTGATGGACGGCTCGCTGGAGCAGGTCGGCAAGCATAGCATCAACGGCACGATCGATGCGCTGACGATCACCGACGAAGGCCGGGTCGTCGTCGGCTCTTCGACGGGCAGCGTCGTCATCCTGGAGCCGGACGGCAGCCGCATCGAGTTCAGCGCGGCGGATGCGGTGACGGCTGTAGCGGCGACCGCTGACGGCCGCTATATCGCAGTCTCCGACTTCTCAGGCAACGACTATGTGCTCGGCGGCGACGGCGAGTTGCTCTGGCGGGCGTCCGGCAGCCCGGACAGCGCCGGTCGGGCGATCGCGGTCAGCCCCGACGGCGATGCGCTGTATAAGGGCTCGGCGACCGGCGTCGTCGAGCGGATCGACATCGGCAGCGCGATCGACGCGGGGCGACAGCAGACGCTGGTGACGCGAATCCTCGTCATCGCCGGAGCCGTCGTCGCGCTCGGCGCCCTGGCCGGCCTGTTCCTCTATCTCCGTCGCAAGCAGCGCCTCGGCCTGCTGCGGACGATGTGGCGGGAGCGCTCCAGCTATCTGATGCTGCTGCCGACCTTTGCGCTGATCAGCGTCTTCCTGTACTTCCCGGCGTTCTCCGGCCTGTTCCATTCGTTCTACGACTGGAATCCCGGCGGTCGCTCGACCTTCGTCGGTCTGGCCAACTACGAGCGCATGCTGGGCGACCCGTATGTCACCAAGGGGCTAGGCAACCTGCTGCTGCTGCTCGCCGCCGGCCTGTTCAAGACCGTCGTGCCGCCGCTGTTCGTCGCCGAGCTGATCTACTATCTGCGGAGCAAGCGGTCGCAGT
>Ga0160464_100660_pt1 | contig 20997 bp, 3 predicted proteins | sample HID1971I_E11MG_FD_108275 | JGI IMG/M metagenome (GOLD analysis project Ga0160464, IMG submission 108275) | Enriched millipede-associated microbial communities from UW Madison campus, WI, USA - HID1971I_E11 MG | ecosystem: Host-associated > Arthropoda: Insects > Digestive system > Unclassified ... | reverse complement strand
CCCGTCGCGCTCGACAATACTGGCCACTTGGGCTCATGGAAGCGATATTGCGATAGCACTTGACGCATGCCATTAACAGCCGGCTCCATGAGCGGAGAGTGGAAGGGCGCGCTGACGCGAAGCGGAACGACCGACTCTGCGCCGAGCTGCAGACTCGCCTCGCCGACCTTCCGCACCTGCTCCGCATGACCCGAGATGACGAGCTGATGCGCCGTATTATAATTGGCGATGACGACGACCCGTCCATCAACCGAGCATTCGGAGCACAACGATTCGATGACGTCGGCCTCCAGACCGATAATCGCCGACATCGCTCCTTCTCCGGCGGCAACCGCCTGCTGCATGAGCTGCCCCCTGCTGCGGACGATCTGCAGCGCATCCGCATAACGGATCGCTCCGGAGCTGGCAAGCGCCGTGATCTCTCCCAAGCTATGACCTGCAGCGAGGGCTGGCTCAAGCTCAAACTGTTGTTGGAATACTCGGAATGCGGCCATACCGACCGCCAAAATTGCTGGCTGGGCATACTCCGTCCTCGCGAGCTCAGCCGCTTTGCCGTTGAAGATCAGCTCTTTGAATGCATAGCCTAGCGTATCCTCCGCTTCATCCAGGGTGTGACGGGCCACCGTGAAGCGATCGTAAAGAGCGCGCCCCATCCCGATATATTGGGAGCCCTGTCCGGGGAACCATAGGGTCAGGTTAGCCATCGATGTCTACCTCCTTCTGCGATATCGCGTACTCCTCCAGCAACAGCGTCAAGAGTCGCTGATAGTCGTCCAGCCATTCCTGTATGCTAAGGTCAGTCAAAAGCGCACTGTTGTATAAAGTTCGAAACACCATGCCCTCGTCCGTCGCTTCCATGAGATGAATCAGATCATGCCTTGACGCCTCGCCAGCTCCGTCTTTGGAAAGCCAGTCGAACAGCGGAATCACTTCATCGGCTTGCCGACGCTCCCAGCGCTGCTGCTGCCAAAACCGATCCTGCCATCGGCTCGCTTGGGCATAATGCCGCTTGCGATGAACGAGCCGGAACAGCTCCGAAAAATCGGCACAAGTAAAAATGTCCAGGCGAAGCGGCATAATCTTCGATCCCTGCGCCCTGTCCGTCGCTTGCTCCAGATAAATATCCTGGCTTCCCGTCAGCTGCGACCATAAATGGACATAGAGGGCAAGCAAAATATCGGCCTCGTCCACCGCCTCCTGCTCGGCGGCGCGCTGCAGACGGCCGTATGGCTCGCCTTCGATCCGTATGTGCCGCTCGCTCCACACCGGGGCCGCTCCGCTCTCCTGCCTCATATAGGATGGCGGCAGTCGCAGCAGCTCTCCCTCCATCTCCCGCAGCCAATACTCTTCTTCATCCGACGGATCGGCTGCCGTCGAAGTGGGGAGCCGCTCTTCGATTAGCCGAGCCAGCGTCGCAATCGTCGGGTGAGCGAACAGATCGGCGATGCGAGTCGCGCCGGGATACGTGACTTCCAGCCTCTCATGCAGCTGTACAATCGTCAGCGAATTGCCGCCGATCTCAAAGAAGTTATGGTCCACGCCGTGCTCCTCGAGCTGCAGCAACTCTTGCCAGATCGTCCACAGCTGTTGTTCGATCGGAGAATCCGGGCTTGAACGTTGCGTTGCGGACACTGTCAATCGTATCCTCGCTTCCGGCAGCCCTAGGCGGTCCAGCTTGCCATTTGGGGTCAAGGGCCAGCGCTCCAGATAGGTGTACGAGAGCGGCACCATATACGCAGGCAGCGTCTGACGCATCAGTCCTTGCAGCTGCACCGCATCCAGCTCGGCAGCGCCGATGTAATAGGCGGCCAGGAAGGGCGTATCGCCCGCCGTCTCCGCCAAGGTGACGACGGCCTCCTCGATGTCTGGATGCTTGCCGAGCGTTTGTTCGATCTCGCCCAGCTCGATGCGATGCCCGTGCAGCTTCACTTGGTAGTCGCTGCGTCCAACATACTCCATGCTGCCGTCCGGCAGCCACCTCGCCCTGTCGCCAGTTCGGTACATACGGTAGCCGGGGCTATAGGGGCAGAGGACGAACCGTTCGACTGTGAGGTCGTCTCTGCCATGGTACCCCCGCGCTACAGGCTCCCCGGCAATATAAAGATCGCCTACCATATGGATGCCGACAGGCAACAGATGACGATCAAGGATGTAAGCCTGCGTGTTCGGGATCGGCCGGCCAATCGTGACCTGATCTGCGCAGGTCAGCTCCTGCACGGTAGACCAGATCGTCGTCTCTGTTGGTCCATACATGTTGTAGATCCGCGCATCGGTCTGCGCTTGCAGTCGCTGCAGCAGCTTGAGCGGCAGCGACTCCCCGCCGACGCAGATCACTCCCAATCGCCTGAGGGCCTCCGGCTGACTGCTGTCCTCGAGCAGCAGTTGTAGACGGGACGGCGTCAGCTGGATCATGTCCACTTGGTAATCGAGGATCAAGCGCTTGATAGCTTGCGGATTCGCCTGCTCTTCCTCTGAGGCGATCACGACCGACGAGCCGCTCGCAAGCGGGATCAATGTCTCAAGGATAAAGATATCAAAGCTGATGGTCGTCAGCGCGAGCCAGGTTCCGCCCTGGATGAAGTCGACTGCAGCTTCTACCCCTGCCTTGAATGCGGCAAGATTGCGATGCTCGACCATGACTCCCTTGGGTCTGCCCGTGGAACCTGAAGTGTAAAGCATATACGCAAGATGCTCCGGAGCCGCCGCCGGGAACGGGCCAGAAGATCTGTCCGTCCCCTCCTCAGCATCGTCCACATGAACAATGGCTGTCCTCCCGTTCATCTTATGGCTCAAGGCACGGTCCGTCACTGTCCACTGGGCCTGGCTATCCTCCAGAACGTAGCTCACTCGCTCCTCAGGATAATCGGGATCGATCGGTACAAAGGCGGCCCCTGACTTCAAAATTCCGAGCATGCCGATGACGATATCGACAGATCTGCTGACGAACAACGCTACACAACGATCCGGACCCGCGCCGTGCTTGACCAACTTATCCGCCAGGCGGTCAGCCCTGCGATTCAGCTCTTCGAAGGTGAGGGTACGCCGCTCGTCCTGTACGGCCAGATGACGAGGCCGGAGTCTGACCTGCTCCTCCACCCACTGGACTACTGTCTTATCCCGGGCATAGGATAGACTGTTATCGCTCCATTCGCCCATCACTTGCGTATATTCCGCAGCAGATAGCGTGGTCACCTCGCTGATCAACGCCTGCGGACGGTCAACGAGCGCCCGCAATACGGTCTGGAACTGGCCGGCCAGCACCTCGATCGTCGCTCTCCGGAACAGTTCATCGGAGTATTCCACATCCACAACAAGCCGATTGTTGCGCTCGATAATGTCAAAGGTCAGGTCAAACTGCGAAGAGCGCTGCTGGAAAGGATACGGAGTGATGCGAAGATCGCCGCCCAGCTTGTTCAGCCCTTCCTTGGCGTCGCCGGTATTTTGCAGGATGAACATGACATCGAACAAGGGATTGCGAGACGTATCCCGCTCGAGCTTCAGCCGTTCCACCAGCAGCTCGAAAGGGTATTCGGCATGCGATAACGCCGCCAGCGTCGTCTGCTTGAGCTCCTCCACGAAATCATCGACGCTTCTATCGCTTCTCGGGAAGTTCCGCATCGCCAGCGTATTGAGGAAAAGGCCGGCTACCCCTTCCAGCTCGACAACGTGCCTTCCTGCGACCGGCGAACCGATGACGATATCCTCGTCGCCGCTATACTTGGACAGTAAAATGTTGAGGGCTGCGAGCAGGGTCATGTACAAGGTTGCCCCTCGCTGACGGCCAAAGCGAATCAGACGATCCGTCAACTCGGCGTCAATCTCAAAGGTCAATGCCTCCCCTGTATAGCGCTTCCGGGCTGGACGAGGGAAGTCGATCGGCAAGCCTGACGTCGGCAATGCGCCGGCCATAACCATGAGCCAATAATCCTCTTGCGCCTTGAAGCGACCTTGCTCCAGACGCTCCGTCTGCCATACGCTGTAATCCTTGTACTGAATCGGCAATTCCGGCAGCGACTCTCCTCGATAGAGCTGAAAAAACTCCTCGATGAGCAAGTTGATCGTCACGCCGTCAGCGACAATATGGTGCATATCCAGCACCAGGACATGCTTGCTCGGCCCCAGACGCAGCAGCTTGCCCCGCAGCAGCGGCGCTTGCGCGAGATCAAACGGCCGAATGCACCGGTTAATCTCCTCAGCCACAAGCTCCTCCGACAGCTCGCTATATTCGAGGTCAAATGCAACACTCTCTGCGATGCGCTGGATAAGCTGGCTGTCCTCGATAACGAATGCCGTACGGAACGAAGCATGCCGCTCGATCAGCGAGCGAAACGCTGATTCAAAATGTCCGCGATTGACTTCGCCCTCCAGCTGCAACACGGTCGGCATGTTATAAGCTACCGCGCCATCCTGCATCTGCTCGAGCACATAGATCCTTTGCTGTGAGGAGGAGGCAGGATAGGACGCTGCCGGCGGCGCGACGGGGATCGTCCTCGCCCGTTCCTCTTGCGCGGCCGGCGCCATCGCTGCTGCGAGCTGACGGATCGTCGGATTGGCGAACAGCTCTTGGATCGTGACCGGTCTGCCGGCCTGCTGCGTCAGCCGGTTCACGATCCCGATCGCCAGCAGCGAGTCTCCGCCCAGGTTGAAGTAATTATCATCCAGACTCAGCGTCTCGTAGCCGAGCACCTCGGCCCAGATCTGTCCGACCAGATATTGATCGGTTGTCGGCGCTTCGTCGTCCCGACCGCTCCACATGAAGGAAGGGGCTGGCGCGCTGGTCGATCCGGACGGATCGACCACTCCTGGCTCCCCATCTTCCGTAAAGATCGACTCCGCGAGTCTGACCCTCATGGATGGCCTCCACGCCCGCAACGTCTCCAGGTCGAACTTCCCGATGATCATCTGTCTGACATCCTTGGACAACAGCGCGTCGAAAGCCTGCATCGCGCCTGCGATTGGCATATAGCCCATAAAGCCTGGCCCCGTCACCTCCTCAAACGCATACCAGTTCAAGGCCAACGCAGGGCGCCCCCGATAACGGCGGTATGCGCTGTAGGCGTCCAGGTAGCTGTTTGCTGCGACATAATCGCTGCCCGTCGCCCCGCCCCATATCGAGGCCAGCGACGAGAACAGGACAAAAAAGTCCAGCTGGTCCGATCCAGCCAGCGCGTCCAGGACGACAGTCCCCTCCAGCTTCGCCCGCATCCCCTCGCAAAAGCTGTCAAATGATTGGGTGAGGAGTGGCTCATATGAGGGCTGCATAACAGCCTGGACAATGCCATGAACAGGGCCGTATCGGTCGGTCACTTCTTGCGCAATCTCGTCCATCTGCACGGCATCGGCTATATTGGCTGCGTAATAGAGCACGGTCGAACCCGTCCGTTCGATGTCCAGCATTGCCCCCAGCTTTTGCGCTTCGTCAAGGTCGCAATCCGGACGGGCAAGCCAGTTGCTCCACTCGGACTTGGGCGGCAGCAGCGTACGGTTGACGAGGACGATCGTCACCCTCGCTTTGCTTGCCAGATGCTGTGCGAGCCGAAGTCCGAGCTTGCCTGCGCCGCCTGCGATGAGGTAGACGCCGCCCTCGCGAATGACGACAGGCTTCGAACGGTCGGCCAGCATATCAACCTTGCTTTTGCCCATCTCCGGTACGAATCTTCCATTGCGATAAGCAACCAAAGCTTCCGTCTGATTGCCCAGCGCTTCGGCAGTCACTTGCTGCGCCAGCTCCTCGGCGCTCGATTGTCCGAGCGTCAGATCCATGACGAAGCATGGAAGCCTTGGATGCTCTTGCGTCACCACTTTGGCAAGTCCGACGATCGGCGCCTGCTCCGGATGGATCGGCTCATCGTCGTGTACAGCCTGCGAGCGGTGCGTGACGACGCGTAGCTCTAACGAAGACTCCCCATCCAGAGCGAGAATCGCCTTGGTCAGATGAAACAAGCTATACGCCCCCATCTGCTGTGCCTGCCGCAGACGGTCTGTCCCTGACAGCGTCGCTTGTGGCGGCTCGATGTCGAGCGACCATAGATGGACGATCTTGTCGAGCTGGAAGCCCTCTTCTTGCAGCGTCGCCAGCAACCGCAAGTAATGCTCGGCTTTACTGACGTCTATGGTGAAGTGACGCCTCTGCTGTCGCGCGAACGCCTTCCCCGGACTGACCGTGCAGACGCTATGCCCCTGAGAGAGCAACGTCCGAGCTAATGCTGCTCCAACGCCAATACCTTCCACAAAAACTAGCCATGACCCGGCTGAAGATACAGCTATGTGACTCGGATTAAGCGGCGCCTCTCTCCACGCGAGGTCGTAGAGCCAATCTTGATAGGGCTGAGGACGGTAAGCGGTTTTCCCTGTCACAAATCTTGCCTTTATGTCCGCTTGCTGTTCCTTTGCGGCCGGATAGACGCCAATTCCCTTGTAATTGGTATCCTTGAGCGTCTTCTCCCAATGCCGGCTATCCATCGACGCCTCCTCATCGGCTGTCTCCAGCAAGCATAGGACCCCGTCCTGCGCAAGCAGCAGTTGGAGTCGATGTAATACTTCCCGAACGTCCGACGCTGCGCGCCGAGCATCGGTCGCAACAAGGATATCAAAGCTATGAAGCGCAAAGCTTTGCTCGCTCCAGCGCTTCGCAAGATCCAGCTGCAGGTAGTGCACATCCGGAAATTTAGGCTCGAGCTGCTGCTGGAGACGGCCGAGAGTGGAACTCTCCCAAGACGCTACGGTGTAGGTGAGCTGAGCGTCTGTCAGTTTCGGCAGGAGCGACCGGGCCAAGCTGTCCACGCCGCCGGCGATCTCAAGTATGCGGACGGTACCAGGAAGCGTACGAATATATCGGGCGATCGACTCGATCGCCATTGATCCGCAGAGCTCGCCAAACCTCTCCGACGAGGACGCGAACCCGGCCTGAGCTAGCAAGTCTTCGCCAAAAGCAAAAGTGGCTCTAGCGATCTCGCGGAGGTCCGCCTGTTCACGGAAAGCAACGCCGGCCGACACAACAGTCGTCCCAGGCTCAGCAGGCTCGGCATCCCTCCCGGCGTCGGATACCCAATGTCGGCTCCCCGCAAAGGGGTACGTCGGCAGCGGGACGCGTCGCCAGCCCGCTCCTTCATAATAAGCCGTCCAATCCACCTCGGCGCCTCCGGCAAAAGCTCGAGCGGCGGTTTCCCCAGCTGTCCCCTTGCGCGCAGCCTCTGATGCGTCTTGACCTCGGCCGCGGCCGAGAAAAACGCCCTGCACCGCAACCGTTGGCCATTCGTCTTCCAAAGACCACTGCTCGGCCAGCTGAGCCAGTCTCTCTCTAAGCTCATCTATATTCGCTGCGACAATCGCCGTACGGTACAGATAAGCGTCTCTTCCGCAGCCCGAGGTTGCGCATATGTCTACCAGCCGATGGTCAGTACCGGCCATATAGTCCGCGAATCGGCGCACGTACGCAGACAGGGAGGGGAGCGTTTTGGCAGACAACGCGAGCACTCCCTCTACCGACCCATGCGGCAACGCCTGCTCGCCGGGCTGCGCCTCCTCCACGACGATATGCACATTTGTGCCGCTGAGACCAAAAGAGCTTATCCCTGCGCGCCGAATCGGCTGGGCAGAGCTGGTCTCCCAGGGCAGCAAGCTCTCATTGATGTACACGGGCGATTCGATAAACGGAATGAGCGTGTTCGGCTTGCTTACATGGAGCGTCGGCGGGAGCTTGCGATGCTGCAGCATCAAGGCCACCTTGATGACTCCCGCTATGCCCGACGCCGCAATTGTGTGGCCGATGTTGCTCTTCACCGAACCGATCGCGCAAAACTGCTTTTTGTCCGTATACGACCGAAACGCGTGCTGCAGCCCTTCGATCTCAATCGGATCTCCCAGACGCGTGCCTGTCCCATGCGCCTCGATATAGGATACCGTCTCCGGGTCGATCCGAGCGCGCTGCCACGCGCGGCGGATGACCTCGCTTTGCGCGATCGCGTTGGGCGCCGTGATGCCGCCGGATCTTCCGTCGGCGTTGATGGCCGATCCCTTGATGATCGCATGGATGTAGTCCCCGTCCCGAACCGCTTGATCATACGACTTGATAAAAATGACGCCCAGCCCTTCGCCCGTCACCGTCCCGTCCGCAGCGTCATCAAACGCTCGGGTCCGACGGTCCGGCGATAAAATGCCAAAATCGGTATGCCGCTCAATCGGAAACAATGACAGATTGACGCCCCCGACCAACGCCTGATCGCAGTCGCGAGCGAGGATGGCATGGCAGGCCTGATGCAACGCGGTGAGGGATGAAGAGCAGGACGTATTGATCAGTTGACTCGAGCCGCGCAAGTCCAGCTGATATGCGATGCGCGAGGCTATGATCGCCGCCACATTGCCCGCCATGGACGAGGCGTCGACCTCTCCGAGATAACGCTGGTATTGCGACTCATTGTCGCAGTACCCGACGAAGACCGAGGTATCGCTGCCGCGCATCCGGGCCGAGCTGTAGCCTGCGTGCTCGATCGCTTCCCAGACGAGCTCCAGGAACAACCGCTGATACGGGTCCATCGTTCGGGCCTCGGCCGGAGCGAGCTGGAAGAAGGCATGGTCGAAAAGATCGACTTGGCGAAGAAAGCCCATTTGTGCGAAGCTGTATGCCTCCGGTCCGAGCACCCGATCGGCCAGCCTCGAAATGTCCGGGATGCGTCCGTCCGGCGGCAAGCCGATCGACTCCTTGCCGGCGCACAGATTGTCCCAAAATTGCTGCAAGTTATCGGCATCCGGGAGCCGACACGCCATTCCGATAATCGCGATATCGGCGCTGCGTGACTCCGCGAGCTCCACGCGCTTAGTCCCCTCATCGGACACCGCAGACCGGGCTGCTCCCGTTTGCTGCTCCAGATACTGAGCGAACGCCGCAATGGTGTGCAAGCTGAAGAGCTGTGCGACCGTTACCGCGCTGTTTATTTGTTCGACGATTAACGCATGCAGCTTCAATATGAGCAGCGAGGTCCCGCCAATCTGCAAGAAGCTATCATGTATGCCCACCCGCTTCACGCCTAGCACCTCTTCCCAGATGTGCGCGAGCTGCCGCTCCAGCTCTGTGCGAGGAGCCGAGTCGTCCGTTGCCGGAGACGCTTTGTCCGCCAGGACGATAAGCCCCTTGCGATCGATTTTGCCGCTCTTCATAAGAGGCATCCGGTCGATCCGCACCAGCAATGAAGGGATCATGTGACGCGGCAGACGCTCCTGCAGATAGGCATTCAGCTCCCATGCGGTCAGCTCATTACGTGGCACATAACAACCGATCAGAATATGTCTTCGTGGTTCGAACACAACCGCCGCTTCCTTTATTTGCGGATGAGCGAGCAGCACGGCTTCAATTTCGCCTGTTTCGACACGGTGGCCGCTAATTTTGATCTGATGGTCGACCCGTCCCTCGAACATGATCTGCCCGTGCACATCATAGCGTCCCAGGTCGCCTGTTCGGTACAGCTTGGCATACCCCACTTCGGGGTATGGATTATCCACGAAATGAGCGGCTGTCTTGTCCGGATCATGCAAATAACCTAACCCCAGGCAATGGCCGGTCACGTAAATTTCACCCTGTTGTCCGAAAGGCACCAGGTTGCGATACTCATCGAGCAATAAAATCTTGACGTTGTGGATGGGCCGGCCAATAGGAAAAGCTCCCTCATGATGTGGCTTGACCTCATGATGAATGACGCCAATCGACGTCTCCGTCGGCCCGTACAAATTCGTTAATCGTATGGCAGGAAAACGCTCTCGAAAGATATTGACGGTGCGAGACGTCATCTCCTCGCCGCCGATGATAAGATGCCGCAAACTGCTCATCTGCTCGTCCAGATTATCCTTGGCAGCCATTTGATCGACGAGCAAATTAAAAATGGATGGCACAAAATCCGTGATCGTAATCCGCTTGCTGGCGACGATATGGAGTACGTCGGCAAGCGTCATCTCAAACTCCGGCGTCGGCAGGATGCTGCGCGCTCCGTGCATCAGCGGCCAAAACAGCTGCCAGACCGCGCTGTCGTAAATATGCGGCGTCGTCTGCAATATCGCATCCTGAGCGCTGCAGCCAAAATAATCGTCCATCCAACGAAAACGGTTGGCAATCCCGATATGCGGAATAATCGCGCCCTTCGGTCGCCCTGTCGAGCCCGATGTATAGATGACATAGATCGGATCTTGAGGCGAGGCCGTGTGTTCGATAGACTCCTCGATGGGCACGAGCCGCTCATAATCCACGACAATCGTCTCAAGGGGAAGCTCCGCGCTCTTGGGCTGCTCGGCGCTTGTCAGCGCGATCCCCGTCCCCAGCTCCTCGCAGATCGCCCGGAGACGCTCAGCCGGAGCCGTCGCATCGAGCGGGACGAAGGCGGCTCCGCACAGCATGACCGCCAGCATCGCGAGCGGCTGATTAAGGCCATGATTAATCAATACCGGTACGTAAGAGCCGCGGCCGATCCCCCGCTTATGCAGCAGCCATGCCAGCGCGTTTGCCTTCTCGAGCAACGCCGCATAGGACAGGACCTGATCGCCATATTCGAAGGCCGTATGACGCGGCGTTAATCGCGCTTGCCGCTCTATCCGTCGATAGATCGGTTCGGATAGCTCATAGCGACGATCCGTTGCATTAAGGGTGAGCAGCAATTGTTCCCGCTCCCGTATCGTCAGCAGCTCCATCTCCCGGATGGGCTGGCTCACATCTATCGCACTTTGCTCCAGCAAGCGCAAGTAATGGCCGATCGCTCGATCGATAAATGCCGGAGTAAACGCTCCCGAGTCGAATCGCACGCGACCGGTAATAGCGCCTTCGGATGCTTTCAATATAAATGACAACGGGGACGGCAGCTGCGACAACACGGCTTCATCCTGCATGCCCTCCATCATAAAAGCCGTATCCAGCACGGAGGCGAGCTGGTCCCGCTCCACCTCCAAAAAATCTCCCATCCGGGCGAGCGGATAATTGTGATGGTCTGTCGCTTCCTTTACCAGCCCCCCTATCTGCCGCATCAGAGCCTTCAGGTCGTCTTCTTCGTCGAGCTGCACAGCCAGCGGCAAGGCGCAATTCCGGGCATTGGACGGCATAGGCACCTGAAAAACCGGCGTGAGCACCACCAGATGCTCCACTCGTTTATACCGTCGGATCAGCACGACAAAGTTGGACAGCAAAAACAAAAAAAGCTTGGCCGGATCAGGATAACGATGCGCGATGGCTTGCGCTGTCTGCTCCGGAACTTGAAACGCCACGTCCTCCAACGAGATGCGCCCCTTCTGCACAAAAGGAGCGCGATCATCCCGAATCGGAGATAAGGTCCAGTCGATCCCGCCCAGCTTATCCCGCCAAAAACGTTCCTCAGCCTGAAACGCTATCCGCAGGTCGCGCAGCGGCAGGTGCGGGTCTGCTAACAATCGCGTCATGAAAAACGCATAATCCTCGACAAGCTGCATGGCTGTCTCCGGGCGATAACGCTCGCTGTTATAATCCATTCGCAGCGTCAACTGCTCGGGAGACAGATACGCCTCCACATGCCAGTCCACCTTGGTCGTGCGAGCTTGCAGGGGATAGCTGGTCAACTGCAGCTCTCCCAGCTCGATGACGGATGCATGGGCAACCCCTTGATGGAGCACGAACATCGCGTTAAATAACGTTGTTTGAGGCGAGCCGTAAGGCAATAGCTCCAGCGGATAATCCGACCTCTCGAGCGCCGCACCGATGCGGGCCCCCACCTCGGTCACTAAGGCTTCGAACGATAATGCGTCGGTCACATGGGCGCGTATCGGCAACGTATTAATAAATAGCCCCATCGTCTGCTGGAGCTCGCGGAATCGGCGAATCGATACAGGGGCGCCTACAACGATGTCGGTTTGCCCGCTGTATTTGTGCAGCAGCACATAGTATACAGATAGCAATACGGCGAACGGCGTCGTCTGACGCTCCGCTGCAAATCGCTCCAGCCGCAGGGACTGCTCGGGGGAGAATGCGTAATCGATCGTCGCCGCATCGTACGCTGCTTTTTCCGGGCATTCCTCATCGCCAGGGATGGCGAGCGCCGGCGCGGGCGTACGCAGCTGCTCCTCCCAGTAGATTCGCTGCTGGTCCAAGGCATGCGCATCCAGTTGTCCAGCTTGCCAGACGGCATAGTCTTTGGCTTGCGTCTGCACAGGAGGCAACGTGTCGCCCCTGTACAGTCTGTCCAGCTCCTCGATCAATATCTCGATGGAGGTGCCGTCCGCAATAATATGGTGCATGTCGATCAGCAAGACATGTCGCCCCTGTGACAGCTCGATCAGTCCTACGCGTATCAGAGGGCTCTGCGTCAGGTCGAATGGACGGATAAACGCTTGAATCGCAGCGTCCAACTGCTCCTGCGATGCCTCCAGCCGTTCGATTGCGAATCCAGCGGTCGGGGCAAGCCTCTGCACGACTTGGCCCTCCTGGAAGGCAAAGCAGGTATGAAAAGCCTCATGCCGCACAGCCAGCTGCTGAAAAGCCCGCTCGAGCCTGCTGCCATCCAGTGCGCCATCGATCATGCGTGCGCCACTAATATGGAAGCTGGTATCGTCGGGGTAGAGCTGCTGGCGTATGAACATCTTCTCCTGTACCGGCAGCACGGGATAGTAAGGCTGGCTCGGCGCTTTGTCCAATACCGCCGCACGGGCTCGCTCGGCCCTCTCGATCAACCCGGCCGTCGCTTCGATCGTCGGATGACGGAACAGTTCGCCCACTGTGAGCTCTACGCCGAATCGCCGGGCGATCAGCATCTGCAGTTGGTTCAGCTTCAAGGAATGCCCGCCGAGACCAAAAAAATTATCGGCCGCCTGCATAGTCGCCGCATTCATCCCTAATACCGATCCCCATAACTCGGCTACCGCCCGTTCGTTAGCCGCCAAGGGTCTGGACGGCTCCTCATGCCGATCAGTCGCCAGGTCGGCATGCTGCGGGCGGGGGAGCGCCTGCCGATTCAGCTTGCCATTGCTGTTAAGCGGCAAGGCAGCCAGCTGAACCAGATGGCCCGGCACCATATATTCCGGCAGCAAGGCCATCATATACTGACGGATCGCGCTGCGGTCCAGCTCCCGGTCCGAGACGAGGTAGCCGCAAAGATACGATGCTCCCTCCTCGTCTTGGTGAGTGGTCAGCGCAGCTTCGCGCACCTCGGGGTAGCCGGCCAGCACATGCTCGATCTCGCCCAGCTCGATCCGATAGCCGCGAATTTTGACCTGATCATCCATCCGTCCATAGAACTCGAGATAGCCCTCCTCATTGATCATGCCCAGATCCCCGGTGCGATACAGCTTGGCATAGTGCGGGTCTGGATGCAGATGTGCGTAAGGATTCGGGACGAACACCCGGCTTGTTCGCACCTCATCGCCATAATAACCATAGCCCACGCCGGGACCCGCTACGCAGATCTCCCCTTTGACGCCTGTCGGACATAGTCGCAGAGCCGCATCCATGATGTAGATGGCTGTATTCTGAACGGGCCTGCCGATCGGCATGCTCGTCTCCGCATCTACCGGCCCGTATAGGAAGTGGTGCGCAATATCGTCTGAAGCTTCGGTTGGCCCGTACGCATTGACGATCGGGATCGTCAGATAATGCTCGAACCAACGATTCGCCAGTCTGGCCGGCAGCGCTTCGCCCGTCACCATCATCCAGCGCAAGGCAGGGAGCGCCCGCCCCTCCGGACGTCTCGTCTCTATATTGCGCAACAGCTCTCGCAGCAAAGACGGCACGCTCTCCGCTATGGACGCTGCGCTATCCCGCAGCCTGTCGAACAAGGCATCCGCATCCATGACAATATCGGTATCGATGACCTGTACAGCCCCGCCGACCAGCAATACCGCCAGGTATTGCCAGACCGAGATATCAAAGCTTAACGAAGCCGTCTGCGCGACAATATCACGCTCTTGCAGCTTCAGCGCGTCAATCTTGGCATAAATGTGATTAACCATCCCTCGGTGATGCACCATCGCCCCCTTCGGCTCGCCTGTGGTGCCGGAGGTGAAGATGATATAAGCCAGATCGGCTCCCGTGCCTTGCCGCTCTGGGTTGTCAGCAGGATACGCGAGCAGCCTCGCCTCGTCCTCTCCGAAGCTAAACGTACACCGGTCCGCCAAACGCTCCTGCCCGTCGCCGTCCCGGTTAGTAATCAGACCCGACAGCTCGCTTTTTCCAATCATATGATGGATTCGCTGGATCGGATCGTTCGGATCGATTGGCACATAGGCGCAGCCCGCTTTGAAGACTGCAAGCATGGCAACCAGCGTCTCGGCGCTGCGTTTCATACACAGGCCGACTCGATCCCCCCGCTTCACTTGCCGATCCTGCAAATAGCGAGCCAGCCGATTGGCTTGTTCGTTCAAGTCCCGATAGGTGAGCGACTGCCTGCCATCGACGATAGCGATCCTCTCCGGCGTACGCTTCGCCTGCTCCTCGAATAGCAGGTTGTAAGGCAGCTGCTCGGGAAACGGCGCCTCGGTGTCATTGAAGGAAAGAACGGCGCGCAGCTCGTCCCCGGATACCAGCTCGATCTCTGACAGCGCTTGATCGGGAGCAGCGATCATCTGCGCAAGGCTCGTACAGATGTGCGAGCCCAACCGCTCGATCAGCTGGGGAGCATACTTGTCGCTGTCAAAGCGGAGCTCTCCAACAACCTCCTCCCCGTCACGGGAAAAGACAACCCGCAGCTCGCTCGTTACGGATTGCAAGTAGGACTCTTCTTGCACGCTGCGATACAAGCATGTTGCTTCGAAAAAACGAAGGGGAGCCGCATCCTTGTCCCCATACAACTCGCCAATCAGGGCACGCACATCGCAATTTTGATGCTTGATCGCCGCAGCGATTTGTTGCTGGGTATGCGCCAGCAAGGTGCGCAGCGTGGCGCTGCCTTGGATATTCATCCGGATCGGCAACAGCGTATTCAGGTACGCCTTCGTCTGCTCCTGTCTCAGGATCGGCATGCCGATATAGATGTCGTCATGACGAGTATACTTGTGCAGCACCAAGCCCAGCGCGGCCATCAGCACGGTGAGGATTCGCTGCTCAGACCCATTGCTGATCTGCAGGATGCGTCGACTAACCTCGATAGGGAACTTCAGCATTCGTACGCCTTCCCTTTGACCCGTGCGGCCGGCGAGCCGTCGCACCGGGAGGTCGAGAGGATGATGCGCTCCAGCCAGTTGATCCTTCCAAAATTGCTCGGCCTCCTCCAGTTGACTGCTGGCCAGCAAAATATTGCGCGACAGGGAATCCTTCATTACGAGTCCTCTCCTCTTCAGACGGCCAGGGCTTCTAGAGGGCGAAGCCTCCGGCCTCCCATTCGGTTGTAGCCAGAGCCAGGCCATGCCGCAGCTCCAGTTGGCTGATCTGTGCATCGGGACGGTCCATCATTTGGACGATCACCGCGGCCAAGTCATCATTCATCCTGCCTATCGTCGGCGCCTCGAATAGCCGGGCATGATACAGCCAGTTAAGCAGCAATCCCTGCTCCGTATCCAGCGCTTCCAGCGCCAGTCCCACCATGGCAGATTGACGCTCCAACGGATAACTTGATAGGTTCAGAGTGGCGCTGCTGCTCTCTATCGGCTCCGGTTGATGGAGCGTCAGCATCGTCTCCACGATGGGCATCGATAGGTTGTGACGTTCATGGAGGCGCTGAAGTAAGCGTTCGAACGGATAGTCCCCGTGCTCCAATGCCAGGCTTACCTGCGACTTGATGCGAGTCAGATACTCCATTACCGTCATCTGCTTGCTCGGCTTCATCCGCAGAGCGACGAGATTCGTAAATGCGCCGATGCTGCCATAGAACTCTGGACGGACACGCCGGTCGAGATCGCAGCCGATGACCAGATCGTCCTGGTTGGCGTATTTGCTCAGCAGTATGGAGTAGGCCGCTAGGAGCGACATATATAGCGTCAGCTTATGCTCCCGATTGAACTGGCGCAATCGCGAGACGAGATCTGCAGCCATCCAGGCTTGCAGCTCGTGCCCCGTATCCGTCCGGGTCGTCCCGCGCTCTTGATCGATCGGCAGACGAAGGGGCTGCGGCGGTTGCTTGTATACATCCAGCCAATAGCTCTCTTCCCGCTTCCAGGATGTCGATTGCTCATACTCTCGTATCCATGCCGCGTACTCCTTGGGCTGCATCGTCACGGCCGACAGTCGCGCGCCATCATACAATTGGACGAACTCCCGGAGCAGCGCCGCCTTCGATAGCGCATCCGATATGATATGATGCATGTCGATGAGCAACAGATGGTCATCTGCATCCAGCCTGAGTATGCCCGCACGAAGCAGGGGCGCCTGATCGAGAGCGAATGGACGGATGAACGCCTGAATGGCTTGCTCGGGCTGCAGCCCCTCCAGCTCGATCGTCTCGATGCGCAGCAGCGCCTCCTGGTGTAGGACTTGTCGCACCTCGCCATGTATCTTATGGAAGGAAGACCGCAAACCTTCATGACGACTCACCAGCTCTTGGAGCACTCGGTCCAGCTTGTCAGTGTCGAGCAGCCCCTCCAATCGCAGTGCGCCTGGCGAGTTGGAGCTAGTCTCCTCCCCCTCCAGCTCTCGCAGCATATAGATTTGCTCTTGGAAGGGCGATACCGCGTAATCTGACGCCCATGCGAGCAGCTTCGGATCAGGCAGCCTCGGCTGCTCGGTGCCTGTGGCCATAGATTCGGACAGTGCGCGTATCGTCTGATGCTCCAGTAGCGATTGCACCCCCAGCTTGATGCCCAACTGGCGCTCAACAGCCGCTGCGAACCGAACGGCCTGCAGCGAATGACCGCCATATTCGATGAAATTGTCGTCTATGCCAGGCGATGGGACCTGCAGCACTTCAGACCAGATCTCGGCAAGCCGCCGCTCTCGTTCATCGCGCGGGGCGGTATAGCTGCTGCTCGCGTGACGGACAGCGCCTGGCTCGGGCAGCGCTCTGCGATCGATCTTGCCATGGGGGGTCAGAGGCATCTCCGACAGCTCGACAAAAAAGCCCGGCACCATATAGGCAGGCAGCACGGCCTTGAGGTGCTCACGCAGCTCCCCCGGCGCGACTGGCAGCGCGTTGCAGATATAATAAGAGACAAGCTCCGTCATCTCGCCTACAGAGATCGTCAGAACAGCCGTTTGACGAATCTCGGGATGCTGCAGGATCGCTCGCTCCACTTCCTTGAGTTCTACGCGATAGCCGCGAATCTGCACCTGATCATCCTTGCGCCCCCAATATTCCAGTCTGTACTGCTCGTCGAGACAGCCGATATCGCCAGTGCGATACAGGCGTTCCCCCGTCGCCGGATGCACGGTGAAAGCCCCCTCTGTCAGATCGGGTTTGCCCAAGTAGCCATCCGTAATGCCCGTGCCTCCGATACAGAGCTCGCCCTTGACGCCGGGAGGACAGACCTCCCCGGACTGACCGAGCACATAGATGCGCGTATTGGCAATCGGTACGCCGATCGGGATATTGTCCCCTCGGTCCACTGGCGCGTCCTGACACAGATAGACCGAAGCGTAGATCGCCGACTCGGTCATCCCGTAGATATTGGCTATGCGAGCCCGCCCGAACAGTCGGTTCCAATCCTGCACCAGATCCGCGGATATCGCTTCGCCGCCATTAAATACCCACTGAAGCGCCGGCAACGGGTCAACCTCATCGCTCGACTCGACATACGACAGGAACTGCCTCATCATTGCTGGCACAAATTGCGTAAACGTAATCCGCTCACGTCCCAGCCATTCGAACAATAAGGCAGGGCTTTTACCAACCGGCTCCTCCATAACCGACAAGCTGGCTCCAGAAATGAGAGGCCAAAACAGCTCCCACACCGAGTCGGTAAAGGAAATGGACGTCTTCTGCGCGATAATGTCCGTCTCCGTCAAAGGAAACTGGTCTCCAAGCCAAAACAGCGTGTTCAACAGCTGCTTGTGTGTAATCGTAACCCCCTTCGGATGTCCGGTAGAGCCGGAAGTATAAATAACATAGGCAATATCGTCCTCCTGGCCCAGCGATACGAATGCCGCTGTCGGCAGTCGTCCCTTCTCCTCACGTATCTCTGCCTGATCCAGGCAGATCATCGATGCCGCGCCGATGGGCGGCGCCCCCGTCCACGGTGCGAGATGCGTCCCCTCCGTGATCAACACAGGACATGCGCTGTCCTGCAACAGGTACTCGATGCGTTGCCGGGGATAATGTGGATCGATCGGCACGTATCCCATGCCGTTCTTGAAGATGGCAAGGAGCGCAGCTACAAAATCGACGCCGCGATCCATCATGACAGCAGCCAGCCGCCCTCGGGCTTCGCCGATCCGACGCTGCAAGAGCCAGGCGATCTGATCGGACCTGGCATCCAGCTCCCTGTACGTGATCCTCTGTTCCCCGTCGATGACGGCGACTCGCTCGGGATGGAGCGATACGCGCTCAGCAAACAAATCTGCGACCGTCACGTCGGCGCGGTAGGACTTGTCTGTATCGTTAAACTTACGCAGTCGGTCCGATTCATCAGCAGACAGCAAGTCAAAATGCTCCAGTCCAATATCAAACTTCAGCCTATCATCCATACGGATCACCTACCATTCTGATCTAAAAAATCGAACCAAGCGATCAATGCCTTCCTCATAGTCTGCAGTGGAGTACGACAGTCGCAACATCGTGGGGAGTCCAAAATCCGATCCCGGCACAGTAGCGACATGCGTGGCTTCAAAAAGCCTGGAGGCCAAGTCGAGCGAAGTACTCACCTGATGCTGCCGCATGAACTGTTCGCAATCGATCGTCAGATAAAATCCCCCTCGGGAGGGCAGTGCTCGTATCCCGTCGACCGTCCGCAGCGCTCTCAGCGTATAATCTCTCCGACTCTTGTAGGTGTCGATCAGATGCTCTACTTCCTGCTGGTGATCGAGCGCAGCCATCGCGCCGAACTGCACGACCGGGTCCGCGGTCAACAAGGTGTGATGCTGAATTACGGTCAACGGCTGCACCAGCTCGTCAGGTACGATCGCATAGCCGACGCGTCTGCTATACATGCGATAACCCTTGGAAAAAGCATCGGTCGTTACAAATCTTGATCGGGTGTCCTGCAGTTGCATCACCGACTCGCACTCGTCATCGAAATACGTATTGGCATATATTTCATCGTTGATCACGGTAGCTCGCCCATCGACGATGCGATCGATGGCGTACAGCTCGTCGCGGGTCAGGATGTTGCCGAGCGGGTTGCCTGGCGTGTTAATGACGACGACTCTTGTCTTGTCGGTAAAATTCTGCTCAAATGATCGGACATCAAGCGCGAGCGTATCCAGATTGATATTGTAGTAACGCACCTTGGCTCCGACCAGCAGCGCACAGAAATGATAGAGCGAATAATAGGGGGACGGCAGCAACACCTCGTCGCCTTCTTTTAACAGCAAATAAAATAAATTCCGAAACAATGAGCTCGTCCCGACGCTAATGACAAAATTGGAAGGCTGGATGACCACTTTGTATTTCTGCATGTAATGGTCCGCCAGCTTCGCTTTTAATTCCGGCAGGCCTCCCGGGTAGACCAGCGTATATTTCTCGAAGGAATCCAGCGCTCCTTGCATCGAGCCGATAATGTCCGGATGCAGCGGGAGCTCCGATTTTCCCAGCGTCATTCGAATCGCCTTACCGCCCTTTTGCTCCAGTTCGTTAGCCATCTGATCCAGTACAAACATCAGAAATCTTTCATTATGAAAGTCGATAGGCGCTCTAATAATTGTGGACATCCCGTTATTTCCCTTCATCGATTAGTTTTTGGGAGACGCGGCAAGCTTGTCGACGATAGCCCCGTAACGGCCGACCAGCATCTCGGCCTTGGCCTCATCGATCCGCGCAGGATCGTAATTCAATCCAACCTGAAGCGAGCTGCTGTACACCGTACAGTGAACAACAAGCGGACAGCCAGCCATCACGGGTTGGCGATAATGCAGGATCGTCCCGCTCCACGCCTCCGTCTGGCGAATCGGCGTCAAGCTCTCGATCCTGATTAGACTAGGCCAGGACAGGCCGGCTTGTGCCTCCAAGAGCATAGACGGGTAGGCGGCCAACGCTGAAGCTGCGGTCAAGGCTTCTGAAGTGCGATCCAGCAGTTGGACGAAGGAGGTAGCGCCGCCAGTATCCACGCAAAGGGGGGCAATCTGGCTGAAGTTGCCGATCGTTTCGCCGTACTCCGCATCTCTTCCATCCACGACAACGCCAGTCGTCACGACGACGTCTTGCGTCATTTGCCGGAGCAGCAAAACATAGGATGTTAACAGAATCGCGTCGACGGTCTGCCTGGCAGCCGACGCCACCTGCTGCAACGCATGGAAGCCGGCGCCGCCCAAGATCCATTGCGCCGTTGCTCCCGCCTTGCCGCCTATGCCAAACGGATAGCTCCACGCCCGGGAGCGCTCCAGCACGCGCTGGCGCTCGCTCTCCAGCAAGCCGTACTTGACCTGCTGTCTCTGCTTACGCGCAAAAGTGGCATAACCGAAGCTGCGCGCCGACGCAGACTCGGAAGAGGCGGACCCAGAGGAGATGGATTCGCCAGCATAAGCCGCTACCGCCTCCTGCAGCAGCTGCCTTACACCAGGTGCATCGCACACTGAGGCATGCAAGCATCCGATCAGTCGGGAGCTTCCCCCTCCTCTAACCAGGCTAAAGCGGGCGCTACGCCCTGCTGCGACAGGCAGCGGCCGGCTCCTCTCCTCTTCCATCAGTACAGCCAGCCGCGCGCGGCGCCAACCTTCATCGGGCTCCCGCAAATCCCAGCGCGTAAGACCAAACTCCTCCAACGCTTCAGATGGCCATAACAGCGGATGCCGCCCCAGCACGCTCCGCAACGCCGACTCCAGTCTGCCAGGATCGAGTGTCTGGCTGCAGTCGAATCCAAAAACAACGTTGGCTGCCGCGGCTTCCTGTTGCTCCTGCAAAAGCCAGCGCTCTTGCTGGCAGGATCGCTCCGGCTCGAGTGTGCCGCTCTCATCCCAGCTTGTCAGCGGGCGACGAT
>Ga0160464_100658_pt1 | contig 21049 bp, 10 predicted proteins | sample HID1971I_E11MG_FD_108275 | JGI IMG/M metagenome (GOLD analysis project Ga0160464, IMG submission 108275) | Enriched millipede-associated microbial communities from UW Madison campus, WI, USA - HID1971I_E11 MG | ecosystem: Host-associated > Arthropoda: Insects > Digestive system > Unclassified ... | reverse complement strand
TCGAAGTGGGTGTACAGGAAGTTCTCCTGATGATGCGCCAGACACCAAGAAGCCATGATCGAGCCGCCGCGCGAGACGATGCCCGTCAGCCGCTGCGCGGTCAGCGGGATATATCGCAGCAGCACGCCGGCATGAATGGTGAAATAATCGACGCCCTGCTCCGCCTGCTCGATCAGCGTATCCCGATAGATCTCCCAGGTGAGGTCCGCCGCCACCCCGCCAACCTTCTCGAGCGCCTGATAGATCGGCACCGTGCCGACCGGCACCGGCGCATTGCGGATGATCCACTCTCGCGTCGTGTGGATGTTCTTGCCCGTCGACAGATCCATGATCGTGTCCGCGCCCCAGCGAGTCGCCCAGGTCAGCTTTTCGACCTCGTCCTCGACCGAGGAGAGCACCGCGGAGTTGCCGATATTGGCGTTGATCTTCACGTGGAAGGCTCGTCCGATCACCATCGGCTCAAGCTCCGTATGGTTGATATTGGCCGGCAGGATCGCCCGTCCGGCAGCGATCTCGTCTCGTACGAACTCGGGCGTCATGCCCTCGCGGATCGCCGCATACTCCATCTCCGGCGTGATGATGCCCGCCCGCGCATAATGGAGCTGCGAGACATTGCGGCCCGGCAGCGCCCGTCGTGGACGACGCTCAGCGACGCCAGGGAACAGCTCCGCGCCCCGCTCGCGCATCCCGGATTCCGAGACGTAGCCATTATCGAGCGGCTGCACCATGCGGCCCTCGTATTGCTCCGTGTCTTGCCGCTCGCGGACCCAGCCGCTGCGCACATCGGGCAAGCCGCGCCGCACATCGACAACGTAGGTCGGATCGGTATACGGTCCGCTGGCATCGTAGACGAGCAGCGGCTCGTTAGGCGTCTCTACCTCGCCCTGCAGGGTCGGTCCCAGCTCGATCTCGCGGCATGGCACCCGCAGATCGCTTCGCGAGCCCTCCACGTATCGTTTGCGGCTGCCTGGCAGCGGCTGTCCAAAGGGGGTTGTCGTTGCAGTTGTCTTATTCGTATTCGTTGTGGTCATGGTTATACTTCCTCCCGTGTATTCGTTATTGGCGGTCATCCACCTGGGGGAACGCAATCCAGGACGCCTCGCATCGACGAAGCAGCCAAGCAAACACAAAAAGCCGCTCCGGCGAAGGAGCGGCAAATAAGAACTCGAGGTAAAAGGATAGGAAGCGCGACATGCCCGCCTTCCATCCGTATCCGACCGCGCCAGGGGCGTCCGTCCTGTAGCCAACGGGCGCGCCCGTCCTCCGTGCCATGCGCAGCGCATAGCTTCCGAAGACGGCCGGTTAGGTGCGATGTCGGTATCCGATTCGAGAGCCTATTCCCACTTTCCTACGCTGGCATAACCCAGATCAGGTTCAAAGGGATCAAGACTCGCTCGTCTCGTCTCAGCCCATACTCGGGCACCCCTAGTGGATTCTTGCTATGACTATACTAAGAGAGTTGTCGACCTGTCAATGTTTTCTTGTTCCCCAGCTGCTAAAAACCGATCTTGTTGACCGCGCAATTATACGTAGCCGCTCTCCCGCAGCAGCTCCAGCCAGCGATCCGCCGACCGTTCCCAGGTGAACATCTGCTCCACCCGCTCGCGAGCCCGCTGCCCCATAAAGCATCGCAGATCCTCATTGTGCAGCAGCCAGCTGATCCGCTCCAGGAGTCCCGCCTGCGGATGCTCGGGATCGACGAGGAAGCCGGTCGTGCCGTCCTCGATTACCTCGCGCATCCCTCCGGCTCGCGTACCGACAACCGGCAGTCCGCAAGCCATCGCTTCGACGTTGACCAGTCCGAAGGCCTCGCGGCTGTCGGAGGGGACGACGGCCAGATCGGCCGCTACAAACCAGCTCGGCACCGCCGAATACGGGACGTAAGGGACGAATTTCACATGTCCGGGCAGCCGATTGCCCAGTCGATGGAGCTGGCGTGTATAAGCGGTCATTCGATGCGAGCCGTAAAAGGCGCTGCCCACGACGACGAGCAGCAGATCGGGATGCTCCCTGGCCAGCTCCGGCAAGATCTGCAACAGATGGTGTACACCTTTGCGCGGGATGAGACGTCCCATGAACAGCAACACCTTGCGACCATGCCAGCCGCGTGCTGTCCGCAGCTGATCCCGCTGCTGGGCTCCTTGTATACTGTATTGCGACAAGAAACGCTCGCTCTCTACGCCGAGATGAACGACGCTCAGCTTGTCTGCCGCCTCGGGTACCCGACTCGCGGCCACCTCTCGCAAGTATTCGCTGTTGACGATGATGCGTTCGGCCTCGTGGAAACTCTGGCGCAGCGAGGCCGGGCTGATCCGCGTCGGCGAGAGGAACGTCGAGGAGTGCAGGTTGAGCCATATCCGCGCCTGCGGTCGCTGCTTGCGCAACCGCAGCACGTAGAGCGGCCGGTTCTCCACTACCGTGAGCTGTGGGGCGAACAGGCGGAGCGCCCGCCCTACCGACCGGACATAATTCAGCTTATTGGCTGCCGGATAGCGGCAGCAGACCACGCCTCGGTACGTCCCGCGCCGCGTCAGATGACGGGCCGTCCGTCCATAGATGCGCGGCTCGACATGGGGAGCGAGCAACGGCACAATATTTTCGACCACTCGTTCCACAGAGCTGCTGCCGGGCGACGGCAAAGGAAAGGAGCCCGGTGTGACAAACGCGACTCGGTTCGGTGACATAGGGTGTGACCGCCCCTTTCATAGACTGATAACGAAAGCAAGCATACCTCTATCTTAAGGTACACAAACGGCGTCCCCGCTGGAACGGCATCCTCCCATACGCTTGGCCTAACTTGCCGTCTTTTGGGTCTGTTGGCTCTCCTATTGATTTGTCCCCGTCAATATGGCACACTAGGGCGATAGAGTGGCAGATTATGAGGCGGAAAGGACGTGCCCCCTACATGAAAAGATGGCTGATGCGATCCATGACAGAGCTGAGCTCGCGCAAATCGATCTCCCGTCTGACCGGCAGACTGGCACAGTCTTCGATCAGCAGACGATTCATCCCGACGTTCGCTCGCATGTACAGCATCGAGGTTCAGGAAGCGGAAAAACCGCTCGGCGAATACAGCACGCTGAACGAGTTTTTTACCCGCCGGCTGAAACCCGGTGTCCGCGCCATCGATGAAGCCCCGGACTCGCTCGTCAGCCCGGTGGACGCGCTGATCACCGGGGCCGGAGTGATCCAGGCCGGGACGATCTTCAATATTAAGGGACAAGACTACACGATCGACGAATTGCTTAACCGCTCGCCGCGGACCGCAAGCTACGTCGGCGGCTTTTGCCTGGTCCTGTATCTGAGCCCGACCGACTATCATCGCATCCATGCCCCCGTTGCCGGCGCGATCGTCGAGCGCGAGCATGTGCCTGGCAAAGTGTATCCGGTCAATGAATTTGGCCTTCGTCATATGAAACGCGTGCTCAGCCGCAACGAACGGCTCATCACCTACATCCGCCATGCGGGCGGCGAGGTGGCCGTCGTCAAGGTTGGCGCGATGAACGTCAGCAGCATCAAATACGTCGATCCCCACGCCAAGGCAACCACCAAAGGCGAGGAGCTCGCGTACTTCGAATTCGGCTCGACCGTCGTCCTGCTCACCGAGGATCACAGCTTCACCCTGCGCGGCGATCTGATGCCCGGCAAGAAAGTACGGATGGGCGAGTCGCTGGGTACGTTGCGCAAATTCTGATGAACACATAATTAGCCGAATTGAAAAAGAGCCCATGCTCCACTTTAGAGTGGAGGATGAGCTCTTTTCATTTCACCCGATCCCTGATCCCATTTTATTATTCACTAGCCCACTCATTCACTTCTTGTGTAATCCGGGCCCCTCCGATCTGATTCCACTGATCGACGAAGGTATCAAAGGCATCCAATGGCTCTTGACCCAAAATTATTTTTGTAAATACTTCCTGTTCCAACTGATTCAAGGTAGCCTGTCTTTCGGACATTGTCGTTGTTGGCGCGCCAAAGAATTGGGTAGGCATTTCACGGCTCTGGTTAATGTATTCCTTTTCAATGGTTGCAAAGGAGCCGTTTTCTCCGAATATTTTCGTCAGTCCCCATCCCGTATTGTCGCCATTATTGTATTTCACGATATTCTCATAGTAGATTTGTTCTTCAGGATTCAAAGCCGAGGAATTGCCCGCTTGTATGGCATCCATCACATGATGGTGCGCCGTAATATTTTTCATGGGGTCCTCTCCAGGGAAGATCGCTGCGTATTTCCATACCTCTACCGGTTGTCCGTCAATCGTGCGATTGAACAACTCGGGATCAGAACCCTCTTCATACTTTTTCTCCAAAATGATGTTTTGCAGCTTAATCGCAGCTTCGGGATGCGCATAGCCTTTCTTCACGACGTAGTATGAATTGGTAGCGAACGCAACCTGCGCTTTCGCCGGAGAATCATCAGCCGACAGAATGCCGATTTGCTTCCACTCCGCATCCGGCTGATTGTTTTTTAAATCTTGTAACGGCCAGTTGGATGTCCATTGCGGACCGTACAAAATGCCGATTTTTCCGCCAGCCACCGATTCTGCTACTTTTCCGCCGTCTTTTACACCAAACTCCCTGTCTAGCAGACCTTTCGCGTACAGGTCAGCCAGAGAGGCCAGCGCTTCTTTTACTTCCGGTTGGATGCTGCCATACACAAGCTCGCCCTGCTCGTTTTTAATCCAGATTTGAGGATAGGCGTGATAGCCATTAAAGAAGCCTTCCAAACCAAAGGGGCTGCCAATGGAAATGACATCTTTGGATACCGCAATCCCATACGTGTCATTGGCCTTATTTCCATCTGGGTCCTGCTCTACAAATGCCTTGGCCACTGCAATCAATTGCTCCAAATTTTCAGGTTCCGGCAAAGAGAGCGCTTCAAGCCAATCCGTGCGAATCCAGAGCAGCGGCACTGAGTTATAGGGACTGTTCGTTTCTGGAATCGCATACAAACGGTCATTCACGGTCGCCGACTTCAACGCGTACCCGCCATCGCTTGACATCTGCGCTTTCGTCCGATCGCTCGCGTAATTTTCGTATACGTCTGTCAGGTCTTCGATCATATCCGCTTCGACCAGATTTTTTAATTGCGAAGCATCCACCCGCATCAAATCGGGAATATCGCCGCTGGCAATGGCCGCATTAATTTTGGCCGTACCGCCATCATTTCCGTTGACTACCCATGTATTTTTCACATCAATGTTTAATTCATCCTTGTAGATGTCGTACCAAAAGTTGTTGTCGATGGATTTTCCTTCTTCGAATTTCCAACTGGAGTCGTAAATAATTCTTCCCGTCGTCAACTTGATGGACTCATTATATTTCGTTAGAGGACCATTCTCTGCTGTCGCTGTACCGCTCTCTCCTCCAGAAGGCGCAGCAGGCGGCTGGTTACCCTCGTTGTTTGAGGTCGAACAGGCGCCGAGGATCAGCGTGGAGCATAATACGGCAGTCAAGGATGCGCCCACTCTTTTTTTCATCTTGTAGAGCATTGTGTTTTCCCCTTTCGGATAAGTATCAATCAACAGGAGCTGAAGCTCTTATCCTTATCTTAATGCAGCTATGGCTTGCGAACTATGCGATTGTGTTGTCAAGATGATACTCTGTTGCTTTCTTTAAACTGTTGCGGAGTCAGCCCGGTGTGCTTTTTGAAAAATCGCGAAAAATAGGGCGTGTTTTCAAATCCCAGGTCTAAAGCAATTTCATAAATTTTCTTTGTCCCGTCCGCCAGAAATTCCTTTGCCTTCGACATTTTCAAGGCTGTGATTCGCTCTGACAGATGACTTCCCCTTTCCGCAAAATACAATCGGGACAAATAGTAAGGGCTCAGGTATACCTGCTTGGCCAAGTTGGTCAAGGACAGATCGCCGTTTAAGTTGGCTATAATATAGGCATCCACCTTTTCGGACAGTAAAAACTTCTGATCATTCCCTCTTTGCTCAACCACCTCGATAATTAACGGAAACAATATTTGGCAGTACCTCTCCCACGCTTCCAAGTTATCCACTTGACTGTAGTTGACCAATACATCCATACTGAGCTGCTTCTCCAATTCGTCGTAGACCTTTTTTCCGTTCACATACTCGAGAATGGATAAGGAGAGCTCGCAAAAAACTTCCAGTTGCAGCCCATAATCCATAAAAACGGATTCGGCAAACTTTTGAAACAAAAGGCTTGTCTCTCTCTTTACGCCCACAGTATCCATCGTCTCCAAGTGAGTGATAATTTTTCGGATAGATTGTTTCATATCGGCTACCGTGACATGGGATTTCGTATCCTCCATCGGATTATTTTCATCCGCGATAATAATTTCCTGTTCCATGCCGATTCCTTTTTTCAGCAAGCTCGCGAGAGACTCGTATTGATCCCCCAAGCGCTCCCATTCCGTAAGCTGAGGAGCCAAGACAAACGACACTTTCAATTGCAGCAAGTTCAATATCGTCTCTTGCAAGACGGTTAAGGTCTCGCTGATCTGAACAAAAATCATCCGTTCGCTCGTGTCAGGAGAGGAAGACTGAAGAAGCCAAACCAGATGCTTTCTGTAGGAGCTGGGCAGCACCTGGATGGAGGATGTCACATATTCCTCCAATATGTTATGAATGGCGTACTCCATCAGCAATTTATCTTTGACCGAATACCTTTCGGGCCAATAATCTATTCTGGCAAGCATAAGCATAACCGGCCGCTCGCATGAGAGCTCAATGTTCAAGCTGCCAAGCTGTTCTCCCATCTGCGTCAGGGCATTCGACTCCCGACTAAGGACGGAGGCGATGATTTCCCGAATCAATAACGGCTTTGCCTGCTGCAGCTGCCGCTCTGCATTTTTTCGCAACGCTTCAAGATTAGAAGAGGCTTTGATTTGCGCGATAACCTCATCTATTTTTTGCAACAGCACTTCATCCTCAAGCGGCTTCAGCAGATACTCCGCGACTTGATGTTGCAGCGCAAAATGAAGATATTCATAATCAGAATATCCGGTTAGGAAAATCACTTTACAGTTGGGCCAGTGCTTCTGAACGAGCGTGACCAGATCCAGGCCGTTCATACCGGGCATCTGTATATCCGTTACCAACAGGTCAATCCGGTTATTTTCGAAGACCGTAATCGCTTGCTTGACCGACAGAGCCTTCCAGACTCTCGTATCGGCCTCACGATGTTCCTCCAGCAGTTGGCCAACCCCGTAGGCAATATGAGGCTCATCGTCGACAACCAATATGTGAAGCATGCTACTCCTCCTCGCGCTTAATATCTATTCTCGCACGCAACCCGCCTGATTCGTCGGTTGCCAGCGTTAACCCGCTTGAACTGCCGAGGATGAGCTGGATTCTGCGGTGCACATTCCACATCCCATCGCTCTCTCTTGTATCCATATCCATCTTCAGCTGTGAGTTCCATGCCTCCATTTCCTCGCTGCTCATCCCGGTGCCGTTGTCCGAAACCTTAATCGTTACCTGTCCCTTATCCCCCAACACCTCTACCTTAATCCAGCCTTCCTCATACGTATTTCGATGACCATGCTGGTAAGCGTTCTCGATCAGAGGCTGGATAATAAGCCGAGGCACATGCCAGCCGTCCAGTTGCCCTTCCATATGGAAATAACAATGGATGCGCTCGCCAAAACGGATCTGTTGGATCGCTGCGTAGGTTTTGGCATGTTCGACTTCCTGTTGCAAAGGAATAAGATCCCCAGAGGTCCTTGTCAAAAATTTGAAGTAATCCCCCAGATGCTTCGACATGGCTGTCACCCCCTCGTAATTTTCTTCTTGCGACATCCGATAGAGCACATACAGGCTGTTGTACAAGAAGTGAGGGTTGATCTGTGATTGCAAATGCTTTAATTCCATCCTTTGATTACGAATGGTCTTTTCATAATTTTGTTCAATCAAGTGGTCGATCCGCTGCAACATATAATTAAATTGATAAACCATATAAGAAAATTCGTCGCTCTCATCGTGATTCACGACAACGGGCAGATTTCCATCCTCCACTCGCCTGAACATGCGCAACAAACGGGTCATCGGCCGATGGACCAGACGATAGATAAAATAGGTAAAAATCACTACGGAGACCGTTGCCGCAGTACCTAATATCCAGTACCATTTGCTTAGATTGGTTACTGGCGTCCAGATCGTTTTTTCATCATAGAGGGTGAGCAGGCTCCAGTTTAGAAAAGCGGATTTTTGCCGGTGAACAATAAAATCTCCGAACTGAAATTCACCGCTGTCTGCGGCCGCAAGCGTCGCAAGCGACTGTTTGTTCCATTCGATTTCTTGATTGGTGTCAAACAAAATGCTGCCGTTCTCATCGATCAGTAATGTGGTGCTGACCGCTACCGCGTTATTGTCCAATAAAGCCAGATCCTTGTGTAACTGGTCCAGATCAAATTCTACCGTCATTAAGATGTAGGGCCGCTTTATACTCGGGTAAGCAAGGGGTAAGAGAATGCGTTTGCCTTTGGGCAAAAAAAGTAACCCTTGACTCATCCTTTCAATCGTTTCCTCAAAATCCTCATGGTCAAGCGGAATCAGTCTTTCACGCGAGGACAAGGTTTTGTCAATCGTCGCCATCATGATGGAGGTCGATTTCACATATTTGCTTGACGAGTTTACCAATTGAAGCTTGGCATACAATTGATTGACTGTAGCCGTCCACTCGTATTGACTGAACAGGTCGCTTCTAAAATTCAAGGCTTGCAAATCGTTGTCATTGATAAATGATTTCTGAATGGAATGTATTCTTTCGATTTCTGATTCCAGGGCATTCATCATGTATTCGGTTTTCTGCTGAATCGAATCGGAAATCTGCGATTTGACAAGCGTTACGCTTCTATCGTTGATGACAGCGCTTAGAACAAAGCTTGGAATAATAACGATGGCCAGAGAAAGCAGCACTTTTGTATACGTTCCCTTAAATAAAACCCGGCGCACAACAATCCCTCCCAAATACCCATCCTTCAAAGACAAAAAGACACCACAAACGGGCGTCCTATTTCTTGTAAATTTTCACTGAAACATGTGACCAGGGCTGCTAATTTCAGCCATAATCCTCCTCCAATTGACAAATCATGTTAAGCACAAGCAAATTCCAATTCAAAAATCCTTTGTTTATTATACCTTCTCCCGTATCAGGATGATAATATTCATGCAAATCGCCATGCTTTGCAATATCATCGCCGAGAAGCTGTATCGCTTGAGCGGTTAATTGGCATGCTTCCTTTCGATACCCATATTGCATCAAGGCCTCGAACAAGATATACTGAACAACCATCCAGATCGGGCCCAGCCAATTGGAGGGATTGCCCGTTGCAACTACGGAATACATTTTTTCATGTCTTGCCAAGCTCCGAACCCCATTGGCGCTCATGAACGTTTCGGCGTTGAACATATGCTTGGTCACCAGTGAATGTGCTTGCGATGGTTCCGGGATTCCCGCCCACATTGGCATGAAGCTCGCCCAGGATTGAATTTTGATCGGAACCGATTTCCAGGTAACGCCAAGCCCCATATGATATCCGCTTACTCTCGGATTGGCCCAATACGTTTTGCAATTCACATCGACGGAATAATATATTTCCTCTCGAGAATCCCAGCACTCCTCCTGGATAAGCGTCCCCAGCGCATTTGCTTCGGCGGAATAATAGCTTGCCATCTCCTCGTAGCCGAGTGCGATGGACAACTCGGCCAGCGCTCCCAGCTCTTTGACCATGAACACATTCAAGAACAGGTTCGCTGATGAGTAGTGCGGTCGTCCAAAGGTAGCTGGATCGTTGTCTACGCCGATCATCACGTCGTCGGCCCACACAAACAGCTTGGATTCCGATTGATATACAGTCTTGTAGCATTCGTAATAGCTTCGGAACTGATCGAATCTCTCGCTGAGCCAGCTGTAATCATCGATTTCCTTGCTGATCATGACCGCATTCAATGCCAGACAAGGCTTGTGCATATTTACAGGGCTGCCATTGCGATACAACACTCTGCTGTCTGCATCCGAGTCGGCAAACAGCATAATCGGAATGTAGCCGTCTTCCATTTGGGCATCCAAAAAATTTAGAACACTCCCCTGGGCGTGCCGGATGTACAGCTCTTTTTCCCCAGCCTTAAGCGTTCCATTCCGATCCTTGAGCGTAATCATCTGCAATAGCGCTTGAACGGCAAAGTAACAGTCCCAATCCCACAAATGATGCGCATACACTGCCCCGGGCACAACAAAGGGGTGCTTCAGGTTTCCGGCAGGGGCATGCAGCATGTCCCCTCCCGCCTCCATTGCAAAACGTATGACCGCTTCCGATTTCTCCTTTAACGAACCTGACATCCACTGTGTGCTCATGCAAATTTCTCCTCTCTTAACCCTTGACACTTCCCAGTACAATTCCTTTTACGAAATACCGTTGCAAAAACGGATAAACCAGGAGAATAGGCAGGGAGCCCAAAAAGATTTGCGCCGATTTGACTGTCCGATTGGATATTTCCTGCATTCCTGTCAGGCTCGACTGCGCCATGACGCTAAAATCCTGCTGCATAACAACCGTTTGCAAATACGTCTGCAAGGGATAATTTTCATTCCTGTTCATTAAAATCAGACCATCAAACCATGCATTCCAATGATTAACCATGGTGAACAAGCAAACGGTAGCAATCCCCGGCATGGAAATCGGAATAAAAATCCGAAGCATAATCCTGAAATGACCGGCGCCATCAATAAATGCCGATTCCTCCAATTCCCTTGGCAGGTTACGAAAAAAGTTAAGCAGCAAAATGATATTAAATACCGCTACAGCTCCCGGGAGCACCAAGGCCCAAAGCGAATCAATCATTCCGAGCATACGAATGGTCATATACCACGGAATAAGGCCGCCGCTAATAAATATGGTCACTACAAAATACCAGGCGTAATAGCTTCTTGATTTGAAGTTTTTGGATTCCTTTGACAGAGGATAGGCCGTCAATATGGTGAGCGCCATCGAAAGGCTTGTCCCCAACACCAATCGCTGCACAGAAACGAAAAAGGCGTCGAGGAACTCTTTTTGACTTAAAATATGTTGATAGGCGTTAAAATTAAGACCAACTGGAAAAAACTTCACCATTCCGGCCGCTGCAACCGACGGCGCGCTCAATGACAGCGCAAATATATGGACAAGCGGCAAAATACAGACCAGCGCCAATGTGATGAGAAAAATATAGTTAACCCCGATAAACAATTTCCTGGATAACGACGGATATTCCATCTTGCGGGCCCCCTTTGGTATTAAAAAATACGATAGTTAACAAGTCGGTACGCCAGATAATAAGAAATGCCAACCAGCACCAGGCTGACCACTGATTTAAACAAGCCTACGGCAGTAGCAAGACCATATTGCACATCGACCAAGCCGATTCGATACACTCTTGTATCGATGATATCTCCGGATTCGTAGACCTGGGGACTATACAAATTGAATACCTGTTCGAAACCGGCGTTCAGGACATTCCCTAGCGACAGCGTAGCTACCAGTACAATGATGGGAAGCATGCCAGGCAGTGTAACATGGATCACCTGCTTGAACTTGCCTCCTCCATCGACATAAGCCGCCTCATACAAGGAGGGATCGATGGAGGTAATCGCAGCCAGATAGACAATGGTCGAGAAGCCAAACTCTTTCCACACATCCGAGAATACAAGCACAAATGGAAACCAGTCGTTGCTTCCTAAAAAGAAGATCGGCTGTACGCCGAACCAGCCCAGAAATTGATTCACCAAGCCGCCTTCTGTCGACAGGATATCGATAAGAATACCGCCCAGCAGCACCCACGACAGAAAATGCGGCAAGTAGATGAGCGTTTGAACGCCGCGTTTCACGATTCTGTTTTTCAGTTCATTTAATAAAATGGCAATGCCGATCGGGAGCACTTGGCCAGCAACAATTTTCATCGCGGAAATCGTTAACGTATTCCTGATAATGCGCTCAATATCGGGGAGCTCCAGCATATATTCAAAATTCCGCAGACCTATCCAGGGTGAAGAAAACCAGCCTTGGCTGGGGATAAATTTTTGGAAGGCCATAACGATTCCTGCGAGCGGAACATAACTGAAAATAAAAATAAGGATCACGCCCGGAATGAGCATCACATGCAGCGGCCAATTTCGCCATAATTTTGCCATATCATCGTCTCCGTTCTGTCTAGTGCTGACTTCATCATAAAGCATCCTTCGAATGCCCTACTACGGCAATCTGTTGCGTTCGTGATACTTTCTTGTCGAATCGAAAACTCTCACAGGAGCATAAAAAACACAAAAAAACCGACCGCTCGCTGCCTGTGAGCTGCCGGTTTTTTGTCGTCCCACGCTCCTGCATCCATTCAGGGCAGGCTCCTGCCGCCTTGTTATTGACTGGTCAAATCAAAGTCCCAAATCTCTGCTGTAGTCAGTGCATCGCCGTAGGACTCATAGCCAAAGTAAACGCTGCCCACCGCCGCCTTGCTCCAGTCGGGCTGAATGCCGCTCCAGGTCAACCCGCGCGCGACTGCAGCGATGTCAATCTTGAAGGAACGGGTATCGCCCGGGTTCATCATCGCTGCTTGCACCAGCGGATGCGTCGCGGGAATGCGATACATCTCGTAATCCGGCCCTGCGCCGTGGAAAATAATATGGGGGTCAGGGTTAAAATCTCCGTATGTGGTCACATAAGGAGCGATCTCTACGAAGCGCGGATAATTGCGTCCTCCCTCATAGGCTTCATTAAAAGCAAAGCCCAGGATAACTGCCGTCGAGGACTGCGATACCCCGTGAATGTTTGGAGGACCGGAGGAGGCGGCATTCGCACTCGTTTCAGGATCTAAAAACACGTCGGCATTATAATAAACACTTCCTGTGGAACCAATAACAGGAATAACATTCAATCCGCGATAAGCGCTCATTTGAAAGCCGATAAAATTAAGGTCCGGGTCCCACTTGTACGGGTTGTTAACATTATTCAGCACCCATTTTAACTTATACTTCGAGCTATCCTCCGGCAAGCGGCTCCATTGCTGGCCCCACCAGCTCGTATCTGCAGGCGTCCCCGCATTGAGCGCAGTGTAATCCCAGTAGTGGGAAAAATCGCCCCCGGCATCGGTATAATCATGGTATTGGCTGTCTGAGGCATAGACCCATACTTTCTTTGACATTCCAGAGTCCCAGGCAAAGCTGCCAGGAGCGGCTCCGGACAAATTGCCCGAAGCGCCTCCCCCAATCAAGACGGCCAGCGACATAGCGATAGCTGCTTTGCGCCAATTCAACTTCATCGTAGTCACCTCGCTCTTTCTTCATAGAGTGCTTTATAGATGCGGTACAAGAACATCGCTGCTTCTGCACGTGTTGCAAGTGCGCGCGGAGCCAGCTGCTCTCCCTTGCCCTTGATCAGACCCGCATCCACCAGTGCAGCAACACTCTCAATGGCGTAGTCAGAGATCTGACCGCGGTCCATGAAGGCTGCCAGTGAATCCAGGCCTGTACCCGTATCCAGCTGTTCCAGCCCTGTCAGAGCACGGACAGTCATCACCATCATCTCCTGCCGCGAGATCGGCGCGCCTGGCTTGAACTCGCCAGCATCGGTGCCTGTTACGATCCCGAGCCGCGCGGCCGTCCCAACCGTCTCGTAGTAATAGGCATGCGGCTCTACATCATCGAAGCTGCTTCCAGGCATTCCCGGAATGCCGAGCGCCCGGATGAGCAAGGTCACATATTCGGCCCTGGTTACATGCGCTGCTGGCGAGAACAGAGATTGTGCCGTACCGTTAACAATCCCTTTTGCAGCGAGTGCATGGATCGGTGAGCTTGCCCAGGCGTACGTGGCCAGATCAGAGAAGGACGTGGGCACATAGGCAATCTGGTAGCGGCCTGGCGCCGGAGCCTCGAATACCATCTCTCCCGATTCATCATGGTATCTGCCGCTTGCGATAGCATGACCTGCCCCCTGGCTGTCCACCTGCCGAACCGTCAGCAATTCCGCATTCCGGCGTTCAACTAATGCTGGACTGTAGGGGATGCGAACCAGAATCGGGTGTAGCAATGAATGCCACAGGTTAACCTTGTCGCTTGCCTCATACATCTGCCAGTTGTCCCAGTGTAACGTTTGACCATCCAGTTTCATATCCACCAACAGCTCCGGTTTAGCGCCTGTCTTCCCGGAAGCTGCTGCAGCGGACAGCTTGATCGTCAGTTGCTCTCCTGTCCCGATCCCCGCTGCTGCCAGCCGTTCTACGGGGATCTGAATGACGGCCAGTCTGCTCTTGACATACAGATCGAATCCTCCGCCCAAGTCAGCAACAACCTGCGCCGGGAGATCGATCTCGTAACCGGAGGCGCCTTGTACAGCCGCAATGTCCAGCGTAATCACACGTCTGCCGCGGTCGCTCTTCACCGCATATGCCCGGGCATCAGCAAGCGCATCCTCTTGTACCTCTGCGGTTGCGGTCCCATCCTTAAGCAAGGGTTGGACGCTTATACTCCCGTCTCCGTTCCCGACGGCCTGAGCGAGCGGCTGCTGTGGCCCAGTGGGTACAGAAATCACCGGAGAAACAGGCGTAGACGGCTCCCCGCCTTCTGACGGCTGAGGGGGCAAGATTCGCAATCCTGTGTAACGGTAAGCACGGTCCGCATCGGAGAGCCCGAAGTCAAGACGCTCCAGCATGGTCCAGCGATACGGATCTTGCCACGCATATGGCCGGGCTTCGCCCGTTGCTCTAACCTCTACCAAAAGCTCGGTTCTCAGCGAGCTGCTTTCGGCCCGCACGATGGCAATCCCAGGCTGTAGTGCTCGAATCGTTCCGTTAGTGGCTACCTCCACCACGCTGCCCTGGTCAGTGCTCCATAGGATCGGCTCGCTCGCTTCAGACAGATTGCCGTTGTCCATAAGCTCCTTGACCTCCGCTATCCACTCTTCGCCAGGCGCAAGCCGCGCATACGGCTGACTTGCGACCAATGCGGTCCGCTCCGGGAGCGTCTCCGCAGTGAAGCGAAACGCCAGATCGGCAACCGCTACCGTCATAGACGTACCCTGATGAGACAAGTACAAGTCGTTAAGTTCGATGGTCTGTCCGCGGAATGACGATACATTAATCGACACCTCTGTAAGGCTGCCGTCATTCGATAACGGATATTCATTGTAAAACGGGTTGCGGCTATCCCAGGAGCGAATATAAAAGCTCGCTTGCTGCCCATCCGGCGCTTCCTTCGTGAAGCCCAGCTTGCCCACCAGATATACGGATTCGGCATCCGGGATATGCAGCGTAGCTCTTCCGTTGATCGCTTCACTGGACGCCCCGCCCTCTATCAAGAGAACATTGCTGTAGGTCTGGCCATCTTCAAGCTCCATACGATCGGCAACATACGCGCCACCGGCTTCGTGAGACGACCCGAATGCAAACGGCTCGTACGGCTCCGACCACCATGCGCCTTCCTCAGCGAACACCTGCAGCAGATCCTCGTAGTTGTAATCCTCTACCTCTGGCGCGGCTACCTTTACATAACTGCGCGCTATGGAGTCTGCCGTGATCAGGGTGATCGTCGCCCGCCCGGGCTTAAGTCCCGTAGCCGTGCCGTCATCTGCCACCTGGAGAATATCTGGCCGGTCCACTTCCCACCGGGCGCCTGGCTCCGGTGTCCAACGCTCGCTGCTTCCGTCGGTAAAGTACTTGTTCACTGTCAGCACAGTGGATTCGGACACAGGGAGCAACGAATTACGCTCGCTGAAGGCTAATTTGACGAATTGCTTGTCCGCCTCCCGATCCTCGTAAGCCAGTCTCAAGCCGGTCATGTCGACCGCCGCAGTCCCGGAATCCGCTTTGTCGCGAATGATGAAATCCAGTCGAATTTGCTGCCCGGCATAAGCGTCCAGATTGATCTCGGCCGTCGCTCCGGAGGAAGTCGCAGCCAGATCGCTCTGATGGACGAACAGATTGGTCGTATCTCTGTAGCCCATCACAAATAATGTATTCGGAGTCCCCGGTGACGTGCCTTGCGGGTAGTGGAAGTCTGCCACGATCTTGACACCCGCTCTGGCCGGCACATCCACGGTAGGGATGGCGACACCTACTTGTTCGCCTTCCACTAGCGGTGCAAACCGGTACACCCCCTCACGAGCCTCGCCATCCAGTCCGATGGCCTGCTCTTGCAAGCTTGCAGTGCCATAGGCATTGCCAACTCCCAGCTCGAACGGGTTGTAGCCGTTGCCTGCCGACCAGGTGCTCCACACGGTGCCTTCCCTCTCCAGGTGGGTGAGCATCTCGACCTCCAATGGCGCCTTCACCACGATCGTCATCGTGCCCGTGACACCGCCCACATTCGCCGTGATTTGCGTCTGCCCTGTTGATTTGGCTATGATTGTACCTTCAGCATTCACCTCAGCTACAGCTGCATCGGAACTGGACCACTGTACCGCTTCGCGCATCTCATCCTCAGCGAAGTAATAGCCCTGTGGCGTAATGCCCATCACGGCAAGCGGAAGACGCGAGCCTGTCGAGATCTCCCGGGTCTGCGCTTCACGCTCGCCGGCTATCTTTAGCGAGTCGCTAACCGTCAAGACGGCCAGTCTTGCCAGCACGGGATCCGATGCTGCTGAGGTCGGTATAGACAGCTCTTCTTTCTCGCCATTGAAAAAGACAAGCGTTTCCGGCCCGGTCGTTGTAATCTCCAGCCATCCTTCTGGCGATGGCTGCACCATCTCGCCCCGCAATACATTGTATTGGGGCAAGCTGTCAGTAAAACGAATCTGTTCCGTTGAGGCCTCCGGTATCGTAATGAACGCAAAATCGCGATTGGCTTCCACCTGTCGATTATGTTCGCTGTATACATGAACGCCTGCCATCTTGGCGGCATTTCTGTAGAATCCCGGTGAAAGCAGGCGCGGCGCTCCAACCCAGATCGTATGAGTATCCCCGTCTGTCCGAAGCACGGCTGCAGCCTCGCCGTTCATGCGACCCAGCACCTCCAGCCCGGACGTCTCCGCAATGGTGAACGCCGGCAGAGGCTTCGATGCAGCTGCAAGCACTTCCCCTTCTGCAATCCCCTCCATCAGCGGCTGAGCGGAATGCTCCGTCAGGATGGAATAGATGCCCGCAGGCTGTTCGTTGATCGGCAACCCGGTAATCTCGCGTATCGCATCCACGCTTCTGCGGTCGAGGCCGTCATCGCCGCGAGACCAGTAGCCGGGCGCATACAGCCAGAGGACCGTTTTACCCGAGGTGTTCCATTGTTGCAATGCCCTCTGGTCCTTCTCATCCAAGGCATAGCTATTCGCCATAATATATAGCTTGTACGGATCGTCCTGGCCAGACAACAGGTCCGATAGCAGTATCACATCATAAGGCGCGCCTGCTTTGGACAGTTCGCCGCGCAAGAGGCGCAGCTCCTCGTTCAGATAAGAGGAGGAGACCGATTGAACCATCTGTGAAAACTCGTCCACTACGAGTGCGATTTCAGCCTTGGCAAGCGAACTGCCCGCACTTGCTTCGTTGCTGCCAGCGGTTCTTTTCTTCTCGACCAGATCGAGATTCGCCTGCGCCAGAGCGTTCATCTGCCCGATAGCATCCATCATCCGAGCGTTGTTGAAATTGCCATAACCCGTATCGTCGTACCACCATTGGCCAAAGGACTTCGTCAGCGTATAGCCGAAATTCCGCCACATCAGGGCCAGTGTCCCCTCGATATCCTTGGCCAGCGCTTCGGCTCCCCAATGATCGGAGCCGATGTGCGTCGCATAATCATCCTCGGCTACATAGAGCTTGCCGGCGCGCCGGATACTGTCCATGGCGCCGTGGGCCGTAGAATAACCTTTCAGATTGCGATGTACATAGTCAAACGGGGAAAAGAAAATATCCAGGTTGTCGCTCTGCAGCATGCGCTCCAGCGCCAACTGTCCTGACAGCGGACCGTACTGGCCAAAGGCCATCGTGTAACCGCTATAGATGGAGACAACCTTCCTGTCCCCCGTCTCTTCCTTGACAATGGCAGCTAGCTTGTCTGTAACCACCGCGATCTGTTCGTTGGAATACTGTACGTAATCGATGACCGCCCTACTGCTCTGAGCGTCCAGAAAATGATCTCCAGCCTGCTTGGCAGGAATCTCTGCTGTAGCAAACGAAACTTCGGAATCGTTCCAGGCCTCCTGAAGCTTCTCTGCATCCTGTTCATACGCAGCAGCCAGCCACGAGCGGAAGGTTGCCGTATTGGCCGCGCTGCGATCAAAGTCGCGATTAGCCCACGTGTCGGGATAAAACCACTCGCCCGTCGTTCCGGCAGTCAGCTGGTAGCCAATAATACGCTCGCCGACGCGACTAGCTTCATATTGCCGAATCTGCTCGCGCAGGAACAGCTCCGCACGATTCAGCCATTCCTGCGAGCCAAAGGAGACGGCTCCCCAAGAGGAAGCTGCATCTGCGTTGACTTCATCCGCATTATTGCTGTCAAAACCGAAAGTCGTATCGCTCCCCAACCACAGAACCGGCAGAAAGTACGCTTCTCCATCCTGCTGCGCTACCTTTTCCATACTCGGCAGCCAGACATCGATGGTAGGAAAAGCAGTCGTATGGCGGGGCTGATAGATATGAATGCCCGCCTCTTGGGACGATTGCGCGAATCTCGGATAATGGTCCCATTGTGCCCAGGCAATGAACGGCTGCGGCTTGTCATTAATGTGCAAGGTCGGATTGCCTTCGTACAGCCTTACGTCTGATGTGCGTACCGGCCCGAAGCCCGCGCTTGCTCCCTGAGCCATCGTCTTCGGCAGGGGCAGCAAGGCTGCAAGAGGCTGAAGCAAAAGTAATACAGCCAAGAGATATCCTGTTTTTTTTCTCAAAGCGAGCGCTCCTCTATGGTTGTAGTTGTGTTAGCTCACAGGACAATTGATGCTTCAGGCCGCCAGGGATCATGAAGCGATCGCCGTTAGGCAAGCATACCTCTGCTTCGGTTCCCGCCGGCACTTCGCAAGACAGCTCGAACCTGTCGTCTGCGGTGCGCTGCCAGTTCACGAGCACCACGCCTTGAGGAGTCGCAACCTTGCCCTCTGCTGACTTGAGCGGTCCAGGAGTCGGCGCAATGCAGATGCGGCTGTACCCCGGCCCACCAGGCTGCACACCAAGGATCTCTGTCGTAAATTCATATAACGGCACAGCTCCCCATGCATGACAATCGCTCCGCTGACTAACCGGGTCCTCCACCCATGTCGTCAGATTGAGCGCGGCAAGCTCGCGCCACGTATCCCATAACCCAAACGAGCGGTCATACATCCCTGTCTTGGCCAGCGCCCGGAATTGAAAGAAAGCCATCGCGTAAGATACCTTGGGCAAGGCTTCGTCTGTCATCACGACCTCAAGGATACGCCGGGCTTCCTCTCCCTCCAGAGCGCCGCACAGGACGGCCCAGATCTGACAGTGCTGGCTATATTGCTCCAGCCCCGGCCCGTCCTGATAAAGTCCGCGCTTATCCGACCAGCATAGCTGATTCGCGGCTCTGCATACTGCCTTGGCTCGCTTCCGGTATTCGGTGCTAGTTGAGACTCTGCCTACCACCTCATTTAACTCTGCCGCAACATTAAGCGCTGTCGCATACATGAAGTTATAGACGGTCATTGCGCCCGCTTCATTGGCGGCGGGCACGCCGGCCCGATCGCGCCATTCCTCGACCCAGTCCACGAACGGCCAATATCCTTCCGGCATTTTGCCTACCAATCCTTGACTGTCGACCCTGCTGCCAAACCACTCGAGCACCCCGTCGATGGTAGAGAGATAGGTCCGCACTAACGCTTCATCCCCAAAGTGGAGGTAATGATCATGCACCATCATGACCCAATACAGGGAGAAGCCAGGGATAACCTGAGGCGACACTGAGGGGTAGCGGCTCTGAAGCATCCCGTCGGGAAGCCGGGAGCTATGGAAATCATACATAGCCTTGCGAGCCAGACGGTCATCTGCACTAAGAACATACGTGAAGAGCGCCTGGAGCCGAGTATCCATCGTGTATTGCAGCTGCTCATAGTACGGACAATCCTCGTAGGTCTCATGCATGCAGCGTTGCAGCGTTCGTGCGCTGATCTCCCAAAGAGGCGTTAACGTCTCGTCTGAGCTCCGGAAACTCGCCTTGATCTCAAGCGGATACCCCGTTTCTCGATAACTGAAGCGGCATAGACGGAGCGGCTCGCCTGCGGTCTCAATCTCCAGACGAATGTAGCGAAAGGTTCGGAACCAGAAGGGCTCGTAGATTTCACGAGGCTCCCCCTCCCCCGTCTCTCCCGTACGTATCCCGACACCGCCTACCTTGTAGAGGTCATATTCGCCCACCAGGATGCCCGAGGCATCGTCGCGTTTTCCTTTTACTCGTCTGTTTATAGCTTCTGGCTTGCCGCTTTCGTAGCACTCCGCATACAACAGCTTCACCTGACTGTCCCGGCCGCCCAGCAATTCCAAGATAGGATAACCTGTGGTCAACTCGCCCGCATCCAGTTCAACAATGACCTTCGCTCCTGCAGGAACCTCTAATGCTTGCAAGACGGTATCTCCGGGGTTCTGAAAAAACGTGAAATTCGGCTCGGCCCCTTCCAGCCTGGTGATCCTTTTAAAATAGGCTGGCGTTTCGTACAGCGCAGGTATTGGACGGGGGGCCAAGCGCCATGGGGTCAAATGACCATACGTCTGATCCGCTACTGCAGATACGATTCGGGCAGGACGCCAGCCGGACTGTTGATTATAGATGCTGTTGTCAGAGCAGTCCTGCCAGCCCGCGATCGCGTCCGCCCCATTGACCCGCTCCATCCCGCCGACATAAAGCGTTTCCATAAAGCTTGGCACAAACGCGATTGCACGATCGGCCAGACAGACCCACCGTTCATCCGTATGCAACGACTCGATAAGGTTGCCGGTACCGTCCTGAACCGCGCCATCCAGCAAAAATGCTCCCCATAGCGACCGCCATACCGAGGCTGGCCCCCCATACCCGTCCACATCCAGCCCGTAGGGCGAATAGTGAAGCACCTTGGCCGCCAATACGTTGGTGCCCGCCCGCAGATACGCTGACACGTCCACTTCCTCATAATAAT
>Ga0160464_100657_pt1 | contig 21050 bp, 14 predicted proteins | sample HID1971I_E11MG_FD_108275 | JGI IMG/M metagenome (GOLD analysis project Ga0160464, IMG submission 108275) | Enriched millipede-associated microbial communities from UW Madison campus, WI, USA - HID1971I_E11 MG | ecosystem: Host-associated > Arthropoda: Insects > Digestive system > Unclassified ... | reverse complement strand
GAAGTATCGGCTCCATACGAACGGCATCCATCTGTATCCGCTGTTCTACTGGGACTGGCCGTATGCGCCGGACAAGGCAGAGCCGAGGCTGCTCCAGATGGACCGCGACTGGATCTGGTTCGCCGCATGGTTCCGCTATGCGTGGCAGCCGGACCGCGAGCCTGCGCTGGAGCGGGAGTACTGGATCGGCCGGTTCGCTGAGCGATACGGCAGCCGCGAGGCGGCAGCAGCGATCCTGGACAGCTACGAGCACGCCGGAGAGATCGCGCCCAAGCTGCTGCGCCGCTTCGGGATCACGGAGGGCAATCGGCAGACGATGAGTCTGGGGATGACGATGAGCCAGCTGACCAACCCGGCCCGCTACGGGCAGTGGAAGGAGCTGTGGGACTGCCAGGCGCCGCACGGCGAGCGGCTCGACGAGTATGTGAGCCGCAAGCTGCAGGGGCTGCAGCCGGTCGGCGAGTCGCCGCTCGATATCGTCCGCAGCGTCGAGGCGCACGCGCGGCGAGCGGAGCAAGCGATAGCGGCGGCAGCGGACGGCGTGACGCGCAACCGCGACGAGTATGAGCGACTGGTATCGGATATGCGGGCGATCTCGCTCATGACGACTGCCTATACGGAGAAGGTGAGAGCGGCGATCCTCGTCCTCACGTACAGGGAGCAATGCGGCGGCGCGTATACGGAGCCGCAGCATGTGCGGCTGTTGACCGCGGCGGAGCCGCATCTGCGCCGCAGTCTGGAGGCGTATCGCGAGCTGGCGACGCTGACGGCAGAGACGTATCTGTACGCCAACAGCATGCAGACGCCGCAGCGCAAGGTGCCGTTCCCGGACGGCGAGGCTTATGGGCACTGGCAAGCCTGTCTGCCGCGCTACGAGGCGGAATACCGGCATTACGCCGATACGGTAGCGGCACTCGCAGAGGGCCGATTGCCGGAGCAGCTCGCGTCTGCGGAGGGGCCGCCGGAGCGTTATCGGGAGGCCAGATACGTCCTGCACTCGCCGGATGCTGAGGCGTATACGTTGGCGGCGGATGCGGAGCTGTTCACGGACGGCGGTATCCCGGCTGCGAGCATTGCCGAGGAGCTGCTGGGTCTGCAGGCGATCCGGTTCAATCGGGAGCGCGCCAGCAAGGACGGCTATCAGCTCGACATCGAGCTTGAGGAGGAGGCGCATATCCTGATCGGCTACTTTAACTCGGAAGATCCGCAGTGGTTGCAGGTACCGAGTCTGGAGGAAAATACGCATGCGGACGATCGCGGGGGACTGACGCCTCTCTTGACGCAAGCGATGAAGGTGTTCTTCCAGCCCCATGTGAATGTGCATGCCTTCCGCTACGAGGCCGGTCGGCATCGGCTGGTGCTCGGCAGAGGCGCTTATCTGGTCGTCGGGGTCATCGCCGCCGATCAGCCGCTGCGGGCGCGCGATGTCGAGGGCGACGGTAAGATCCAAACGCTCGATTGGTTGTACGAGTCATGAGCGGCGGGCTATTGAGAGGGAGCACCGTCGTCGTCACGGGCGCAGCCTCCGGTATCGGCCGAGCGATCGCGCTGCGTTGCGGCGGCGAGGGCGCGATGGTGGTCGCTGCCGATCTGTCGGCGGAAGGGCAAGCGACGGTCGAGACGATCGTCGCGGCGGGCGGCCGGGCGTTATTCGTCCAGGGCGATCTGCGGGAGGAGCGAGCCGCCGCCGAGCTGATGCAGACAGCGGCCCAACGCGGCGGCGGCTTGCATGGACTTGTCTGCAATGCTGGCGTCACCGGCACGACCAATGTCGTGACGGCGACCGACGAGGATTGGGAGCGGATCATGTCGATCAATCTGAAGGGCGCCTGGTATTGCGCCAAGCATGCGATCCCGCATATGGCAGCGGCGGGCGGCGGGAGCATCGTCAACATCTCCTCGACGCACGCGATGCGGACGCAGTTCAACCACTTCCCGTATCAGGCAGCCAAGGGGGGGATGCAGTCGATGACGCTCGGCATCTGCGTCGACTATGGTCGGCAGGGGATCCGCGCCAATAACCTGGTACCGGGCTTCGTCATGACGCCGCTGGCGAGGCGGTTCCTTGACGGCTATCCCGACCCCGCCGCCAAGGAACGGCGGATGCTGGAGGCCCACCCGTTGGGACGACTCGGCACACCCGAGGATATCGCAGCTGCGGCGGTCTTCCTGCTGTCCGACGAGGCGGCGTTCGTCAGCGGCACCTCGCTTGTCGTCGACGGCGGCCGCTCGGCGTATCAGCAGTCGGACTAGGGGAGCGGATCGGGACGCCCTGTTGTGGCGTGGCTCAACGCAGAGAGATGGTCCGTTTCAATTCACCAGACAACCGATGTGTTCAAGGAGGCAGAAGCAATGAAAGACAGGGCAACAATCCGCGAGCGCATGCATGGCATCCATGCTATCCCGGTCACGCCGTTCCGGGCGGATCTGACAATCGACGAGGCAGCGTTGGCGGCCAATGTGGAGCGCATGGCGAGCGGCGGGATGACGGCGCTCTATCCATGCGGCAATACGGGCGAATTTTACTCGCTGACGCAGGCGGAAGCAACTGCGGTCGTCGACTTGACAGTGCGCCAGACTCGGGGCAGAGCGCTCGTCATGGCTGGAGTCGGGTACGACACGGTGACGGCTGTCGGACTGGCCAAGGCAGCGGAGCAGGCGGGGGCGGACGGGCTGATGGTGCATCAGCCTGTGCATCCGTTCCAGTCCGAGAGCGGATTGCTCGCGTATTACGAGGCGATCGCCGCTGGTACAGGGCTCCCGCTCGTGCTCTATATTCGCAGCGAGCATGTGAGCGCGGCGACGCTGGCGGCGGCAGCGCAGATCCCGCAGGTTGTCGGCGTGAAGTATGCGATCAACCATCTGCCGTCGTTCGCCGAGGCGGTCAACCGGATCGGCAGCCGAATCGCCTGGATCTGCGGTACGGCAGAGATGTGGGCGCCGTTTTTCTGGGCGGCAGGCGCAGTCGGCTTCACCTCCGGCATGGTCAATGTCGATCCGACATTGTCCAAGGCGATGCTCGCTGCGATGGAGCAGGGGGATCGGGCGGAGACGATGCGGATCTGGCAGCTGCTGCGGCCCTTCGAGGTGATGCGCGAGCAGCGCGGCAGCGCCAACAATATTAGCGTCGTCAAGGAAGCGATGGCGCAGCTCGGTCTGGACAGCGGCCACGTCCGACCGCCAATCGCGCCGCTCACCATGCAGGAGCGGCAGGCGGTAAGCGCAGTGCTCGTATCATGGGGCTTGCTGGAGGAGCAGCAGGAAGGGGGGACGCAGTGATGAAGGCTTACAACTATATCGACGGCACTTGGCGCGAGGCTGAGTCGGGCGAGCGAATGGGCAGCCGCAATCCGGCCCGTCCCGGCGAGGAGATCGGCACCTCGCCGCGCTCATCGGCGATGGATGCCGAGCAGGCGGTGCAGGCTGCGCAGGCGGCGGCCCTGTCCTGGCGGGAGCGATCGGCAGGCGAGCGCGGCGAGCTGCTGCGACAGGCGGCGCTCGGTCTGGAGGCGCGCAGCGGCGAGCTGGCCGAGCTGCTGACGCGCGAGGTCGGCAAGACGCTGCCGGAGGCGCACGGCGAGGTGATGCGCGGCGTCGCGATCCTGCATTACTACGCCGGGCTGGCGATGCATGCGGACGGTCAGCATCTGCCGGCGGCGGATGGCGTCTCTCTGCTCTATACGCGCAAGATCCCGCTCGGCGTGGTGGCGCTGATCACGCCGTGGAACTTCCCGGTCGCGATCCCGCTCTGGAAGCTCGCGCCGGCGCTAATCAGCGGCAACACCGTCGTCCTCAAGCCGGCGACCGGCGCCACGCTGACCGCAGCGCTGCTGGTAGAGATCCTTAGCGAGGCGGGGCTGCCGGATGGCGTGTTGAACCTTGTGCATGGGGCGGGAGCCGCAGTAGCTGCGGCGCTCGTCGAGCATCCGCTCGTGCAGGGCGTCAGCTTCACCGGGTCCAATGCGGCCGGTCGGCGGATCGCTCAGCAGGCGGCCGCTCGCGGCATCAAGGCGCAGCTCGAGATGGGCGGCAAAAATGCAGTCGTCGTGATGGCGGACGCCGACCTGGCACGCGCCGCCGACGCGGTCGTCTCCGGGGCGATGAAGAGCGCCGGTCAGAAATGCACCGCCACCAGCAAGGTGATCGTGCAGCCCGAGATTCGCGAGCGCTTCACAGCACTGCTGCTGGAGCGGCTGCAAGCGATCAGGCTCGGCCCGGGCGAGTCGCCTGGCGTCTACAGCGGGCCGCTGGCCTCCGAGCAGCAGCAGCGCAGCGTGCTGGAGGCGATAGAGGCGGCCCGCGAGGCTGGGGCCGAGCTGTTGCATGGCGGCGGCGTGCCGCAGACGGCGGAGACGGCGGGCGGCTATTATGTCGAGCCGACGCTGTTCGCCGGTGTCGATCACGCGAGCGCGCTCGCGCGCGAGGAGATTTTCGGGCCGGTGCTGGCAGTGCTGGAGGCGGCGACGCTGGAGGAGGCGATCACGCTCGCCAACGATACCGAGTACGGACTAAGCGCAGCGATCTTCACGAGCAGCCTAGCGTCGGCGATGACGTTCATCCGACGGATCGAGGCCGGGATGGTCAAGGTGAACAGCGAGACGGCCGGAGTTGAGTACCAGGCGCCGTTTGGCGGATTGAAGCAGTCCAGCTCGCATTCGCGCGAGCAGGGCGTAGCGGCGCTTGATTTTTATACGCACACGCAGACGATATCGCTGACGATGTAGACCGTCGAAGGAGGAGGAAGAGGACAAGATGAAGATAACCGAGGTGAAGCTCGATGTTGTGCGGATCCCGCGCGAGACTGGCTTTGTATGCGAGCATGCGTTCATCCGTCTCATGACGGACGAGGGGGTGACGGGGGTAGGGGAGATGTCGGACTTCTCCCATCTGCCGAAGTATGCGCTCGATGCGCGGGATCTGGAGGCGACGCTGCGCAGGCAGCTCGTCGGTCGCGATCCCGCGCAGATTGCCGTGCTGAACCGCGAGCTGGCGGCGCTCTATCCCGAGACGATGTACTATTATGAGAAAGGCACCTTCATCCGCTGCGGCGTCGATATCGCGCTGCACGATCTGCAGGCCAAGTCGCTTGGCGTCAATGTGAGCGCCCTGCTGGGCGGCCGCCAGCGCGATCGCGTCAAGGTGTGCTACCCAATCTTCCGCCATCGCAGCGCAGGTGAGGTGGCGGACAATCTGGAGGTTGTGCGGCGCAAGCTGGCGCAAGGCTTCGATGTGTTCCGGCTCTATGCGGGCATCGACCCCGATGCGGACGAGGCGTTCCTCGACGGTGTGCGGCGCGAGTTTGGCAGCCGGGTGACGATCAAGTCGCTCGATTACAGCCATTTGCTCGATTGGAAGACGGCGCTGCGCGTCACGCGAAGACTGGCCCCTTACGGTGTGCAGATGGTGGAGAGTCCGGCATTCCGCAACGATGCGGAGGGGCTGCGCAACTTCCGTATGGCGGTCGATCTGCCGGTTAGCGAGCATGTCTGGAGCTTCCGCCAGCTGCATGACATGCTGCGCCAGGATAGCGTCGATATCCTCAACATCGCGCTTATCTTCATCGGCGGCTTCGAGGCGGCTCGCAAGGCGGCAGCGGCCGCAGAGGTAGCGGGCAAGGGCGTGCTGATCGGCACGACGCAGGAGCTCGGCTACGGCACGGCGGCGCAGGCGCTGCTGGGCGGCTCGCTCGGCAACCTGACGGCGATCTCCGATCCGACCGGGCCGTATCTGTACACCGATGATGTGACGATGGAGAAGGTGCGGTACGAGGATGGTTATCTGCTGCTGCCGGACGGGACGAAGCCTGGCATCGGCGTCGACATCGACTGGGCCAAGGTCGAGCGGCTCGCCGCCGAAGGGTTCTCATGGGGCGATCAGGAGCTGGCGCAGCTGCAGGACCGGACGCGTCCGGTACAGTCTGGCGGGTCCTGAAGCACTGAGCGAAGGGGCGGCTATATGGTCCGGTCCAAGCGATACAAAGATGCGACGTCGAAAGGCCGCCACCCCGCGCATGAGGCGTGTGTGTGCGGCCTTCTTAATAAGGCAGTGTGTCCCGGCTCGCGGCGCAGCCTCTACTGCGGCTGCTCGCGGTCGAGCACCTGCATCACCTTGGCGATGTGCTGGCTCATCCGTCGCGAAGCCTCGGCGCCGTCGCCGGCGGCGATCGCCTCATAGATGCCGGTATGCTCGCGCAGCAGCCGCTCCGAGGTGGAGCGCTCGGAATAGAACCAGAGCGCTCGCGTATCCTTCATGCTCTCGTGGAGCCGCTCGGAGAGTGAGGTCATCAGATCGATGATGACGGGGTTGTCCGTCGCTGCGGCGATCTGTAGATGGAAGCGGACGTCGGCTTGCTCGCTGAAGCGCTCGTCGGCCAGCTGCGAGGCCATGCCGTCCAACGTCTCGCGCAGCTGAGCCAGGTGCTCGTCGGTGCGATGGATCGCCGCCCACATCGCCGCCCCGCTCTCGAGCACCTGCCGCACCTCGAGGATATGGCGGAGCGAGCGGGATCGGTCAAGCCATGCGTCCGGCTGCTGGTGCGCAGGGTGGGCGGGCTCGGCTGGCGCTTCCTTGACGAAGGTGCCGCCGCCCTGGCGGATGTCGAGCCGTCCCATCGCCTTGATCGCGCTTAGCGCCTCGCGGATCGTCGAGCGGCCTACGCTGTAGCGGGTCGCAAGATCGACAACCGACGGCAAGCGATCTCCGGGGGCAAGCGAGCCTTCCTCCAATTGCCGGAGCAGATCCTTGGTCACCCATTCGCTGCTCTTGAGCGGGCGCGTGCCTGTCGTCTCCATAGCGACAACTCCTTTGCATTGTAATGGTTCTGTTTTTTCTTCTTTTCTATCGTCCTATTTTAGTGTATACTAACCGCAAACAAAAGTCATCAGATGACCTGATCAATTTCACGGATCAGGCATCGCTAGATGAAGGAGGATGCGGGTCGTGTTGAACGAAGAGGCAAAAGCGGCGCTTACCGCCTTATTGGGGAACGAAGGATACAGAGACGACAAAGAGACGCGGGTGACCCATTCGTATGACGGCACGCCGATGCTGCAAGCGTTGCCGGATGCGGTCGTCTATCCGTCCGATACGCAGCAGGTGTCGGAGATCATGAAGGTGCTCAACGCCCATCGCATTCCGCTCGTCAGCCGGGGCTCCGGCACCAATCTGTGCGGCGGTACAGTCCCTGTAGAGGGCGGCGTCGTCATGGTCATGCACCGGATGAACCGAATCCTCGAGGTCGATCTGGAAAATCTGACGGCGACCGTGCAGCCGGGGCTGATCACCAAGCAATTCATCTCGCATGTCGAGTCGCTTGGCTTGTTTTATCCGCCGGACCCGAGCAGCATGGCGATCTCGACGATCGGCGGCAACATCGCCGAGTGTTCGGGCGGTCTGCGCGGACTGAAATACGGCACGACCAAGGATTATGTGATCGGTCTGGAGGCGGTGCTGGCGAGCGGCGAGATCATCCGCACCGGCGGCAAGCTGATGAAGGATGTGGCGGGCTACGACCTGACGAAGCTGCTGGTCGGCTCTGAGGGGACGCTGGCGATCATCACCGAAGCGACGCTGAAGCTGATCCCGCCGCCCAAGGCCAAGAAGACGATGCTGGCGATGTACAGCGATCTGTATGGCGCGGCGCGCACGGTGTCCAAGATTATCGAGAGCCGGATCATCCCGGCGACGCTGGAGTTCCTAGACAATCCGACGATCCGCGTCGTGGACGACTTTGCGAAGCTCGGGCTGCCGCTCGATATGGCGGCGATCCTGCTGATCGAGCAGGACGGCGAGCCGGAGCTGGTGGAGCGGGACATCGCGCGGATCGAGGAGATCTGTCGCAGCGAGCAAGCTGACCGCGTCGAGGTGGCGGAGGATGCTGCGCAGGCGCTCAAGCTGCTGACCGCGCGACGCAGTGCTTTTACGGCGCTGGCTCGACTGCGGCCGACGACGATCCTCGAGGACGCGACCGTGCCGCGCTCCAAGATCGCCGATATGGTGCTGGAGATCAATCGGATCGCTGCCAAGCATAACGTCAACATCTGTACGTTCGGCCATGCCGGAGACGGCAATCTGCATCCGACCGCGACGACCGATGCGCGCGATGCCGAGGAGATCCATCGTGTCGAGGAGGCGTTCGCCGAGATCTTCGAAGCGGCGATCGCGCTCGGCGGCACGATCACCGGCGAGCATGGCGTCGGCATCGTCAAGGCGCCTTATCTGGAGTGGAAGGTCGGGGCGGCGGGCATCGCCTTGATGCAGGGCATCAAGGCGACGTTCGATCCGCATCATCTGCTCAACCCCGGCAAGCTATTCGCCAAGTCGGCCCGCAGACGGGTGGTGATCGACCGTGGCTGAGCCTAAGCTGCAGACGGCAGAGCCGTTGACACGACTGAACCCGCTGGCGCAGAAGCTGAAGCTGCGGCTCGATGAGGACCAGCTGACGAATTGTATGCGATGCGGCTTCTGCCTGCCGGCCTGCCCGACCTTCCGCGTGCGGGGCATCGAGGCCGAGTCGCCGCGTGGCCGCATCGCCCTCATGAAGGCGGTAGCCGACGGCGTGATGGACCCTGACGAGGCGTTCGAGGCGCAGATGAATCATTGTCTCGGATGTCGAGCCTGCGAGCCGGCTTGTCCTGCCGATGTCAAGTACGGGCAGTTGATCGAGCAGGCGCGCGATGCGATCGAGGATCATACGACGAGCCATCGCTGGTGGGTGAAGGGGCTGCGCAGGACGATGCTGCGCGGCGTCTTCCCGAAGCAGAAGCGGATGCAGATGCTCGGCAGAGCAATCGCGCTCTACCAGCGCACCGGCTTGCAGCGACTGGCCCGCGGCAGCGGCATGCTGAAGCTGTTCCCCGCCCATCTGGCCGATATGGAGGCGATCCTGCCGCCAGCGAGCGGCCAGGGCGTCATCGAGCGGATCGGCGTGCGCCATCCTGCCAAGGGCGAGCGGATCGCTACGGTGGGCTTGTTCCGAGGCTGCATCATGGATGTGATGTTCACCGAGACGAATGTCAATACCGTCGAGCTGCTTACCGAGGCGGGCTTCGAGGTCGTCATCCCCGAAGCGCAGAACTGCTGTGGCGCGCTCCATGCGCATAGCGGCGAAGCCGACGATGCGCGGCGGCTGGCACGCAGCAATATTGCCGCCTTCCGGGCCGCCGGCGTCGAGCACATCGTCACCAATGCCGGCGGCTGCGGCGCGACGCTTGTCGATTACGACCATCTGCTGCACGCCGACGAGGAATGGCGTGAGGAGGCGCGCTGGTTCGCCGAGCATGTCATCGATATCAGCGAACTGCTCGTGCGCCGCGGACGTCTGCCGCACTTCTGCGACACCGCAGCAGGATCGGAACCGACCTGCATCACCTATCAGGACTCCTGCCATCTGCGCAATGTGATGCGCACATCCGACGCGCCGCGCCGCCTGATGCGGAGCGTCGAGGGCACAGCCTACGTCGAGCTTCCCGAGGCGGATCGCTGCTGCGGGTCGGCAGGCATCTACAACATCACCCAGCCCGAGATGGCCGGGCAGTTGCTGGAGGACAAGATGGGGCTAGTCAACGGCACCGGCGCATCGTATGTGTTGACCAGCAATCCCGGCTGCCTGCTCCAGATGAAGCTGGGCGAGCATCGTCACGGCGAGGGGCGACAGGTCGAGCATATCGTCGATTTCTTGCATAAGCGGCTTGTTCCGCGCACTTGATTGGGAAACCTCTCTGAATCAGCTTTCATTCAGAGAGGTTTCTTTTATAAATTTTATCTAATTTTAATATAAATTTATTTAAAACGATCATTGACGATGAAAGCGCTTCGTGATAGGATTTAAGCATAAAATAAAGGAAATAGACATTTTTGAAATTTTAGTTCGTTTTAGTTAACGTGAACAGCCAGCACTTGTCGCCATCCAGCGGCAGATTCGTTACACCATGGCGAACTCGTTACACAATATTGAAAGGGGTTGCAATGACAGTGAATATGCCCTTCGAGGTGCCGGATAACAAACGGATACGTCTCATCATCAATACCGATGCCAAAAATGAAGCCGACGATCAATATGCGATCGCGCATGCGCTGCTGACGCCGCGCTTTGAGATCGCCGGGATCATCGCAGCGCACTTCGGCACGCGCACGCCGACGACGATGGAGGAGTCCTACGAAGAGATTCACAAGGTGCTGCGTCTGATGAAGCTCGATGACGCGGCTCCCGTCTATCGCGGCGCTACTCACGCGCTGCCCGATGAACGCACCTCGGTCATGTCGGATGGGGCCGAGCTGTTGATCCGCGAGGCGATGAAGGACGAGGACAAGCCGCTCTACGCGATCTTCCTCGGCACGTTGACCGATCTGGCGGCGGCCTATCTGCAGGAGCCCCGGATCGCCGAGCGGCTTACCGCGATCTGGATCGGCGGCGGCGCTTATCCGGACGGAGGCGACGAGTTCAATATGAGCATGGATCGACACGCTGCCAATATCGTGTTCGGATCGCCGATCCCGCTCTGGCAGGTGCCCAAAAATGTGTACAAGATGATGCGAGTCAGCCTGGCCGAGCTGGCTGTCCGGGTACGGCCGCACGGGGAGATCGGACGTTACTTGTACGAACAATTGGAAGCTTTTAATCGGCTGCCTCACCATAGCATGCGCTGGCCGAAGGGCGAGATGTGGCATCTCGGCGATTCGCCGGCCGTTGGTCTGCTGCTCGAGGATCATGAGTACGATTACGACCTGATCGAGCCGCCGTTTGTTCGCGACGATCTGAGCTATACGTCGCGGACCGAACCGGCGCCTCGCCGCATCCGGGCGTATCGTTCGATCGATGCGCGTTTTGTACTGGAAGACATGTATGCCAAGCTGCAGCTGCACGCCGAGCACAGCCAATTACTGGAGGGATAACGATGACGATGCAAGTCGTTCGATGCAGAACGGAATATATGGACAACCCGCTGGGACTCGACACACGCGAGCCAAGACTGTACTGGCAGCTGCAATCCGAGACGAGAGGCGCGATCCAGACCGCCTACCAGATCTTGGTCGCGAGGAGCGAGGCGCTGCTCCAGGAGGGCGCAGCAGATATGTGGGACAGCGGCAAGGTCGAGTCCGGCCAGTCGCAGCATATCGTCTATGGCGGCGCGCCGTTGCAGTCGGAGGAGCGTTATGTATGGAAGGTGCGAGTATGGGATGCGGAGGGCGATGTATCCGACTGGAGCGAGCCCGCGAGCTGGTCGATGGGCTTGCTGGAGCGGATTGCCTGGAAGGGCCAATGGATCGGCCGCAAGGCGGAGTCCGGCGTCGAGCTGCAGCCAGCGCCTTATATGCGCAAAGCCTTCCGCGCTGACGGCGAGGTGACGCGTGCGACGGCTTATGCGTCGGCGCTGGGCTTGTACCGGCTATATGTCAATGGCGTCGAAGCAGGGGAGCCGTTCGCACCGGGCTGGACCGATTATGACAAGCGGACGCAGGTGCAGACGCTGGACGTGACGGCGCTCGTGCAGCAGGGCGACAATGCAGTCGGCGCGATTCTCGGCGACGGCTGGTATGCCGGTACGGTCGGCATGCTCGGTAACAGAGTGTATGGCGAGCGGCCGTTTTTCCTGCTCCAGCTCGTGCTTGAGTATGCCGATGGCTCGCGTCAGCTCGTCGTGACGGACGGCACATGGAAGACGATCCGCGGTCCGATTCAGTACTCCGACATGATTAAGGGCGAGAGCTACGACGCGCGGCAGGAGCTGGGCGACTGGTGCCATGCCGGCTATGATGACGGATTCTGGGAGCAGCCGGATGTGCGACCGGGCTATAACGGGTTGCTGGTATCGATGGTGGAGCCGCCGGTGCGCATCACCGAGACGATCCGGCCGATCGAGGTCCGCCGTACGGAGGCGGGGACGTATATTTTTGATATGGGGCAAAATATGGTCGGCTGGACGGAGGTGCGGGCGAGCGGTCTGCGCGGCACCCGGATTACGCTGAGCCATGCCGAGGTGCTCAATCCCGACGGCACGCTCTATCTGGACAATCTGCGACGTGCGGTGCAACAGGACCATTATACGATGAAGGGCGAGGGCGTCGAGCGCTACGAGCCGCACTTTACCTTCCACGGCTTCCGCTATGTCGAGGTCATCGGCTATCCGGGCGAGCCGACGCTTGATGATATTATTGGCAAGGTCGTGCATTCGGATACGCCGCTGGCAGGCAAGCTCGAGACGTCCGATGCGATGGTCAATCAGCTCTACAGCAACATTACGTGGGGACAGCGCGGCAACTTCCTGTCGGTGCCAACCGACTGCCCGCAGCGCGACGAGCGGCTCGGCTGGACAGGGGATGCCCAGATTTTTGCGCGGACCGCTTCGTACAACATGGATGTGTCCCGCTTCTTCACCAAGTTCGTCTGGGACATGATCGACGCGCAGCAGCCGTCGGGAGCCTTCACGGACGTCGCGCCGGACGGCGGCTGGATCCGGTTCAAGATGTGGAGCACGCGGCTCAACTGGTATGCGCCGGACAACTCCGGCTGGGGCGACGCCGGCGTCATCATCCCATGGACGCTCTACCTCATGTATGGCGATACGCAGGTGCTTAGCCGTCATTACGACGCGATGGTGCGCTGGGTCGAATACTTGCGCAGCAACAGCGACGAGCTGGTGCGACCGGGCTACGCCAACTATGCCGACTGGCTCTCGATCGATGCCGACACGCCGAATGAAGTGTTGGCGACGGCGTACTTCGCTTACAGCACCAAGCTGCTCTCGCGTATCGCGGGCGTATTGGGCCGCGAGGCGGATCAGGCGCATTACGAGACGTTGTATCGCGACATCGCGGCCGCCTTCCGGCGCGCCTTTGTCGACGACGCAGGCCGCATCCATGGCGACACGCAGACGGTCTATGTGCTGGCGTTACAATTCGGCTTGCTCGAGAGCGAGCTGCGCGAGCAAGCGATCGAGCGGCTGGTCGCCGACATCCGGGGCCGCGGCAGCCGCTTGTCGACCGGCTTCCTCGGCGTCGGCTACCTGCTGCCAGCGCTCACCGACAGCGGTCGTCTGGATGTCGCATACGAGCTGCTGACGCAGGAGGCTTTCCCGTCCTGGATGTATTCGATCAAGCACGGCGCGACGACGATCTGGGAGCGCTGGGACGGCTGGACCGAGGACAAGGGCTTCCAGACGCCGTCGATGAACTCCTTTAACCATTACTCGCTCGGCTCGGTCGGCGAGTGGATGTACCGCTACATGGCGGGCATCGAGGTCGATCCGTCGGCGCCAGGCTTCCGTCACGCGATCATCCGGCCGCAGCCGGGCGGACGATTGACTTGGGTCAAGGCATCGTACGAGTCGATGTACGGCACGATCCGCAGCGCGTGGGAGCTGCAGCCAGGCGGTGCTCTGCGTCTGGAGGTCGAGATTCCCGCAGGCACGACAGCGGATGTGTATGTGCCAGGCGGCCGGACGACAGTCGACGGGACGTCGCCGCAGGACGCGGACGGCTGCAGCCTGCTGCGCTCGGACACCGCAGAGACGGTGCTGCGGATCGGGTCGGGTCGCTACGTTATCATCTGCGAGGGGCAGTAAGCGAGCGGTCTATTTCGCCCGGTGCTGGCTGCAATGTCGCCGTGTACAACGGGGCATTGCAGTCGGTTATTCGCGCTAACTCGGTCGATAGACGGCCATTGGCGTTGCCGCCCACGTCGGATACCGTCCCATATACACTTAATCCTCCACCTCCACGTCACCTGTGGTCGGGTGGAGGCTTTTTTTGTAGGAAACTTCATGATTCGGTGAGCGCCAGTCGATAGCTTCAGTAACGCTGCTTGCCGCCTGCCACCTCGATTCGTTTTTGGGCGGTGAGGCTCGTGAGGGTTGAAATCGAAAAATGCCGCCTCGAACCCGGGGATGCTCAAGGAGCAGCGGATTCAAAGCGGCATGTGCTTCACGCCGTTATTCATATGGTTCAACTTTAGCACGAGTCCATAGACGGAGACAACTAAAATTTTGGAGGGTAATGATGATGCAGTAAGCCTCGGAAATGTAACGTCCACCACGGCGCTTATTTTGCTCGAAATCGGTCCTTTGCAACTCTAACGCTCCTCACGGCGCTTATTTGAGCTGTTTGATGCGAACATGAGCTAGTTGAAGAAAATAAGCTCCATGGCAAGCGTTAGCTTTAGAAAGTCGCGAAAATCGGCGAAATAAGCTCCAGGGCGAGCGTTAAAATACGAATCGCTTGCTGATGTGGGTCGCGGGCGTTGGACGCTGGCCGGTCGGAGTTGCGACCGCTCTCAACTGCCGACGAAGCCAGTCGGAGTCGAGATCTCTCTCAACCGACGAGGAAGCCGGTCGGAGTCGCGCCTCCTCAAACGGCGCCGCTATTGTTAGGGAACTAGTCCGCCGGAGGACAGGTCGAGCGGCGCACGACGAGTCGCGTGTCGACGACGGTCTTGCTGGTGATGCCGGGCAGCGTCGAGGCCGGCTCTACGAGCCGGGCGACGGCCAGCTCTGCCATCGCTTCCTTCTCGACATGGACGGTCGTCAGCTCCGGCGAGATGACCATCGACTCGTGGATGTTGTCGAAGCCGATGACGGAGATGTCGTGGGGCACGCGCAAGCCCAGCTCGGCCAGCGACTTGATGACGCTGATCGCGATATAATCGCACTCGCAGAACAGCGCCGTCGGCAGCTCGTCCTGGCGGCTGCGCAGCGCCTCGACCAGCTCCTCCTGAGCCGATACGACGGTTGGCGAGACGGTGAACACATGCTCGGGCCGGATCTCCAGCGCGGCTTGGGCTAACGCTTGCTTGAAGCCCTGCTGACGGGCGTCAAAGTTGTGCATGCGGACATTCGACTGAACGATGCCGATCCTCTGATGGCCTTGATCGATCAGATGTCTGGCGGCCAGATACGCGCCTTGCGTATTGTTCATGACGACGAAGTTGGCGCTGAGCGTATCGTGGCATGTGTCGAGTACGATTAGATTGCGATGGCGAGCGGCGATCGCCTCGATTTGGGTTGGCGTCAGATTGGTGCCGAGCAGGATCAAGCCTTGGGCCGGATGCTCCTGCTCCAGAGCGGCGATGCCCGCTTCGGCCTCGTCCGCAGGCAAGGCATGGACGAGCAGGGCGATTCCGCGCTTTCGGCACTTATCCTCTATATAATGGATCAGCTCCATAAAAAACGGCTGTTGATTAAAGTGCTCCAGCACGATGCCGGAATGCGTGCAAGCGACGAAGCGCAAGGTGCCGCCGGCGGCCGGCGGCTTCTCGGCGCGGCTCGTCCGATGGACGTAGCCGCTCTCCTTGACGATGCGCAATATATTGGCGCGCGTCTGCGCGCTGATCCCCGGCTTGCCGTTTAGCGCCAGCGAGACGGCCGATTTGGAGACGTTGGCGGATTTGGCGATATCTTCTATTTTGATCAAGGCTCGTATCCCTCCTCTAAACCTCGTTAATTACTTAAATCTTACTATGGATAACTAAAATATTCAACAAAATTAGTTCGTTTACCTAAAATGCGCCGCACAAGTCTATAGATGTGAGAGGCTTGGTATTTGGATAAGTATTTTGAGCGTTCCATTCAGCGGTTTTGGTGAAATAAAGAAGATTTGAACTGAATTCGAAAAAGAAAACGAGTAATTTTTATATAAAATTTAATTGACGATCTATTAAAATTAGTGCTATGATTAGCTCAAATAAAATTGTAAGCGATTGCTGTTCTTCGTTTGCTATGAGCTTGTTTTAGTTCATTTTTAGTCATGACTAACCTGGGGGAGTGAGCGCGGTGGCAAGATTTATTTTGGGGTATGCGCCAACAAGAAGGTTTGTGTTCAGCGCGGAGGATGCTTATCGGTACAAGGTGTTGATCCGCGAGAAGATCGAGAGCTTCGGCCTCGATATCGACATCGTCGATCTGGAGGGACTCAATGAGGAAGGCTTGCTCTATGACGATCTGATCGGGGCGGAGGCGATCATTGAGCGTTTCCGGGCGGCGAAGGTGGATGCGGTATTTTTCCCGCACTGCAACTTCGGCACGGAGGATACGGTCGCCCGCGTAGGCAAGGCGCTTGGCGTGCCGGTCCTGCTGTGGGGACCTCGCGACGAAGCGCCGCTCGAGGACGGCATGCGGCTGCGCGACACGCAATGCGGGCTGTTCGCGACCGGCAAGGTGCTGCGGCGTTTCAACGTTCCGTTCACTTACATTACGAATAGCCGGGTTGACGATCCAGTATTCGAGCGCGGCTTCGTCAACTTCATCGGCGCCGCCCATGCGGTGAAGGCGTTCCGCGAGCTGCGCATCCTGCAGATCGGGCCGCGTCCGACGTCCTTCTGGACGATGATGTGCAACGAGGGCGAGCTGCTGGAGCGCTTCGGCATCGAGCTGCATCCGATCACGCTCGTAGATATCCAGCGCGCCACGCGCAAGATCGAGCAGAACGGCGCTCCGGGTCTGGACGAGGCGATCGCCTATATTAAGGAGACGCTCGATACGACCGAGGTGACAGACGAGGCGGTGCGCCGGATCGCTGCCCTCAAGGTAGCGATGAAGCGTTATGCGACGGAGTCGAAGAGCACCGCAATCGCGATCCAGTGCTGGTCCTCGCTGCAGGAGGCGATGGGCATCATGCCTTGCCTCGCCAACGCGATCCTGACCGATGAGCAGATCCCGGTGACGTGCGAGACGGACATTCATGGCGCGATTACGTCGATCCTGGCGCAGGCGGCCGCGATGCATCAGACGCCGACCTTCTTCGCGGACCTGACGATCCGGCATCCCGACAATCCGAACGGCGAGCTGCTGTTCCACTGCGGCAACTTCCCGGTCTCGCTCTCTGTGGAGCAAGCCAAGGGCGACAAGCCGAAGCTCCGCAAGCACTTCCTGTTCGACGATCATTCGCCGGGCACGCACGAGGGCGAGATCCGCGGCGGCGGCATGACGATCGTCCGCTTCGATGGCGATCATGGCGAATATTCGCTATTCCTCGGTCGCGCCAAAGGCATCGAGGGTCCGTATACGCGCGGCTCTTATGTCTGGATTGAGGTCAACGACTGGCCGCTGTGGGAGCAGAAGCTGGTGGAGGGGCCATATGTGCATCATGCGGTCGGCATCCACGCAGATATCGTGCCCGTGCTTTTCGAAGCGTGCAAATACATCCCGGGGCTGCAAGCCGATCCAGTCGATCCAACCGAGCAGGAGATTCAGGCTTGGCTGAGAGGCTCGATCAAGTAAAGGCGGCATGAACTAGCGAAAGGGGATCGTAACGATGGAAACGCATGAACTGAAGCGCAAAGCGGCCCAGATCCGAATGGATCTGCTTAAGATGATCCACGGCGCCAAGACCGGCCATACCGGCGGGTCGCTGAGCAATACCGATATTTTGACCGTGCTCTACTACAGTATGATGAAGGTCGACCCGCAACAGCCGAAATGGCCGGACCGCGACCGTTTCATCGCCAGCAAGGGGCACTCGGTCGAATCGCTCTACTGCATTCTTGCTGACAAGGGCTTCTTCCCGAAGGAGGAGCTGGCGACGTTCTCCCGCTTTGGCTCGCGGCTGATCGGCCATCCGAACAACAAGGTGCCGGGCATCGAGATGAATACCGGCGCGCTCGGACATGGCCTCTCGGTATCGGTCGGCATCGCCTTGGCGGGACGGATGGATGGAAGGGATTATCGGACGTATACGCTGATGGGCGACGGCGAGCTGGCCGAAGGCTCGGTATGGGAGGCGGCGATGGCAGCTGCCCACTATAAGCTCGATACGCTCGTCGGCATCGTCGACCGCAATCGGCTGCAGATCAGCGGCAGCACCGAGGATGTGATGGCGCTGGAGCCGCTGCGTGGCAAGTGGGAGAGCTTTGGCTGGACCGTGCATGAGGTGGACGGCAACGATACGGCAGCGCTGGAGACGCTGCTGCGGCAGCTGCCGACTGTCCCGGGCAAGCCATCGCTGATCATCGCCAACACGGTCAAGGGCAAGGGTGTGTCGTTCGCGGAGAATGTGCCGCACTGGCATCACCATGTGCCAAGCGATGACGAGCTGGCGCTGGCGCTGGCCGAACTAGCCAAGGAAGCGGGGGAGACGCTATGACTACAGTGAATAAAATCGCCAACCGCCAGGTCATCTGCGAGACGCTGGTCGAGCAGGCGGCAACGGATCGGGATATCGTCGTGCTCGCCAGCGACTCGCGCGGCTCGGCGGCGCTGGCTCCGTTCGCCAAGGCGTACCCGGAGCAGTTCGTCGAGACGGGCATCGCCGAGCAGAACATCGTCGGCATCGCCGCCGGGCTGGCCTCGGCGGGCAAGAAGCCGTTCGTCGCTTCGCCGGCTTGCTTCCTGAGCATGCGCGCTATCGAGCAGATCAAGGTCGATGTCGCCTACTCGGCGACCAATGTGAAGCTGATCGGCATCAGCGGCGGCGTCAGCTATGGGGCGCTCGGGATGTCCCATCACTCGCTGCAGGATATCGCGGTCACCCGGGCGATCCCTGGACTGACCGTGATCCTGCCAGCCGACCGTCATGAGACGCGGCGCGCGACGGAGGCGCTGCTCCAGCATGAGGGCGGGGTCTATATGCGGATCGGCCGCAATCCGGTCCAGGACTGCTATGAGAGCGCAGAGGCGATCCCGTTCGAGATCGGCAAGGCGGTCGAGCTGAGGCAGGGCGATGCGGTGACGCTGATCGCGGCAGGCGAGACGGTGCGCGTCGCGCTCGATGCAGCGGACGCTCTGGCTGCCGAGGGCATCGCTTGCCGGGTGCTCAACATGCATACGATCAAGCCGCTCGACGCCGAGGCGGTGCTGCGCGCCGCCAGGGAGACGGCGGGCATCATCACGTTGGAGGAGCATAGCATCCACGGCGGACTGGGCGCGGCGGTCGCCGAGGTGGTCGTCGCGCACCAGCCGGTGCCGATGCGGATCGTCGGCATCCCGGACGAACCGGCGATTACGGGCACGACCGCAGAGCTGTTCGAGCATTACGGCATCAGCGTCGCGAATATCCGCGAGCTGGTCGCAGACTTGCTGCGCGAGCGCTGAGAGGTGAGCCGATGCGATATATCGTAACGATCGACCAGAGCACCTCGGGCACCAAGGCACTGCTCATCGACGAGCGGGGGGCGATCGTCGCCAAGACGTCTGCTGTGCATCGCCAGTCCTACCCGAGACCGGGCTGGGCCGAGCATGACCCGGAGGAGATCTATGCCAACGTCCGCCGTTTGCTCAGTCAACTGATGACAGAGAGCGGCATCGGCTGGGGGCAGGTGTCGGCGCTGACGATCACCAACCAGCGCGAGACGGCGCTCGTCTGGGATCGTCGCACCGGCAAGCCGGTCTACCCTGCGATCGTCTGGCAATGCCGCCGAACCGAGGATCGCTGCCGACAGCTGCGGGAGCAGGGCGCGGAGCCGCTCGTCAAGTCGCGGACCGGTCTGCTGCTCGACCCGTACTTCTCGGCGACCAAGCTCGCCTGGATCCTCGAGCATGCGCCCTCGCTGCCGCCGCGCAGCGAGCTGATGGCGGGCACGATCGACAGCTGGCTCGTCTGGCGACTGACCGGGGGAGCGGCGTATGTGACCGATCATACCAATGCAAGCCGGACGTCGCTGTACAATCTGCATACGAACGGCTGGGATGCGGAGCTGCTGGCGCTGTTCGGCCTCGAAGGACTGGAGCTGCCGCGGATCGTCTCGAGCACGGAGGTCGCTGGCTACCCGGCGACCACCGAGCTGCCCGGCGCTGAGCATGTGCCGATCTGCGGCCTGATCGGCGACTCGCAGGCTGCGCTCTACGGCCAGCGCTGCCGGCAGCCGGGTATGGCCAAGGTGACGTACGGCACCGGCTCGTCGATGCTTGCTTATACAGGGCGGACGCCGCTCGCCTCGGAGGGCGGACTCGTGACGGCGGTCGCCTGGTCGACGGGCGAGGAGGTGCATTATGCGCTGGAGGGGATCATCCACAGCTCGGGCGACACGATGAAATGGCTGCGCGACGAGCTGGCGCTGTTCGACGGCTTCGAGGAGGCCGAACGGCTCGCGAGCGCGCTGCCCGGCAATGACGGCGTTTATCTCGTGCCTGCCTTCGCCGGTCTGGGCGCGCCCTACTGGGACGCTTCGGCTCGGGCGGCGATCATCGGCCTGAGTCGCGGCGCGACGCGGGCCCATATGATCCGCGCCGGCTACGAGAGCATCGCCTATCAGGTGCGGGATGCGGCGGAGCTGTTCCACCGTGAGGCAGGCATCCGTCTCGCGCAGATCCGCGCCGATGGCGGCGCCAGCGCCAGCGGCTACCTGATGCAACTGCAAGCCGACACGCTGCAAGCGGAGCTGGCATGCGCCGGTGTCGCCGAGCTGTCGGCGATGGGCTCCTGCTATCTCGGCGGTCTGGCTACCGGCGTCTGGGCGGATGAAGCGGAGCTCGATCGACTCGCGAGCGACGCTACGACCTATCGACCGTTGCGCTCAGAGGCCGATGCGAATGCCGATTACGCCGGCTGGCTGGCAGCGGTGGACCGTGTCCGCAGCGAGCGGCGTTCGCCAGCGGAGCAGTCACCCATCGTATAAACAAGCGGCGTCGGGGAGTGTCTGCGTATCGTGAGCGACCATGGATCGTGAGAGGAGGAGCGCGGGTGGAGCGTGATGACAGCATAGGGGAGGGCTTGCAGGCGAGCTGGCTGCGATGCGGCAATCCACAGACGGGCGAATCCGTCGCACGTAGCTATAGTCACGAGTTAGAGCTGTGGCTCGCCTGGCGCGTTGTCGAGCCGGCAGCTCCTGCCGCGCCGACCGTCGTGCTGGGGCGCAGCGCGGCGCTCGCCGAGCTGGGCGAGACGGAGCGCCTGCCGACGGCGGACTGGCTGCGGCTTCGCTTCTCGCCGTCTACGCTGCTCGGCGTGCCTGGCGGCAGCGAGCTGCTGCGTCCCTTTTATGCGTCGCCGCATGCCGTGCTGCGTCCTGACCCGGCGAGCCTGGCGATGATGCGAGAGGCCTGCCGCCGATTGCGCGAGGAGGAGCATGTGCGCGCGCCGGGCTGGCGCGCGGCGAGGCAGACTTGCCTGATCGAGCTGCTCGT
>Ga0160464_100655_pt1 | contig 21092 bp, 10 predicted proteins | sample HID1971I_E11MG_FD_108275 | JGI IMG/M metagenome (GOLD analysis project Ga0160464, IMG submission 108275) | Enriched millipede-associated microbial communities from UW Madison campus, WI, USA - HID1971I_E11 MG | ecosystem: Host-associated > Arthropoda: Insects > Digestive system > Unclassified ... | reverse complement strand
GCGGCACGGTCTGTCTCCCTGCTCGGGGTTGATCGTCGGGATGGGGGAGAGCGACGAGGAACTGGTCGAGCTGGCGCTGGCGCTCCGCGAGCTGGAGGCCGACTCGATCCCGGTCAACTTCCTGCACGCCATCCCCGGCACGCCGCTCGAGGGAGCGGAGCGCACACCAGCGCTGCGGGCGCTGCGCGTGCTGGCGATGCTGCGCTTCGTCTGTCCGACCCGGGAGATCCGCGTCGCCGGAGGCAGGGAATACAGTCTGCGCACGCTCCAGCCGCTGGCGCTCTATGCGGCCAACTCAGTGTTCGTCGGCGACTATCTGACGACGGCAGGGCAGGAGATCGAGGCCGACTACCGGATGATCGAGGATCTCGGCTTCGAGATCGAGCGCTGCGCCTTGTAGGCGAGCGCAAGGATCAGCCTCGGTCCCGGCATCTGTCTCATCCCGAGTCCCAGCCTCGGTCCCAATCCCATTCGATTATACGATTGCAGTAGGGCGAACGCATCAATATTGAACACTGCTGAACTCCGGCATGTACCAGTTCCACCAGTCGGTCTCGCCGAGCGCGGGGCGGGTGACATGGGGCTGCTCGCGCAGCTTCAGCAGCTCCTTGGTCGGGCCGGTGACGACGATTCCGTAGCTGCGCACGCCATGCTCCCGGACATAGTCGATGCGCTCCTGCAGCATTGGATCGACGGTGACCACCTTACGGACCCAGCGCTCATCTGCTTGCAGCGTCTCGAGCGCCCGCAGGAAGGCCCGCTCCTTGACGGGAGCGTCGCCGAGCACCGCAAATCCGTTGCCTTCGGCATATTTCAACAGCAACTGATCGCTGATTCCCCAGAGCCCGCCGCTGCCGCCATGCAGGTAGCTGCCCAGATTGCCGATGCGCTCCTCCTGGCCGGTGTCGAAGGCATACCAGATGATGTCCATGTCGTACTTGCCGAACATCGCGTAGACCTCATCCAGCGAATATAGATCGTCGAGCGAGATCGCCAGCTCCGAGACGGTCCCCTCGGGCAGCATCTCCAGCGCCTTCCACACCTGATCATCCGTCTCCTTGACGTAGCGACGCTGCTCCTCGTCGAGCACCCCCGGTGTGCCGGGGAACTTGAAGTACAGCTCGCTCTGATAGCTGCCCTTCGTCCATTGACGCTTCACCGACAGCAGATGGAATCGCATGTCGGCCTTCAGCGTCCCCTGACTCTGACTGCGGTGTCCGACCCGCTTGGTCATCTCGTAGTCCATCGACAGGTTGAAATATACGCCGCTTTGCACGCCGCCGCTGCCGACGTTCAGATTCGGCATTGTCATGCCGACCGCAGTAGACAGCACATCAGGCAGGCGATGCACGACGCTGGACGAGCCTCCGACGGCATAGTACACCGAGGTGGAGATGCCGGAGAGGATGGACAATACGATGAAGATCGCTAGCAGGTTAAGCGCAGAGCTGAGACGGTTGCGCCACTTGGCGCGCTGCATCCACCGTCGCTGCTGGCGATCTGTTGGCAGGGTGCTGCTCTCAGGAGCGGGCGGCAGCAGCGGTTCCTGCGCGTCCATCGCTTGATCGAGCCGCTCCCGACATTCGGCGCATTGCTCCAGATGCTGCTCGACCTGCTGCTCCTCCTCCTTTGTACATTCGCCGCTCAGATAGCGGTCCCATAGCTCGTCGAGCTCGTGACAGGTACGTTTGCTCATTGTGCATCTCCTCCGTAGGTTTGCTTGATCAGGCGACGCAGCTCCTCGCGGCCCCGATGGATGTTGATCTTGACGGTGGCGACGGTCCAGCCGGTGATCTCGGCGATCTCCTGATAGGAGAGCTGATAGTGATCCCGCAGCAGCACCGCATGCCGCTTGTTGATCGCCAGTCTGCCGAGCAGCTCGTGCCAGCTCGCCGCCGCCGCCCGCTCCAGCGCTTCCTGCTCGGCGCTCGGAGCGGTCCCGCCGAGATCGGCGGCCTTGCCCATCCAGGCGGGCTCATAGGGCGAGCTGCGGCGCTCCTTGCGCTGCCAGTCGATGAAGGCATGGTAGGCCACCTTGAACAGCCAGGGCTTGATCCGCTCGTTGTCGTAACTCTCCAGATAGACGTACGCTTTGTAGAACGTATCCTGCATCAGATCCTCGGCAGCCTGGGGGCTGGCGGCCAACGACAGCAGGTAGCGATACAGGTCGCGACCGTATTGACGATAGATGTGCTCTAGTGCATGTGTTTCGACCTTGCATCCCCCTTAATGCGACCGATTCGCGCTGGTTTCGATAGATCCACGTATCAGCGGCGACAAAGTTACACCGCTGCACGAAATTATATTTCTAGTATAGCCGACCCGGCTCCAGAGTCGAAAAAGCCGGAATAATCAACGGAAAAATCGGGAAAAATAGTTGAGAAGAATTATCATTCTCAAAAAAAGCTTGACTTTAATCGTGCTTCATCCTACATTTGAATACATAGATGATGCTAAAGTAGTGGAACACTTTTTAGCGGACAGATGTGGAGAGTGATAGTAGGTGTATCGTCGTTTTTTTGCGTTTTACAAGCCTTACAAGGGACTGTTTTTCCTCGATTTCGGATGCGCGATCATCGCGGGACTGCTCGAGCTGGCCTTTCCGCTGGCCGTCAGCGGCTTTATCGACAAGCTGTTGCCTAGCGGCGATCTATCGCTCATCATCTGGTCATGTGTAGGCCTGCTGGCGATCTACACGCTTAACATGGTGCTGAACTATGTGGTGACGTATTGGGGTCACATGCTCGGCATCAATATCGAGACGGATATGCGGCGCAATATGTTCAGCCATATCCAGAAGCTGTCGTTCCGCTTCTTCGACAACCACAAGACCGGCCATCTGATCGGCCGCATGACCAATGACCTCAACGATATCGGCGAGGTGGCGCATCATGGTCCCGAGGATGTATTCATCGCGATCATGACGCTGGTCGGCTCGTTCTCGCTGATGGCTTACATTAACCTGGAGCTGGCGCTGATTACCTTCATCATCATCCCGGTGATGGCATGGCTGATCATCGTGTTCGGCGGCAAGATGACCAAGACGTACCACCGGCTGTTCGGCGACGTCGGCAACTTCAATGCCCGCATCGAAGAGAATGTCGGCGGCATCCGCGTCGTTCAGTCGTTCGCTAACGAAGCCCACGAGAAAAAGCTGTTCGCCGTCGACAACCAAAACTTCCGCACGACGAAGCTGATGGCTTACAAAACGATGGCCAAGAGCATCTCGATCAACTACATGATGATGCGTCTGGTGACGATCTTCGTCATGGTGGCAGGGGCTTGGTTCTATGTAGAGGATCGGATCCTGCTGGGCGAGTTTATGGCCTTCGTGCTGCTCTCTAACGTGTTCTTCCGGCCGATCGAGAAGATCAACGCGGTCATCGAGAGCTATCCGAAGGGGATCGCCGGGTTCCGTCGCTATCTGGAGGTTATCGATACCGAGCCGGATATCGCCGACGCTCCGGCAGCCGTAGAGGTCGACAAGCTGAAGGGCGATATCCGCTTCAATCATGTCAGCTTCGGCTATGAGCCGAACCGGACGATCCTGCAGGACATCAACCTGGCGATCCGTCCAGGCGAGACGGTAGCCTTCGTCGGGCCATCAGGCGCCGGCAAGACGACGATCTGTAGCCTGCTCCCGCGCTTCTACGATGTGAATGAAGGGGAGATCACGATCGACGGAATCGATGTCCGCAAGATGAAGCTGGCGTCGCTGCGCAAGAACATCGGTATCGTGCAGCAGGATGTATTCCTGTTCTCCGGTTCGATCCGCGAGAACATCGCCTACGGCCAGCTCGATGCGACCGAGGAGCAGATCTGGGAAGCGGCGCGCCGGGCATCGCTCACTGACATGATCGCCAAGCTGCCGGAAGGAATGGACACGATCATCGGCGAGCGCGGCGTCAAGCTGTCAGGCGGTCAGAAGCAACGGCTGTCGATCGCGCGGATGTTCCTCAAGAATCCGCCGATCCTTATCCTCGACGAAGCGACGTCGGCGCTCGATACCGAGACCGAGGCGCTCATCCAGCAATCGCTCGCCGAGCTGGCTGTTGGCAGGACGACACTCGTCATCGCCCACCGATTGACGACGATCAAAAATGCCGACCGCATCATCGTGGTGAACGAAGACGGTATCGCCGAGCAAGGCAACCACCGCGAGCTGGTCGCAGCCGGCGGCATCTACAGTCGTCTGCACGAGGCACAGTATCCTTCCTAATTACGATGTATAGACAATGCATTTTGGAGCCGCTTGTCCCTTCCGGGGGATGGGCGGTATTTTTGTTGTTCGACACTTGAAAAATCTGGGAGGTGCGGTACAATAAACTATGTACGTGTCTAAGCCTAAGTCATAGGAGGGATGTAACTGAAAGCGTTATCAGAATGGGATCGCGCAGACGTGCGGAATGCGGCGAAGCAAAGGACAGGCTGGCGTCTGATGAGACTGCCCATGCTGCTGCTGGCGGCAGCTGCACTGGCGATCGCTGCGGGATGCAGCGACAATGAGACAGCGCCTATGGAGGTCGAGTCGGAGGTGGCTGTAGAGGCCCCTGTGGCCGTAGCCGAGGAAAGTGAGGACGTAATCATGAATATAGCGGAGTTGAATGATCGAATCAAAGTCAATCAGGTCGGATATGTGCCTGGCGAGACGAATCGGGCGATGCTGGCAGGCGAAGGCGGCGGAGATGTGTTCCGCGTCATCGACACTGCAACAGGCGAGACCGTGCTCGAGGGCGAGCTGACGCAGCCGGTGATGGATGAGGATGCCGGCGAGATGGTGCGCGAGATGGATCTCTCTGGCGTCACAAAGGTCGGGGAGTATCGGATCGAGGTGGAGGAGGTCGGCTATTCTCATCCGTTCCGGGTCGCTGACGACGTATATAAACGCGTGTTCACGGAGGTGACGCGCTCGTACACGCTCGGGCGCTCGGGCGCCGCGATCGAAGACCCGGTGACGGGGTTGAGCCACCCTGGCGGGCATCGCCAGGATGCGGAGGCTCGGCTCGACCCTGACTTCCCAGAGCAGGGAGCCGACGAGCCGATCGATGTGAGCGGCGGCTGGTACGATGCCGGCGACTATGGCAAGTACATCACGCCGGCCGCGACGACGGTCGCGCAGCTGCTGCTCTCCTACGAGCTGTACCCGGAGGCGTATCAGTCGCTGGAGCTGCACATTCCCGAGGGCCTGGCCGATCCGGCGCTGGCTGCGTGGCCGGATGTGCTGGAGGAAGTGAAGTTCGAGCTCGACTGGATGCTGAAGATGCAACGGGAGGACGGCGCGGTCTATCACAAGCTGTCCGGGATGCAATGGCCGGGCATGATCCGGCCGGACCAGGATACGCAGCCGCGTTATCTGTTCGGGATGTCGACCTACGGCACAGCGATGTATGCCGGCGCTCTGGCCATCGCGGCCCGCGTATATGAGCCGTTCGACGAGGCGTATGCGAGCGAGCTGCTGGCGTCGGCCGAGGCGGCTCAACAGTATTTGGAGCGTCATCCTGATCCGCGCTTCGTGAAGACGGCGAGGCAGGATGCCGGATCGGGCGGCTATGAGAAGTCCGGCGACCGGGGCGAGCGCTACTGGGCGGCGGCGGAGCTGCTCAAGACGACCGGCGATGCGCGTTATGCGCAGCTGCTCGAGGCGATGCTGGCTACGCAGTCCGCGGGCCAGGTCGAGACGATCGGCTGGGCGTCGGGACTGTCGCTTGGCCACTTCGCTCTCGCTACCGCAGCAGGCGCGCCAGAGCAGCATCAGGCGACGGCGCGAAGGCTGCTGGTCGAGGAGGCGAAGGCGATCGTCGCTCGCTCCGAGGCGGATGGCTATCGTTATGCGCTGCAGTCCGAGCAGTACACCTGGGCATCCGCCAAAAACGGCATGGCCTTGGCGCAGCTGCTGCTGCTGGCCGACCAGCTCGAGCCGCAGACGGCTAACCGCGCGGTCGCGCTCGAGCAGCTGCATTACACGCTAGGCCGCAATACACTCGGCACTACCTATGTGACGGGAGCGGGCCATGTGATGCCGCGCCATCCGCATCACCGGATCATGGTGAGCACCGGCGCCTATGTGCCTGGCCTGGTCGTAGGCGGACCGAACCGCTACGGTGGCGACCCTGCGATCGATCGCGTGCTGCAGGAGCAAGCGCCGCCGCCAGCCAAGGCGTACCTCGATATCGTCGATTCCTATTCCACCAACGAATACGCGATCGACTACAACGCGCCGCTCGTCTTCGTGCTCGCCGGCTTGGCGCGCTAAGATCCGTCTCAGGACCGACAGGGGCCTCGTGCGATTCATCGAGCTCTAACGAATACGAGCTCTAACTAATAACAGGACCTCCGTTCCCACTGCAGCGTGGAGACGGAGGTCCTGTTGCCTCTTCGTTAGTCGGTAATATTACGGGTGTAATACTCGATGATGTCCTTGCGGCGGATAATGCCGAGAAACACGCCCTTGTGGTCGATCACGGGAACGAAGTTCTGGTCGGCCGCCAGCGTCAGCATATCTTCCATGTGTGCGTCGATGACGACAGATTCGTTAAAGATGCGTTTGCGCATGTTGCTCACGGGCACTTCGTCCATCGTCTCGAAGGTGAGGCCGGGCGTTCCTTTCATCTTCCAGAGCAAATCGCCCTCCGACAGCGTGCCGATGTATTTGCCTTCCTCGTCGATGATCGGGATGGCTGTATAGTTGTGGTGCTCCAATTTGGTCATAGCCGTCAGCATGGAATCCGAGGCCAGCACGTAGGTGACCTTTTCCTTGGGCAGTAAAAAGGATGAAATTTGCATCCGTATCGCTCCTTTCCCGGACAGACGCCCAAAAAGCGTCTACTCTCTATTAAAACATATCAACGGGAGGAAGGAAAGTGAAACGCTCGCGCCAGCCGCCTGGAATATGCTTCACCGACGCCGATGCAGGTTAATGACGGGCGTAGAGAATGAAATGCTCCCTGCTTATCCATATTATAGTGGAAGATAATTGGAAAGAGGTGGTCAGAATGGAAAACGGCAATGAGCTTCCGCGTTTTCCCGAGTCGTACTGGACGGCTTCGGTACATCGCAAAACATATCCAGCGCTGGACAAGGATCTGACAGTGGACGCCGTCGTCGTCGGCGGCGGCATCGTCGGCATCACATCGGCGACCCTGCTCGCAAGAGATGGGCTGCGAGTCGCCCTGATCGATGGAGGCCGACTGCTGAACGGCACGACGGCTCATACGACGGCCAAGGTGACGGCGCAGCACGACTTGATCTACGATGAGCTGATTCACTCGGAGGGGATGGAGCAGGCGCGTCAATATTATGAAGCGCAGCGCGAGGCGCTGACATTCATCCAGTCGACGGTAGAAAAGGGCAATATCGATTGCGGCTGGTCGATGCAGGATGCGTATGTGTACACCAATGACGAGGCCGAGTTGGACAAGCTTCACAAGGAAGCGCATGCTTATGAACAGCTCGGCATCGCAGGCGCCTTTACCGAGCGGATCCCGCTGGATATCCCGGTGCGCGGGGCGGTCGTCATGCAGCAGCAGGCGCAGTTTCACCCGCTAGCGTATCTGGACGGGCTGCTCGACGAATTCGTCGGCCGCGGCGGGATGCTGTTCGAGGATACGACAGCGACCGATCTGGACACCGGGGAGCCGGCGGTCGTCATTACCGGCAATGGTCATCGCATCACCGCGAGCCATGTCCTGCAATGCACCCACTTCCCGTATCATGACCGGATCGGCTTTTATTTTGCCCGGATGCATGTCGAACGCTCCTATGTGCTCGGGTTGAAGACAAGCGCGCCGTACCCTGGCGGGATGTATCTCTCCAGCGAGTCGCCGAAGCGCTCAATCCGCGACACGCAGCTCGCGGACGGCTCGCGGCTCATCATCCTCGGCGGCCAGAGCCACAAGACGGGACAGGATAACTGCACGATCCGGCATTACGAGGAGCTGCAGCGCTATGCGCGGGAGACGCTGGGCTTGACGGAGGTCGCCTATCGCTGGTCGGCGCAGGATCTCGTCACCGGGGACAAGCTGCCCTACATCGGCCGGGCCTCGGCCAGCCACCCCCATGTCTACGCCGCGACCGGCTTCCGCAAGTGGGGGATGACGAACGGTACGTTGGCGGCGCTGCTGCTGCGGGATCTCGTCCTCGACCAGTCCAATCCTTATGAGCAATTGTTCTCGCCATCGCGCAGCCTCTCCGCCAAGACGCTCGTCTCGCTGGTCGCCGACAACGCGGATGTCGCCAAGCAGCTGATCTCCGGCAAGCTGGATCGCGGCGGCAAGGAGATCGAGGACCTCGGCATCGACGAAGGCAGCGTCATCCGCTACAACGGCAAGCGGGCCGGCGCCTATCGCGACCCGGACGGCAAGCTGTTCCTTGTCGATACGACGTGCACGCATATGGGCTGCGAGGTCGAATGGAACAATGGCGAGCGCAGCTGGGACTGCCCTTGCCATGGCTCGCGCTTCTCCGTCACCGGCGAGGTGATGGAAGGGCCTGCCGAGGAACCGCTGAGACGGCTGACCCCCTGACAAGAGGCAGCCAGCTGCGTCTGCGGCAGAGCATATCGCCATGACGTATCCCGTGATGCGCCGCCATGACCTAACCCTGGTCGTGGCGGCACGCTTCGGCCGACCTTGGCGAGCGCTGCCAAGTTCCCCTGTGCGCTGGTAAAATAATTCTATTTTATACATAAGAAATCACATTTTTTATGAGCGGGCTCTGGCTTATACTTGTTCTGAAATGATAGCGCTAACATATCAGGAGGGGTAAACCATGCCAAAAATAAGGAAAGCGCTGCTGGTCCTGCTGGCGGTGTTGCTCGCGGCGGCTGGCTCAGGTATTCAACCGCCTCCGGCGGCGCATGCGAACGAGCAGCGTCTACTGCTCCACTACGACATGAGGAGCATCGCGCGCGTCGGAGACGACGTAATGATCCAAGACGTGGCCGGCCAGCCTGTCGCGTATGACGGCATCTTCCGCAACATCGACAAAGGCAGCTATGCCGTCGGCAGCAGCGCAGGCTTCGTATCGTTCGCCGGCGGCGGCGCCAACGCAGGGAGCGGGTACGTGGAGATCCCCAAGGGGAGCGATGGCCGCGATCTGCTGCAGGATCGCCGCGCGGTGACGATATCCGCGCTCGTCAAATGGACGGATGACGGGGAGAATCGGTGGATCTTCGGCTTCGGCTCGGTGGCGACGCCGGAGACGAACAAGTATCTGTTCGCCTCGCCGCGTCACGGCCACGGGGGGACCAACTCAGTAGCCGCAGGCATCTCCAAGCAAGGCTGGCCATCGGAGGCGCTCTTGAAGGGGCCTAATCAATCGAGACTGCCCTCCAATCAGTGGAAGCATGTAGCGGTCACGATGTCCGAGGCGAGCAATCAGATCGCCCTGTATGTCGACGGCAGCAAGATCGGCGAGAGATCGGCGGAGAACATTAAGCTGGCGGACCTGGTTCATACATCTTCGTCGTTCTCGGGCTTCCTGGGCAAGTCGATCTTTAGCGGCGACAGTTATCTGAACGGTAGCATCGCCGACTTCCGTGTGTATGACGACGCGCTGGCATCCGCAGAGGTGTCGGAGCTGTACGCGGAGCTGAGCGGCCTCATCCCTGTGCTGGACGAGCTGGCGATCGACGATGCGCTGCGGCAGCTGAGCGCGTCCAGCCTGCTGGCGCCGGGCGACACGGCGGAGGCCGTGACCGCGAGTCTGACGCTGCCGACGCTCGGCAAGCATGGCGTGCAGCTGAGCTGGGCGTCGGATCAACCATCAGTCATCGCAGCCGACGGAGCCGTCACGCGTCCAGCCCTGCAGCAGGGCGACACCGCCGTGAGGCTGACGGTAACGGCCACCTACAACAGTCTTGTCCGGACCGGGACGTATGACTTCATCGTCCTGGAGGAGCTGACTGATCAGAGCCGTGTCGAGCTGGACAGGGACGCCATAGCGATACATAACACAGCCAACGTCAAAGGCAATCTGCGCTTGCCGACGACAGGCGCGAACGGCTCGACGATCACTTGGTCGTCCAGTCGCCCGGACATCGTCAAGGGTACGGCCGAGGCGTCGAGCGATCCCAAGGCGCTGGGACGCGTCGTCCGGCCATCCGGCGCGGACGCGGCGGTGACGTTGACCGCAACGATCGCTTATGGCGGCAGCCGCGAGCAGCGCGCGTTCGACCTTGTGGTCCGGCAAGCGGCTGGAGCGCCGGACTATGGCGCTTACTTCTTCGCCTACTTTACCGGCGAATACGAGGGCGGCGAGGAGATCTCGTTTGCTGCGGCGGAGGACCCGTTGTACTGGCGTGCGCTCAACAACGGCAAGTCCGTGCTGCAGTCCGGGCTCGGCGAACGCGGGCTGCGGGACCCCTTTATTATCCGTTCGCCGGAGGGAGACAAATTCTACATGCTGGCGACCGATCTAAAGATGGGCGAGAGCACCAACTTCGATCAGGCGCAAATAACCGGCAGCCACTACATGATGGTGTGGGAGTCGGACGATCTGGTCAACTGGAGCGAGCAGCGGATGGTCAAGGTCGCCCCGGAGAAGGGCGGCAATACGTGGGCGCCCGAGGCGTTCTATGACGAGACGACCGGCGAATACGTCGTGTTCTGGGCTTCGTCGATGAAGGTAGCCGATACGTACGGCAAGTTCGCGAATGGGCGTCCTGCCGGACAGTACAATGTGATGTACTATGCGACGACGCGCGATTTTTACGACTTCTCCGAGCCCAAGGTGTACATCGACGAAGCGTTGCCGACCATCGACACGACGATGATCGAGCATGACGGCAGTCTGTATCGCTTCACCAAGTCGGAGACGAACTTCAAGGTATACTATGAGAAGGCCGATAGCATCTACTATGACCGGGACGGCATCGCGGACAACGGCTTCCAGTTCGAGCCGGTCGCCGGCACCCGCAGCGGCCAGCAGGGGTTGATCGGCCATGCGGGCAACAACGAGGGACAGACGATCTTCAAGGCGCTGGGCGAGGACAAGTGGTACCTGTTCCTCGACTCTTGGCCCTACCATGTGCGCTATACAACGGATCTGGACGACGGACAGCAACTGGTCGACAATCTCGTGCCGCACACGGACTATGCCCTCCCTCCGGGACCGCGCCACGGCACGGTCATCCCGATCACGCGCGTCGAGTACGATGCGCTGCAGGCGAAGTACGGGATGCCTGGACCGGCAGTGTCGGCTGATCCGGTGGTGCACTATACGTTCGATCCGGATACAGTGACGGGAGTTGTCGTAGCCGACCAGTCGGGGAACGGACATGACGCGGCCCTGGTGGGCGGCGCGACGATCGATACGAGCAACAAGATCGGCAAGAGGGGCGGCGCTGCGCGGCTCGATGGCTCGAGCGGCTACATCAAGCTGCCCGATAATCTCATCGCCTCGCTTAATCTGGAGAGAACGACGCTGGCGATGTGGGTGCAGACGGGCAGCGGCAAGCCAAATCAGCATATCTTCGATTTTGCCTCGGATACCGGACGCGCGGTCAACCGCAATACGATGTACCTCGGTACCCGCGAAGGCGGCGGACTGGAGTTCGCGCTGGTGACGCCATTCACCGAGAAGTTCGCCAACGAGGCGGCGCCGCTTGCCGACAGCTACAAGTATGCGCTCCGTTCATCGCATCCGACGACCGGCGCATGGAGTCATGTAGCGATTACGATCGACGGCTTCGATGCGGCGATGTATGTGAACGGCGCGCGCGTGGCCGACAGCTCGACGTTTAATGTCGAGCCGAGGATGCTGCTGGAGACGACGCTGAACGCGCTGGGCAAGTCCGGAAGGGCGGCAGACGGCTTCTTGAAGGGCAGTCTCGATGATTTCCGCATCTATAATTATGCCCTGTCGGCGGAGCAGATCGGAGACTTGGCCGACGAGACGCATGTCCCTGGCCCGATCGAGGAGCAGTCGGATGCCGAGCTGCTGCTCCATTACGATATGAAGGCTGTCTCGGGCAGCGGGTCCGCCAAGACGATCCAGGACGCCGTCGGCTCGGCCGATGGCGTCTGGAGGAATAGCGATAAGGGCGAGTGGATCGCCAGCGATCAGGCTGGCGTCGTGCGACTGCCGGGGACGGCTGCTGATTCATATATCGAGTTGCCGGGCGGTCTGCTGGACGGTCTGACGGACATTACAGTCAGCTCGCTGGTCAACTGGAGCGGCAAGCAGTCGGCCGAGTGGCTGTACGCGCTGGGCAGACCGACGACCAACACGCATTATGTGTACTTCACGCCCAAGTACAATTCGGACGGGGCGGCGCGCTTCGGCATCGCTGACAACGGCTGGCGCAACGAGCCGTCAGCGAAGCATCCTTCGACGCTGACCGCCAATGCATGGAAGACGGTGACGACAGTGATGTCCGGCACGGACAACACGTTGAAGCTGTATATCGACGGCAAGCTGGCAGCCGAGGGGGCCGCAGGCTCGATCAGCCTCGAGGCGATCCGGGCTGCGACCGGAGCCAGCGGCTACATCGGCAAGTCCTTCTACACGGGCGATCCGTACTTCGGCGGCATGATCGCCGACTTCCGGATCTACGACGGCGCGCTCACCGCAGCGGAGGTGGGAGAGCTGCATACGGCGTATGAGAGTCAAGTGAGCAGTCTGAGCGGGATGCTCGTCGACAAGGCGGCGCAGGCGCTGACGATCGAGGCCATACTGGCCGCCAATGACGACGAGGAGAGCGTCATCTCCAACCTGACGCTGCCTGCCTCCGGAGATTACGGCACCGCGATTGCGTGGGCATCGTCCGATGCAGCGACGATAACGGCGCAAGGCGTCGTGACGCGTCCGGCATTCGCGGCGGGCGATCGCAGCGTGACGCTGACGGCGACGCTGAGCGACGGTCGGACCGCCAAGACCAAGAGCTTCGTCGTCAACGTGCTGAAGCTGCCTGCGGCACAGCAGCTGGCGGAGCTGGACAGCGCGGCGATCAAGGTCTACAACCTGACGGATGTGCGCGGCAACCTGACGCTGCCGCCTGCGGGCGAGTACGGGTCGGTCATCGCTTGGCAGTCCAGCGCGCCGAGCATCGTCTCCCATACAGGCGTAGTGAACCGTCCAGCCTACGGGCGCGCGGACGCCAGGGTGAGGCTAACCGCGACGGTGACGAACGGCGGAGCGACGGCGACGCGTCGGTTCGAAGCGCATGTCAAGGCGATGCCGCAGCCGGAGGATCTGGCAGGCTACTTCTTCACTTACTTTACGGGCGAAGGGACGGCAAGCGGCGAGCAGATTTACTTCGCGCTCAGCGACGGCAATGACGCTCTGAGCTGGGTCGAGCTGAACAACGGGCAGCCCGTGCTGACGTCGGACCTTGGGGAGAAGGGGCTGCGCGATCCGTATATTATCCGGTCCCCGGAGGGAGACAAGTTCTACCTGATCGCCACCGATCTGCGTATCTATGGCAACGGCAACTGGGACCGGGCGCAGCGCAACGGCAGTCGGTCGATCATGGTGTGGGAGTCGACGGATCTGATCCGCTGGTCCGAGCAGCGGATGGTAGAGGTCTCGCCGCCGGAGGCCGGCAATACGTGGGCGCCGGAGATCATGTACGATCGCGAGAGCGGCTGCTACGTGCTGTTCTGGGCGTCCAAGATATACCCCGACGCTACGCGCTCCGGTCACACGTACCAGCGGATGATGTATGCCAAGACGAGAGATTTCCATACCTTTACCGAAGCGCAGGTCTACATGGATTATGGCTACTCGATCATCGATACGACGATGCTGGAGCATGACGGCAAGATCTACCGGTTCACCAAGGACGAGCGCGACAATGTCCCGTCCGCCTCGCCTTATGGCAAGACGATCTTCCAGGACAGAGGCTCTTCGGTGCTGGCGGATGACTTCGAATTGCTGAAGGAAGGCATCGGCGACATGAAGTGGGTCGAAGGCCCAACCGCCTTTAAGTCCAACACGGAAGACAAATGGTATCTGTTCGTCGATGAATTCGGCGGCAGAGGGTATGTGCCGCTGGAGACGACGGATCTGGACGCTGGCGCATGGACGCTGTCGCAGGACTATGACCTGCCGTCGAGTCCGCGCCATGGCACAGTCGTGCCGGTCACCAAGTCGCAGTATGAGGCGCTCTATGCCAGATACGTAACCAAGGACGCGACGCCGCCAGCGGATGTGATCGGCGCGACAGCGACGAGCGGAGACGGCAAGCTGACGCTCACATGGACGGATCCGGCCGATGCGGATGTACAGCGCATCCAGATCATCGGTCAGAGCGGCATCGCGTTGGATAATGTCTATGTCGGCAAAGGCGTCGGCCGCTACGTCATCGACGGACTGGTCAACGGCACGACGTATCAGTTCGCCCTGAAGGCCGTCGACAAGGCAGGCAATGCGTCGACAGGCGTGACGGTGCAGGGTACGCCGCGCGCCGCGACAGTGGCGCCGCCGTATAACGGCGGTTCCGATGGCGGCTCGACAACGCCGACGACGCCAGCGCAGCCGGAGGAGAGCGGTGGCTCGCAGGTCGGAGAGGTCAGGCTGGAAGGCAGCCAGGTCGTGGTGAAGCCTGTCCCGGGCGCGGACGGCACCGCACAGGCCCGGATAAATGCGGAGACGGTCCGCGAGGCGTTGAAGCTGGCGAAGGATGGCAAGCTGGTCATCCAGGCCGCAGCGGCTGGCGCTGCGGAGCGCGTACAGCTGGAGATCGCGCTCGGCGCGGCAGAAGGCGCGAGCAAAGTCTCGTACATCGCTGTCGACACCGGCGCGATGCAGGTGACGATCGCAGCGGCTCTGGCGGAGCGGCAGTCGACCGACGAGGCAGGTCAGGTGACGATCACGGCGGGCAAGGCAGCCAAGTCGCAGCTGACGCCAGCGGCGGTCGAGGCGATCGGAGACGACGCAGCCTATGTGATCTCTATGGAGGTGGACGGCAAGGCAGCCAAGCAGGCCGGCGTCAAAGGCGATGTCATCGTGGCGCTGGACTACAAGCTGAAGCCGGGCGAGCGGGCGAGTCAGATCGTCGTGACACGGGTCGATGCATCTGGCGAGCATGAGATTGTGACCAATGGCAAATACGATCCGGCAACCGGTCAGGTCGTCTTCAAGCCATCGGAGTTCGGCGTCTTCACGGTAGCCCGCCGCAGCGCGTCGTTCAGCGACGTGACGGGCGGTTGGGCGCAGGAAGCGATCGAGGCGCTGGCTGTGCGCGGTGTCGTGCAAGGCAAGGGCGACGGTGCGTTCCAGCCGCAGGGCGAAGTGACGCGCGCCGAGTTCGTCCGGATGCTGCTCGGCATCCTGGAGCTGAGCGACAGCGCGTCCTTGGAATCGCCGTTTGTCGATGTTGACACACAGGCGTGGTATGCATCGGACGCAGCGACTGCATACCGGCTCGGAATCGCGAACGGTCGGGCAGACGGCACGTTCGACGGCAACGCGCGCATCACGCGTCAGGAGATGGCGGTAATGGCCCATCGCGCAGCGCGAGCGGCCGGACGGTCGATCGGCAGTTCTCCGGCGAGCGCGGCGGCATTCACGGACCAGGACGAGATCGCCGAATACGCTGGCGAAGCTGTAGCGGCGATGCGCGAGGCGGGCGTCATCCGCGGCATGGGCGACGGCAGCTACGCGCCGCAGCAGACCGCGACCCGGGCGCAAGCCGCGGTCGTCATCCTGCAGTTGTTGGAGCTCGATTAAGATGGCCTGACGGCGAGTTGTAACACACATACAGTCGTCCCCTCTCCACTGGAGAGGGGACGACTGCTTTGACGGTTGTCTATTAGATAGGGGACGTTAAGGTGTCAGCCAGATCAGCAAGGCGGCGAGGGCAAGCGGCACTGCGGCGATTAGCCAGGCGAGCGGCCGGCCCATGTTGATCGTCCAGCCAACGCCGAAGCGCTTCTCCAGGAAGAGGGCCGGGTCGGCAGGATTGAAGTAGAAGACGCCGAGCTTCCAGTGCCGGTCATCGTCCGACGGCCCGGTGCCGGTAGCGGCTGCGCCGGCGGGTACGCCCTGCAGGCGACTGCCGCCCTGTCCGACCTTGAGAGAGAGCCAGATACAGCCGGCGATAATGACGGCGGTGATGAGCAGCGGCACGAGCGTGACCAGCGTCGGCGGCAGCGTCAGCAGGAAGGAGAGGCTCATAAAGGAGAACAGCAGCGTCATCAGGAAGCCCGAGACGACGATCATCACCGACCAACTGCGGCGGAAGATGAGGCTGCGCTGGAGCGAGGCGGCCGCGTCGGCTTTGTCCAGCTGCTGCTTGCTCATCGAGATAATCGTGTTGGTGAGCATGAACACCGCGACCATCATCAGCTGGATGCCGACGGGCATCAGCAGCGCGAGGTAGGACTTGTCAACGGAGCGGGTCACCTCGCCTTGCAGATTGTACTGCATCGCCAGCGTACCCGGGAACCGGTCATAGAAGATCAGCACGCCAGCCAGCGTCGCTGCGGTGACGAGCAGATGCGGCACGAACCAGAGATTGGACAGCGTCGGCTTGCGGAGCCGGAAGCTCGTATCGATGACGGCGGTCTGCAAGTCGGGCTGCTGCCAGCCATGCTCCTGCTTGAGCCGTTTCATCCGCATATGGTTGTACAGGTAGAGCAGGAGCGAGGCGATGCCGCTAACGACGACAAAGGTCAGGATCATATACGGCATCTTCTGTTCGTCTTGTACGGGGAAGGCGAGCAGAGAGCCGATCAGGATCAGGATAGACAGCGCGGCCGTCATCGCCGCATACCGGGCGCGCAGCCGCTTGACGAGCGAGCTGCGATACACCTCTTCGGTAATGGCGACGCCAAAGCTCTCGGTACGCCGGGTCAGATAGGGGGTAGCCGCCGCCATGAAGATGACGGGCAGTGCAATAAGGGCCAATAGCAGCCAGAGGGTCCACTGTTCCATAGGTATCACTCCTTGTTAGTCTGATGAAGACGGAAAGTCGGGATGGATCTGGCGAAATACCGATGTGCACAAGGCAAGCAGCTCCGCTTCGGTCATCCTGCGGCAGATCGCTTCGCTGACCAACGGCCGCAGCCGCTCCGCAAGCGAGGCGCGATACGTCTCGTCGGCGACGGGCAGCTCATGCTGGACGACAACGCCCTTCTGGCGATGGATCTCCACATAACCTTCCTGCTTTAACGCGGCATAGGCTTTGTTCACGGTATGCATATTGATCCCGAGATCGCTGGACAGCGAGCGTACCGAGGGCAGCGCTTCGCCTGGAGCGAGTCGGCCGCTGGCGATGCCTTCGATGATCTGGTTGGTCAGCTGCGTGTAGAGCGGCACATCGGATTGCAGGTTTACGGATATCAGCATTGTTATCACCACCTGTACCATCTGTTATATATATAGTATAACAGTTAGAACTCATTTTTAGCAACTTCTTTTTCGCACATTCCTGCCGCCGACTGCGCCACAACATGCTTCGGGTAGGCAACGGTAGCAATATCGTATAAAATAAGCCCATATGGACTTACAGCAATGGCATGAGATGGAGGGAACGGCAATGAACAGCTATATTGAACAACAGGACGGCGTCGTGCCGGCGGTCTGCTCGCTGGACTGCCCGGATCAGTGCGGCTTGCTGCTGCACAAGCAGGATGGCAAGATCGTCAAAGTAACCGGCGACCCGGAGCATCCGGTAACCCGAGGCAATATATGCAACAAAGTACGGCGAATGACGGATCGGCTCTACGATCCCGAGCGCCTGCAATATCCGTTGCGGCGTGTAGGGGCGAAGGGCGAACGGCGCTTCGAGAGGATCTCCTGGGACGAGGCGATCGGGGAGATCGTCGGGCGCTGGCAGACGTTGATCGCAGAGCATGGCTCGGAGAGCATCCTGCCCTACAGCTATTACGGCAATATGGGCAATATTACCGCCGAAGGGATGGACCGCCGCTTCTTCAACCGGCTGGGGGCCAGTCTGCTGGAGCAGACGATCTGTTCGGCGGCCGGCAGCGCCGGCTACAAGTATACGATGGGCGGCGGCTATGGCACCGATCCGGAGCAGATGGAGCAGACGAAGCTCTTCATCATGTGGGGCATCAATGCCGTCAGCACGAACATGCATCAGGTGTCGATCGCGGAGCAGGCCCGCAAGCAAGGAGCAAAGGTCGTCGTCATCGATGTCCATCAGAATCAGACCGGACGCTGGGGAGATTGGTTCATCCCGATCCGGCCGGGCAGCGATACGATGCTGGCGCTCGGTCTGATGCATCTGCTGTATGCCGAGGGCATGACCGATGAGGCATTCCTCGCCGAGTATACCGTCGGCGCCGAGGAGCTGCGCGAGCACGTGAAGGCGTACACGCCTGAGCGGGTGTCGGAGGTAACCGGCGTGCCGGAGGCGGATATCCGCGAGCTGGCGAGGCTCTACGGCCAGACGACGCCATCGTGCATCCGCATCGGCAACGGGCTGCAGCACCACGACAATGGCGGCATGTGCATCCGCACGATCGCTTGCCTGCCGGCGCTCACTGGCCAGTGGCTGCATCCCGGCGGCGGCGCGATCAAGGGCAACTCGAGCTTCCTCGCCTTCGATGACGTGGCGCTGCAGCGTCCGGATCTGCGAGCTCGTCCGGATACGCGCAGCATCAATATGAATCGGATCGGCCGCGCGCTGCTGGAGACGGACCCGCCGATCCGCTCGTTATTCGTCTATGGCAGCAATCCGGCCGTCGTCGCGCCCGAGAGCGGCAAGGTGAGGCAGGGACTGCTGCGCGACGATCTGTTCACGGTCGTGCACGACCTGTTCCTGACCGATACGGCGGCGTATGCGGATATCGTCCTGCCGGCGACGTCCTCGTATGAGAATACCGACTTTTATACGTCGTATTGGCATCATTATATCCATCTCCAGGAGCCGGTTATTCCGGCTTATGGCGAAGCCAAGTCCAATACGGAGGTGTTCCGGCTGCTGGCGCAAGCGATGGGCTACGACGAGCCAGAGCTGCAGGCGAGCGACGGCGAGCTGATCGCGGCGGCGCTCGACGAGGCGCCTAATCCGTATATTGCTCATATTACTTACGAGCGGCTGCGCGAGCAGCGGTATATGCGGGCCGACCGCCAGCCGTCGCTCTTGCCGGGCCGACTGCCGACGCCGAGCGGCAAGATCGAGCTGTACTCGGAGCAGATGGCGGCGGACGGTCTGCCGCCGCTGCCGACCTATGTGCCGCTGCCGCTCGACGAGGAGCCGTATCCGCTGCAGTTCGTCCCGGGGCCCAACCATAACTTCCTGAACTCGACCTTCTCGAACAGCGCCGTCCACCAGAAGCTGGAGAAGCGGCCGCGCGTCTTCATCCATACCGAGGATGCGGCGGCTCGCGGCATCGCGAGCGGCGATCAGGTGCGGCTGTGGAACGACCGGGGAGCATGCGTGCTCGAGGCCGTCGTCGGCGATCAGGTGATGAAGGGGGCTGTCGTCAGTCAGGGGCTATGGTCGGATGAGCCAGGCTCGTCGCGGGTTGTCAATACATTGACGCCGGACCGGCTGGCCGATATGGGCGGCGGCGCGACCTTCTTCTCGGGGCGCGTCGAGGCGACCCGCGTCTAGGGATCATAGAATTGGGAGGACGATGAGCGATGACGCATAAATTGTGGTACAAACAACCGGCCGCTGTCTGGGATGAGGCGCTGCCGATCGGCAATGGCAGGCTGGGGGCGATGGTATTCGGTCGACCTGCGCAAGAGCGCATCCAGCTCAATGAGGATTCGATCTGGCACGGCGGCCCTCGCGACCGCAACAACCCGGACGCCAAGGCGAATCTGAGCGAGATGCGGGAGCTGCTGTTCGAAGGGCGGCTGAAGGAGGCGCATCAGCTGGCGGTGACGGCCTTCTCGGGCACACCGAACAGTCAGCGGCACTACAATCCGGCGGGCGACCTGCTGCTGCATATGGATATCGAGGGCGAGGCGGAGCAATACCGGCGCACGCTGGACCTGGACCGGGCGATCGCCGAGACGAGCTTCGTGGCGGACGGCCATCGCTATAGCCGCGCAGCGTTCGCGAGCTATCCCGATGGCGTCATCGTCGTCCGGCTGACGACCGACGCGCCGCAAGGGCTGAGCTTCCAGGCCCGGCTCGACCGGCACGGCGGCGCCTATGCGGATCATGTGTCGGCCTTCGGCAGCGACACGATCGCCCTGCACGGCCGCTGCTACGGCTTGCAGGACGATGAGTATATGCTGGCACTGCGCGTCCTGCCCGAGGGAGGGCAGGTGCGGACGATCGGCGAGCATGTGATCGTCGAGGGCGCGCAGGCGGCGACGCTGCTGCTGAGCGCGGCGACGACCTTCCGCTCGGACGATGCCAAGGCGACGGCGCTGGCTGCTCTCGACGCGGCAGCCGGACGCTCGTACGACGAGCTGCTGGAGCGTCATCTCGCAGACTACGAGCCGCTCATCGAGCGGGTATCGCTGCGACTGGGCGAGGACGCTGCGTCTGACGCATCTGTCGCCGCGCTGGATACGGGCGAGCGTCTGGAGCGGGTCAAGGCCGGCGGGGCGGATCTGGGGCTGCAGGCATTGTACTTCCAGTTTGGCCGATATCTGCTGATCGCCAGCAGCAGGCCGGGCTCGCTGCCAGCCAATCTGCAGGGCATCTGGAATCCGCACATGACGCCGCCGTGGGGCAGCAAGTATACGATCAACATCAATCTGCAGATGAACTACTGGCCGGTGGAGAGCTGCAACCTCTCCGAATGCCACGAGCCGCTCCTCGAGCATATCGAGCGGCTGCGGGAGCCGGGCCGGGTGACGGCGCAGCGCATGTACGGCTGCCGCGGCTTCGTCGCTCATCATAATACCGACCTTTGGGCGGATACCGCGCCGCAGGATATCTATCTGCCCGCGACCTACTGGACGCTGGGGGCGGCCTGGTTGGCCTTGCATCTATGGGAGCACTACCAGTTCACCCAGGATCGCGAGTTCCTGGCCCGAGCCTATGAGACGATGCGCGAGGCGGCGCTGTTCTTCGAGGACTTCCTCGTGCGCGAGCCGGGCGGCCACCTTGTCACCTCGCCATCGGTGTCGCCGGAGAATACATACCGTCTGGAGAATGGGGAGTCGGGCACGCTCTGCTATGGACCGGCGATGGACAACCAGATCCTCACGGAGCTGTT
>Ga0160464_100654_pt1 | contig 21221 bp, 22 predicted proteins | sample HID1971I_E11MG_FD_108275 | JGI IMG/M metagenome (GOLD analysis project Ga0160464, IMG submission 108275) | Enriched millipede-associated microbial communities from UW Madison campus, WI, USA - HID1971I_E11 MG | ecosystem: Host-associated > Arthropoda: Insects > Digestive system > Unclassified ... | reverse complement strand
GTCCTCGCTCGCCGTTTCACCAGTCCTCGCTCGCCGTTTCACCAGTCCTCGCTCGCCGTTTCACCAGTCCTCGCTCGCCGTTTCACCAGTCCTCGCTCGCCGTTTCACCAGGAGCTTTCGCGCTTTTTCGCCGCCGTCGAGAATCGCGGACCGAATCTGTCCGCATGACCCGAAAGCGTAAGTCTCACCACGAAGAAGGGGACTACTCATGACAATCCTGGTCACAGGCGCAACCGGCACGGTCGGACGCCACATCGTCAGCCAACTGATGGAACGCGGCGAGAGCGTGCGCGCGCTCACCCGCGATCCGCAGCGCGCGAACCTCCCCGAGGGCGTCGGCGTCGTCCGCGGCGACCTCACCGACGCCGACGCGTTCCGTCGGGCCATCGGGGGCTGCGACGCCGTGCACTTCATCACGTTCAACGGCGAATTCGGCGAGACGCTGACCAACGGCGCCGAGCTCGTCGCCGCGACGGCGGCGGCTGATGTGCAGCGCGTGAGCGTGCTCGGCGGATGGGACGAGAGCACCCTCGAGCCGGCACTGCGGGCCGGTGACCTCGATTGGGCGCTGCTGGCACCGGTGGAGTTCATGTCGAACGCGCGGGAGTGGGCTCCGGAGGTCGTGTCCGACCGACGAGTGCGCACGCTGGCGGACTGGCCGAGCGCCATGGTGCACGAGGCCGACATCGCGGCGGTCGCCGTCGAGGTCCTACTCGGCGCGCCCGCCACCGCCGAGGGGCAGACGTACTACCTGACCGGGCCCGAGGCGCTGACCCCGGCCGAGCGCACCGCGCGCATCGCCGAGGCCGTCGGCGAAGAGGTCACGTGGATCCGGCTCACCGAAGACGAGGAGCGGGATCGGCTGCGCGCCTTCGGGTACGACGAGGGGTACGTCGAGTTCGGTGTCGAGCTCGCCAAGAACCCTCCCGCGATCGGCCAGGTGGTGCAGGACACGGTGATGCGCCTCACGGGTCGACCCGGCCGCACGTTCGCCCAGTGGGCGCGGGAGAACGTCGAGCTGTTCCGCGCCTGACGATCCCGGATGCACGAGCGACGGGCCCCTCTCCGACGAAGGGCCCGTCACGGGGCTCGGGAGGTCCTCTAGTCGCGCATGCTCCCGGTCGAGGCACGGAGCTCGTCGACCGTGGCGACGCGGAGGCTGCGTCCGCGCGTCTCCGGTCCGAGGAACGTGGCCACGGCCCCGATGATGCAGGCACCGATGATGAAGATCGCGACGAGCCACGACGATCCGCCGGCGGCCGCCACCAGCGCGACGGCGATGAGCGGCGTGAATCCACCGGAGATCGCACCGGCCACCTCGCGGCTGAACGCGAGGCCGGTGAAGCGTGCGCGGCTGATGAACAGCTCGGAGAAGTACGCACCCTGAGGGCCGAACATCGCGCCGACCCCGAGGCTCAGGCTCGCCGTCACCGCGACGGCGACCGCGAACGGCGTCTGCATGCCGTCGATGATGAGGAAGTACGGGTAGGCGAACACCGCGGAGAAGATGATGCCGGCGAGCACGACGGGCTTACGTCCGATGCGGTCCGACAGCGCCCCGAACAGGGGCAGCGTCACCATCGTGACCGCTGTGCCGACGGTCACCGCGATCGGCCCCACGCTGTTGGCCAGCATCAGCGTGCTCGTGAGGTAGGCGGCGATGAAGGTCAGGTTGATGTAGGCGATGACGTTCTGCGGCGTCTGGGTGCCGATGAGCACGAGCATGCCGCGCCATTCCTTGCTGAACACCTCGCGCAGCGGCGCGACCGGCGCCTCATCCTGCTCGACGGCCTGCTGGAACGCGGGGGTCTCGGACAGCCGCAGCCGGATGATCAGCGCGACGACGACGACGAGGATGCTGCCGGCGAACGGGATGCGCCAACCCCAGGCCAGGAAGTCCTCTTCGGGGAGCGAGGAGACGAGAGCGAACGCGCCGGAGGCGAGCAGGAGACCGAGATAGACGCCGACCGCCGGCCACGCCCCCTGCAGGCCGCGACGACGCGGGTCGGCATGCTCGACGGAGAAGATCGCCGCACCGCCGAACTCGGCGCCGGCGCCGATGCCCTGCACCAGGCGCAGGAGGATCAGGAGGACCGGCGCCCACAACCCGATCTGCGCGTAGGTGGGGATGAACGCCATCAGCACGGTCGAGATACCCATGATCATCAGCGTCAGCACGAGCACGTACTTGCGCCCGAAGTGGTCGCCGAGGCGCCCGAAGATGAGCCCGCCGAGCGGGCGGATGATGTATCCGAGCCCGAACGCGGCGAACGCGACCATGGTGCCCACCAGCGGGTCGTCGTTCACGAAGATGATGCGGTTGAACACCAGCGCCGCGGCCGTGCCGTACAGGTAGAAGTCGTACCACTCGAGGGCTGAGCCGACGAGCGCGGCGGCGGCGACGCCGCGGGATCCGGTCTTCTTCTCGCCCGTCGGCGGCTGCGCGGGAGTGCGTGTGGGTGATGACATCATCGTCCTTTCATGATGGCGGGCGCCATCTGCTCATCGATGAGCGCGGGGGTGGGGGTGCGGTCAGGCGACGGTGCTGTTCACGCGACGGTGCGGTCTTCGAGCGCGTCGAGGTTCCAGTCGATGCCGAGGCCGGGGGCCTCCGGGGCGAAGGCGTGTCCGCCGTCGATGCGGATCTCGCTGTTCGTCACGGCGCGCAGCTGCGGGATGTGCTCGACGAAGCGCCCGTTGGGGATGGCGGCGACGAGGCTCACGTGCAGCTCCATCAGGAAGTGCGGGCTCACCTGCACGTTGAACGCCTCCGCGAGGTGCGCCACCTTGAGCCACGGGGTGATGCCCCCGATGCGGGCGACGTCGACCTGCACGATGCCGGCCGCCCCGCGCTCGAGGTACTCGCGGAAGTGACCGAGCGAGTACATCGACTCGCCGACCGCGATCGGGATGCTGGTCGACTGGGCGAGGCGCACATGGCCGGTCACGTCGTCGGCCGGAAGCGGCTCCTCGAACCAGCTGAGGTCGAACGGCTCGAACGCGTGCGCGCGGCGCACGGCCTCGGCCGAGGTCATGCTCTGGTTGGCGTCGACCATGATCTCGACGTCCGGACCGACGGCGTCGCGCACGGCGGCGATGCGGCTCGCGTCCTCGGCGATGCTCGGCTTGCCGACCTTGATCTTCACGCCCTTCCATCCCCTGCTCGCCGAGGCGCGGGCCTCTTCCACGAGCTCGTCGACGGACACGTGCAGCCATCCGCCCTCGGTGTCGTACAGCGGCACGTCGCGACGATTCCCCCCGGCGATCATCCACAGCGGCTGCCCCGCCCGCTGCGCCCGGATGTCCCAGAGCGCGGTGTCGACCGCCGCCAGGGCGAGCGCGGTGATGACGCCGACCGAGGTCGCACGCGTGGAGTCGTAGAGCCGCCGCCACAGGTGCTCGACCAGACGCGAATCCTCGCCGATCAGCACGGCCAGGAGGTGCTCGTTGAGCATCGAGAGCGTCGCGCGACCCCCGGTGCCGATCGTGTAGGAGTAGCCGCGTCCGGTGAGCCCGTCGGCGGTCTGGATCGTGACGACGATGGTCTCCTGCTTGAGGAAGGACTGCATGGCGTCGGTGCGCACCTTCTCCACCTCGATGTCGACCAGGCGGGCGGTTGCAGCGGTGATGAGGGTCACGGTGTCTCTTCCTCGAGAGTGTCAAAATCAAATTCAATTTGATTCTGCGAACGTACGCGTTCGCTGTTCCCGTGTCAAATGCCCGCCCGGCGAGCGCGATCGACGCACAGCCGCCGCACTAGGATTGCGGGCATGGCGCGAGTGGATGACAGGCGGGATCTCGACGATCCGTCGCTCGCCGAGAACGTCTACGAAGGACTCGTCTCCCTCATCCTCAGCAACGAGCTGCCCGCAGACGCGCGGGTCAACATCAATGCGATCGGCAAGCGCCTCGACGTGTCGCCGACGCCGATCCGCGAAGCGCTCACGCGACTCGAGGACGCCGGGCTGGTGCGCAAGACGCACCTCAAGGGGTACCGGACGACACCGGTGCTCACGTCGCGAGAGCTCGCCGACCTCTACGACCTGCGGTTGCTGCTCGAGCCGGTGTCCGCCCGCCGTGCCGCGGAGCGCGCGACCCCGCAGGAGCGCGACGCGCTCGCGACCGAACTTCATCGATACGCGAACGCTCCCGGGTCGGCGGAGTTGACCGACTACGCCAGATTCAGCGAACACGACGCCCTGCTGCACCAGCTGATCGCCAGGGCGTCGGGCAACCTCGCGGTGGCCAGGGCGCTGGAGCGCACCCACTTCCACCTCCACGCCTTCCGGCTCGCCTACGACGTCGAGACCGGCGAGGCGACTCTCGAGGAGCACGTGCGGATCGTCGAGACGATCATCGCGGGTGACGCGGACGGCGCCGAGGCCGCCATGACGGAGCATCTGCGGGCGGCTCAGGAACGACTGTCGACCCGCACCCCCGAGTAGACGCCGCCTGCTCCCGTCACCCCTTCACCGCCCCTCCCAGCAGTCCCGCGACGAACTGCTTCTGGAAGATCAGGAACAGCAGGAGCAGGGGCAGGGTCGCCAGCAGCGACCCCAGCATGAGGCCGGAGTAGTCCACGCGGCTCATGCCGATCATGGTGTTCAGCGCGACCGGCACCGTGTAGTTCGCCTCGGTGTTGAGCATGAGCAGCGGCCAGATGAACGCGTTCCACTGACTGATGAACGTGTAGATCACCAGCGCCGCGATCTGCGGCTTCGCGACCGGCAGCACGATCCGGTAGAACGTGCGCAGCTCGCCGGCTCCGTCGATCCTGGCCGCCTCGATCAGGCTCGGCGGGAAGTCGAGGAACCCCTGCCGCATGAGGAAGATCCCGAACGCGTTCGCCAGGAACGGCAGGATGACAGCCTGATAGGTATCGATCCATCCCATGCCGGCCATGATCTGGAACAGCGGGACGAGCAGCACCTGCATGGGGATCATCATCGTGACGAGCACGAGGGCGAGCAGCACACCCCGCCCGCGGAACCGGTAAGTGGCGAGCCCGAAGCCGCACATGATGCTGACGATCGAGCTGAACACCGTGTAGATCACCGCGATCAGAAGACTGTTGAGCATCACGCGGCTGAAGCCGATGCTCTCCTCCAGACGGGCGAGGTTCTCCCACAACGCATCGCCGGGGAGCACCGGCAGCGGCGTGCCGAACAGTTCCGAGCTCGGATGCGTCGAGGCGATGACCATCCACAGGAACGGGATGATCGAGACCACGGAGGCGAAGATCAGCAGGAGGTAGAGCGGGAGCCGCAGCATGCGCGAACGGGCTCCGCGCTCCCCTGCCCCGAGGCTGCGCGTGTCGCGGCCGGAGGTGACCAGGGTGCGGGTGGCGAGATCTGTCATGGCTTCTCCCTCATGACCCGGAACTGCACGACGGCGATGATCGCGGTGATCAGCACCAGCATCCACGCGATCGCGGAGGCGTAGCCGAAGTCGAACTGTCGGAACCCGACCTTGTACAGGTAGAGCACCGGGGTGAGCGTGGCATCGTTGGGACCGCCGCCGGTGAGGATGAAGTTCTCGTCGAACAGCTGCAGCGCGCCGATCGTCGAGGTGATCCCCGTGAAGATCAGCACCGGACGCAGCTGCGGCAACACGACGCTCCAGAACGTCTGCCAGTGCCCGGCGCCGTCGACCTTGGCCGCCTCGTAGAGCTCCGGCGGGATCGACTGCAGTCCGGCGAGGATGATGACCATGTTGTAGCCGGTCCACCTCCAGGTCACCGCCGCGATCACGGAGACGCGCGCCCACCACTCGCTGTTCAGCCAGTCGATCGGAGCGATGCCGATCACGCCCAGCATCTGATTGACCGCACCGCCGTCGGTGGCGAGCAGCACCCGGAACACCACCGCGTACGCGACGAGCGTGGTCACGGCGGGAAGGAACGTGAGCAGGCGGAATCCCGAGCGCCAGCGCAGCCACGACTGGTTGAGCAGGTACGCGAGGCCCACCGCGAGCACCATCATCAGGGGCACCTGGACGATGAGGATGAGGCCCGCGTTGATCAGGCTCTTCGCGATCAGCGGGTCGGAGAACAGCCGCGCGTACTGCCCGACCCCGACGAAGCTCGTGACACCGCCCTCGGTGCGGAACAGGCTCTGCCAGAGCGATGCGCCCAGCGGATAGGCGAAGAACGACAAGAGCAGGGCGGCGGCCGGCAGCACGAACCAGCGCCCGGCCCTCCCCGGGTCCAGCCGTCGACGGCGGGACCCGGACGAGGTCGCGGAGGTCATGGCTGCTCCGCGACCTCTCGGCCGGTGGAGGTCGCGAGCTGCTTCGCCGCGTCGGCGAGCACGGTCGCCGGGTCGGCCCCGTTCAGCACGGCGGCCGACACCGCGTTGGCGACGATGTCGGAGGCCTCCGCGCTGTCGGACGTGTAGACGATCGGCGGGATCTGCGCGGTGAGCTCGGCGAACGTCTCGTAGACCGGCTGGCCGCCGAAGTACTCGACCGGCTTCGAGAAGTAGTCCGACTCCAAGGCAGGCAGATACGAGGGGAACAGTCCCTCGTTCGTCATCATCGACACCTGGTTCTCGGTATCCGCGAGCACGAAGTCGACGAACGCCGCGGCGAGCTGCGGGTTCTTCGCCTGGGCCGGCACCGCGAGGCCGGAGCCGCCGTTGTTCGAGGTCTGGATGCCTCCTTCGTCGAAGGCGGGGAGCGGAAGCACGGCATACTTCCCCGACAGCTCGGGCGCATCGCCCTGTAGCGTGCCGATCCACCAGACCGCGTCGGCTGTTACGGCGGAGTCGCCGTCCTTGGCGGAGGTGACCCGGCCGTCCCAGCCGGTGACGTTCTTGATGAGGCCGGCTTCGTTCATCTCCTGCAGCATCGTGAGCACGCGCACGGCCTCGGGCGAGTCGAGCGTGATCTCGCCCGCCTCGTCGAACAGCCCCTGCCCGAGCTGCTGCAGCAGCATCTGGAAGCCGCCGCCCGCGGCGAGGTCGGTGGACAGCAGCGTGTGACCGGTCTTCTCCTTGATGACTTTGCCTACGGCGATCAGGTCATCCCAGGTCGTGGCGGCCTCGATGTCGACACCCGCCTGCTCGACGATGTCGGTGCGGTAGTAGAGCGCGACGGTGCCGGAGTCCCAGGGGGCGATGCGCAGCGAGCCGTCGGCGTCCGACCCCGCCGACCACTTGAACGGGTCGAAGTCGGCCTCGTCGTCGCCGAGGATCGGGGTCAGATCGAGCATGCCCTTCGGGAACTGCGTGATGTAGCCGGGGGCCGCATCGGTCTCGATCGTGACGACGTCCGGGAGTCCGGTGCCGGCCTGGAAGCCGACCGACATCTTGTCGTAGGCGTTGTCGTACCCCACGTCGACGACGTCCACCGTCGTGCCCTCATGCGCCTTCTCGAAGTCGGCGGCCAGACGCTCCAACGCCACGGCGCCGACATCCCACGACCAGACCGTGATCTCCCCGTCGAGCTTCGCGTCGGGTTCCAGCGCCACGTCGGAACCGCCGGCGGGCACACCTCCGGTGGCGCATCCGGCGAGCGCGATTCCTCCTGCCACGAGCGCGGCGATTCCGGTGAGCTTCTTCTTCATGACTGACTCCTTCGTCCGTGAAATGAATATTGAATACAACAAGAGGGTGCAGAACCCCTCGGTGTTCCGGGGCGCAGCGTCAGCTGAGCTGCACCGCGAGGTCGATGAACAGCGCGGCCGACCAGCCGAAAGCGGTGGTGGCTGTGCAGGCCTTCTGGCCCGTGTGCGGATTGAAGTACTCGTGCGGACCGCCGCCGTGGATCACCAGCGCCACGGTCTGCTCGCGCAGCTCCCGCGCCCGATCGGGGTAGCCGGAGGCTTCCAGTCCCTCGGCGACGAGCATGCTCGTGTTGACCCAGACGGGGCCGCGCCACATGCGCTCATCCGAGAAGTCGGGATCGGAGGCCGCGACCGTCGGCAGCCCCCAGGGCAGGGCGAAGCGCGCGGGGTCGTCGACGGCTGCACGCAGCGTCTCCGCGATCGGAGCCGGCAGGGTGCCCGTGAGCAGCGGCATCAGCCCCACGACGGTGTCGCTGAGCTGCGGCTCCCCACCGCCGAACGCGAGGAACCGCCCCCGCTCGGCATCCCACATGCGCAGCAGCAGCTCCTGCGTGGTCGCGGCCCGCTCGCGGAACCGCACGACATCGGCATCCGGCTCGTACCTCCCCAGCAGCGACGCGAGCTCCCGATCCTGCCGCACGAGGTAGGCGCCGAGGTCGGGGGCCGCGGTCGGCAGCGGTCCGTCGAAGATCGGGCTGTCGTCGAGCCCGGAGGAGTACGGATGCCCGTACTCCGGCATCCCGTCGTGGTCGAGGTCGCTCCCGGCGAACCACCAGTCCTGCGAACGGACGATGCGGTCCAGCTGCACGCGTGCGTAGTCGGGCGCGTCCTCGACCTCGAGCACCTTGCGCAGCGCCCACGCGGCGAGCGGCGGCTTGGTCAACGGCACCGGCACGGTCGGATCGGCGATCTGCGACCCGGCTCTGCGCAGGTTCGCGCGGTCGCTCTCGGGCAGGTCATCGCTGGTCGCGAGCACCCCGAGTTCATGCACGACATCGGGCAGCTGCCCGTCGTGCTGCGGGAACCGGAAGGCGATGTCGAGTTGCTCGCGAGCGAGCTCCGGGTCGCCGTGCCGCAGTCCCACGGCGATGAAGTACGCGTCCCACTGCCACAGACCGACATAACCGATCTTCGACGGCACGATCGCTCTGGCGTCGCCGAGCGACGGCAGCTCGACGATGTTCGCACCCAGCACCCACCAGCAGAACGCGGTCATCTCCTGCAGGTCGCCGCGCACGACCGGGCACTTCGCGAACCAGTCCGTCCAGATCGTCTCGGTCGCGGCGAGCGCCGCAGCATGATCGCCGCGATCGACCGAGACGGCACGGTCGCCTGCGATGCGCAAGCGGATGCCGGCATCGAGCGGATGCTCCTCGACGTCCCCGTCCGGGCGTCGCAGCCGCACACGCAATCCCGCCGCGGTAGCCGAGCCCGAGGACGGGCCGAAGCTGAGCGTCGACGGGTCGGCGAAGGTCAGGGTCGACACTCCGCCGAACGTCACGCGCGCCGGGTGCACCTCGGTCACCGACAGCACCACTCCGCCCGCGTCGACCACGGTCAGCGCGTCGAGCACCCGGCAGTCCGACAGCCGCCGCTCGTACTCCGAGGTGTGCACGCGCACGCCCTCGCCGTCTTCGGCGCGGAACACGAGCACGCGCGAACGCGGCAGCGTGAAGGGCGCGGACACCAGGTCGAGGTGACGCCCGGCGAGGGCGGCGGCATCCGTCATCATCGTCCTCCGAGTCCCGAGGCGGCCATGCTGTTGAGGATCTTGCGCTGGCCGATCACGAACACGATCAGCATCGGCACGGTGGCGATCGCGGAAGCCGCCATCACGAGTCCGTAGTTGATCGAGCCGAACTGGCCCTGGAACGAGGTCAGCAGCAGCGGCACCGTGAACAGGTCCGGCGAGTTGAGCAGCACCAGCGGGAACAGGAAGGCGTTCCAGACGCCGAGCGCCGTGATGATGCTGAGCGCAGCGAGCCCGGGCTTGAGGTTGGGCAGCACGATGCTCCAGAAGATGCGCCAGCGTCCGGCGCCGTCGACGAGCGCGGCCTCCTCGAGCTCACGGGGCAGTGCGAGCACGAACTGCCGCATCAGGAACACCGCGAACGGGTTGGCGATCATGCCGGGCACGATCAGCGCGAGGTGCGAGTCCACCCACCCGAGCTGCGACATCAGCAGATAGAAGGGGATCAGTGTCACCTGCGCCGGGATCATCTGCGTCGCCAGGAACACGATGAACAGCACCTTGCTGCCCTTGAAGCGGATGCGCGCGAATGCATAGCCGGCCATCGACGCGGTGATGAGCGTGCCGACCACCACCAGCACGGCGATGTACGCGCTGTTCAGGTAGGCCTGGGCGAACGGCACGGCGTTCCACGCGTCCGTGTAGTTCTGCACCGTCCAGGGGTTCGGCAGGAACTCGAGCGGGTTCTTCAGCAGTTGCGGCAGCGTCTTGAACGACGTGAGCAGCATCCACACGAACGGAAAGACCATCGCGATGCCGGCCAGGGCGAGCACCAGATGCAGCAGTGTCGAGCCGGCGCGGCGGCGTGCGCGGTCTGCACCCGGACCGCCACGGCCGCGCTGACGATACCCGGGGGCCGTGATGGCCACGGTCGAGTCGGTCGGCGGACCGGCAGGCTGGGTCAGTGAGGGCGTCTGGATGCTCATGCGGGGTCATCCTCGTAGTGGACGAACTTCTTCTGCGCGCCGAACTGGATCGCGGTGATGACGAGCGTGAGCACGAGCAGGATGATGCTGGCCGCGCTCGACAGTCCGAACTCGAAGCGCCCGAAGCCCAGATCGAAGATGTGGTAGACGATCGTGCGCGTGGCGTTGTCGGGCCCGCCGCCGGACACGAGCACGTACACCGTGTCGAACGTCTGCAGCGAGGAGATGAAAGCGATCACCGACGAGAAGAAGATGATCGGCGACAGCAGGGGAAGCCGGATGCTGACGAACAGGCGCCAGGCACCGGCGCCGTCGATGCGCGCGGCTTCGATGACCGAGGGCGAGATGTTCTGCAGACCCGCGAGGAAGATGATGACGTTGAGGCCCATCGACGACCAGATCGTGACGATGCACACGGCGAGGAGCGCGAGCTTCGGGTCCTGCAGCCAGTCCGGCGGGGTGATGCCGAAGATCTTCGAGATGGTGGTGGAGAGCAGGCCGTCGGAACGGAACATCTGCTGCCAGATCATCGCGACGGCGACGGTGGAGGTGACCACCGGGGCGAAGAACAGGATCAGGTACAGCGTGCGGGTCTTGAGCCTCTCCAGCGCGATCGCGACGATGACCGCGAGCGTGAGGCCGATCGGCACCGTGATGACCGCGATCAGCAGGGTGTTGATGATCGAGCGTCCTAGCAGCGGATCCTGCAGCTGCTCGACGAAGTTCGCGAGGCCGACCCATTTCAGGTCGCTGAGCCCGTCCCACTCGGCGAAGGCGAGCACGAGACTCGCGGCGAAGGGGAGCACGACGAACACCCCCATGCCGATCAGCTGCGGGGCGACGAACACATAGCCCCAGCGTCGGTCACGGCGACGCCAGGCCGCTTCCGCGCGGAGGGGCGGAGCGGATGCCGCAGGGCCGGCCTGCGACATCCGCCCGTTCTCGGTGAGAGTGGTCACTCCTACTTCTCCGACCGTTCCTTGATCACGTCGGCGATGGTGTCGAGCGTGGCCTGCGCGTCGGTCTTACCCTCGTAGAGCTTCTGGAACTCCTCGGCGATCGCGACGGGGAGTCCGGCGACTCTGGCCTCTGCCGGGTAGTCCTCGAAGCCGATGTCGCGCATGTCGAGGAACGTCTGCGCGTGCGCCGGGTAGCCGCCCTCGAGCACGACGTCGTCGGCGCCCTTGATGGAGGGGACCGCGTTGCCGCCGCCCTCCAGCCGGAACGTCTGGCCCTCCGCCGAGAGGAACTCGGTCCAGAAGGTGAACGCCGCGTCCTTCACCTTGGTCTTGCCGTTGATGGCCAGGAAGCTCGTGGCCACGCCGGTGGGCGCCGCTTCGCCGTCGGGTGTCGGCCACGGCACGATGTCGTAGCTGTCCTGCTCGCCCGTCGCGCTGACGGTGCCGATGGTGTACCGACCCTGCACGAAGAAGCCGGCCTTGTGCGTGACGAACATGCTGTCGGCCCCCGCGCCGTCGGGCAGGGTGTCCGCGACGACGAATGTGCCGTCCTGGAACAGGTCACCGAACTGCTGCATGGCCTCGACGGTGTCGGGGTCCTCGTTCGCGACGAATGCCCCGGAGTCGTCGTACGGCGCATCGAGCCCCTGCGAGGAGAGCCAGCTCCAGTGCGTGGCCCAGTAGTTCCAGTACATGGTGCCCGCCAGCCCCGCGTCGTGCAGCTGGGCGTTCATCTCGAGGAACTTGTCGGTGGTCCACTCGCCGTTCTCTGCCAGCGTCGCCGGGTCTTCGGTGATGCCGGCTGCGGCGAGCGCCTGCTTGTCGTACCAGAACACATCGGGGTTGGAGTCGTTCGGGGCGGCGTACACCTCGCCGTCGTGCTCGGCAGCACCGAACAGCCCGGGGAAGAAGTCGTCCTTCTTGGTCTTGCTGTCCTTCGACGCCATGAGGTCGTCGAGCGGCATGAGCCGGTTGGAGTCGACGAACTGGCCGATCATGTCGTCACCGACGTAGAAGACGTCGGGTGCGGTGTTGCTGGTGAGCTGCGCGAGGAGCTTGGAGTGGTAGTCGCCGTAGCTGGCGACGGGCTGCAGCTTGACCTTGATGTCGGGGTGGCGCTCCATGAAGTCCTTGTTGAACTCCTGGTAGCGGGTGAGCTCGTCGGCGGTTCCCCAGGTCGACCACACGACCGTTGCGGTACCGTCGGCGTCGAGGCCGCCCCCTCCGCCGCCGCCGCTGCATGCGGCGAGTCCGAGTACCAGAGCGCCGGCGGCGCCCAGTGCCAGATACCGCGTCGCGTTCGCACGTGCCATCTCGCTACCTCTTTCGTCATTGGAAGATCAGGTCGGGATCGCCCCTGCGGGCGTATTGGTATTCTGTATACAGAACGCAATCCTGTCAAGGATCAGCGAGTGCGATCGCGACCATCGAGACCATCCCGTGACGGGCGTCCGACCCATGGCGCAGACTGGCTGCATGACAGATCCCGATCCGCACCTGCTCGGCCCCGGACTCGTGCCGACGCCGTTCACCGCCGCCGAGATCCGCGACGCCACCGGAACCGGCCTGGTGATCCACCTGCTGCTCGAAGGGCCGGACGGCCCGATGGGCGAGCACGTCAACCGTTTCCGCGACGTCGACGACGAGGGCGCGACCCTCGATCGATGGGCGGCGGAAGACCCGAACGCGGTCGTGTCGAACCGCGTCACCTGGACCGAGTTGCAGGGTCATGCCGCCTTCGACGCCGGCACGACGAGCGTGTCGACCGTGAGCCTGTCGACCCCGCTCGGAGCCCTCACCTGCCGGAGGTACGACACCGACGACGGCGTCTTCTGGTTCTCCGTCGACCATCCGGGCATGCCGGTGCAGTACGAGTCCGACGGCCTGCGCACGACCGTGCTGAGCATCGAGCACGACTGACCTCCCCGCGAAGGGAGCTTTCCGGAACGCGTCGGTGTACGCGCGCGAACGTCCGCGCCCCGGCGTAGGGTCGCAGCATGAGCAGCACAGCATCCGGAGTACGTCATGGAGTGGTCCCCTCCTATCTGCTCGCGCGCCTGGCCGAGTCGGGTCGCTTCCCGAAGGCCGCGGCCGCCGCACGGCAGACGCTGACCGCAGGCCGCCCGCCGTTCCGCGCCCGCATCGACCTGTCGATCGACGAGAACGGCGACCTCGTGGCGCAGTTGTCCGACGCCCCGAACCGCACGATCAGCGATGCCGGCAACACCCAGCAGCTGCCGGGCGCGGTCGTGCGCGGCGAAGACGACACCCCGGTCGAAGACACCGCGGTGAACGAGGCCTTCGACGGACTCGGCGCCACCTTCGAGATGCTCCTGGCCGCGTTCGACCGCAACTCCCTCGACGACGCCGGCGCCCCGTTGGATGCGACCGTGCACTACGGCGTCGACTACGACAACGCGTTCTGGGACGGCGAGCGCATGGTGTTCGGCGACGGCGACGGCGAGGTGTTCCAGCACTTCACCGGCTCGCTCACGGTCATCGGGCATGAGCTCGCGCACGGCGTCGTGCAGCACACCGCGAACCTCGAGTATCAGGGGCAGCCCGGCGCGTTGAACGAGTCGATCGCCGATGTGTTCGGCGCCCTCACCGAGCAGTACGCCCTCGGGCAGACGGCCGACCAGGCGACCTGGCTCATCGGCGCCGAGATCTTCACCGACGCCGTCGAAGGCGCGGCTCTGCGGTCGATGATCGCGCCGGGCACCGCCTATGACGACGATGAGCTCGGCAAAGATCCGCAGCCCGACCACATGAACGGCTTCGTCCGCACGACAGAAGACAACGGCGGGGTCCACATCAACTCCGGCATCCCCAACCGCGCGTTCGCGCTCTTCGCCCTCGACCTCGGCGGCAAGGCCTGGGAGCGGGCGGGAACCGTCTGGTACCGGGCTCTCACCGGAGGACTCTCGAGCACGGCGACCTTCACGCAGTTCGCCGATGCCACGGTCGCTGCGGCCACCACGATCGATCGGGCCACGGCCGCAGCCGCTCGACGGGCGTGGACGACCGTGGGAGTCTATGAAGATGAGCGAGTCCCCTCCACCGACTGACGCGCAGGTCGTGATCGCGGTGGTGCGCACAGGCGGCATCGCCGGGATCCGCCGTCAGTGGCGGGTGGAAGCCGCTTCCGACGATGCGGTGCAGTGGATCGACCTGATCGACAGCTGCCCCTGGGATCAGGAGGCGGACGGCGGCCCTGGCGCCGACCGCTTCATGTGGAGCATCCGGGCCCGCACGCCATCCGAGCGACGTGAACGGGAGCTGCCCGACTCTGCGCTCGACGGCCCCTGGCGTGCGCTCGTCGACGCCGTGCGCGCGGCATCGGGCTGACGATCACGGCACCACGTGGCGGCATCGAGCGGCGCCATCCGATCAATCCCGTGTGAATCCGGCCTCATCGCTGCGCCACAGGTTCACAATGGAACCCATGGGACTGTTCCAGCAGAAGCCTGAAGAACAAGAGAACCAGTGGGTGCTGCCTTCTGAGCCCCTCGAGCGCTCCGAGTCGGAGGTGCTCGATACGGCTCCGGTCGTCGATCCGCTGTCCATCGGCCTCGGCGCCGAGACCAGCGGCGATCTGAGCTCGGTCCTGTTCCCCGTCGCACCTCCCGCCCCCGAGGGCGAGTCGACCGAGAACGCCGACCCGGAGGACGACGATCCCGCAGACGACTGATCGGGCGCCGTCACCTCCCGGGCTCAACCCCGGGCTTCGCCCAGCCGCCAGTACCCCGAGAACGTGATGCGATCCTTCGAGACACCGAGATCGATGAGGTGCCGGCGAAGCTCCTGCACGGCGAGACGCTCGCCGCAGACCCAGGCGTAGTCGATCACCTCGGGGAGGTCGGCGGCCCGCACGGCCCGCTGCAGGCGGACACCGGGGGCCTCCCCCCGACGCTCGACCCAGGTGACGTGGCCGCAGAGATCCTGCTTCTCGGCGGCATCCGAGATCTCGATGAAGACGTGCGTCTCGGGCGTCCGGGTCATCTCCAGGATGCGGGCGATCGCCGGGAGAGACGACTCATCGCCGATGATCACTCGTGAGCGGGTCTCGGGCAACGGCGCATACAGCGCCGTGCACTCGCGGATGCCGAGAGCCGAGCCCACCCGCGCTCGCCCGGCGAACCGTGTGCCCGGTCCTTCATCGCCGTGCACGACGAAGTCGACGTCGATCTCCCCTGCGTCAGGGCGGTGGTCCCGCAGCGTGTACCAGCGCAGGTCGGGCCGCTCACCCTCGGGGATGGCGCCGACCGCGGCGCGGATGTTCTCCGTGCCGTCGTTCGCCGGAAGCACGAGCGCGGCGTCCTCGTCGCGAGGCAGCAGCAGCCCGAGGTACTCGTCGGGACCGGCAGGCGCGTAGTCGGCGAACTCCGCAGCCGCGATCGTGAGCCGTCGCATGTGCGGGGTGAGATCGCGCACGGCGGTGACCCTGGCGGCGAAGACGCGGGCTCCGGTGCGGCGAGGACGCTGCGGAGGACGGATGCGGTTGACGGTGTGCTCAGCCACGCCGAGCCCCCTCTCTCCAGAGCAGCCACAGGAAGAACGCGCCGCCGACGGTGATCGTGACGACGCCGACGGGAATCGGCGCCGGGAAGATGTTCTGCGCGAGCAGGTCGCTCGTGAGCAGCAGCAGCGCGCCCACGAGCCCCGAGGCGAGGAAGCTGGTCCCGCCGGTCAGACGTCGGGCGATGTGCGGGGCGATCAGCGCGACGAACGAGATCGGACCGGCGGTGGCGACCGCGACGGCGACGAGCAGCGTGGCGGCGGCGAGGAGGATCCACCGAGCCCGCACGGTCCGCACGCCCAGCGCGGTCGAGACGCTGTCGCCGAGTGCCATCATGCGCGCATCCGGAGCCACCGCGATGAGCAGCGGGATGATCAGGAGCAACGCGATCAGGGCCGGGAGGAGATCCCCCCACCCGCGTCCCTGCAGCGAGCCGACCAGCCAGGTCTGCGCCGTGGTGGCGCTGGCGACGAATACCTGGGTGAGCACGTAGTCGACCACGGCCATGGCGGTCGCCGAGAGGGCGACGCCCGTGAGGATCAGTTGCACACCGTGGAGTCCGGATCGCGCGGTGAACAGCACGATCACCCCGGCGATCACGAGGGCGCCGACCACGGCGCCGAGGGCCGCCTGCGCCAAGGATCCACCGAGCACCAGCATCACGACGACCGCACCGACCGAGGCGCCGCTGCTGATGCCGATCACGTCGGGGCTGGCGAGCGGGTTGCGGGTCAGGCTCTGGAACACGGCTCCGGCGACCGCCAGGCTCGCCCCGACCACGATCGCGACCAGGCTGCGCGGCAGGCGGCGGCCGAGCACGAAGAAGCCGTCGAGCCGCTCCGGCGGACGACCGAGCAGCGTCTCGATCAGCGCCGCCGGGGTCACGATGTACTCGCCGATCATGAGCGCGGCGACCAGCAGCACGAGGAGGGCAGCGGCGAGGATGCCGCACACGACCGCCGCGCGATGACTGAACCGCAACGACCAGCGCGCACCGCGCAGCACGCGGTCATCGGCGGTGAGGGCTTCGGTGCGCAGACTCACGACAGCCCCGACGTCCGCTTGCCCACGACGAAGGCGATCAGCAGCGGCCCGCCGATCAGCGCGGTCACGATGCCGACCTGCACCTCGCCGCCTCCACCGATCACGCGGCCGAGCGTGTCGGCCAACAGCAGCATCGCGGGAGCCGCGACCAGTGACAGCGGGAGCACCACGCGAAGGTCGGGACCCACCAGCCGGCGCAGCAGATGCGGGATGACGAGGCCGACGAACGCGATGGGTCCGGCGATCGCGGTCGCCGTGCCGCACAGGAGCGTGACGGCGACGAGCACGATCGCACGCACCACCCCCGGCTTGACCCCCAGGGCGACGGCGCTGTCGTCGCCGAGCGCCATCAGGTTCAGCGCGGGGCCGAGCAGCAGGGCGAGGATCACGCCGACCACGATGAACGCGACCAGCGGCAGCGCCTCCTCGACCGGCCGCGCGGTGAGCGAGCCGACCCGCCAGAACCGAAACGCATCGAGCACGGTCTCATCGGTCAGCACGATCGCCTGCGAGACACCGGCGAGGATGGCGGAGAAGGCGACTCCCGCGAGGATGAGCCGCACGGGCGAACCGGCGGCGAACCGGGTGCCGGAGAACCAGAAGACCACCGCGGAGGCCAGGGCGGCACCGGCGAGAGCGAGCCAGATCGTGCCGCCGACGCCGAGCGCCCCGAGCACGCTCATGCCCGCGACCACGCCGAAGGAGGCGCCGGCGCTGACCCCGAGCATCCCGGGGTCGGCGATCGGGTTGCGGGTGAGCGCCTGCATCAGAACACCCGCCGCGCCGAGGGCGACGCCGCAGATCACGGCGTTCACCGTACGGGTGACGCGCAGTTCGCCGACGATGTTGAGGACGTTCTGGTCGCCCGTGCCGAATAGCGAGAGCACGACCTCGTCGAGGGGCACGAAGCGCGCACCGACGGCGAGGCTCAGTGCCAGCGAGAGCGCCAGCACGGCCGCCACCAGCGCGGTGCTGATCCAGATCGGGAGCCGGGACGCCGCGACCGGAGCACGACGGCGCTCGACGACGGGTGCGGAACTCATATTTGGATAGCCTAACCAAATATCGGTAGTGTCGTTGCACGTGAACAGACCTCTCCGAACTCGATTCCGTCCGCTCGCCACCGCCGCCGCCTCCCTGGCTGCGATCGCTCTGATCGCCACCGGCTGCTCCAGCACTCCCGCTGCCGAGGACTCCGCGCCCGCCGCAGACGATGCCGGTTACACCGTCGAGCACGCGATGGGCGAGACCGACTTCGAGAAGGTTCCCGAGAAGATCGTCGTCCTCGACTCCCCCCAGATGGACGCCCTGGTCGCGCTGGGCATCACGCCCGTCGGCGCCCCCGAGATCGGCGCCGGCCGTGGTTTCCCGGCCTACCTCGCCGACGACCTCGAGGGCACGGAATCGATCGGATTCATCGCCGAGCCCGACGTCGACGCGATCGCGAACCTCGCCCCCGACCTGATCATCGGGTCGAAGGTGCGCCACGAGGCGCTCTACGAGGAGCTGTCGGCGATCGCGCCCACCGTCTTCTCGGAGGACACCGGCACCAACTGGACCGAGCAGGCCGAGCTGACCGCCGCCGCCGTGAACCAGAGCGACAAGATGGACGAGCTCATCAAGGGCGTCGAGGATCGTGCGGCCGAGGTCGGCGAGGCGGTCGAGGCCGAGGGCACCACCGCGTCGATCGTGCGCTTCCGCGCCGACAACTTCCGTCTGTACGGCCCCGGCACGTTCTCGGGCTCGCTGCTCACCGACATGGGCTTCGACCTCGGCGCTGACCGCGACTGGAACGAGTACTCCATGATGGAGCTCAGCCCCGAGCTCTACGAGCAGGTCGACGGTGACGTGGTGTTCTACATGAGCCCCGGCGGCGACCCGACCGCGACCACGCAGGAGCAGATCACCGGCCTCTGGGGTGCGCAGCCCGGACCCGCCGGCGACAAGGCGTTCGAGGTCGAGGACGACACGTGGATGGTGGGCATCGGCGTGATCGGTGCGAACCTGGTGATCGATCAGGTCGAGGACCTGCTCGGCTGACCCCTTTCGAATCGCCCGAACGGCTGCTTCTCCCGCGAAACGAAGCGTTTGGGCGATTCGGACACCCGGAGGAACCATGACCACGCAGCATCCGGCGGTCGAAGCCCGCGGACTCGTCGTCGCCTACGACGGCAAGGTCGTCGTCGACGGCGTCGACCTCGCGCTGCCCGAAGGCTCGTTCACCGTCATCCTCGGCCCGAACGCCTCGGGCAAGTCGACTGTGCTGCGCGCCCTCGCCCGTGTGCTGAAGCCCGAAGCCGGCGACGTGCTGTTCGACGGCCGCGCGCTCGGCGAGTACGGCTCGAAGGAGCTCGCTCGACGGATGGGCCTGTTGCCGCAGGACGCGATCGCCCCCGAGGGGATGCGAGTCGCCGATCTGGTCTCCCGCGGCAGATACCCCCACCACTCGGCGCTCCAGCGCTGGACCTCCACCGACGACACGGCCACGCGCGACGCCCTGGCCGCGACGAACACCGCCGACCTCGCGGAGCGTTACGTCGACCAGCTCTCCGGTGGGCAGCGGCAGCGGGTGTGGGTGGCACTGCTGCTCGCCCAGCAGACCCCGGTGATGCTGCTCGACGAGCCGACGACCTTCCTCGACATCGCCCACCAGTACGAGCTGCTCGATCTGCTGCGCACCCTCAACCGCCAGGGCAAGACCGTGATCGCCGTGCTGCACGACCTCAACCAGGCCGCGCGCTACGCCGACAACCTCGTGCTCATGAAGGAGGGCCGGGTGGTCGCCACCGGCACCCCGTCCGCACTGATCACCGCCGAACGCGTCGGCGACGTCTTCGGCATCGACGCGGTCGTGACCCCCGACCCCGTCACCGGGACCCCCATGGTCGTGCGCCGGTGAAATGGGGCTCGTCGCCCACCGTTACGGTTGAGGGATGACGATCACCGCCGCCGCAGACGGCTCCGCCCTAGGCAACCCCGGCCCCAACGGCTGGGCCTGGTACATCGACGACGACAACTGGGCGGCCGGCGGTTCTCCGCACGGCACCAACAACCAGGGCGAGCTTCGGGCCGTGCTCGAACTGCTGCTCGCGACGACCGGCATCGACGAGAAGCTGATGATCGAGTGCGACAGCCGCTACGTGATCGACTCCGTGACGAAGTGGATGCCGGGGTGGAAGCGCAAGGGATGGCGCAAGTCCGACGGCGGGCCCGTGCTCAACCGCGACCTGCTCGAGGGCATCGACGAAGCCATCCGCGGCCGCGACGTCGAGTTCTCCTGGGTCAAGGGGCATGCGGGTCACCCTCTGAACGAGGCTGCCGACGAGCGCGCGAACGCCGCGGCCAAGGCCTACCAGGCGAAGCAGGAACCCCGCCGGGGCCCCGGCTTCACCCTCGCGACGGATGCCGGAGCAGCCGTCGCCGCGTCGGCACCGGTGGCCGCCGCCGCACCGTCGTCCGCAACGCCGGCCGCTGCCCACGCCTCCTCCCCCGCCCCCGTCCCCGCCCCCGCGGCATCGACGTCCGTTGCCGAGCCGCTGTGGGCCGAGGCATCCGATCTTCTGGACGGGCTGGACGCGCCGGACGACGACCCGATCGAGCTGCGCATCCCGCTCTCGTCCGACGAGCACGCACGGCTGCGTGACCGTGCCGAAGCTCAGGGGGTCTCGCTCGAAGAGGCGCTCCGCCGCCTGATCTGAGCGCAGCGGCCGCGGCGTACACTCGCACCATGTCGACTCCCGCCCGCACCATCGGCCGCATCTTCCTCGGCGCCTCCCTCGTCTTCGCGGGCGTCTCCCACCTCACGGTGGCTCGCGAAGAGTTCCAGGCGCAGGTTCCCGAGTCGCTGCCGCTGGACCCTGACACGACGGTGCTCGCCTCCGGCGTGGCCGAGGCCGCACTCGGCTCTGCCCTGCTGCTGGCGCGACGCCGTCGGCGCACGGTCGGCACGATCGCCGCTCTGTTCTTCATCGCCGTGTTCCCCGGCAACGTGGCGCAGTGGATGCACCACCGTGACGGCTTCGGCCTCGACACGGACATGAAGCGCTTCGTCCGACTGTTCTTCCAGCCCGCGCTCGTCGCACTGGCGCTGTGGTCGACCCGCGAACCCCGACGCTGACACGGCGACACCGAGTCAGCAGCACGGGCTCACCACTGCCAGGGACGCATGCGCTCTGAGGCACGACGGTCCCTCCGAGCTGCGGTCCGTAGACTCGGCTGATGACGGAATGGGTGGTGACGCAGCGGTGAAGGCCCGCACGGTCTTCGGCCTGCTCCGCCTCGGCGCCGCCGCCGTCTGCCTGGTGGCGCTCATCCACCGGCTCGCCTGGGGCCTGGCGTCGAACACCATCGCGAGCCAGAACTTCTTCGCGTACTTGACCAACCAGTCGAACATCGCGTTCGTCGTGCTGTTGAGCATCGCCGGGGCCATCGCCCTGCGCACGGCACGGGATCCGCGCTG
>Ga0160464_100650_pt1 | contig 21333 bp, 14 predicted proteins | sample HID1971I_E11MG_FD_108275 | JGI IMG/M metagenome (GOLD analysis project Ga0160464, IMG submission 108275) | Enriched millipede-associated microbial communities from UW Madison campus, WI, USA - HID1971I_E11 MG | ecosystem: Host-associated > Arthropoda: Insects > Digestive system > Unclassified ... | reverse complement strand
GAAGTCGGCCTTGCTGGCTGCGGTGAAGAACGCCATCTGTGGTACTCCGCTTGGGCTTGTTATTGATGGAAGCGTCGCGTGTTATCCCCTTGCGGGGAGACCGTCGGCTCTGTTCGTGGGACACGATAAACGAATCAGGGCGACAGGTGGGTGAAGCTGGACAAGACAGTCAGGTCACATACAACGTCCATAAGATGTGCCCCTGCCGGGTGACGGTACGACGGGCAGGTCAAGCGCCTGGCGCGGAGCACATACGTTGCGCAGCTTAACGAGTGTACGAAGACTGGTGCTTGCGACGCTGCGACATATTCGGTCATCGGTAAGCAGGCAATAGGTTGCAACTTGGGCAACCGCATTTTTCCGTGCAAAAAACCTGCGTTTTTCAACCCCCGAGTACCGAAAATGACTGATACCGCACCCCAGGTCATGCCCGGGGCCTGACACACCCTGCAGCATAAAATTCGCCGTAATGGCACAATTGCCAGCGCAACACCCTCCTCCACACAGGATTTCCCATGCTGCAGCTGAAAACCGACGCCCTGATGGCAACCCCGTGCGACGAAGAAGAAGACAACATGGCCATGCTCTGCTGCCATGGCAAGAACGGCGAGATGTTCATGCTCAGCCGCTACCCAGATGAAGATGAAGTAGAACTGACCTGGGATTACGAGCCGTCGACCCTGGATGGCCTGAAGATCACCCTGAGTGACACGACCTTGCTGGTAGATCTCGCCGCAGGCGATGCCGATGCATTGGGCGGCAAAAATCATCTGGAGATCACCCACGACACGGCCGCATCCGACCTGGCCGAAGTGGAGGAAACCTTGCAGAACATCCTCAAAGGCACTGGTACTTTCATCCGGACTTGAGCTGCACATAGATCAAATGTGGGAGGGGGCTTGCCCCGGTAGCGGCGGGTCAGTTCATACATCTGTGGCTGACACACCGCCATCGTGGGCAAGCCCCTCCCACATTGACCGTGTTCCCACACAAAAACCCTACAAGTTTTTCTGAAAATACCCGTGACGTCGTTAGTCGCCACCCCCTTCGATGCATTAAAGTAAGCCTCCCAAGCCTGACGCTCGTGCTCGACCATCAGGCTCATCTTTCCAGGAACCGTCATCGATGGAACATCGTGAAGCGCTGCTTGCGCTGCGAACCTTTCTTTCTACGCAGATTCTCGGCCAGGAAAAACTCATCGATCGCCTGCTGATCGCCCTTCTCGCCGACGGCCACATGCTGGTCGAAGGCGCACCCGGGCTGGCCAAGACCAAGGCGATCAAGGAGTTGGCCGAAGGCATCGAAGCGCAGTTCCATCGTATCCAGTTCACCCCCGACCTGTTGCCGGCCGACATCACCGGCACCGAGATCTATCGCCCGGAAACCGGCAGTTTCGTGTTCCAGCAGGGGCCGATCTTTCACAACCTGGTATTGGCCGACGAAATCAACCGCGCCCCGGCCAAGGTCCAGTCGGCCTTGCTTGAGGCCATGGCCGAGCGCCAGGTCAGCGTGGGCCGCAGTACCTATGAGCTGTCGCCGCTGTTCCTGGTGATGGCCACCCAGAACCCGATCGAGCAGGAAGGCACCTACCCGCTGCCCGAAGCCCAGCTCGACCGTTTCCTGATGCACGTCAAGATCGGCTTCCCGGACGCCGCCGTCGAACGACGCATCCTGCAACAGGCCCGCGGCGAAGCACTCAATGGCGAAACCAAGCCCGAGCGCCGCGTGAGCCAGCAGGCGATCTTCGCCGCGCGCAAGGAAATCCTCGGCCTGTACATGGCCGATGCGGTGGAGGAATACCTGGTGCAACTGGTGATGGCCACGCGCACCCCGGCCAAGTTCGACGCGGAAATGGCCGAGTGGATCGCCTACGGCGCCAGCCCACGTGGTTCCATCGCCCTGGACCGCTGCGCCCGCGCCCATGCCTGGCTGGCCGGTCGCGACTTCGTGAGCCCGGAAGATATCCAGGCGGTGTTGTTCGACGTACTGCGCCACCGCATCATCCTATCGTTCGAGGCCGAAGCCGCCGGGGTGGACCAGGATCGCGTGGTGCAACGCATTCTTGACGTTGTTGCCGTCGCTTGAAGTCGATGAACGCAGGCGATGGTATCCGCGTAACCCTCAGTGAACTGATTGAGATGCGCCACCACGTGCGTGAAGTGCAGTTGTTTTCTACGCCGGGCCAGCGCAGCCCATTGATCGGCCTGCATCATTCCAAGCTGCGCGGGCGCGGTGTCGACTTCGATCAGGTACGCGTGTACCAGGCCGGCGACGACGTGCGCACCATCGACTGGCGCGTCACGGCGCGCACCCAGGAGCCGCACACCAAGTTGTTCCACGAAGAACGCGAACGGCCGATCTTCATCATGGTCGAGCAGAGCTGCCGGCTGTTTTTCGGCTCGGGGCAGATGTTCAAGTCGGTGCTCGCCGCCCAGGCCGCCAGCCTGATCGGCTGGGCAGCGCTGGGGCATAACGACCGGGTCGGCGGCCTGGTATTCGGTGACAGTGAGCACTACGAGATCAAGCCGCGGCGCAGCAAGCAAAGCCTGCTGCAGCTACTCAACCGCCTGGTGCGAGTCAACCAGAGCCTGAATACCGAAAGCCGCCCGGAGGCCGACGCCCTGGGCATGGCCCTGCGCCGTGGTCGCGAGGTGCTGCGCCCGGGTAGCCTGGGGATTGTGATCTGCGATGAACGCGCACTGACCGAAGGCGCCGAGCAGCAGCTGAGCCTGCTGTCACGCCATTGCGACCTGCTGTTGCTGCCGATCTCCGACCCACTGGACCACGCCCTGCCCGCCGCCGGGCTGCTGCGTTTCGCCGAACGTGGCGCGCAATTGGAGCTGGACACGCTGAACATCGACTTGCGCCAGGCTTACAAGGCCCAGGCCGAGGCGCGTATCGCCCGCTGGGAGCGGCTCGCGCAGAAATTGCGCGTGCTGCTGATGCCCTTGAGCACCCAGAGTGAAATGGTCGAGCAACTGCGCGAATACCTCAACCCGCAACGCCCGGTTAAAAAACAATGAGCAGCCTGGACCAACTGCAACCGCTGATTGCCCCGCCAGCCATTGGTTTCTGGCCTCCGGCGCCGGGCTGGTGGCTATTGCTGCTGGTCATCCCGCTCCTGGGTTGGGGCCTCTGGTCCCTGCGTCGCTTGCTGCCGACCCGTCGCCCTGTAGCCCGCGCCGAACAACCGCTGGACCCGTTGCGCATCGCCGCCCTGGCCGAGCTGGCGCTGATGCCCAAGCCTTACGACGGCGCCCCCGCCGGCGCTTGGCTGCAGCAACTCAACGGCCTGCTCAAGCGCCTGTGTCGCAACGACTACCCTTACAGCCAGAGCCACACCCTCAACGGGCGCAAATGGCTGGCCTTCCTGGATAACCGCTGCCCCGCGGCCGGCCTGACGCGCTGGATGGTGCTGGTGGAAGGCGCCTACAAACCCGAATGCAAACTCGATGACAAAGCCATCGCCGGCCTGACCCAGGCCGTCGACACCTGGATTCGCAAACATGTTTGAGTTCGCCTGGCCGTGGATCTTCGCCCTGTTGCCTTTGCCCTGGTTGATGCGCCTGGTGCTGCCGGTGGCCGACAGCGGCGAGCCGGCGTTGAAAGTCAGTTACCTCAGCGACCTCGAAGGCCTGGCCCGCCGTCGCGCCCGCGCCAACCTGCCCGGCTGGCGCCAGCAAGCGCCGTTCGTGGTGCTGTGGCTGTTGCTGCTGACCGCCGCCGCCCGCCCGCAATGGCTCGGCGAACCCTTGCCGATTGCCGCCAGTGGTCGGGACTTGCTGGTGGCGGTCGACGTGTCCGGATCCATGGATTTCCCCGACATGCATTGGCAGGGCGACGACGTGAGTCGCTTATCGCTGGTCAAGCACCTGCTCGGGGATTTTCTTGAAGAACGTGAAGGTGACCGAGTGGGCTTGATCCTGTTCGGCACGCAAGCCTACCTGCAAGCTCCGTTGACCTTTGACCGGCGCACCGTGCGCACCTGGCTGGATGAAGCGCGCATCGGCATTGCCGGCAAAAACACCGCTATCGGCGACGCCATTGGCCTGGCCCTCAAGCGCCTGCGCCAGCGCCCGGCGCAGAGCCGCGTGCTGATCCTGATCACTGACGGCGCCAATAACGCAGGGCAGATCGACCCGCTGACAGCGGCGCGCCTGGCGGCCGAAGAAGGGGTAAAAATCTACCCGATCGGCATCGGTGCCGACCCAGAGCAAACCGGTTCATTGGGCATCCTCGGCGTGAACCCGAGTCTGGACCTCGACGAGCCGGCGCTCAAAGCCTTGGCCGAAGCCACTGGCGGTCAATATTTCCGCGCCCATGACGGCGAGGAGCTGCAGCAAGTCAAGGAGACGCTCGACACCCTCGAGCCCGTCGAACAACAACCGACCCAAGCGCGCCCGGCCCACGCGTTGTACAGCGCCCCGTTGGCCCTGGCGCTGATCTTGAGCCTGTTGCTGGTGATCCAGGAGCGTTGGCCGAACAACGTTTTACAACGCTGGTTCAACAAGCTGTCGAGCAAAGGGATTTTCCTGCAACAACACCCTGAATGGCGCCAGCGCCTTCAGCGCCTGCGTTTGCGGAGGCGCCGATGATTGCCCTGTGGCCGCATTGGTTGCGCCCGTGGTGGCTGTTGCTGTTGCCGCTGCTTGGCTGGTTGCTGTGGCAGTTGTGGCACCGGCAAAAACGCGCCGGGCGCTGGCAGATGATCCTGCCGCCGGCCTTCCATGCCGTATTGCTCAGTGGTGGCAATGGTCGCGAGAGCAAATCACCCTGGGTGGTGCTGGGTATTGCCTGGCTGTTGGCCGTACTGGCGCTGCTTGGCCCTAGCTGGCAACGAGTGGAACAGTCCAGCCAGAAACCCTCCGACCCGTTGGTGGTACTGCTGGAGCTGACCCCGGAAATGCTCGCCACCGACAGCCCGCCCAACCGCCTGGAGCAGGCGCGGCGCAAGCTGTACGACTTGCTGCAAGCGCGCAGCGATGCGCAAACCGCCATCGTTGTGTATGCCGGCAGCGCCCACACCCTGGTGCCGCTCTCGGATGACCTGGCCACCAGCCGCAACCTGCTCGAAGCCCTGCGCCCCTCGATCATGCCCGAGCCCGGCCACCGTGCCGACCTGGCGGTTGAAAAGGCCATGGGCCTGCTCAAGCAAGGCGGCCTGGGCCAGGGGCGCCTGCTGCTGGTCGGTTCCTCGCTTTCGAAACAGGAACGCCAAGGCATCCGCCTGCAATTGCAAAGTGCCCAGGCACCGCCCTTGTCGATCCTCGGCATCGGCAGCCGCGAAGGTACGCCAGTGACCCAGGAAAGCGGCGAGTTCCTCAAGGACGACCAGGGCGCGATACTGGTGCCGCGCCTCGACAGCCCGACCCTCAAGGCCTTCGCCAGTGAAATGGGCGGCCGCTACCGTGCGGCGCGCCTGGACGACAAGGACCTGCGCCAGCTCGGCCTGCTCGACAGCGCACAAGCCCTGCGCAACGACGGCCAGTTGCTGCACCTGGAAACCTGGGCCGACCAGGGTTACTGGCTGCTCCTGCCGCTGTTGCTGCTGGCTGCCTGCGCCGGGCGCCGCGGCTGGCTGTTCTGCTTGCCGTTGCTGCTGTTGGGCGCGCCGCAGCCCAGCTATGCCTTTGAACTGCAAGACCTATGGCTGCGCCCCGACCAGCAAGGCCAGTACCTGCTCAAGCACAAGCGCCCGGCCGAAGCCGCCGAACGCTTCCAGGACCCGCAATGGCAAGGCGTGGCGCTGTACGAGGCGGGCAACTACGCCGAAGCCATTAAACGTTTTGCCCAGGGCAGCGACGCCTATTCCCACTACAATCGGGGCAATGCCCTGGCCAAGGCCGGTGAACTGGAGGCCGCTATTGACGCTTATGAACAGGCCCTGGAAGCCCAGCCCGACCTGCAACCAGCACTGAAAAACAAAGCCCTGGTTGAAACGCTGATGCAGGCGCAAGCGCAGCCCGAACCGGACCAGCCAACAAAAAACGCAGATGACGAAACCGCCCAACCCGGCCAAACTGCGCAGCCGGGCGCCGGCGGGCAAACGGCCCAGGGTGGCGAGCAGTCGTCTCAAGGCCAGGGCGAAGCCGGCACTGACAAGGCCCAGACCGGCGCCACGCCACAGCCGGGCGGTAATGAAGTGCCGGGCAGCGAACTGGGCGACGAGCGCACCACCACGCCGCCCCTGCGCCCAGCCGATACCCGCCTTGAAGGCGAGCGCCGCCAGGCCCTGGAGCAATGGCTGCAGGAGATCCCGGACAACCCCGGCGAGCTGCTGCGGCGCAAATTCTGGTACGAACAGCAACAACATCAGGACACGACTCGATGAGCCGCCGCACCACCCTTCTGCTCCTGCTTGCGATGTCGGCAGGCCACGCCCAGGCGGCTAACCTGGTCGCCAGCGTTGACCGCAGCCGCCTCAACTCCGGGGAAACGGTGGAGCTGACGGTGGAATCCAGTGACGTGACCCAGTTCGGCAAGCCGGACCTGTCGCCCCTGGATGCGCAGTTCGAAGTCAGCGGCACCCGCCAGATCAACCAACTCACCACACTGGGCGGCGATAACCACGCCACCACACGCTGGATCATCACCCTGCTGCCCAAGGAAAACGGCACGGTGATCATTCCGCCGCTGCAAGTCGGCGCACTCAAGACCCAGCCGATCACCCTGCAAGTGGTGGAAACCGCCACCCAGAACACCAGCGCCGAACTGGCCCCGGTGTTTATCGAAGCCAACCTCGACCAGACCAGCGTGTACGTCCAGGCCCAGGCGCTATTGACCGTGCGCGTATACCACTCGGTATCGCTGTATGACGACAGCAGCCTGACGCCGTTGCAGATTCCCGATGCCCGAGTCGAGCAACTGGGCGAGTCGCGCACCTATGAAAAGGTCATCAACAGCATCCGCCATGGCGTGATCGAGACCCGCTACGCCCTCTACCCGCAACACAGCGGCACCGTGATGATTCCGGCGCAGACCTTCAGCGCCACGCTGGTGGAGTCGCGCCCGGCCCAGGAAAACACGCTGCAGGGCACCAAGCCGGGCAAGATGATTCACGTCAGCTCCACGGCCCTGCCCTTGACGATCAAGCCCAAACCGGACCTCTACCCCGCCGACGCGCCTTGGCTGCCGGCACGCAATCTGACCCTGAGCGAAGGCTGGAACCCCACGCCGGACCATGTACAAGTCGGCGATTCACTGACACGCAGCCTCACCGTCGAGGCCGAAGGCCTGTCCAGCGCGCAGTTGCCAGCAATGCCCAGCACTGAAGTCAATGGCCTGCGCCGTTACCCCGATCAACCGGTACTCGGTAACCAGACCAGCGACCGCGGCCTGACCGGCAGCCGTGAAGACCGCGAAGCCCTGGTCCCAACCCGTGCCGGCGCCCTGGAACTGCCGCCGGTTGAAGTGGTGTGGTGGAACACCCACGAAGACCACCTGGAACGCACCAGCCTGCCGGCGCGCACCGTGCAAGTGGCGGTTAACCCAAGCCTGATGGTGGATACACCTGCCACACCGACCATCATCACCGCCCCTGACGATGAGCGCCTATGGCAGTGGCAACTGAGCACGCTGCTCCTGGCCTGCACCACTCTGCTGGGCTTCGGTCTCTGGTGGCGTGCCCGCCGACAACCGGCCGTGCAACGCGCCGCGCAAACCGGCCCAAGCCCACGCACTTTGCTCGACGACCTCAAGCGCGCCACCCAGGCCAACGACCCCCATGCCACCCGCCAGGCTCTAGACGCCTGGGCCCGGCAACAGCCAGAGACCCTGGCCGACATGGCGGCGCGGTTTGTACCACTGTCAGATGCTCTGGATGGTTTGAATGGTGCGCTGTACAGCGAAAGCGGCCAGTACTGGATGGGTGACGACCTGTGGCGTGCAATCAAGGCCATCCCCGTGGCCGAGCGCGACCAAGACCCGGCGACCGACACCACCAGCTTGCCGCCGCTTTATCCTAAATAATCCAAGGCCCCTGACACTACTCAAATCAACTGTGGGAGGGGGCTTGCCCCCGATGGCGGTGTCAGCGACCGCTAAGCTGACTGACCTCTCACATCAGATCTGGGTCACCCGCAGGCACCCCGTGTGCTTTTACAGGTAAACTCCCCTCCTTTTCACCTTCTCCACGGAGTTCGCCTTGCGTCTGTTCCACACCTCCGACTGGCACCTGGGCCAAAACCTCCACGGCCAGGAACGCGACTTCGAACATGACTGCTTCCTTGAGTGGCTGCTGGGCCAACTGAACGCCCAGCGCCCGGATGTGCTGTTGATCGCCGGCGATATCTTCGACACGGTCAACCCGCCGCTCAAGGCCCAGGAGCGTCTGTATGACTTCATCATCAGCGCCCACGAACAAAACCCGAAACTGACCATCGTGATGATCGCCGGTAACCACGACTCCGGTTCGCGTATCGAATTGCCCGCACCACTGATGCGCCGCCTGCGCACCCATGCCCTGGGCCGGGTGTTGTGGCTGGACGACGGCCAACTGGATGCCGAACGCCTGCTGATCCCCTTGCCGGATGCCAAAGGCAAGATCGCCGCGTGGTGCCTGGCATTGCCCTTCCTGCGCCCGGCGGAAGTCACCGGTGCACAGCTGGGTGATGACTACCTGCGCGGTATCGGCCAGGTGCATGAATGGCTGATCGCCGCCGCCAACGCCAAACGCAAGAAAGGCCAGGCGCTGATAGCCATCAGCCATGCACATATGGCTGGCGGTTCGGTGTCGGAAGACTCCGAGCGCAGCCTGATCATCGGTAATGCCGAGGCGCTGCCGGCCAGCCTGTTCGATAGAACTGTTGGCTATGTTGCCCTTGGCCATTTGCACAAGCCGCAAAAGGTCAATGGTGAAGAGCGTATTCGCTATAGCGGTTCGCCGATTCCGCTGTCGTTTTCCGAGATCGGCTACAAGCACCAGGTACTCGACGTGATGTTCCAGGGCGAACGGCTGGTCAGCGTCGAACCGCTGCTGATTCCACGCTCGGTCAACCTGCAACGCTTGGAAGCCGCGCCTCTGGCCGAGATCCTCACGCAACTGGCCGCGCTGCCGGACATCGACCTGCTGGCCGAAACCCAGCGCCACCCGTGGCTGGAAGTGCGCGTGCGCCTTGACGAGCCGCAACCCGACCTGCGCCAGCAAATCGAAACCGCCCTGCAAGGCAAGGCCGTGCGCCTGGTGCGCATCGCCGCCGAATACGCCGGCCAGCGCGGCAGCACCGAAACCGACGACGAGCGCTTGATCGAACTCGACCAGCTCACGCCCCAGGAACTGTTCAGCCGCGCCTGGCAGGACAGCTATGGCAGCGAAGTGGATGAACAGACCTTGAAAGACTTCGCCGTGCTGCTCCAGGAAGTACAACAAGCGGGTGAACAACCATGAAGATCCTTGCCATCCGCTTGAAAAACCTTGCCTCTCTGGCCGGACCGTTCGAAATCGACTTTACCGCCGAGCCCCTGGCCAGTGCGGGCCTGTTCGCCATCACCGGGCCGACCGGTGCCGGTAAAAGTACCCTGCTCGATGCATTGTGCCTGGCGCTGTTTGGCGCGGTGCCGCGCCTGGGCGATACCGGCCAGGCGAAGATGCCGGATGCCGACACCGATATCTCCATCGGTGACCCGCGCACCCTGATTCGCCGCGGTACCGGTGGTGGCTACGCCGAGGTGGATTTCGTCGGCGTCAGCGGCCGTCGCTATCGCGCGCGCTGGGAAGCCAACCGTGCCCGCGACAAGGCCAGCGGCAAATTGCAGAACAGCCGCCAAAGCCTGATCGACCTGGACAGCGAGCAACTGCTGGCCAGTCAGAAAACCGAATACAAGACCCAGCTGGAACTGGCCCTGGGCCTGAACTTCGAGCAGTTCACCCGTGCGGTGTTGCTGGCGCAAAGCGAGTTCAGCGCCTTTCTCAAGGCCAATGACAATGAGCGCAGCGAACTGCTGGAAAAGCTCACCGACACCGCGCTGTACACCCAACTTGGCCGCCGTGCCTTCGACAAGGCCAAGGACGCCAAGGACGCCCACAAACAACTGCAAGACCAAGCAACAGGCGTAGTGCCCCTGGCCGCCGAAGCCCGCGCCGAGCTGGATCAACAGCTGGCCGACGCCCAGCAACAGCTCAAGACCCGGCAAGCCCAGCTCAAGCAACTGGAGTTGCAGCACACCTGGCTCAAGGAGCTGCGTGAATGGCAGGAGCGCCAGCTCAGCGCCGCCCAACAGCTGCAGCAAGCCCAGCAACACTGGGACAGCCAAGGCCGGCAACGCCAGGACCTGGGTCGCCTCGACCAGCTGGCGCCGCAACGCCATCACTTCTTGCGCCAGGCAGAACTAGACACCTTGCTGACGCCACTGGCCGCGCAGATTCAGCAACACATCGATCAGCAAGCCGCACTGCACGTCCGCCAGGAACAGTCCCAACAACAGCAAGTAGCCGCCCACACGGCATTGGCCGACGCGCTGAAAAACCAGACCGATGCCGCGCCCTTGCTGCGCCAGGCCGTGGAAGAACAAAACACCCTCGCCCACTTGACCCGGGAACTGGCCAAGCGCACCGAGGAAAAACAGCAGCTCGCAAACGCCTGCACTGAAGGCCAGGCCCTGCTCGATGGTTTGCAAGACAAGCAGGCCCAAGTCGCCGAGCGCCTGCAGCGCCTGGCCACCGAGCTTGAGCACAGCGCCGCCCTCGCCCCCTTGAGCGAGGCCTGGAACGCCTACCGCGACCGCCTCCAACAGCTGATGCAGGTCGGCAATCGCCTGAACAAAGGCCAGGCTGAACTGCCGCAGCTCGAACAGCGTGCCAACGCCGCCGCCGTGCAGTTCACCCAACAGCGTGAAGCCCTGGAGCTGCTCTACCAGGAAGCCGGTGCCGAACCCCACGCCGTAGCCGAACAGATCCAGCTGCTGGCCGGCCTGCTGCAAGACAATCGCAAGCAACAGCGCGCCTTCGAAGACCTGGCACGCTTGTGGGACAGCCAGCAACAGCTGGATCAACAGGCTGCCACGCTGACGCAGAAACTGGCCGACGCTGCGCAAAGACGTGAGCAGCTGAACCAGGCTGGCCTGCAAACCAAGGCCGAACTCAGTGTTGCCGAGCAAGCCTTGTCGGTGACCAAACAACTGTTGGAGCGCCAACGCCTGGCCCGCAGTGCCAGCGTCGAGGAACTACGCGGGCAGTTGCAGGATGACCAACCCTGCCCGGTATGCGGCAGTCACGAGCATCCGTTTCACCAACCCGAAGCCCTGCTGCAAAGCCTCGGTCGCCACGATGAAAACGAAGAAGCCACGGCACAGAAAGCCGTCGACAGCCTCAAGGAAAAACTCACCGAGTTGCGCGGTGAGGTCGGCGGCCTGATCGCCGAACAAAAGGAATTCCTGCGCCAACAGGAACAGCTGGCTACACAGCAACAGGGCCTGGCACTAAGTCTGCAAGCCCATTCGCTGTCCGCTTCGCTGTTCAATCAGGACGTCGCCCAACGCAGCACCTGGCTGGTCCAACAATTGGCACAGCTGACCCAAAGCATCAGCCAGGACGAACAGCGCCAAAGCGCCCTGCTCAACCTGCAACAAAATGCCGGTCGCTTGCAGCAACAACTGCAAGCGGCCCAGGACGCCAGCCAGCAAGCCCGGCAATTGCTGCTGGACCAGCAGCGCGAACTGGCCAACGACCGCGAACGCCTCGACGCAGAACTCAACGCCTTCGCCGGCCTGTTGCCCGCCGACACCCTGGAAGGCTTGCGCAACGACCCCGCGACGACCTTCATGCGCCTCGACCAACAGGTCAGCCAACGCCTGGAACAGTTGGGCCATCAACGTGATGAACTGGCCGAGCAGCAAGAGCGCCAACAAGCCATCGAGAAACAACAGACCCACCAGCAACACCGTCAACAGCAACTCGACGCCCTGAATCTGCAGGTCAACGAGTTGGCGGCGCAGCAACAGGTGATCCAGGAAAAACTCAGCGCCTTGTTGGGTGAGCATCCCAGCGCCGAACACTGGCAGCAACAGCTGGAGCAAAGCGTCGAGCAGTCACGCCAGGCCGAGAACGACGCCAACCAGCAACTGCATAGCGTGCACACGGCCCTGGTGCAGGTGGCGGCGGACCTCAAGGCCCTGCAGGAACGCCAGCAAGCACTGCAAGCTGAGCAACACAACCTGGCCACACGCGTCTCCGAGTGGCGCGCCCTGCACCCTGAACTGGATGACGACGGCCTGACACGCTTGCTGGCCTTCGATGAAGCACAGGTCGCGCAACTGCGCCAGCAGTTGCACAACAGCGAAAAAGCCGTCGAGCAGGCCAAGGTATTGCTGCAAGAGCGTGAACAGCGCCTGGCCGAACACCAGGCATTGCACAACGGCAACCTGGACTCCGCGCAATTGGACAGCAACCTGGCGATGCTGAATCAGCAACTGGCCGACGGCGAGAAACACTGCGCGGAACTGCGCGCACGTCAATCTGAAGACCAGCGCCGCCAGGACGCCAACCAGGCCCTCACCGAACAGATCACCAAGGCTTACGAAGAGTGGCAACGCTGGGCGCGCCTGAATGCGCTGATCGGCTCGGCCACCGGCGACACCTTCCGCAAGATCGCCCAGGCCTATAACCTCGATTTGCTGGTGCACCACGCCAACGTACAACTGCGTCAACTGGTGCGCCGCTACCGGCTTAAACGCGGTGGCAGCATGCTCGGCCTACTGGTGATGGACACCGAGATGGGCGACGAACTGCGCTCGGTGCACTCGCTGTCGGGTGGCGAAACCTTCCTGGTGTCGTTGGCGCTGGCCCTGGGCCTGGCGTCCATGGCGTCGAGTACCTTGAAGATCGAATCGCTGTTTATTGACGAAGGTTTCGGCAGCCTGGACCCCGAGTCGCTGCAATTGGCCATGGACGCCCTGGACGGCCTGCAGGCCCAGGGACGCAAGGTGGCGGTGATCTCCCACGTGCAGGAAATGCACGAACGCATCCCGGTGCAGATCCAGGTCAAGCGCCAGGGTAATGGCTTGAGTACTTTGGAGGTCAAGTGAACGAGGCGCTGCTGTATTCGTTCCGGCGCTGCCCCTATGCGATGCGGGCGCGGTTGGCGTTGCGTTATTCAGGCGTGGCGGTGCGCATTGTCGAAGTCAGCCTGAAAGCCAAGCCGGCCGAGATGCTGGCGCTGTCGCCCAAGGGTACGGTGCCGGTGTTGAGCGTGGAGGGTCGAGTGCTCGAAGAAAGCCTGGACATCATGCAATGGGCCCTGGCACAGCACGATCCTGATGATTGGCTGCTAGAGGGCAAACCTGAGGTATTGGCGCTGATAGCCGAGAATGATCAGGTGTTCAAACATCACTTGAATCGATACAAGTATGCCGAGCGCTACCCGGAGCAGCCGATGGAGCATTATCGCGCCGAGGGTGAAGTGTTCTTGCAGAAGCTGGAGGATTTGCTGACGAACCGGGAGTACTTGCTCGCCGAGCACATGAGTCTGGCGGACGCGGCCGTAGTGCCGTTCGTGCGGCAGTTCGCTCATGTGGACCGGGCATGGTTTGCGGGGGCGCCGTATCGACGGCTTCAGGCGTGGCTGCAGCGGATTCTGGAGTCACCACTGTTTATCGCAGTAATGGCAAAATCTTGAAACCAACACAATCAAACTGTGGGAGGGGGCTTGCCCCCTCCCACAGTTTGATCTTCATTAAGCCTGGGTCTTATGATCCAGCGCCGCGTAGAAGTTGGCGCTCTGTTGCAGGTATTTCTGGGTATAGGCGGTAACGCTGGATTTTTTGCCGGTGACTTCCACGCTGGCAGCGGCTGGCAATGCTACGGTGGCGGAGACAGCGGAAGCGGCAATGATGGAGAAGAGATTCAAGTTCATGGCGGTAACCCTTGTGTTCGTTTGGTTGAGTGGCCGGTGGAGGCCTTGGAACTCAACTTACGCCCGAGGGTTGGACCTTAGAAATGCTTTGAAACAGTAGCTGCTATCAATGCAATTAATACAAAGGCTCAGGCCCCGCAATGCGGGGCCTGCGGCTTATTGACGCACCAGGAACTTGAGGTCGCTGGGCGCATCGATCGGCAACTTCTGCACGGTTTTACCCAGCAGGCCGGTCTTGGGGTCGCGTTCTATCACCACGATTTCATTGCTTTTCTGGTTAGCGGTCAGCAGGAACTTGCCGCTGGGGTCCAGGCTGAACTCGCGTGGGTGATCACCTTCGACGGAGCGGCGCTGGACTTCCTTGAGGTGCGCGGTGGCCGGATCGATGCTGAACACCAGCAACTGATTGGCCGTGCCACGGTTGCTTAAATAGAGGAACTTGCCATCGCTTGAAGCATGCAACGCAGCACCGGCCTTGTCGGATACCGGTTGGCCGGCGGCATAGTCCAGCAACTGGGTTTGCGTGAGCTTGCCGTCGTTGTAGTCGAACACGGCGACCTGGGCGCTCATTTCGGTGGTCAGCCAGGCGTGCTTGCCGTCAGCGCTGAACAGCAAGTGGCGCGGGCCGCTGCCCGGCGGCAACTGTACCGAAGGCGGGTTGGCCGGGGTCAGCGGCAGCTCGTGGTTGGCCTTGGGGTCGTATTGGTAGACAAACACCTTGTCCGCCCCCAGGTCCTGCACGAATACATACTTGCCATCCGGCGACGACACCACCGAATGCACATGGTTGGAGGCCTGGCGCTCAGGGTTCACCCGGCTGGCCGGGTGCCCGCTCAACTGCACCGGGGCCGACAGCTTGCCCTCGCCGTCTACCGGCAGGATCGCCAGGCTGCCGCCCGGGTCTTCCAGCACCGAATAATTGGCGACGAACAGGTGGCGGCCATCGGCGGCGACGCTGGAATGGGTCGGCTCATTGCCCAGGCTCTGAACCTGGTTGATCAGGGTGAGCTGATAGTTCTTTGGGTCGATGCGGTAGCTGCTGACACGGCCGACCGGGTCTTTCTGGCCCGGGCCGTTCTCGTTGACCACAAACAGGTACTTCTGGTCCTGGGAAACCGTCAGCCACGAGGGGTTGGCCGTCTTGGCCGCCAGTACAGGCTGGCCGCTGAACTGGCCGGTGCGGCTGTCAAACTGCAGGCGGTAGATCCCTTCGCTGGTACCGGCGGTGTAGCTGCCCACCAGCAGTTCATAGGTGTCAGCCGACGCAGCCTGCACCGACATGGCTCCGACGCTGCCCGCCATCAACAGGGGCCAGAATTTACGCATCAACATCAGCTTCATCCTCATCGTTATTGTTGCCGGTGAAAGCGCTCATGCAGATCAGGCGGTGCTCGCCCGAATCACCGGTCAGGGTCCAGCTTTGCAGGGTGTCGTCAAACGTGGCCGCCTGCACCTGGGCCGAGCTGAATGCCCAGCGCTTTTCTGCACGGCCGTCCATGGCGGTGATCAGCAGCTTTTCGTCTTTGAGTTCGAAGTCAAAGGCATGCAGGCCATCGATTTCAAGCATGTCGCTGGTGGCAAGGACGGTGGTCAGGGTGTCGGCAGTCATGGTAGTCAATCATCTACGGGAAAGCCCCGATGATAGCGCAGGGCAGCGCGTGCGGTCCTGCTTTGCCGCGCACGCCGGTTACAAATACGAGGAAATACACCGGGCGGCTCCAGGGAACACGGGGCTTGGGCACGCTCCGGCAATAGCTCCTAACGCAATGCCGATTTCGCCCGTCTGCCAACGCGATATTTTTCTTGCTCGATTTCCATCCCAGCAAAGGAATTGCGCCATGCAATCGATCAGAAACAACCCTCGCGTATTTACTGCCACACTACCCGCCGAACCTGCGCCGCCACCGCTTGAGCCAAAGGTCGACCAGCCATCACTCAGCGATGCGCAGCCCCGACGCTCGAACTTGCCGACACCCGTACGCATGCCCTCTACCCTCCAGAGCAGGCTCAGTGAAATGCCAGCGCCAGCGGCCAACTCACCCGCCGAGGTGATCGCCAACCAGTTCGCCAGCCGGCCTACGGTGCGTTCAGTGGTCGCGGGCATGCTGGACGAGGCCCTCAAACGCCATTACCCGACGCTGCACTTCGACAGCGCCAATACTTCCCTGGCGACCCGCCTGCCGACCGATTCGGTACAGTACAAGCTGACGCCACTGCTGGACCTGGCCCTCGAACACCTGGCAACCGGCAGCGACCTGGGCTTCACGGCGCAGAGTCAATGGGTCGAATCCCACTCCGCCAATCCCCTGAGCGTCGTCGATGCCAGCAACCGTAGCGAGCCCCTGGATACGCGCATTGTCGAACTGGCCATCCGTAGCCTGCGACCCAATCTTGTGGACGCCTACGCGCAGGCCCTGACCCGGTTCTGGGGCCAGGACACCCCCAGCGCCACCAGCCACTGGCTCTGGCTCAGCGACAGTCTCAATGACACCGTACGCGTGGCAGGCTTGCAGCAACCGGGCCTGAGCGCAGTGCAGCGCGAGACCCTCGATCAGGTCGTACGTTATCCCGATATCACGCAGCGCCGTCGGGTGATCGGCGCCGATGCGGCGCAAGTCTTCATGGTGCAGACCACCTTGAAACAGGCAGCCACCACCGCCACCCTTCTGAGCCCCGACCTTCTGATCACGCGCCAGGTTGGCGACCAGAAGCTGATACTGCAGGTGACGCCCGCGGGGGTGGTGACGCCCCATGCCTCAATGGAGGATTTCGCCGCATCCCTGTCAAAACGGCTCGAAGGGCAACGCAGTTTCGATCATCTGTCCTGGAAGCGCATGGAGCCAGACGGCAATATTTTCGACACCCAGGCCGCTATGATCCTCAACCGCCAATTGAACAACCTGCAGGCCATAAACCTACCGGCGAGTATGCAGGTGGGCGACCTTGAGCAGCTGTTTTCCCAGGCCACCGACACGGCTGAGCTGTTCAATAGCCAGCCGAGCACAACGCCAGGACGGCTGGCGCAGATGAAGCGCAACCTGCCCGCATGGCTCAACAACGCCAGCGCCGCCGAGCAGCTTGCTTTCCAGCGCAACACCCTCGCCCTGGCCAGCAGCGTAGCGCGTCACCAGGGGCGCACCTTTCTCAGCGATATTCCCGATATCCGCACCTATACCGAACAACAGCTCAACGCCCAACTGGCGTCCATGGGCTATAGCGCAGGCGACCTGGAGGTCACCTTCAAGGTGGCCGTGGGCACCCTGGCCGGCGGCTACATCGAGCCGATCAAGATGAGCCTGGTGGACATGGCCCTGGCTAACCTCGCCGGCCTGCCAAAAGGCAGCATGGATATCCGCCTGCGCGGGCAGCCGGTGACCGACCCCCAGATGCCGCAGAGGCTAAAGGACCTGATCAGCACGGTCAATATCGGCGAGCACTACCCCGCCCTGCTGAACCAGCGCCTGCTCAGCGACACAGCCGACGCCCGGGAACGCACCGCATTATTTGTCGAGCAGGTACCGCTGCAACTGAACATGCAGGCCCAGGAACTCAAGCTCAAAGGCCTGGCCGGCATCACCGCGCAAGGCTGCCGCTTTGTCGAGGCCGTGACTCGGCCTGGCACCGGCGCGCGCAGGGTCGACGACCAGGAGATAACTGTGCGCCCCCTGGCGTTCCTGCGCAAACCTGGCGCGACACCGGATGAGGTGGCCAATATGTTCCTGATCGAGCCGTTGGACTCCGCACGCGGCCCGCATCTGCTCTATCGCCCGATGCTTTCGCCGGCGCTACTCGAGTTCGCCAGCCGTGACGCGCTGTTGGCCGCCATCCAGGCACCGGGTGAGTTGCAACAGAGTGTCCTGGCCTGGCTGCCCGATGACAAAGCCCGTGCGGTGTACGGCAATGGCGGCTTCAAGACGCCCCATGTCGCCCACTACAGCGTGTTCAACGAGTTCGACGCCCCAGCAACGCCTGCGCCGACCGCATTGGCCCTCGACGACTTTGCTGCAGCCCGCACGCTCAGAAGCGACCTGCTCGACGGCAACCTGATGCAACACCTGTACAACAGCAATGCCCGAAGCCTGGTGACCCTTGCCCAAGGCCAGTCCACCTCGGATGCCCAAAGCCGCTGGGCGCAGCACAAGGAACTCGGCTGGCTGCTGTTCAATACCTTGCTTCCAGTACTGCGCGGCCCAGGAGCCATGGCCGGCTGGCTGCTGCAACTGGCCAGTGTCGAAAACGACATCAAGCACGCCACTGAGTCGACGCATGCAGACACCACGCAAGCGATGGTGGACCTGCTGGTGAATGTCGCCACCTTGTTGAGTCACGCTACGCCGAGCGAGGCCACCGCACGGCCCTTGGGCAAGGTGCCCTTTATGGAGCGTGCGCAAGTGTCGATCCCGCTGCGGCGCACTGCCGAGACGGCGCCGCCCACCCAGGTGCTGATCGAAGAAGACGCGCCTGCGCCCAGCGGGCTGCTCGACAGCCACCAGCCGTTCGACTTTGCCTTCTCCAACCTACGGGGCCTGAGCCCTGCCCAGCGCGCCTATATCAACACCTTCAGCGTTCCGGCACCGGCCGGCGAGGTCACACCGATTCAAACCGGGAGAACCGAAGGTCTCTACCTTATCGACGACAAACTGCATGCCCATATCGATAACCACTGGTTCCGGGTGGCCCGGGATCTCGACGGCGTTTTTGTGATAGACGAGCACGACAAGACGCGTACCGGCCCGCCTTTGAGGCGCGATGCCCAGGCCCATTGGCAATTGGATATAGCTCCCCGGCTCAAGGGCGGAATGCCCATCAGTGAACGGGTGCAAGCCGCCCTCGAAGAGAACTTCAACCAGAGTGAAGTCATGCTCAACAACTTCGCGGCCCATCGCCAGCGTGTGCTGCCGATGGAAGTGCTCATGATGGGTGCCCAGAAGCGCCTCCAGCAAACCGAGGAGAGCCTGAAAAAGTCGGACAAGACCCTCAAGACGCTCTGGGGCCTGGTCAACAGCGGAGAGCGCGGCGCTGATTTCGCCGAGCGCTACCAGCAGGAGCTGAGCAATAACCATAACCTGACAGCATTACTGCGCAAGCGCCTGGATGACTATCAACGTTACGCCAGCTTCGCCATTAAGGGTCGCAAAGACGCGATCCAGGCGGTAAGCAGCGATAACCCGGCCATGGACCTGGAGGTGTTCAAGGATGTACGGGGTGGCGAGTACCGGGCAATCGCCGAAACCCTGCGCTCGATCTGCGTCGACCACTTGTACGACGCCAATGAGTTTACCCATGCCCCCTCGGGGGAGCCGATGTCCAGCCTGGCTGAAAAGGTCCGCGCCAATCAGCCCGAGGCCTATGCCCAAATGGTCGAAGCCATGAGCCTGCGCGAGATGCGCCTGACCCGCCTGATAAGGGCCGGGGACGCCTATGAGGCACTGCTCGATGAATGGAAAAGCGACTCGCCCGCCAACAAGAAACAGGCCGAAATCTTTATCAGGAGCACCCAACAACCACCAGCCAACTTGGTACTGACAAGTCGGCTGGAGCAACTGAGCACACTGCGTGAGTTGAGCATCGACCGTATGGTCCCTACTAACGCCCCCGAGAAAAGGTTCTTCCTTGATCGCTTCAACCGTGCCGAGCTCAACGCGGTGTCCATGTCCCATATCGAGTTGCAGCAGCACGAGGGCTATACCGCCGACGAACGTATCGCGGTACTCAGTGAACTGATCGATAAATACAAGGCCGAGCTGAGCAACACTCAAGCCCTCCAGGACATCAGCCCCGAAAGCGTCCGTCCGGTTTATGGCGCGTACTTTATTGAATCCCTGCAAAAAGTCATCACCCAGGCCCAGGCCGAACTGGCCGACCTGATCCGTGAAGAACAACACCTGCCACCTTTGATGCTTCGTCGGGAGGAGCGGGCGCGCAAGTCGGCAAACAAACGGGTGTTCAAGACCCGAGACAAGCAAACCCTGGTCGGCACACTACGCACCAGGCAACCCGGGGAAACGGTTCCGATCATTGATGTCCTCGATCCCCAGAGCGGCCAGGCACTGAAAACCTACAGCTGGCATCAGGCCGACGGCGAATGGGTGACGGTGGACAAGCCAAAAGCAGTCAAACCCAAACCGGTGCCCGCGACAAAACCCTTATCGGCCTATGTCGATTCGGCCCGCCAATTAATGAGCGAACAGCTGAGTATCGAACGCTCGATTCAATTCCAGAAAAGGAAGCTTGATGACCCGACTCAACGGGAATCCGTCAACCCCCAGGACTGGAGCGACATGCTCGAAGCCCAGGCGGATAGCCTTGAGCAAGTGGCACGGGAAGCGCAGGCCAACCACAAGGCCGATAGGCGAACCGCAACCCTGGTGGAGCAATGGCAGAATGCAGTGGCACACATGCGCGAGCAGGCCATTGCCCACAGGTGCGATGGCTACCTGCGCCAGGCGCCACGGCCGGAAAATATCGATTACCTGTGGACCCATGGCCGCGTTGATATCGGTGTAGTCAAGCGCTATAAACCCCTCAAGGGCGGCGATTTTCTCACCGAGTACGCGATACGCGACAAAAACGGACTCAAGGACTTGTGGTATGCGCACTTTCACTACACCAAGGCCAACTCACCCGTTGCCGACCACAGCGCTGCGCATTTGAAGATTCCGGAGCAGCGCTACCTGACGCAAAAGGACCTGGTGCGCCAGGCCGGCCAGGATAACTCTTCAATCGAAGAAATCGTGCATACCCGGATCAACCCACCCCTGGATCAGAAACTGTTCTTGAAGCTATAACCCTGGCGCTGCAGGAGCGAGCTTGCTCGCTCCTGCAGGACGCCCCTTGAAGGGGCTCAGTGAGCAAACAACGAATTGCCCTTCTGCCCCGCCAGCTTCTCGGGCTTGATCAGGAACCGCGCCAGGGCCGGCAACAGCCACAGCGCGCCGAACATATTCCACAGCAACATGAAGGTCAGCATCAGGCCCATGTCGGCCTGGAACTTGATAGCCGAGAAGATCCAAGTGCACACGCCAATGGCCAGGCACAGGCCGGTGAACAGCACGGCCTTGCCGGTGGATTTCAGCGTCTGGTAGTACGCCTCTTGCAGCGGCAGGCCGGCACGCAGGAAGCTTTCCAGGCGGCTGTAGATGTAGATGCCGTAGTCCACGCCAATCCCCACGCCCAGGGCCACTACCGGCAAGGTCGCAACCTTGACGCCGATACCCATGAACGCCATCAGCGCGTTACCCAGTACCGAAGTCAATACCAGCGGCAGCACGATGCACAGGGTCGCCGCCCAGGAGCGGAAGGTGATCATGCACATGGTCGCCACGCACAGGTACACCAGGATCAGGATGATCAACTCCGATTCCTTGATCACCTCGTTGGTAGCCGCTTCGATCCCGGCATTACCAGCGGCGAGGATGAATTCCAGGCCGTCCTTGTTGTTCTCCTTGGCGAAGTCCTGCACGGCATGCACGGCGCGGTCGAGGGT
>Ga0160464_100649_pt1 | contig 21421 bp, 26 predicted proteins | sample HID1971I_E11MG_FD_108275 | JGI IMG/M metagenome (GOLD analysis project Ga0160464, IMG submission 108275) | Enriched millipede-associated microbial communities from UW Madison campus, WI, USA - HID1971I_E11 MG | ecosystem: Host-associated > Arthropoda: Insects > Digestive system > Unclassified ... | reverse complement strand
CCTACTGGCGCAACCGGAATAACGGGAGCTACAGGCGCCACGGGCCTTACCGGATCGACAGGCGTCACAGGAGCGACTGGAGCTACCGGGCCCACTGGCGCAACCGGAATAACGGGAGCTACAGGCGTCACGGGCCTTACCGGATCGACAGGCGTCACAGGAGCGACTGGAGCTACCGGACCTACTGGCGCAACCGGAATAACGGGAGCTACAGGCGCCACGGGCCTTACCGGATCGACAGGCGTCACAGGAGCGACTGGAGCTACCGGGCCTACTGGCGCAACCGGAATAACGGGAGCTACTGGCGCCACGGGCCTTACCGGATCGACAGGCGTCACAGGAGCGACCGGCTCTACTGGTGCGACTGGGGCGACCGGGGTCACAGGCGTAGCAGGTGCAACTGGAGCCACCGGCGTGACAGGAGCTACCGGAATGGCCAATGAATTTTTATTTGCCGCTTTAACGACGGGCCTTACCGTTTCTAATGGGGCAAAGGTTCCTTTTGACACTATTGTTCAGCAATCAGGTGGTGGTCAAATAGCTCTCTCTACAGCAGGCGCAACTCAAGGGCAAATAACCCTTGGGGTCAATCATGTATATCTGGTATTCTACTCCGTTTCTTCAAGTGCGAATAACGCCCAATTCCAGTTGTTTTTAGACGGAACAGCAATTCAAGGGACTAGAACAGAAGCCTCCAACTCTTCGAATTCAAACCACACATCATCAGCAATAGTCAATGTAACTGGTCCGACTAACCTAATATTGGAATTACGGAGTCTTACTACTGCTGATACATCAATGAGAGCAAATGCTTGTGAAATTACAGTAATTATGTTGTATTAGCAAGTGCATGAATTTTAATCACGAGCTTTAAATAACTAGCTAAATACAGTATATGATGTGTCCTTCAGCCGCTACGATGGCAGGGGCACTTTTTCCCTTCTCATGTGCACTATGGCATGATCTATCGATCGAACAGGTCAATGAGGACGCAAACCTGGCATTAAGTATGTTGTTCTCACATCTCAGATTTGTCAGGCTTCCAACCTATTGCTTGACTCCACCGATTTGCTTTTTTCATAATTGCCCATACGATGTCCGTTTTTCCTTCTACATAGCGCTCCCTATCCGTTCGATGTTCTTGGGCCAATTGATATTTTATCGCGGCGTATTCATTGCGATCCTGTTCATGTGTCCTTAGGTAATCTCTGAAGAGCAGGTTAAACTGCTCCGACCAACTGCCTTTTTCTCTCACATGAATATGCGTCCGCTCCATGCCGACTGCCTCTCGAAAATAACGTTTGGTGAGATCCGGGTTATCCTCTCGAAAGACAAACCCCATCAATTTCATTCCTGTCTTTAGATCTTCCATTGAATGAAAATCAATGATTGAGATTTGAACATCTATGACCGGCTTGGCAGCTAATTCCGGCACAGCAGTAGAGCCAATATGGTCAACTCGAATGACTTGACCTCCAACATGATGGATGAGTTTTGTGCGAAGAATCTCAAACATCTCGGCCCATTTCGGATTATATGGTTTGATAATTACTGCCTCTTTTTCACCCATTATTTTCACCTCTTTTTTAGTAGACATAAAAGCCCCCCTCTGAAAACAGAGAGGGACACAACTACTGAAGCAACTGTTCCAGCGACACTGGGAATAATGGTTTTGCCAACTCGTACACTGCCTTAGCATATTGTTGAATTTCATATTGCGAATCATGAGCAAGTCTTTGATTGAGAAAGTGGCAAACAGACTGAAGCGAAGCTGTCCAATAATACGCGGTGTACATTCCATAAGCTGAAGGGATAAGCAGGCGCGCTTGTTCAGGAGCGATATGATTCTCTAATGCCCACTCGTAATCCTTTAGCCCTTGTTCAATCTGCCGAAGCAGTCTTTGTGTCGCTTCAAGACCAATTGTATCCGTTACAGGCTCTCCGCTTCCTTGCTTAGAGTTTTCTGGCTTGCTTCTCCAATCCGTTGGGTTGGGCACGTAATTTTCTACATCAATCGTTATGTATCTTCTGGAAGCTTCATTCCAAGCATCCATGGTGTGGTCGCTTCCAACTACGTACTTCCAATGTTGCCTTGCTACCATAAGGGGGGCATAAACTTCAAATTGAATCGTAGCATGACGGAATGGGGACATATGATCTTCCCTTGCTAGAAACTTGATAAGCTTCACATCGTTAGGGGTAAGTTCTTTTGATTCTTTTGCGTAGGAAACCCTCGCACTATTTACAACAGATAAATCCCCACCCATATGATCTACAAGTCTGACATACCCTTTATCCAGAACGTTTATTTTCATGTAAGGCACCTCTCCAAATCAAATCTTCTAAAAAAACCATCATAACAAATAATGGATAAGCGGACCAGACTCTTTATCCAACCAAGCAAAAGAATACTCCCATCTTCTATAAGCGGGAGGATGAATCAATAATTTTATTGTTTTAAAAGGAACGTAAGTGCTGAAATTGAGAATAAAGACCTTCACTTTAGGAAGCTGGTTCACCCATGCTTAGAAATAAAGAATTACTCATTGTTCTCCCCCTTAATCCTGTGACTCGAATTTGGTTAGCTGCTCTTCAATACTCTTAAGAATTTCTTTTATTGTTGCTATTAATTGCCGCAATTCCATATACAAATGTGGATTCTTGTCCCAAAAGCCACCCTCTATCCTTAGAACGCTTACTAAAAGATCCCCTACAAAAAGATCGCCGGAATGAAATGGCTGATTGGATAGCTTTTGTAATGCAACTGGGACTAAATATTCTAGTCCTTCTTGTTGAGAGAGGCATAACCGAAGATCTTCGTTCGTGAAACTTGTAATTGGTTTTTTCCTTAGTTGATGAATTTTTCTAACTAAAGCTGACGGGAAGTCAGGTTTCGCCCAAATTTCACCCTCCAGTTCTTCTAAGGTTTTTCCTTTAAACTCCATTACCATTCACATCCAGACAAGATTAGTCGTCCGATCCCAAAAACACCTGATCGATCGCTTCCCGATCATAATCAAGGATCCAATCATTAAATTGATGGTAAAAGGGCCGCAAGGCTTCCCGGTCTGGCGAGACAAGGTCCATCCCTCGGTCATCGTAGATATGATAGACGATGCGAGACTGCGGCTCGATGATATAGACCCTGGCGTCCAAGCAAAGGCGATTCGGATGAAATAAACCCATGAGCCCTAGTAACTCCTCCATATCAACGTCCGACACCAGGCACTGTACCGCATAATGCATGTTGTAGCCAGACAGCTCCTGCGTCTCTTCGTCCAGAACCTCTACGCGCTGTAAAAGCTCGAGCTGCTGCTTGTCAAAGTAATGCTGAAATGGAATAGCCCTCTCCATATAATTATAAGAGTCATCGATCGGTTCATAGGTTGCGCCTACAATATAGAGAGTCTGGTCCGCACGAAAAATTGCATGGAACAAGGCCAGCACTCGCTCCCGAATGACCCGATAATACGTCGCTTCATCTACATCAAAGTCAGGCGGCCCAAGCTCAAAACGAATGCCAAACGGATGGTTGTAAAAAAAGGGCTGTTCAAAAACAATGTCTTGGAGATGCTCAGCGATATAGCGTTGAACCGTCATCGCGGTCGACAAGGGTCGATGATGGAGTCGTCAATTGCCTCGATATAGGCATCGAAGGCTTCCACACCCTCCAGCAAGATGAGGGAGGCTTCCTCTGCCGTGATCGGCACCGCCCAGAGGATCTGGACGATCTCGCTGCCAACGCGCAGCTCCTCCAACGCTTCGCTTTCCCCTCGCAATTCATCGAGCAGCAACGCTCTCGTCGTCCACCCCGATGGAGCTAGCGCGCTCTCCCCCATCACTCTTGGAATCTCCGAATCTGTAGATACGGCGATATGATGCGCGACCAGGTCGCATATGTACGTGAAAATGCGATCGACGGACGCTCCGCCCAGCTCCGGCGTCACCGCGAGCATCCACTCGGTGCCGATCAACCGACCATCCGCGCGTGGCGTACAGGACAAGCCGACTGTCGCATACCGCGCTATGCCTTGCTCGCCAACAGCCGGGAAATAATAGACCTCCACACGGGTCTCATGTCTCGACCGATTCATAATGACCCTATACTCCGGCATCGCCCACTCCTTCATATACGCGCCCAAGATGATGCTCCTTCGAATATCAAAGGCAAGCTCGCTTGCTTTGGTCTGTTCCGTCGTCATCCTTCATCCCCTTCTCTCTGTTTACTGTCCTCGTGGACCGCCCCAGATCTCGTCCGGTAGAGCGCCTCCAGGATCGCCTCGATATAGTCCATCACGTCCCGGGTCATCCCGTACAGCACAGCAGCGTCTCCCTCCTCAGGTGCGAGATAGTGCCAGAATGTCTCCGTCAACTGCTCGTCCCCCTGGAATATCTCCCGCGCATAGGTATCGATCCGAACCGCGATCGCTTGCGAGGCAGCGGACTCCGGCGCTTCATGAATATGGCTCTGCACGTCTCGCAGGATATCTGCCCACGCCATCACGCGCGGATCGTCGTAGTCATTGAGCGGCAGCCGCTGCTGCTCCTCTGGCGTAAAAAAGCGATTGCGCCGCCTTCGGTTCGGCTTCGGGGACTCGTCCAGCTCTCGGATAAAGCCGAGCAGCTCGTCGAGATCGACCCGGCCTGTCGCCCGGATCGCGTATTGCGCCGAGCGCAGCAGGTGCTCGACAGTCTGCAGTTGGTCTTGCTGCTGCCGCACGATCGCTACCTGCTGCTCCAATGCCTGCTCCCACACCTCCGCCAGACGCGCTGCCTCCGTCACGACCTGCGGTCCGAGGATCTCTCTGATCTCCTCCAGCGTGAAGCGCATTTTCTTGAGCACAGCGATCTGCTGCAATCGGATGACGCTGCCCTCGTCGTACTGGCGGTAACCGCTGTCGTTGCGCGTCGCTTGCAGCAATCCCAACTCTTCATAATAATGCAGCGTGCGCACCGATACCCCGCTCTGCCGCGCCAGTTGGCCAACCGTCATCATCTCGATCCCCTCCTTCACCGTAATCGCCTGCGTCTCCATGCCCAGCGCGCGCCGAGGATCGCCAGCAGCACAAGCCCTGTGCCGAGGACCGTCATCCCGAACAGGACGAACAGCGCTCCCGTCTCCGCCTCATGCTCCGTGTATCGGAGCAGCGCTTGCTCGCCGCGCGGCAGCACGACGAATCGCGACAAGGTTAGATACGCCAGATGGAAGCCGATCGACGCCCACAACGATCCCGTCAGACTACGCCACAGCTGCAAGGTCATACCAAACGCCAGCAACAGGATGACATAATTCAGAGTTATGTCAACTCCGATCGTCTGCCCGGACCAGCGCTGCAAAGCGTTGACAGTGACGGGGACCATGACGAATAAACCTACCTGACCCACATACGCCAACACGGCAGGCAGACGCATCCGCAACCCGCTGTAGACGAGCCCACGCAGCGTCAGCTCCTCCGGCAACGCCTCGTACAATAACGCGATGACGAGCTGTCCGGCGATCGCCGCGAATAGTCCCGGCGTCGCCTGCCAGGCTGTGATCGTCACCCATCCTTGCGATGCAGCAATCGCCAGCCCCGCCGTCGCCATCAGACAGGGCAGTCCGAAGCCGCAGACGAAGCTTAGCGCGGATTTGCCAGACCACGGCAACAGCATCAGTCCCATGCCTACTCCCCGCTGCACAACGTAGACCAGCGACAGGACGATGGTCGCTGTCACGACAGCTTGGACGAGCTGCACCGTTCCATGTGCGCCGCCAGCCTGCTGTACCCAGCGGCCCGCTGTGGCGGCAACGAACAACCCCGCGGTCATCGCCAGCCATCCGCCGAGGACAAGCTTCAGTCCCCTCCAACGGTCACTCCTGCTCTTATCCATCCAGTGTATCATGCAACATCCCTCCGAGACCAGTATAGACCCTCACGTAAACGTGAGAGTCAATGGGCACAGAGAACATGGGGCGACTCGGGCGGCTTGTCGAGCAACAGGACGGCAACGCCAGCAGAGGCAGTCGCTACGATCCGCCCTGCTGTCGCCTGCGCGACGAACGCCAGAGCACATAGATGAAGAAAGGCGCGCCAACGGCGCTGATGATCAGCCCGGCGGGCAGCTCCAACGGTGGCTTCAGCAAGCGTCCGACCAGATCGGCAGCGAGCACGATAATCGCGCCGGACAGCGCGGCAGTCGGCAACAGGATGCGATGCCTGGTGCCGACCAGCGTCCTGGCGATATGGGGACAGATGAGGCCGACGAAGCCGATCGTGCCTGCCGCCGAGACCGAAGCGCCCGCCAGGCCGATCACCGAGCAGAATAGCAAGAAACGAATCGTCGCCACCCGAAGGCCAAGTCCCTGGGCCATCGCCTCGCCGAGCTGCATCAGATCCAGCTGAAGCGCCAGTCGCCAGGTCACAGGGAGCAGCACGACGAGCCAGGGCAATAACCCGAGCAGCTCGCTCCAGCTCCGTCCCCACAGACTCCCGGCCAGCCAGACGAGCGCCGTCGCCAGATTGGAGCTGCCTCGCAGCAGGATAAGATCGATCCCTGCGCTGCAGAAGGCACCGATCGCTACGCCGACGAGCGCCAGACGGATCGGATCGACGCCGCTGCGGTAAGCGACCAGATAGATCGCCAGTGCGACGAGCGCCCCGCCGACCAAGGCAGAGACCGACATCAGCCCTGCCAGCGAGGCAGGCAGCAAGAGCGCTACCGTCACCGCGCCGAGCCCCGCTCCGGCCGTGATGCCGAGCGTGCCCGGCGACGCCAGCGGATTGCGGAGCAGCGTCTGCACGATCGTCCCTGCGACCGCCAGCCCGGCGCCGACGAGGATGCCGATCAGGACGCGCGCCAGCCGATAACCGACGAGGATCGCCCGCGCGTCGGGATCGCCTTGGCCGATCAGCACGGCCGCCATCTCCCGCAGCGGGATCGCGACCGCGCCGAGCGCCAGATTGAGCCAAGCCAGGAGCACTAGCGCTCCGAGCAGCAGCAGCACGACCAGCCGCTGCCGACGCTGCTCCCGCAGACGTACGGGGCTCGATGCCAGGCCATCGGGACCGATGGTTGTACTTCCTGCGATCTGCTCCGAACTCATGACCCAACCCCCTTCCTGCGCGCCAGATAGATGAAGTAGGGCGTCCCGAGCAGTGCCGTTACGATACCGACCGGCGTCTCGCCAGGATAGCTGATCATCCGCGAGCCGACATCTGCGAGCGTCAGCAACAACGCCCCGAGCAGCCCGCTGACCGGGATGACTCTGCGGTAGTCGAGGCCGACCAGATATCGCGCCATATGCGGCACGATCAGCCCAACGAAGCCGATCGGCCCGGCGATCGAGACCGATACGCCGGCCAGGATGACGACCGCGATCAGCACTCCGACCCTCAGCAGCATCACGCGCTGGCCCAGCCCTCGGGCCAGCTCATCGCCGAGTCCCATCACCGACAGCGAACGGCTCAGCCAGAGACTGCCGAGCAGACCGATCAGACTCCAGCCTGCCAGTACCGACACCTCGTACCATCGATTGCCGATAACCGAGCCGGCGAGCCAGAACAGCAACATATCCGTTTTGCTCTCGTTGAACAGCAGCAACCCCTGCGTGCCCACCGCCAGGAAGGTCTGGGCGGTGACGCCGATCAGCGCCATATTGAGCTCGATCTTGCCCCAGCGTATCATATGGCTCACCGCATAGACGAGCACCGCAGTCGCGAGCGCCCCTGCGAACGCGCCATAGACGCGCCAGGCGGCGGAGAGGCCAGGCAACATCAGACTCATGCTGACGACAGCCAGCGCGGCGCCGGCGTTAAGGCCAAATACGCTTGGCGACGCGAGCGGATTGCGCGTCATCGCCTGCATCAGCGCGCCGGCCATGCCAAGATTGGCTCCGATCAGTACGGTGACCAGCATACGCGGCAGCCGCAGCGTCGTCAGGATGAGCTGCGCTTTGGTAGACGCCGGCTCGACGAAGGCTGCGTAGACCTCGCGAAGGGAATAGATAGTCGAGCCGTAGACGAGCGACAGCACCGCGACAACCGCGAGCAACGCGCCCCCCGCGAGCAGGATCGGCCACAGCTTCCGTTGACTGCTGCCGCCCGGTTGGCGAGCGTCGGCTTGCGGGGCATGATTCATGGACTTGCGCACTCCTTATCCTTAGTTACTTGTCAAGGCTTGATCTGTGGCGTGAAGGCTTGCAGCTCCTCGAGGACAACCTGGGCCCCGGGGATGCTCCGATTAAACGACCATTTGCTATGTCGCACCGTAAACATTTGATCGTTTTGCACCGCCTTCAATTGCAAGAATAGCGGGTCCTTGAGCCACTGCTCGAGAAACTCCTCATTGGAGACGAACATGACGTCAGGGTCAATGTCGAGCAATTGCTCGATGCTCGCCTTCATCGCCGTCTCATCCGGCGCGTTCGCCTCCAACGCATAGGTCAAGCCAGCCTGCTCTAGCATATTCGGCTGGAAGAATAGATTGGTACGCAGGTTGAGCGCCTTGTCCCCGAGACTGACGATCAGATAACGCTTGTCCTTGGGCAGTCCGGCGACCGTCTCTGCCAGCAGTGCCTTATGGGCCTCTACCAAGGCGGCGGCCTCGTCGGATTTGCCCAGCGCTTCGCCGATCAGCAGATGATTGTTCAGCGCATCGTCATAGTTCGCCTTCGTATCGGGCAGCAGGATCGTCGGCGCGATGTCCGTCAAGGCGGCATAGACCTCGCTGTGACGAGCATAATCGCCGATGATCAGATCCGGCTTCAGCGTCCGGATCACCTCCAGATTGGGCTGTTGTCTGGTACCGACGGACGTGTAGTCGCCCATCGCTGTCAGATAGTCCAGCTCCTTGAGCGTCTCCTGTTTGCCATCATCCGCATAGCCTACAGGCTGCTCCCCGAGCGCCAGCACCGAGGCGAGCAGACCATACTCCATCACCACAATGCGAGATGGCGTGCCGACGAGCTTGGTTTCGCCCGCCAGATGACGGATCGTCCGCTCTCCTGCCTGGTCAGCGCTGGCGTTTGTTTCTTCCTTGGTTTCTGTCGCTCCGCTATTCCCCGCTGTTTGAGCAGATGCATTTTGCCCCGCCCCCTCAGCTTCCTGACCCGCCGGGGCAGGCGAACCGCAACCAGCAACCCCGATCAATACGACGATCATCCATACGAGCAACAAACTTCCCTTTTGCTTCATGCTTATGTACACCCTTTTCTTTGATATTGATAATCTTTATCATTAATGAAGTATAGAGTACCTACGCCGAGTCGTCCATGACTTCTTTATCCTTATTTGGCATGGATTATTTTGCAGCCTGGCCTCCGAACAACGTCACTGCCTGCTCCAATTGCCACTCCAGCGATAGCGGCGCATACACCATCCATCGATGCCAATCCAGAAACGCGTACCGCTCCGCTCGGACTGCAGAGTGATCTCGCCAGGCGGCCGTCTCCAGCAGCCGTCGCCTCGTCTCGGCCTCGCCTTGCTCGGATGCTGTGACGAAAGCGATATAGTCGGCCTCCACCTCATCCAGCCGCTCCGGGTCCAGCTCCTGCCAGGTGAACTCGGTGCCTGGCGCGTAATCGGCCATCGCGCCGCGCACTTGCCCGGGCGGCCGGAAGCCAAGCGAGCGGTAGAACACATGACCAATATTCCGCGCCCCATACAGTCGCCAGCCTCTGGCATGCAGCACACAGATCGCCAGCGTGGCGCCGATCTGCTCTGCGGGCAATGCTGCGCGGGCCTCCTGCTCCTGCAAGGCGTAGCTCTCCCTCCACTGTGCCAGCTCGCGACCCCGTCCGAGGGCATGGGCCAGTTGCTCCTGCAAGCCATAGACATCGTAGCTGCGCCAAGAGAAGGAGAGCACCGGTGCGAGATCTCCGAGATGACGGCGGGCATGGCGCAGCACATTGTCCTTGCAGACGATCAGCTCCGGCGCGCAGTCGACGAATACATTGCGGCTGATCTCCCAAGGGTCCTTCTCATGATATGGCAAAGGCAGCATCGGCAGGCTGTCCAGGAGCGAGGCCGGCACCTGGGCCGCGCGCGGTACCAGTCCCAGCGATAGCAGTTGCTCGGTATATGGATACGAGAGCGAGACGATCGATGTCGCCTCCGTAACCTCCAGCCGATAGTGCGTTGGAGCTACCCCGTGCTGTTTTTTGAACCTTCGACTGAAGTAAAACTCGTCATGGAAGCCGCACTGTTGCGCGACCTCGCGCATGTTGGTCCAGTTGCCCGCGATGAGCAGCTCCTTGGCCCGATTGGTACGCAGCTGGGTCATGTAGGCAACCGGCGACTTGCCGAATAGCTGACGGAATCGCCGCGAAAAGGACGACAGCCGCATGCCTGCCCGTTCACTGAGCTGCTCAATCGTCACTTCCTCATGACAGTGATCTGTCGCATACATGATGGCCTCCAGCATCCGTTCATCGGCCGGCGCCTCCTGCCGAGGTTGCTCCTCCGGCAGCAGTAGCTCTATTAGCTTCAGCATACGCTGGCATCGCAACAGCTTGTCTGCCATAGTCATGTGCTCGTCTCGCGATGCATAGAGCTGCAAGACGAGCCGATTCAGCGCATCCGTCCGCCAGCCGATCGGGCCGCAGACCGCCAGCTCATCCGTTCGTTCAAAGTACAGTCCGTCCAACCCGGTCTCTTCCTGCGGTTGACTACTACTATAGAGGTAAAAATCTATCACATAGGCTTCGATTGGCTTTTGCGGCGATCGCTGCGGCTCCAGCTTCATGCCTGGCTTCAGCAGATAGAGTCCCGGAGAGCGCACCGTGACCTGCTGGCCGCCGACGAGGAACTGCGCCTTGCCTTGCCGGACCAGCAGCAGCCGGTAGCAGCTCAGCTCCACCAGATCCTGTCCGGGATGGGGGAATGCCTTTACTTTATCGACAGCGATCAGCTGCGGCAGCCACGCCTTCTCCCCAAACCTCTCCAATGAATGATTCATGTTGTCCACTCCCGGATGATAATTATTCTCACTCCAGTATAGTCGATAATGCGGGTAAAAGCGATAAAACACGACAAGCGCCCCCTACAGAGCAGCCAGCTGGCTCTGTAGGGGGCAATCCAATCCTATACGCTTCGCTTGGCGATATCACAATGACCTGTGCGACGGGGTGCCGCATTGGAGTCAGTCACTATTTGACCACCTGGAAGTGCGGCTCATTTTTTTCAAGTTTAGCGAGCTGTGCGGCATAGGTCTGCTCGGCTTCCGCTTCAGTAAGGATGCGACTATCGGTAAGCAACTTATAAAAGTTGCTCAGCATTTGACGGGATATGATGTAGGGGATCTGTTTGCTGGTGATCATCATCCGTTGTCCGTCAAGCAGCATCGATGCAATTCTGTTGGCTTGAACGAGCTGAAGTTGTACGCCGTTGTCGTCGAAGACGAAGTAGAACTCCTTGCCCTCATCTAAAACCGCATGCTAACCGTTGCTCCATCAGCGAGCCGCTGCTGCATTTGTTTCATACTGTATCCCGGGACGGGATCGTTCCATAGCAGCCAGTCGGCGTAATACTCGGTATCGACATCCTTGGCCTGCAGCGTTTCCCATGTCGCTCCAGCATCCAGACTGCGCCAGATCACATCGTCCTGACCGACACGCAGGAGCATATCCTTGTCGAGATAGATTGCCTTGTAGCTCGAGGCCGCTAGCCTCTCCATCTGCAACGGCACATCCCTCTGGCTGAAGCTGATATCGTTCGGCATCGACGCGTCGGGAATCGGCCTCGGGCTTTTAGCTAACTGGGCTAGCCTGTCCGAATAGATATACGGCTCGATCATCGCCATGTCGTTGTCGGCTACTGCCTTGCTCGCATGGATCGGGAGCACGGCCCATACCGCTATGGCAGCCGCTACTGTCACTCCTCCCAGCAGAGCTGCGGTTATCGAGCGCTTCTTTAGGTTCATAATGGCAATAATCCTTTCTTCGATCGGTTTTTGGGCCAAGGCATTAACCATTGGCGACCCTTGCCTGGACTCTTCCCATTGCAAGAGAGTGAGCGCATACGTTGCTTTGTGATCCATACCCGAGGCTCGCACGACCGCTTCGTCGCAGGACAGCTCGAGATCCCGGTTCGCCGCCATGTACATGACCCACACGAGCGGATTGAACCAATGCACGCACAGGGCGAGGGCCAACAGCCATTTGGTGAGCACGTCAAAGCGGCGAATGTGGGTGTACTCATGCGTCAATATAAACGCGAGCTGCTGCTCGTCGGCGTTGGCAATCGACTTGGGCAGGAGCACCACCGGCCTCAGCAGCCCGTAGGTGAGCGGAGTCGTGATGACATCTGACTGTCGAACCTGGACGGCACGCCGCAGCGGATGACTCTGCTGCCAGCGACGAATCGCCTCCCGATCAAGAGGCAGCGACATCCTGTAGCTACGACGGCTGCGTAAATGGGGGATGAGGAACGATAGCAGGCTAAGGAGGAAGCCGATCGCCCAGATCATCAGGAGCGGAGTTAGCCATTGCTTTGGCGGAGCACCCCGCTCTGACGCAGTCACGGGATTTTGCTCGGTCGGCGGCGGCGCGGTCTCCCCCTCATGAGCAGCCGAAGAGCCAGGCGAGACGCCCCCGTCCACTTGCTCAGCCAACGAAATGCTCCACCCCTCCAACGCCGGGAAGGCGTAGAGCGATGCCGGGAGTGACAACGGAACGAACAGCCGGATCAACACAACACCCCATAGAATGACGAAGACGAGCTTAGGCAGCTTGTGCAAAAACACCGCGCGCATGGCGATGATGATCACGATGAAGCAGGCCGCAGACAGGCTCATCTCCAGCAACGACAAGTCCATCCTCATCGCATGCGTTCGATCAGCTGCTTGAGCCGGTCGATCTCCTCAGGCGACAGCCGCTGCTGCCCGAGCAGCGAGGCGACCAGCCTGTCCGGTGCGCCTTGGTACAGCTTGTTGATCAGCTCCGTCGTCTCATGCTCCTGGATTTCCTCGCGACTCACCAGCGGATGACAGACGAAGTTGGGGTCGCGTCGCTCGATCGCGCCCTTGACCAGGCACTTTTTGATGACGGTGTAGGTCGTGGTTTTGCTCCAGCCGACCTTTGCCTTGGTCAGCTCGGCGATCCGCTTCGCCGTCACAGGTCCCTCTTCCCACAAGATGTCCATCACATGAAGTTCGCTGTCAAATAATTTCACCTTCATCCCTCCTGTTCTATTGCAATAGAATCAATGCGTTCATTCTATTACAATAGAACAACAATGTCAAGACCTCGCCAATCGCCAGCTGGATCTGATCCATTGCGCACGATTGAATAACACGCCAAAAAGCGAGGACCACATTGCCATCCTCGCTCCCCAAGCCTAAAGATAATTCATACAAACACCCAAAAATAATCAAGCAATAACCATGCCGTTATTGGGACTAATAATCTGTCCGGTCATGGAATCTTGTGTCAGGATAGCACAGATCAAGTCGGCAATATCCTCCGGTGTCGAGATGCGCTGCAAGGGAAGATGCCCGCTAAGTCGCTTCATCTTCTCCTCTTCACCCTCCCACCATCGGGTAGATACAGCAGCAGGAGCGATGCAGTTCACCCGGATCTCCGGGGCCAGCGCATGGGCCAGCGATTTGGTCAGCCCGTGAGCCGCCGCCTTGGAGACGGCATAAGGCAGCGAGGAGCCCGAACCGGTAATGCCGGCAATGCTTCCAATATTGAGGATCGAGCCGATCTTGTTCTGCTTCATATAGGGAGCGACCGCACGTGCACAGTAGAACATCCCTTTCAGATTGACATCCAGCAAGGTGTCCCATATCTCGTCTGTGACGGCATCGAGATCGGATAATGCGATCTGCTTGGTGATGCTTGCGTTATTGACCAGATAATGAATCGTCCCGAAGCGGGCAGCGGCTTGTTCAACCATTTTGCGAACCGCTGTCTCTTGCGAGACATCAGCCTTCAGGAGCATGACTTCTGCGCCCATGCCTTCAAGCTCGCTTGCCGTTCGCATCGCATCCTGCTCGGAACGGTTATAGTTCAGACCAATCCTCGCGCCGTTCCGTGCCAGCTTGATACAAGCAGCCCTGCCAATTCCTGTGCCTCCGCCCGTCACCAGGACGACCTTGTCCTTCAGTTCCATCTCCACTCTCCCTCTCTCTTTGTTGTTGCCTCTAACCGCTCTCTTGCCTGGTCACGCGTCGAGCGTCCCGATCGCCGAGCCCAATCCATAAGCCTCGAGCGGCTGCTCGGGCTCCAGATCCAGCGCCAGCCGCGCCAGTTGCCCGCCGAGCCACGGGCCGACCGTGAGGCCGCTCGAGCCGAGGCCGTTGGCGGCGAGCAGTCCGTCCCAGCCGGGGACACGCCCCAGCACCGGCAAGTAGCCGGGCGTATGCGGCCGGAAGCCGACCCGCACCTCCAGCAACTCCGCCTCGCGCAGACCGTCCGCGACCTCGATGCCGCGGCTCAGCACCTCATGGACGCCGCCGGCAGTGATACGCGTATCATAGCCATCGATGTCGTCCTCATGCGTCGCGCCGATGACGATCCGCCCCTCCTCGAACGCCAGCACGTATTGCGTCGATGGCGGTATGACGACCGGCCAGTCGCCGGTCGCCATCTGCTGCGTCAGCTGCAGATGGACGATCTGCGCCTTCTGATAACTTACCGCAAAGTGCAGCCCAAGCGGCTCCAGGAGCGAGGCCGCCCAAGCGCCGGCGCAGACGATCACCTCATCGGCCTCATAGATGTCATCGCCTATGCGGACGCCTGCGACGCGTCCGGCTGTCACAGACTGTCCTCCCTCACACTGCTGCGCTTCTGCGTCAGCGTGCAGCCGTGCTCCGTCGCGCTGCTTTGCTCCACGGTCAGTGCGCTGCCCCAACCCGTCAGCCTCCCGCAGCAGCACCGCATCGCCCGTCAGCTGTCGCGCACCGTGGCGCGCCGCCGCGCGCAACAGCGCATCGCGCAAGGCCCGGCCATCGACGCGCGCGGCGCCGCTCACGGCGAGCGCCTCATACCCTGCGCTCAGCAGCGGGAAGCGCTCGCGCGTCTGCATCTCGTCCAGCCGGACGAGCTCGCCGATCTCGGGCGCATCCTCTCGCCGCTGCCGCGCCCGCTCCTCCTGCGCCACCAGCTTCTGCCCATCGGCATGGATGCTCAGCGCGCCAACCCGGGCATAGCCGGTCTGCGTCTCGCCCTCCAGCTCGAGCTCGGCGATCAGCTCCGGGTAGTAGCGCGCGCCAGCCGTCGCCAGTCGATACCAATCGCGGTTGCGGCGCTGCGAGAGCCACGGGCAGATGATGCCCGCTGCGGCCTGCGTCGCCTGCCCGGCGTCGTGACGATCGACGATCAACACATCGGCTCCCAGCCTGGCGAGCCGATAGGCGGTCGATGCGCCCAGGATGCCTGCTCCGACTACGATACATTTCTTCATCTATCCGTCTTCCTCTCTATTCGTCCGCCGACAGCCGCTTCGTGAAGAACAGGTTCAGATCGTCATCGACGCGCACCATCTCGCCCGGCTCCACCAGCCTTCCCTCGTAGGACACGCCAAGTCCATCCGGCAGATATCCGCGACGGCAATACAGTCGCTGAGCAGCGCCGTAGCTGGCAAACAAGCCGACGCCGATGCCGATCTCAGGTCCCGACCGGGCAGCGATCGTCTCGAACTCCGCCAACAGCCGATCCGCGATGCCCTGACGTCGATAGGCAGGGAAGACATTCAAATCGTTGATCTCGGGGATGCCCCGCTCGGCGAACGGAGGATACTCCGATTGATATTTCAGATGCGCGCATCCCGCGAGCCGTCCCTCCACCAGCGCAAGCAAGGTGACGCGTTCTCCGCTACGATTCTCCTCCATACAACGCGTGTAATACTCATCCGGTCGGTGATAATTATGGTTGCGAAATGCCTCCCGCCACAGCTCGACGAGCAGCGGCGACTCCAGACTGCGAATCTCTAATTCCATCCACCTGGCTCCTCTCTTCTCAGATCATGAATTAAAGCCTTCATAGCCAACTGCCAGCGCCTGCTCGAACAACAAGGCATAGTACGCCTCCGTGTTTGGCGTCAGCTCTCCCATGCCTATGAGCCGACGATCATCGCTCCGGGCTCCTGAAGCCTCATCAATCCGTATGCCCTCGATCCATGCCTCGCCGATCTTGCCCGCCGTCAGCTGACGGAAGTCGTCCAGTCCGATGTAGTACAGCCCGGAGATCTCCTCCTCCTGGAATTGGTAAGCGTCGAGCGGCTGCGACGAGGCATACAGGAACACATGGTTGAACTCCCGGTCGATCAGATCCTTGGCGATGATACTCTCTTGCGGCACGGTACCGCAGTAGCGCAACTCCTCGAACCGAACTGCCAGGCCCAGCTCCTCCTCCAGCTCGCGCACGCCGTCGCACACGCTCTCGCCAGCGAGCAGATGGCCGGCTGCCGAGACGTCGAGCTTGCCGGGGAAGGTATCCTTGTCCCGATGCCGCAGCTGCAGCAGGACACGCTTGGTCTGTGGCTCGATGACCCAGCAGTGGAACGTCTGATGCCACAGCCCTCTCGCATGCGCCTCGGCGCGGGTGGCCGTGCCGACCCAGGTCTGATCCGGGTCGAAAATATCCAGTCGTTCATGGCTTGCCATCTTGATCGACTCCTCTTTGTTTCGTCTGTTCGCATTGGTAAGCCTCGACATAGGCGAGCGCCTCCACTTGATCGCTGACGACCGCTCGTTTGTGTGCGCGGTGTGCGGTCAGTTCCATGACGGTGGCATACCCTTCGCGATCGTAGTCGCGATTCCATACTCGCAGCATCTGGATCAGGTCGGAGAGCTTCTGTCGGTAAGGCGATGCCTCCAAGCCGAGCCGCGTCCGCACGAATCGGCGGATGACCCGGAAGTCGCGGAGCAGGCGATGTGGCTGCAGGATGAGGATGACGTCGGCCAGCTCCAGACTCTCGCGCCCCCACGTATGCTGCGCGCCTTCGACGATCCATGTGTCTGTAGAGACGATCTCCCGCAGCAAGCGGTCCCGCTCCTCGACAGCCCTCCTCCGGTTCGGTTCCTCGCTCCGATCCCACGTCAGATTGTCCAGCTCATAATACGGCACATCGTACGTTTGCGACAGCGTCCGCGCGAGCGTCGTTTTGCCGCTGCCGCAGGCGCCTACGATACGAATTTTCATCCCATGATTCTCCTTGCAGGGCTAACATGCTCCTTACTGTATTCTGGATCGTACCACCAATCTCCTCTGTTAGTCGATTGTGCTAAGGCACTGTAGCCAACGTTGCATTGTCATTTTTTTGAAACTCCAAGAGCTCCAGAGCGTCTAATCAATAGGTTCACATACATACTTAGGGGGAATACAAGGTGACCAAAGAGAAAAAGAAACGACGATTTATAAAAAGTCGCCGGTTCTGGGGAGTCCTCGCGCTCCTCGTCTTTTTGATCTGGTTGAACAACACGAGTCTGTTTTACGCGGGCGATCAAGGCTTCAAGCTTTTGGCCCATCGCGGACTTGCACAAACCTATGATGCGGCGAATACGGATTGGAGTACCAATACAGCAGCCATCATACATGAGCCGGAGCATGACTATCTCGAAAACACGCTCGCTTCGATCCAAATCGCCTTTGATTACGGCGCGGATGTCGTGGAATTTGATGTGAAGCTGTCGGCAGACAAAATTCTGGCTGCATTTCACGACTCTCCGATCTCTTACCGTACAGATCGAGAAGGCGAGGTCGGCGATTACACAATGGAAGAACTTAGACAAATGGATATCGGGTATGGCTATACCGCCGATGGCGGAAAGACGTTCCCGTTCCGCGGCACAGGTGTTGGTCTCATGCCGACCATAGACGAGGTCTTCGGCGCCTTCCCCGACAAAGAGCTGCTGATCCATGTCAAGGACGGAAACGTCGAAACCTATGAGGTGCTCTGGTCAAAATTGCGCCCCTTGCCCCAAGAACGGCTGGCTCAACTTACCGTCTATGGCGATGACGAGGGCATTGCCTATCTGAGAGAGCAGAGCCCAACTCTGCGACTGCTGTCCATGGCTATGATGAAAAAAGCGCTTATTCAATATGAGCTGATTGGCTTTACCGGATATGTCCCGAAATCCATGCACAATATGGAGCTGCATCTCCCCCTCAAGTATGCTCGGGCGTTGTGGGGCTGGCCGTATAAATTCAACAAGCGTATGGAGGCCGTCAATACGCGCGTAGTTATCGTGGAGGGGGACGGCAAGCTGTCTTCAGGTTTTGACACGGAGGAGAGCGTAGCCTCGATCCCCCGAAAATATGAAGGCTATGTCTGGACCAATCGGATCGACAGATTGGGGTCTCGATAGCTAGCCGCTACCCGGGCGCTCAGTACCCCGGAGATGGCAAAACCCGGCGCTCGCGAAGCAAGCGCCGGGCTCTTCGTGATGCATCAGGCGATAGATGGTAGCGGCTCGGACTACCCGCTCGTATTGCTTAACCATTCGCTCTCCAGCAGCGCATAGAAATATTGATCGCACCATTGCTCTTTCCACTGAAGCTCTTGTCGGAAAATGCCTTCTCTCTGCATTCCCACTTGCTCCAATAATCGTATCGATCGCACATTATGAGCGTTGCACATGCCAACAACCTTGTGCGCCCCCAGCGAACGAAAAGCACAATCCAGAAGCAGTACGACAGCTTCACTTCCGTAACCGCGGCCTTGATATTGCGGGAGCAAGCCAAATCCCAGCTCCCAGCTCCGCCGATGCTCGACATAACTCCACAATTGGGCGATACCGATCGGCACAGCTTCGGTTTCGCCAGGCAGAAGAATGATATAGTCGCAGTGATGAACAGAGTTCAGCTGATCCGCATACTTGGCAGTCGCCTTTTCACGGTCGGCTTCGATCGATTCCTCATACGTCCACACTTCGGGATTGCATTCCAGCTCGCTCACCCACGACAGATCAGCCTCCGTTACTTGGGTTAGTCTGATCCTTTCCCCTGCAATTTCCATCTCGCACACTCCTCGCTCACTATAAACGACCAACAATATTTAATGTCATTAATTATTAATCTCCTATCGATCGGCTCGAGCCGGATGCCCCTGCTCCTCCCGTAGGTTTACCATACCGTTCCACTGCAACTCGAGATAGTTAACGATGTTAATCATGTCTATTAAGTTCGGATTCCCTCATCTCCGCTCTTGCCCGGATCAGCCAGTCATGGACCAGCTTCAACTCGTCGCGCTGGGACCATACATGATCGAGATAGAGAAGCACAGCTTCGTCGAGCTGGCCCTCCTCGACTTTGGTTCGGATAGCCGCCAGCTCGGAATGCTCTCCGGGCAAGTCCCAGGAGATCTTGTCCGCGATGAAAAGCACCTTGTCGAGCTGGGATGCGCCGGGCTTCAACGTCGTATGACACTCGATTGCTGAGAGGATATCTCGATCTGTGATACCAAAGGCGCAAGCCGCCATCGTCCGCGACAGCTTCTGATGGATGATGCGCGGATAGAGTCGCTCCTCCGGAGCGACCTCGATGGACAGCTGCGCGGCGACCGACAGCATCTCGCCGATCGGGATCACATTGCTGATGTCGTGCAGCAGCGCCGCGATCTCGGCTTGACGCGCATCGACGCCGAATCTGCCGGCGATCCGCTTTGCTTCAGATGCCACCTTGAGGACATGGTCCAGCGTCTCCTCATCGCCATGCGCACGGAAGATCGCAGCTACATCGTTCTCCAGGGTACCCGTTAGCTCCACAGGAATATAAGGTTTAAACGCTTGATTCATTTCATAACCTCGCTTATATAAAAGTATCGAAGACACGCTTTGCCGACTTCAAGACCGACGTTCATACGCTTCATACTCGTAATTAACGAGACGAACCAAGCTTCCGTTTCAAAAATCTGGATTGGCAATCCAGTTTCGGGCAGCACATTGTGTTCTGAATCACGTTCTGATACAGATTTTTGCCTTACAATGGATAGGAATATTTGAGGCGATTCTCGTTACTGTGTGGGAGGGGTTCTACCATGAAATATTATATTCCGAATCAACACGGCGCCTGGTCGATGCTCACGCTGCCTTTTGTCTACGGGCTAATGGTTACAGAGACTATGTGGCTGCATATACTGTTGTTCGTCTGCTGGCTGCTCGTCTATTTGTTCAGCTTCCCGCTGCTGCAATGGGTGAAGACGAGGCGGGCGGAGCGTTATCGCAAGCCTGTGCTCGTCTACGCTTCGCTGCTCGTCCCATGCGCCGTGGCGATGATCATCGCCGAGCCTGGTCTGCTCTGGTTCGCGCTGCCCTTTGTGCCGCTATTTGGAGTCAACGTATACTATGCGAGGAAGCGTCAAGAGCGGGCGCTCATTAATGATATCGCTGCCATCGTCTCGTTTTGTCTAATCGTGTTTCCCGTGGTCTATGTTGGGGGCGGCGGTTCGTGGCGGCTGGCATGGCTCTTATTCGCTCTGGCGCTGCTCTATTTCATCGGAACCGCACTCTATGTCAAGACGATTATCCGGGAGAAAACAATCCTGCCTACTACCGGGCCTCCATCCTGTACCATGTCGGCTATGTGCTATGGGGGCTGCTGTTGTTGCCGCTCGTAACCCTTCCCTTCCTATGCGTCTTGCTGGCCCGCGCAGCCTTCGTGCCGCGACTGGCACTGACGGTCAAGCAGAGCGGTATGCTGGAGATCGTCTTCTCGGCGATGATGGTCGTTGCTGGACTGTGTGCGCTCTAGCCAACTGCCGTGCTTTGTCCTCAAGTTGGGATAGCAGTTGCCTGCATAACCGTTTTCGCGCATACTAGAGGCTAAGGGAGAGATGAATACCTATTGAATACCGCTCATATCAGCACAACCTGCACCGGCAATGTCATCGTTACTCAGCTTACAGGGCGCATCACAACAGCTGACGTCGCTACATGGTTCCAAGGGTTCGAAGCCGCTTGCCAGTCCTTCATCGCCGAGGGACGGACGTACAAATTGCTGGTCGATCGCAAGGGCTACACGCCCGACCATTTTTCCGTTCAAAAGGAATGGAAAGACAAGTTTTTCAATGAGACGTTGTTAAGCCACAGCAAAGCCATTGCTTTTCTTATGGAAGCAGGGGAAATTCTCGCGCATTTGCAGCAGTCCAACACGAAGGAATCGGTGAAGTTTTTTGAGGACTATGGGGAAGCTATAGCCTGGTTGAATGCTTATTCAAACGAATAGAATGAACTGTACCCGTTGATTGCGATCAACGGGTATTTTGAGTTTGGGCGCCATTTCCGAGGATTTTTAGGGGGCTCATTGGCGGGCAATTAGTACCACTGGTCGGATACACCGCCCCCCTCCTACACATTACCCCGCACATACTCCGACGGGCTCTTGCCAGTGATCATCTTGAACACTTGGCTGAAGTAGGTCGGATTGTTGAAGCCGACCATCTCGCTCACCTCGTAGATCATATGCTGGCCGGACTGGAGATAGTGGATGGCTTTGCGGATG
>Ga0160464_100645_pt1 | contig 21617 bp, 16 predicted proteins | sample HID1971I_E11MG_FD_108275 | JGI IMG/M metagenome (GOLD analysis project Ga0160464, IMG submission 108275) | Enriched millipede-associated microbial communities from UW Madison campus, WI, USA - HID1971I_E11 MG | ecosystem: Host-associated > Arthropoda: Insects > Digestive system > Unclassified ... | reverse complement strand
TCATGAATTCGGACAGGCAGACAATGCCCTGTCCGGCCAGGGCCAATTGACGCAACGTTTCACCACTGGAGGCGGCTACGTCTGGTGTAATCATCAGTCTATCGGAAGTGTCGGCACGACGAACCGGCCAAAGATTCAGGCTATCGGGCTGGGTAAAGCCCAGCAAAGTATGTTCGTCCAGCGCGGCTACCGTCTGAGGCGTGCCGCACCGAGATACATAATCAGGGCTGGCCAGCAGGTTGAGCGCGCTGCCGCCAAGCACGCGGGCGTGGAGCGTCGAGTTTTGCAGCGCGCCAATCCGAATGGCAACATCTGTGCTTTGCTCCAGCAGATCAATATTCAGGTCATGGGTATTGAGCTGCAACTCAATATTCGGATAGTTCTGTCGAAATACGCCAATATACGGCACGATCATATGAAGCATGAATGGCGAGGCGGCGTTCACCCGCAACCTTCCGGCCGGCGATTGTCGCCTGGTGGCAAGGGTCTCCTGCATGTCCTGCATCCGTGCCACAATGATTCGCGCATGCTCCAACAGGAAGCGGCCCTCTTCAGTCAGATGCATGCGGCGGGTGGTGCGGTTAAGCAAGGTCGTCTCCAGGCTCTGTTCAAGCCGGGACAAGGTCCGACTGACTGCTGACGGTGTCAGGCTCAATTGCTCGGCTGCCGCACTGATGGAGCCGCTGTCGATGACGGTGACAAACGTCAGCAGATCGTCGGAATTGGTCATCAAAACGCCAGCCTTTTGCATATGTTTAATCGTCCCAGTCAGGAGCCAGGCCATCGGGGCTGGTAATCCGTTCGTTGCGGTCAAGCGCTGCAAGCGCCGTCATATCTGCTTCGGATAACTGCAATTGTTGTGCCGCAAGATTGCTTTGCAGATGTGCGCGGTTGGTCGACGACGGGATAACAGCAAAACCGCTATGCATGGCCCATGCCAGCACCACCTGAGCGGGCGTTGCCTGCAGGCGCTGCGCAATGGCGTGTACCACCGGATCTTGCAACACTTTGCCATAGCCAAGCGTCATATAGGAGGTAATGGCAATATCATTTTGACGCGCGAACGCCACCACTTTCCTGTTTTGCAGGTACGGATGCAACTCAATCTGGTTGGTGGCAATCTGCCCGGCGCCTACTGCGTCAATGGCTTCACGCAACAAAGCAATGGTGAAATTGGATACGCCGATTTGCCGGGTCAGGCCCTCATACTGCGCTTGCGCCAGTGCACCCATGAACTCAGCCACGGGTACTGCGTTGCCCGGTGAGGGCCAATGGATGAGCGTCAGGTCCAGATAGTCGGTGCGCAGCTTATACAGGCTTTCTTTCAAGCTTGGGATAAGTCGGTCTGCAGCATAGTTGTCTGTCCAGATTTTTGATGTCAAATACAACTGATCACGCGCTACAGGACTGGCGCTTAACGCCTGCCCAATGTCCGCTTCGTTGTCATAGATTTGCGCCGTATCAATCGCCCGATAACCCACCTCGATTGCGGTTGTTACAGAATCGATGACGGTTTGTCCCTTGAGGCGAAAGGTGCCAAGTCCAAAAATGGGTATGCTCATTCGAATATCTCTCGTAAAAGTCACTGCTCATGACTAGCGGTGATGTTGAAAACACGAGGGCGTTTTTCTGCCACGTGTCCTTTTGGTTTTCCTGCGATAACAGTGATACTTGTACTGTTTGATCCCAGGCGGTAGTGTACGAAAGACAGTATAAGAGGCCCAATCCGAAAGAAAAATAGCGAGCCTGACAAAGGATTGTTGCGCGAAAATCAGTAATCGTCAATAACTGGCGTGTCTGGCAGGGACCGTTAGTGCAGGTTGTCACCGCCAAATGGTCGGGTTATGGTCGGGTTATGACACGACACACTGCATGAATGTGATTGCCACCATCAGACGCGCTTAAGCGTTTTGCTCAAACGACACGGGGAACGTCGGCGCAAAAGTGGGGAGGGAAGGGGGCTGAACCGCACGAGGCAACCGGGCGGAAGTATTATTGCGCTAATAATTATTATTAAGCGATGCTGTCGCGACATCACATGGATGACGCGACAGGATCGCGACGGACTGCCGCAGTGTTACACCACCGTCAGCGTCACGTCTACATTGCCCCGTGTTGCGTTTGAATAGGGACATACCACATGCGCTTTATTGACCAGGTCTTCGGCCACACTGCGTTCTACCCCAGGCACGGAAATTTTCAATTCCACCTCGATGCCAAATCCCTGGGCAATGGGCCCGATTCCTACGCTGCCGTCAATCCGGGTATCGTCCGGCAATTTGACTTTTTCGCGTGAGGCGACCAGCTTGAGGGCACCCAGAAAGCAGGCCGAATATCCCGCTGCAAAAAGCTGTTCAGGATTAGTGCCGGTGCCGCCGGCGCCGCCCAGTTCTTTCGGTGTGGTCAGTTTCACGTCCAGCACATTGTCCGAAGACACTGCACGTCCGTCGCGTCCACCGGTCGCCGTTGCGTGTGCAACATAAAGTACTTTTTCAACCGCCATGTCTGACTCCTGTTTAGGTAACTGCGTAAAAGGAACTAGCCTTGTTGTTATAACACTCCCGGTCAGCGTAATGGGGCGATGACCCTGCGCCTGTACTGGAAAATGCGCTGCGCAGCCGTCTGTATTTGATCGGTAAAAAGGCCTTCAGAATGTGCCTAAGATACCTGCCGGGCAGGCGAGCCCGACACGCATGGCATCCGTTAGGCAGGGCATGTAAGCAGATAGGGTCAGCGCGACGATGTCGGAGCGGTTGTGGCCGTCGCAATGGGCTGCCAGCCACCGCCCAGCGTCTTGAACAGAGCTAGCCGGTTCAGTTGCTCCAGCAACCCGAGCGTGATCATGTCCTGCTGCGCAGCATAGTATGCGCGCTGGGCATCGAGCACTTCCAGAAAACCCGAACCGCCGCCGCGTGTAAATAGCGCACTGGACAACTGAAAGCTGCGATAGCTAGAGGCAACCAGCGATTGCTGCGATTGTAAACGCGCCGCAATGGTGGTGCGCACGGCCAATGCATCGGCAACCTCGCGAAAAGCTGTCTGGATGGCTTTTTCGTAACTGGCAAGCAGAATTTCTTTTTGCGCTTTTGTCAGATCCAGGTTGGCGCGATTGGCGCCGCCGTCGAAGATAGGCAAGCGCAATGATGGGGCCACGCTCCACGCCAACGTGCCGCCACTAAAGAGTCCAGAAAGACTGCTGCTGGCCGTCCCAGCGGATCCCAGCAGCGAAATGCTGGGGAAGAAGGCTGCTCTGGCCGCACCAATATCTGCATTGGCGGCGATCAAGTCATGTTCGGCAGCCAGGACATCTGGCCGCTGTTGCAGCACAGTGGAAGGCAGACCCGCCGGTGGCATGACTAGACGAGTCGCTACTCGCGCCTGCAGCGCAAACTCCGTAGGAGGCAAAAGAGAAGCGGGAACCGGTGCACCCGTCAGCAGGGTAAGGGCATTTTTATCCTGTGCCAGCTGGGTTTCGTATTCGGCGACCTTGACACGAGCGGCATCGACCGTGGTTTGCGATTGTGCCAGCGTAAGGCCCGATTCGGCACCCAATGCATGGCTGCGGCGAACCAAATCATGCGACTTCTGCTGATTGACCAAGGTACTGCGTGCCAGCGCAAGCTGCTGGCCCGTTGCCTCAAGCTGTAGCCAGGCGGCCGCGATTTCGCTGACCAGGCTGATCTGGGCACTGCGCCGGGTTTCCTGCGCCGCCAGGTAGCGTTGCAGCGCCGCAGCCTTCAGATTGCGGATTTTTCCAAAAAAATCAATTTCGTAGCTGGTCAGGCCCAGGTCAACGTTATAACGGGATGACAGGGTGGTCTCACCCGAATTGGCGACACTGGCCGGGGTGCGGCTGCGGCTGGCCTGGGCATCGACACCGATTGCCGGCAGTCCGTCGGCGCTGGCAATGCCGTATTGCGCGCGGGCCCGTTCAATATTCAGGGTCGCAATCCGCAAATCGCGGTTATTCCGCAAGCCAAGCTGCACCACGTCGCGCAGGCGTGCATCGGTGAAAAACGTCAGCCAGTCCAGATCGTTTGCTGCCGTTTGAACCGGGCTGGCGCTCTTTGCAGGATTCTGAGGCCAGGTACCTGTCACAGGGGCCGTCGGTTGATGGTAGTCGGGCGCAAGATTGATGCAGGCGGTCAATCCTAGCAACGGTACGGAAAGTGCAATTATTTTGCGCAGGGAATTCGTCATTGTGCTCATGATGTCGTGCCCGAGGTGCTGTCCGGCGAATGCGCGCCAGGATGGTCGTCATGCGAATGCCGTTTGCGTCTGAAGCTGCGTACAAGCACAAAGAACAGCGGCACAAAAAAGAGACTAAGCGCAGTGCCTACGATCATCCCGCCCAGGACGGCAGTGCCGATCGCGTGACGGCCTCCTGCGCCAGCGCCTGTACCGATGGCCAATGGCAACACGCCGAAACCAAAGGCCAGCGAGGTCATCAGGATGGGACGCAGGCGTTGACGCACCGCGATAAGTGTTGCTTCGAGAACCGCGTGCCCGCGTTCCTGCAGCTGTTTGGCAAACTCGACAATCAAGATCGCATTCTTTGAGGTCAGCCCGACAGTGGTCAACAGCCCAACCTGGAAGAAGACATCATTATGCAATTCACGCAAGGCCGTAAACAGAAGCGCACCGACAATGCCCAAGGGCACCACCAGAATAATGGCGAACGGCACGGACCAGCTTTCATACAAAGCGGCCAGGCACAAAAAGACAAACAGAATGGAAACAGCATAGAGCAGCGGAGCCTGCGCGCCCGAAATACGCTCTTGCAGCGACGCACCTGTCCACTCAAAACCGATCCCTGCGGGCATTTGCTGCAATACCTCCTCGACCGCCAGCATGGCGGCGCCCGAACTCACGCCCGGCGCTGCATCACCCTGGAATTCAAGACTGGGACTACCGTTGTAGCGGCTCAGCTCCGGTGAGCCAAAGGTCCAATTGGTACTGGAGAAGGCAGGAAACGGCACCATCTGGCCCAGCGTGTTGCGCACATTCCATTGATCGATATCGCTTGGCAGCATACGAAATGGTGTATCGCCCTGGACATAGACGCGCTTGACCCGGCCTCGATCCAGAAAGTCATTCACATAGGTTCCGCCCATGGCAGTCGATAAGGTGCTGTCGATCGCATCGGTCGCCAGGCTGAAGGCACCGGCGCGGGCATCGTCTATTTTCACGGCAAACTGCGCGGTATCTTCCGGCGCATCAATACGTACGTTCATCAATTCAGCACGCTCGCCGAGCAATCGCAACGCGTCGCGGCTGGCCTGCACCAGTGCTTCGTGACCCAGGCCGTTGACATCCTGCAGAAAAAAGTTAAATCCCGAGCTTGAACCTAACCCACGTACGATAGGCGGCAGGGTGACGATAATCCGGGCATCGCGGATATGGGCCAGATCGCGGGTGGCCTTTCTGGCGATGGCCGCTGACGATTGTTCCGGCAAAGGTCGTAAACTCCAGTCTTTGAGCATCACGTAGGCCCGGGCCGAGCTTTGGTCGCCACTTCTACCGGTAATGCTTGTGATACTACGCACATCCGGCTGCTTGAGAAAATACTGTTCAATCTGCCGCATTATCGGTTGCAGCCGCGCATCTGTCGCACCGGCAGGCAAGGTCACCTGCAGCCGCACGGCACCCTGGTCTTCGGGCGGCAGAAAGGAGGTGGGCAAACGCAAAAACAGCAACGCCATGACAATCGCAATAATCAGATAGGCGATCAAGCCACGTCGGGGCCGCTTGGCTACCCCAGCCACCGTGGTTTGGTACCGGTCTGCCGTGCGGTCAAAGCGACGATTAAAGCCAACAAAAAAGCGATCCAGATAGCCAAACAGCCCCTTGCGCGCGTGCGACGGATCAATATGCTCGCCTTTTTTTACTGGTTTAAGCAGGCTGGCGCAAAGGGCAGGGGTTAACGTCAAAGCCACAATGACCGAAAGCACCATGGCCGAAACAATCGTTATGGAAAACTGCCGGTAGATGACGCCGGTGGAACCGCCAAAGAACGCCATGGGGATAAACACAGCCGACAGTACAAGTGTGATGCCAACCAGCGCGGGCGTAATTTCACGCATGGACTTGCGGGTCGCTTCACGCGGCGAGAGTCCCTGTTCATGCATCACGCGTTCGACATTTTCCACCACCACAATGGCGTCATCAACCAGCAGGCCGATTGCCAGCACCATGCCAAAGAGCGTCAGGGTATTGATCGAAAATCCGGCAATCGACAAGACACCAAAAACCCCGAGCAATACAACAGGAACCGCAATAGCAGGAATCAGCGTGGCGCGAATATTCTGCAGAAACAGATAAATGACCAGCACCACCAGCACCATTGCTTCGAGCAACACCTTGACCACCTCATCGATGGACGCGCTGATAAACGGCGTGGAATCAACGCCGATAAAGGTTTTCAGATTATTGGGAAAAAACGGTTCGAGCTCGGCCAGTTTATCGCGAACCAACTGAGCAACTTCCACGGCGTTGGCGCCATCTGCTGCAATAATGCCCATCCCGGCACCGGGCAGCCCGCCCAGCGCAGAACGGATCGTCAGATTCTCTGCCCCCAGTTCAACCCTGGCCACGTCGCTGATCCGCACAATAGCGCCATCGGGCGCGACACGCAGGACCACATTGCGAAAATCCTCTTCGGTCTGCAACATGCTGCGTGCAGTAATTGTGGCATTTAACTGCTGTCCGCTGACAGCTGGCAGTGAGCCCAATTGGCCTGCGGACACCTGCACATTCTGCTTTTCAATGGCTGAGGTTACATCGGCCGGCATCAGGTTATAGCTAAGCAGTTTACGCGGATCCAGCCAGATACGCATGGCATATCCCGTACCCAGCGTCTGCACTTCACCGACGCCATCAATCCGGCTGATGACATCTACCAGATTACTTGTAATATAGTCCCCCACGTCTACTGGCGAGGCACTACCATCGTCTGAGTAGAGAGAGACGACCATCAAAAATTCTTCGCCACCTTTGGTCACGGTCACGCCGCGGCTTTGCACCTGTTGGGGCAGACGCGACATGGCCTGCTGCAGGCGGTTTTGCACCTGCATCTGTGCGACATCAATATTCGTGCCGGCGTCAAAAGTGAGCGTGATCCGCGCCCGTCCTGCTGCGTTGCTGGTGCTGCGCATGTACAAAAGGTTATCCAGGCCCTTCAGTTGCTGCTCAATGACCTGCGTCACCGAGTCTTCCACCGTCTTGGCCGACGCCCCAGTATACGTTGCAGTAATGGCCACCCGGGGCGGCGCAATGTCGGGATATTGCTCAAGCGGCAAGGTGTGGATTGAAGCCAGCCCGGCAAGCATGATGACAATGGAAAGCACCCATGCAAAAATCGGACGGCTGATAAAAAACTGTGCCATGTGCCGATCCTAACCCGGTTTGCTTGTGGTTTCTACCGGCCGCACGACAGTGCCTGGCCGGACATGCAGGGAACCGGCCACCACAACCCGATCGCCTGCCGCAAGGCCTTCCAGGACTTGCCAGCTGTCGCCAATTGCGCGTCCGACCACCACAGCGCGTTCCTGTACTTTATCGTCGGCATCAATCACTAACGCAACCGTACTGGCATCAGGCCGACGGGTGATAGCCTGTTGCGGCACCAGTACTGATTGATCACCGGTGTTGTTTTCTAATACGGCCCGCACGTACATGCCCGGCATCAACACCCGATCCGGATTGGGTACATTGGCGCGCAATGTAATCGAACCTGTGCCGGGATTGACAGTGACACCGCTGAACGTCAGGCGCCCCGGGTGCGGATACAGGCGTCCGTTCTCCAGCCGTAACCGGATGGCCGCATCATTCTCTGCCGTCGCCTGCAGCCGGCCAGCGGCAATATCATCCTTTAACTGCAATAATTCGGCAGATGACTGAGATACATGCACATAGAGCGGATCCAGTTTCTGAACAATGGTTAGCACGGTATCCTGATTGGCCGTGACCAGCGCACCCGGCGTGACATTGGACAGTTCAATCCAGCCGTCGATGGGCGAGACAATGCGGGTATAGTCAAGATTGATTTTGGCGCGCTGTTCCTGGGCTTTGGCAACGGCCAGATCGGCCGCCGCCTGTTGCGCTTGCGCCTGCGAGGTCTCGTTTATCTGTGCGCTGATGGCATCTATGCGCACCAGCTCGCGATTGCGCCTGGCCACTGTGCGGGCATTGGCATAGGTAGATTCGGCCTTCTTTACATTGGCTCTGGCCACGGCATACTCGGCTTCGTAAACAGCAGGATCCAGTTGATAAAGCACCTGTCCTGCCTTGACCTGCGAGCCTTCGGTGAACAGCTGCTTCTGGACAATCCCATTGACCTGGGGACGGATTTGCGCGATCACCGGCGCAACAGTGCGCCCAGGCAGTTCAGTGGCAAAGGTGATGCGCTGTGATTTGAGCGTGACCACGCCCACTTCGGGCGGGCCTTCGGCCTTGGGTGCTGGTGAGTCTGCGCCATCGTCCGGTGAACAACCGGCAAGCATTATGGCAAGCAAGAGTAGTATCAGCAAGGTCAGTACCGGTGCCCGAACAAAGCGGCGCTGCGGATCCAATGTTGAAATACTGACGGATTTAATCATGGCATCGAGTAAAAAACGGAGCAGGGGATGGGAGGATTCACAGTCCCCGTGCCGCTGTGTCTGCTTACCGGGCCTTTGCTGAACAACAGCACGCTTTTACGGCGGCTCGGGCATAGAGCGACAGACAGAACAGGCGAAACGAAAAAATAGTAGCATGATTACACAGTATTTCAGTTGAAACTTTTGTATCACCGAATCAAATCACGCTTTATCCCGAAAAAATGGGCTTTGGCATACTGCTTTGGGACTTGAGTTGATCGTGACAATGCTGTCTAGACCAGCAATACAGTACGGTTGGCCTGGCATCCTTGCGCCTTCACGCCGTTTATTCGTGTATCCGTTTATCTGGCATCGTGCATCATGGCGTCGGCAGCCTGAATGCCCGACCAAACGGCAGTGGACACGCCGTATCCGGGAAATGTGGTCTGGCCCGCCAGATACAGCCCACCAATACCGGAAAAATGTGGGAAATAATGATGGGGTGCGGTTCCGGGTGCAACGCCATACAGCGCGCCCTCATATAGGTGGCGCTCGCAGGCAAAGCCATGTGGGTCCACCACACGCATGGCTTCAACCTGCAAACCCGGTATTCGGTGCCGTATTGCATCAAGTTGAAGCCGTACGGTTTCTTGCGTCATTTGCGGCGTCCAGTCCGAAGCGGTATCTGCACCTGATACCGGCGCGAACAGCTCGATGATCTGTCGCCCGTCGGGCGCAAGACCGGGCGACACCTGCGTGGGCACGGTATAGGAAAAATAGTCCGGCCGCCCGGTTACGGATTTGTGCATGAGTCCCTGATGTTCCATCCCCGGCACATGATTGATAATAAAAGAGTCCGGCAAATCGGGTGCGGAACAACCCAACTGGATTGACATGGCACGGTGGGACAAGGTTGCACGGCTTGCTGCTCTGGCCAATTTTCGCGGCACTGCGGCTGACGGTAGCAGATTGCGTACGACATCAAAGCCTGAAATTGTCGCCAGGACACGCTGCGCCTGCAGCTGTTCGCCATTTGCCAGAACTATGGCGCATACCTTATTTGCAGCCAGCTCAATCCGCCGGACTCGCTGGCCACGCCGGATCGAAACGGCCGACGTCGGCAGATGGCGATGCAACGCATTGCTGATCGCGCCCATTCCACCTTTGGGCAGATGAAACCCTTCTTCAAGCAAGGCCAGCAGGCCAATGATTTGCGTGGCGGGCAACTTATCCGGCGCGATTCCGGTGTACAGCAATGTAGCGCTGATTGCGGCTTGCAGTTTCGCGTCGGGAAAATATTGACTGATCAGCGAATCAACTTGACCACCCATGCGCGGCAGATATAAGCCAAGGTGGCGCAGCGAATGCCATAATGAAGGCTCTTGGGGCAGGATTTGCGTGACCAGCTTGCGGTAAATTGGCCCCCACTGCATTTGCAGTCTATTGAGTCCGGCCCGCAGGGCCTGGGTCTGCTGTTCGCCGCTCGGTCCGGTAACCCATGAAGTGGTGGCGTCAGTCAAGTGCACAACGGTGCCGTCATCCAGATGCGATTGAATCGGATGAGCAATGGGTGCCAGCGGAACCAGTGCGTCAAAATCCAGACCCAGTCGCCCGAAAGCGTGACGCAGCAAAGAGGGCACCGCTACATACATGGCGCCGTTGTTGAAAGTGAAGCCGTCAATTTGGGTTGTGGAACAGCACCCGCCGACGGTTTCACCGGCTTCGATCAGCACAACACTGTGGCCGGCGTGAGCCAGTGCCAAAGTTGCAGCCAGGCCGGCCAGACCGGCGCCAATGACAACAGTAGGTGCATTCATAGGCATGGATACTTGACGTTGACAATAAATAGACAATGTTCAATACTATACATTGTTTATTTATGTGATGCAAAAATGACCGACCGGAATACGCGGAAACGCCAGCGCACGCAAGCGCACATTGCCCAGGTTGCAATGGCTTTGTTCGAAAAACATGGCTACGAACCCGTGACCATGGAACAGATAGCGACTGAATCCGATGTGGCACGGGGGACGCTTTATAACCACTTTGCTGTCAAAGAAGCCGTGCTTGTCTATTGGATACATACCCAATTGAGTGACGCGCTTGAATACCTGGTCGATCAGGCGCTGGCTCGCCCCTCGTTGCTGGAACAGTTGACCATTATCTTGAACGCCTCCGCCGTCTGGTGGGAAAAGCATCAACCATTCGCCGTGCCCTATATTCGATACCGGTTTGATGGTTTACGAGAAGGACAGGGCGCAGCGGCAACTTCGGACCTTATCCCGGTGTATGTGCAACTGATCAAAGCAGCACAAGAATCGGGCGATATTACTTCATCTGTCCCGGCCCAGCGCCTGGCCAGGTATTTGCATTACCTTTACCTTTCAGCCTTGATGGATTGGCTTTCTGATCCGGAAAAGTCTTTAGGAAAACAGTTTGCCGAGGTGCTCGACTTTTTCATAAAAGGCGCGGACTTTGTTCAAAGGTAGAACGAATGTTGATCTTTCGCTTCGCTATTGGGCAAAACGGTGCTTTCCAGTCAGTGAAAATAGTAGGCTCGGTATTGGCAGCGTGTATTGGCCAGCACGGTGCAGTCATTTATATTGAATAATAAGGAATCTAGTCGGTATGGTAGGTGTTAAGAGGTCCTGAAAAATACAGATGAGGTTACTGGTGTATGGAGAGGAAATCATTAATGACGCGTTATCGCCAACACGGCGGGTTTAACCAAATACATAACTTTACATAATATATATTATGCGAATATCAGACAGGCCGAAAATAGCTTCTCTATCGTAGATATAGTGCTCGGAACTAAATGTGATGACGGATCGGGAACTAAATTCAATTCATTGATGTTTTTGCACCTTCGAATCGAATTTAGTTCCGCTAACGGTTCTCAATCCAAATCTCTGATTCTGAACCGTTAGAGGTGCCGGCTACCCCATCCGTGTGTGCAACCAAAACTACTCATACTTTTCAACTAAAACTATATATTTCAACTAAAACTATATGGTTTCCACCGCTCGGCAAAAGAGCCGAGTCGTTCTTTATCAGCTTATAAAAGCGATCTTTCCGCGTGAGTCTATTTAATTTACGCCTTTTAAATGCAGAGATCAAGAACACCTGGCTTTGCTGTGATTGAGCATAGTCGATCCGAAGACTCCCAAATTGCACTGTTTGGGTGTTCGGAACTAAATGTGGTGGCGGATCGGGAACGAGTTGGACATCTTTGGTGTTTCTGCACCTTCGAATCGAATTAGTTCTGCTGGCGGTCGTCGAGCCAAACACCCTGCCCGTCGCCGTCTTTACAGTACATATTTCTCTTATTACACAAAAAGCACAATCACAAAAACTCAGCTTGTTTTCGTGATCCCATACTGAAACTACGACGACCTTCGGGAACAAAGCGGATAATTACCGCACGCAGGCGAGATAATTTCGGTAAAAGGATCTAATATGATTAGCGATGAACTCTATATTTCGGTCGATGTCGAGACTTCAGGGCCTATACCTGGAGAATATAGTTTGCTTTCCATTGGCGCATGCCTGATAACCGATCCAAGTGCATCTATTTATTTAGAGCTTCAGCCAGAAACTGCCAAATATGATCCTGAAGCCCTTGCTGTATCAGGGTTGAGCCTGGATCAGTTACATCGAGAAGGAACGCCTCCTCTAGAGGCAATGCATACGTTTGAAAATTGGATAACATCTTTATGCCGCCCAAAACAAAGGGTGATTTTTGTTGGCCTCAACGCCCCTTTCGATTGGTCTTTTATTAATTATTATTTTCACAAACACCTTGGCAGAAATCCATTCGGATATACAGCGATTGATATAAAAGCTTATTACATGGGAATGATCAGGTGCAGTTGGAGAGATTCAAAGTCATCCAAAATGGCGACCTTACTTAAACCGTCTCTAAAGCCGACTCACAATGCATTAGATGACGCACGCTTCCAAGCTCAGCTTTTCACCCTGATGTTGGAAAAGATACAAAACTAACATGGTATTGACTTTGAGATTTATCTTTTACGGAGATCTTTTTCCCTGTAGTCCACTACGGTATATAGCAACCAGTATCTCAAATTCCGAGTTCCTGTATACCGGACATGTAAAAACTAGTGTTCGCAAAATATCGACTTTAGCTCGGGCGAGAATTGCCCTCCTTTGAATGCGTCACTGCATATGCAATTGCTTAAGGTTCTGAAAAAGGGGGATTTAACTGCCAAATATTGTAGTTGATATGATTCACCGAATGATCATCTTCTGATTGGGAAACTTTGTATCGACTTCACAATAAATGCCACTATATCTAGTGTTAAAAATATATTGACCTACCATATATGGTGAGTTACAATTTGTTTTACTGTATATAAGCCCAGTTTGGAGATGTTTGATGAACCCATCCAAAACGCCTGAAGAAGCGTTAGTAGCAGACAACACCGAGACCCCTGCGCTGCGTGACGACGAGTTTGCCGCGCTGCTCGAAACTGCTGGAGAATCAAAAACTCAAGTTCTTGTAGTCGTTAATGGGTACACCGCGTTGGTGGCGACACGTTTATGTTCACAAGACTCTTGGGAAATAGTTGGACAAGGGGAATTTGATAATGCTTGTATGACGGCTGCTGAGAGGCTCATCGAGCTAAAAGTGCTGTTCTGGCATGAAGTAGAGCAACTTCCGTCCAAAGTGACACTTCTTGATGCGCCTCAAAAAGCTACAAAACGTGCCGTAAATAAGTGGGTTAAAGAGGCAAACCAGTTAGCCGGCATGAATGGACGCGGCAGTAGCCTTTCAGGCAAACTACAAAATTATATTTGGCTACGAGCAGCGGGCCGATGTCAGTTCCCTGAATGCGGCAAGAATCTGTTTATTCATCCGACTACACGTGCACCGGGTAACTACGGCTACCTGGCACACATTGTAGCTTCCTCTCCCAAAGGCCCAAGAGGTGTGGCATCAGAGTCGCATCGATTGTCAGCGGAGCCTACCAACTTTCTGTTGCTGTGCGACGCATGCCATCGTCTTGTCGACCGTGTTGCTCCTGGGAACTACCCTGCCGAACTCCTACAGTGCATTCGCGCTCAAAGTATCGAAAATGTAGATAGAATTCTGAATTCACTCAAGTACCGGGAAGCTCAACCTATTACTATTTTGGGCACCATCGCTGGGCAGGTTCCACGCATTGCGCCCGAAGACGTCGATGATGCACTCTGGCCTCAGGGTCTGCGTAGCGGTTCGGATGGCTTAGAGTCCTGTTTCCATACTGGCGGGCACATCCATGACCCTCATACAAGCCTATATTGGGAATCGATTTCCAGCACTCTGCCTACGACCCTGATGCGCCTACAAAGCTATCTGACAGGGACATCACGGCAAGGAGGAAGTCGACCCTGTCTAGCAGTTTTCCCATTGGCATCTACTTCTCTTTTAGTGCTAAGTGGTCGAGTTATTGGCGATTCGAACGACGTTCATGTATTCCAGCCTCATCGAAATAAAAACAGTCCGACCGGCAAGTCTCGATGGGCATGGCCTCCTGACGCCTCCCCTCCTGCGGCCGGGAAATTTGACTGGCGTGTGCTCAAAGAACACAACTCGGGCGAGAGGGAAGCTTGCTTGTTAGTCTCCCTCACATTCACCATCACGCCTGAACGGCTTCCAGCACCAAGCAGCCGCGATGGCATCCTATCGCTACCTACTGTTGAAATTTTCACAGAGGCAAGCGGCACGGAGGCCATCGCACACCCCGAAGACCTTACCCAGCTTGGTGGCGTTATCCATGATGCCATAACTAAGCTTCAGGATGATTGGAAGGTATCGATCGTTCACTTGTTCGTTGCGTCCCCAGCCTCCGCGGCATTTCTCGTTGGACAAAAGATGCAAGCTCGACATCATGCAACATATATAGTGCACGAGTCTGAGCGAGGCACTGGTTCCGTATACACGCCAACGCTGGAAATTTCCCCAAGCCACGCAATATCCAGATTCTTAAATCAGCAACTTTCCCTTTAGTCTGAGAGGTGAGTATGAATTCCGTCCGTAAAACACTTTCTGAACAATTCCTTGATTCCACTTTCGCAGAGCAAGATAGTGAACGATGGGAAACACTTATTGCCCGGCTGCTTCAACGGCTGGAACTGCCTAGCGAGGCACGAGCCGAAGCCGAACGCATGTATAACTCATTGGGCAAACAAATCGCAGACAATCTATGCGCAGCTTATGAGGATATTCTTATTTACCCTCAAGGGTCGATGCGAACACAAACTACCGTCAATCCACGGCACCCCCAGAAATTTGATCTTGACATCATGGTCGAACTATCAAGTAGCGTGCTGCAAAATGCAACGCCAGATGAAATGTTCACGAAATTTGGGGAAGCACTAAAAGGAAACGAAGAAATAACAGACATCCCTGATCCTAAATCTCGGTGCTGGCGTTTACAGTATCCTAATAAGCCATTTTATTTTGACGTAACTCCAGCTGTCCCTGACCCATCCGGGCGTTCGACAGGTGCTAGTCTCAAAGTTCGCGATCCGGAGACGGGATGGTCACCCTCGAATCCTAAGGACTTTGCACAATGGTTTTGCGAAAAAGCAACCCTACGATTTCCCTTCCAGCCAAGTATCTATGCAGAGGACAGCATAGCCTTGAACAAAGCGGAGGTAATTCCTCTGCCAAATGACCCTGTGCCCTTGGACGACATTCTACGCCGGGCAATTCAACTCATTAAGGTGCACAGGGATAATTACTACTGGTACCAAACTCCGGAACGTAAGGCTACACAGCCTATCTCCGTAATTCTTGTCACTCTCGCCACAAAAGTGTACGAACACCTGTACAACACAAAGCGGTATTATTTCAAATCACCGGTCCAACTAGTTCTCGCCATTGTGGATGAAATGCCAGCTTTTATTGACCGTAAGAATAATCAGTATTTTGTCAATAACCCCAAGCTACTGTCTGAGAATTTTGCCGACAAGTGGAATAGGGACCGGGGATTGCGCAAATCAGAATTCGACCGATGGCACAGCGCTCTGCAAATAGACCTTGGAGCACTATTGTTCCAATCAGAAAAGCAAGTTACCCAAGAACAAATTCGCAAGGTGTTTGGTGAGGCTGGCGTAGATGCATGGAAGGCGAGTCGTCCGACTGAGCCTGCGCACTCTGGATTATTGGCAGGCCTACTGCTCGGCGGTGTACATGAGCCAGCTGCCCCGGTGCACATTGGCTCTAAGGATACCGTCGGTTGAGGCATAACATGAACCCGTTCGTCGACAGCATCAAGCAAGTGGAGAACTGGCTTTCTTCCAACAAATTCGTTCGAATCGTTGGGAAAAAGAGAAGTTGGAGATTTTCGATCACGGAAGGCTATTTCAAAGGCGAGTCAATTACTCTCTTCTTGCCTGAAACCTTCCCTGCCAGCCCAGCAGCGATCTATATTGATCCTAAGTACTTTCTAGTGTTGCCTCATGTAGAATCAGACGGAAGAATTTGCCTTAATGTCCCTCCAGTACCCGAGGACTACGAAAAACCCATAGAATCCGTCATACGTGCTTTGTGCGCATTCGAAAAATCTTGGTTCAAGACGACGACTGGCTCTGTGTCACATGAATTCCACCGGGAACGTTTATCGTATTGGAGTCAATATCAAGAAACAGAACGCAATAAGCTACTTCGCTGGCGACTTCCAGCGGACACGTTCGTCGAACTGTCACCGTTCAAAGGCTGGATGCATGGTCAGGCCGTTTGTCATATCCAAAAAGGCCATCGAGAACGCCAGATCTCATGTCAGGTAGCTACGGCTAAACCAAATGGCGATGCAAGAGCGCTAGCTCGTCGACATGGTTTTGACAAAGGGTCCCTCTATATAGGTAAAGCCCTATTCATTCAATTACCTGCCAACATGCACTGGGTTCCCAAGACATGGCCACGAAAATTTGACGCACTCAGCGAGCTCGTTAAAGAGTGTACGGACAATCAGGTGAATCTGCACAATTGGATATTCGACGATGGATACGGTTCTCAAAAAGTGAAGAAAAAAAAACAAGGTAAGAGACTCCGGCACGACCTAAGTCAGCTTCGCGAACGACCGCTATTGATTTTTTTTGTCCAAGAACATGCACTGTTTGGCTACCAAATCCTTCCCATCCGGCATGGTCCTAGCAAGCAAATACAGATTGCCCCCCTACGCCCAGAAAGAATAGACGCCTCATGGGCGCTTACTAGAGATCACCAAGTACAGGCTTTGGAGCAAAAACAAGAAAAGCGCGTTTTGGTCATCGGCTGCGGATCTCTTGGGAGTCCCATCATAGAGTTGCTAGCACGAAGCGGCGTTGGCCATCTGGACATTCTCGACGAAGAGAGATTTGAAATTCCCAACATCAGTCGGCACATACTGGGCATTCGAGCGGTCAACACCTACAAGGCTAAAGCCTTAGCAAATCGCTTATTTCAAGAAATTCCAGGCGTTCGTATCGGCTCAGTATCCGCAGATCTTGCTTCCTGGTTTTCGACACTCAAGAACGCAGAAAAATATGATTTGATTATCGAGTGTACGGGTGAATCCTCAGTGAGAACACTCATTTCCAGATGGCGTGATCAAATGTTTGGAAATACGCCGCTGATACACACTTGGCTCGAGCCCTTCTGCTCCGCCGCTCATATTGTTCTTTCCCAGGTGTCAGACCCTTGGCCATGGGAAGATCCTGCTGACGATAAAGTCAACATTGCAAGTTTCGACGGAACAAACCATAAGGTAATGCTTCCGGCATGCAACAGCGGTTTTCACCCATACGGCCCAACAGATGTATGGGGAGCCGCCTCGTTTGTGGCTGAACGCTCACTTGCCGTGTTGGAGGCGCCCTCCACTCCATCCAGCATATGGAGCTGGGTTCGAACCAAAGCGTTCTACAACAGCCTACCAGTATTTCCTGTCATTTACGATGAAAGTGTATTGGCAACAGGCGGAATACTGGACAAAAAAACAATAGAACGCGATTATGCTGACATTCTCGGAACTCGCAGATCTGCCCATGCACAACTTGTTGCGGTATAAATTCCCAAATGCCAACTGGGCAATAATAATCCCCCCTGAAATACAGGACCAACTGGCTGCCCATGCGCAACATTATGCTCATGCTCCTGAGGCGGCTGGACAGCTATTCGCACGTTCGCTGATCACACAAACGGTCATAATCGAAAAAGTCACTCTGCTGCAACCAATACGATCTACTCGCAATAGGTTCAGGTTCAATCTTGCCGAAGCGTTCGAAGAACGAGCAGCTCTCTTCAACGCTGGCATGAACTTCATCGGGTTGTGGCATACACACCCAGAATCCTTCCCTAGTCCGTCGTCTGAGGATCTCATATTTGCAAGGGACCATGCTACCGCAGCTAGTAAGCAACTAGCCGGAATCCTGTTCTTGATTGTAGGTACGGCTCCATTTCCTCATGGTCTGCTTGTGGGTGCGCATGACTCAAATCGATTCTGGACTGCCGAGCCCTCCCAATGAGCAGCGCATGATGCGGAGGCGATGTGATTTAAGTCGCTGATTTACAGGATTAGATCCAGGGCTTTGAGCGAGCCTAGTGTGTGTCTAGATGCGCTGCGCTCTGTCTTTTGGCGCCCTTCCTCATCCATATAGTCTCTGTGTTTTACTGCGGTGACGATACGTTGGAGTTACCGGTACGGGCCTTATCGCGCAACTGGCGCGCTACCTGCTCTCCGAATTCGTTGAGTGTAGACAATATTTTTCCTTCAAGCATTTTCAATTGTGCCAGCAGATCTCCAAGTCGTGCCAATCGTTCTATTTTCTGCTCATTTTGCTGGACTATCTTTCCAAGTCTCTCATTGCGCCGTTTCGTGTTGTTATAAAGCGTTTGATCTGCAATAAGTCTCGAGTCAGCACCAAATCGAATGTGTGCACGGTGATTCCCAATGATTGTCACTATCCCGCCATCCCGTTCGGACACCCACCCTCGTTTGTGCTTTTTTCTACAAAGCGATCCGCGGCGGCGTTCGAAACAGCATAGAAGATCTTCATATCAGGGACAAATTCCGGATGTTCTGATATTTCTTTAGGGCTAGCAAATGTCCTGATTTCTATTACAGGTGTATTCATATTTCATTCCCTTTTTTTCAACCAATTTGTTTTGTACTTACTAATTCGCTTGTCTATTCACAACAAAAGTGTGTGCACCCTACCCTTCAGTTAAGCTACATTATGATATTTTTGACAGTAAAAATATTTTTCTAATATTAAACAAAGGGTTATATCGCGTGAAGGCACCGAAGATCAAGAGGATCAATCGGTATTAGTAGTGTCGGAGAGATGATAGATCCATACGTCAGAACAACGTTATAGTTGGTGACAAAATGGCTATTATTGAATGTAGATGAGCCTAATGCAGTTAGGTCACTTTCTCGCGCTGGATCTCTAACGATGTGCAGTTCAATATTTGATCAGTCGATTGCGCCGTGGAAAAAGCGAAACCTACTGCTTATCGTTGAAAAATGGGGAATTACCGAATTGCTCAGGTGAGTAGGCGAAAGCGTGCTCCGATATGCCACTTTGACTTCATAAACCGAATGGCGCTATCGGTAAAAAACCACACCGTCGGGTAGATCTAACAAAAAATAACGAAAAGTATTGTTTGCAACTCAACGAGCATTTTTATCTGATCCAAATCTTAATAATTCGTCTGGAGTCACGGATAAGGCTTCGGCCAAACGACATATATTAATTAACGCTATGTTTCGTTTACCCCGCTCTACTCCGCCGAGATAGCTACGTGCCAAGCCGCTTTCGAGCGATAACCGCTCTTGTGACCAATTACGCTGATTTCGTAATTGGACAACACGAGCACCAAACAATTTGAGAGGATCCTTGGCATTTGCACCAGACGTAGACATATGTGCATGCTAATAATCTGGCTCTTATTGGGCCACGCTCTATGAGTGACAATTGTGTTGTATTCGACTATATTTACGTATTTTTCTAACTCAGGCTATGAAAAACTTGTTGATTCATCCAAAGCTTGCACATTTGACAGCAGTGGAAATCCAAATACTAGTTCAAGAGTATTATGCCAATGTCAAAGTCGATACCCTGATTAATCGATTTAATATTAGTTGCACTCGTGGGCAGTTCTTCAAACTGCTGCCACAAAGATTGAGTGGTCAAACCTGCCCAGAATGTGCAACCGAAATGGTATTCCCTAGGCCCTCAAGAAATGCTTCACTGTTTGTATTTGAGAAACAATTGCATTGCCCTAAGTGCTTGAAAAAACCAGAAATCTTGTATAAAAAAAGAAAATTAAGTCCACGGCCTGCCAAACAGCTTTCAGATGGTGCTTCAAGCAAATCTTTGCAAAATAAACATCTTACTTCGAATGATTTAACGATAGAACAGGCAATTGCACTTCAAGCAGTGGTGGCTTACTCTGAGTCCAATAGGCGAATGACGAATGCACGGCGTGTCTCAGGAAGCAGATTTTTACTACTGGCCCCTACCGCAGAATATGGTAAACAACTAACCCTAAGTTTGGAAGACATCGGGTTATTGAGTCCTATTGAGAAGGATGATAATCGCTCAACCTCTTCCTCAAGAATCAATAATCAGATACTTGTATTTGGGTCCCGGTACGAAATTACAGAAGCAGTAACGCAGGAGCTAATTGAGGATGTACAGTCTCGATTACTAAAATTTGAATGGCCAGACCGTTGGAATGACGAGATTTGTTTGGTAATTTTTGATCTGGCATTTGCAGAGATCAAAGAGTTCTACATGTTTTGCATTCGGGAAAGGAACCTCCCATATGTAAATGAAAAACGCGTAACAAATTTAATTCTAAATCTACTCGAAGATTTTTCTGTAGCGCAATGCTTTCACATTATTTTTCGTGGTGCTCAATCTGCAACCGATTTTATGGTTCGAAGCAATGCATCTCCACCGTATGCGATCAATTATCTGTTATCGACGTGCGAAAAGTATGCAGGCAGAGCAAGGGCATCGAACAAGGATCTAGTCCCGTTCACACGAAATTCGAATTGCCCGCGAAGTCTAATAAGCACTATCCTTTATAGCGATGTGCTGAAAATTAATGATGAGGGAATTACTACTCCAATTCTTGAGGTAATGTCGTAGCACTTGTGATACGCACCTAGTTACTGCACGGTTGAATAACATAGGTAAAGGGAAATCGTATCTGGAAAATCGGTCTTATGGATGGAATCTCTCCACGTAGCACTAAGCACACTAAGCTCTAGGAGATACCAGAGTGGATAAGCCGAGAGATGCCGCAATAGGCATGTCGATATTCTTTTGTTTGAATACGACACCTGTGCTCAAACGGGTAACTCTCTTTTTTTTCAATGACTTTGTCTGATCAAGATTAGTTCACGTTACAAGGAGTGAGAAGCCCGCCCTTATCAGCTGTTTAATTCATCATTTGATAGTCTGATTTTGTGGGTCAAGACTTTCACTTTGCTCTAAACTTTTATCGATATTTAAAATCGTCACTTCCATTTTATGCACGTAATTTGTACCTTTCAATAAAATTTGAGTCTGATATATTTGTTTGAAGTCAAGCCGAAAATGCGGTTTGTTTTCATCTTCTATCGCGACCATCTGAACGAGCTGGGGATTAGCAAGCACAGTGAACGAACACGGGTATAATAACGCTCCGAACGATCTAATAATACAAACCCGTGCATACCCCTTGCACCTTGATGTGGGTAGGTTTCTCCATAGCAACTTGGGCGAACAATAACACTCATTTCAGCAGACAATGGCGGTGCAGGTTCATGAGCACTGGCCCGTATCTGGAAGCATCCAGACCCGCAATCCCTATCCTGATCACCCCGAATAGGGTTCCTGGCCGGAGGCAGGAACGTTAACATCGACTGTAGTCTGCAGTGGATGGACGCGCAGGGCAAAAACTCTAAGCCACACCTATAAGGGCCAAGGCTTGTTCCCGGTCGGCTATTAGCGCGTACTTTTGCTTCATGACGAACAGATTGGCGTTGTGCGGCTCAATTG